>Ga0163199_1000779_pt1 | contig 19990 bp, 22 predicted proteins | sample PL_2010_150m_FD_113537 | JGI IMG/M metagenome (GOLD analysis project Ga0163199, IMG submission 113537) | Freshwater microbial communities from Powell Lake, British Columbia, Canada to study Microbial Dark Matter (Phase II) - PL_2010_150m | ecosystem: Environmental > Aquatic > Freshwater > Lake ...
AGACAAGGCGGAACCAATATTGCACAAAAAACTCGATTACCTACAAGAACAAGCCACTATTGCTGCGAATCGCAAGTCAACTGTAGAAACTACGCCCGGGCCTAACGTGCTTACGACAAAGCGCTGCAAAGCCGGGCATTTCAATGAAGCTGACGCACTGTTTTGCGTCTATTGTGGTGAACGCCTTTGAACACGTGTAAGTACTGCGGCATGGAAAATCACAACCACTACAAGTTCTGCAAGAAATGCGGGAATCAGTTACCCGCCCAACAACTGTTGACGGGTATAACTAAAGAATACAGCTTAATCTGGAAAAACTACGCAAATGCCGTTCTAAACCCGGAGAACCTCGGAGAAGCAATAGTAATGCCCCTGTCGGTGCTCTTGATTCCGCATATTCTTCTTTTGCCGTTTTGGCTCGTCTTGAGTTATCTGTTTCAGAGGACTCCAATAATCTTCAATAGTTTGGTTATGGCAATTACTCTATTTAGCTTCTTAGTAGCAATAGCATTGCCGTTTTACTACCGGCATAAATCGAAAAGTCGAGTTCAGCGCCGAACAAGTTAACTTGCGTTATGGTTTCAACAGGTTTGTCTACTGGGAAAGTTTGACTAGGGTGCGCAGGCCTTCTTGTGCTTTTGCCAGTTTTTGGGCGGCTTGTATTTCGATTATCAAGTCCACGTATTTCTTGACGGTTCGGTGGTCTAGGCCGGTTCGGCAGACGATTTGGTGGACGCTAACGCCCTCCTCGGTAGCCGCGTCCATGACGAGTTTCACGATGGTTTCAGGCCCGTTCGCACCCATAACCTACCTTCTGGACGCAGGTTGGCTATCAGTCTGACCGCAGACAGTAAATTTCCCTATTCCCAACCGTTTCCAGAGGGAAAGATAGGAAAAGATGGGAAATCAACCGCAACCAGCAGCAACGAAAACGCCCTCGTCACGCGCCAAAACAGGGCAGGCTTTATTAACGCCCTTGCGGTCAAGGACAGCGCGGAGAGCAAACGTGAAAACAGTGCACCAAGACAGAGTCTTGCCATCTGCCCGAGGCGCCTTCTATTGAATGCCTAGCGCCTTGCTTGTCGGGCCGGTTAGAATGAATTAGTGTTTTGCGAGTTCTTTTAGCGACTCGAGGTTTTGCTGGATTATTGTGCGAACTAGTGCCAGGAATGCTGGGGATACTTCTTGCGTTGTCTTGGTCTTCATGGCTATCCCTATTATTTGTGCGGTCCTGCTATTATTATCCTTTCTTTGAGCCATTTTGTTATGGCCGCAAGAGATTTCTCGGCTTTGGCTACAGATAGCACGAAAGAAGAGAGTTCTTTCTGGTTTTGCTCAAAGAAAATCATCGCGTTCAAGTTTAAGAAAGTGATAGTGGCGGTTTGAGCAGTTCTCTTGTTTCCCTCAATAAAAACGTGGCCCTTGTTTGCCAGATAGTCTAGCAGGAATGCGGCTTTCAAAACCAAGGCTTCGGGTTCGCCTTCGTATTTGAAACTGATTGCGTCAACAACGTGTTTGAGGTTTCCCTCGTTCATAACGCCGTGAGGGTCGCCAGAAATCTTTACGACTTCCTTGTTTATCGCAATAATCTCTTCAGCAGTAAGGTAATGGCGTTGCATACCTGAATTATTCTCTAGGCCTATTTATCTCTTCTCGGGTGCCCGTCGTGTTTGCCGTTCTGGTTTTGCCCCCTGCCGCGAGGTCGTGAATCACTCCGCGGGGCGCAAGGCTTTTTATCTTTGGGGCGCGTTAGGTTCTTGCGGGTGGGAACAATGCGTAAGCGATTCTTGGTAGGCCTTGTCTTGTTGGCGTCGCTGCTGGTTTTTGGTTGCATTGACTACTCGGAATATCGTGGGATTCCTTCTGATAATCCGTGCCTTAATTTGACTGATTCTATAGGCCGTGACACTTGTTTTTTTCAGCAGGCTGTTGAAAACAGAAACGTCCGTTATTGTTCTGTCCTCAAAGATTATGCGCGAAGTTGGCGTTGCGCTGAAGAGTTGGCCTTAATAACTAAAGATCCCCTTGTTTGCGAGTATATAGTTGATGACAGTAGTGGATTAAAAAATCATTGTATCGCTACAACTGCGGTGGAACTTAGAAACGAAAGTTTTTGCGACATTATTAACTCGCGAATGTTCTTTGACTTCAGTCAAGAACGAGACGAGTGTGTTGCCCAGGTCGCCGCCATTAGCAAGAACGCTTCAGTTTGTGAAGCAATCAACAATGCAAGCTTCAAACAAACTTGCTTAGAGCGCGTTTCAACTTGATTTCGGCATTCTGAAGTTTTTTTTCTTTCCTGCGCCTAACTTTTTTGCCGTTTCAGTTCGCCCCTGCCCTGGGCGCCAAGGCTATATGTTCGGCGCCTTGTTTTTTGCTTCGCAGCTGCAGCAATACGCAATTCTAGCTAGTGTATCAAATAACTAAAGTAATATATATTTGAGTTCACTTAATTGATATATGGACTGCGGGTTGACGGGTTTGGAGTTGCGGGCTTTTTGCTTGATTCCGACTAATGCTGGCAATGAAGTGCAACAGGCAGGGCCGCACAAGTCTGTCGCGTTGATTCCCATAACTGTTTCGGAACTTGCAGCGCGCCTTGAAGTTTCAATTGGCCTGGCCTCGACCACTGCGCGCAAGCTGGCAAGAAAAGGGATGGTTTGGGTAATGGATGATGGCAGGCGAAAGCGCCTGTCGCGTGCAACTACTCCCGCTAGTCTTGCGCTAACTGAATTAATGGCGGCCAACCCTCACGTGGATTTCACGTCCTTTCTTGCAAACTCTGCCTTGCGTGTTCTTTCAGGCTTTACCATCGGTTCAACGTCGATTAGGCTGTGCGCAAAATCTACTTTCACGCCAGAAATTACGGCACGCCGGGTAGTTGCCCGCCTCATGGAACTAGCCGTAATGCAAAAAAGCGGCAGGGGGTTGTACGAGATTCGCCTGCCATTGCTTAAAAAATTTGTTGAAGATTGGGTATTGCAGGAACTTGAAGTAAAAAGAAGGGCCGAAGTGCCAGGCTCACTGATAGCCCGTGGCCCTCACGGCCTGCTCCGCTCTGACAAGCACGGCGTTCCAACTTGGATGGTTCCAACTGGCTTGAGTTCTTTCCATAATTATGGCGTAAAGCTCACTTTGGCCCTCAACGACTATTATTTTCATGCCTTTAACAACGGGCAAGTCAAGCTCGGGCTTGAAGAGCACGCAGTGCACGCATTGCTTCGCGCAACGATAATTCCAAGCGGGCGGGAACTTTCCTACTCGCTCCTAGTCATCTACAAAAACCGGCGCAAGCTTAACCAAGAACTATTTATGGAGTATGCAAAAATTCTTGGCTCAAGCGCGGCGGCTGGGCAAAGCCTTTGCCTAGTTGATGCGTTCATTGCCGGAGAGAAGTGGCAAGCGCTGCTTAAAGACTTTGAAATCAAATCTGGCCCTGTTTGGCCAAGCTGGGAAGCGTTTAATGAACTGGTGAAACAATATGAGTAAAATGCAATACTCGAAGAGCGATATTGAGCAAGTGCTCGCGCAGGCCGGCATGCAGCTTGCCAAGCCAGTCAAGGCATTTCTAATTGGCGGCTGTGCGATGACCTTTAGAAGCCTCAAGCCTTCAACAAAAGACGCCGACCTGCTTTTTGCAGGCGAGCTTGAAGAACAGCGTTTTTTCACTGCCCTCAAAGCAATTGGTTTTACGGAACTTTTTCCGGGCTCTTACGACATTCCCCTCAAGGCTAAAGACGTCCTCGTCAATGAAGGTGGAATGCAGTTTGACTTGTTCGCAAAGCAAGTGATGCGCGGCCTTAGCCTCTCAAATGCAATGCAAAAACGCGCCGAAAAATATGCGCAGTACGCGAAACTTGAAGTGTTCATTGCATCGAAGGAAGACATTTACCTATTCAAGGCAATAACCGACCGGCCGTTCCCGCGCGATTACGAAGATCTCTTCACCCTGCAGCAAAGCGGCTTGGACTGGAAAGAAGTAATAAGCGAATACGAGGCACAAGTAAAGGGAAAACCAATTGAAGAAAACCTTAGAATAAAACTCCAAAAACTACGGGAACAAGGGCTAACAAATCCACTAATGAAACGCGTAAAAACAGCTTAGGCGCCGCACATTTCGTCTAGGCGTTTGCCCGGGGCGTAATACTTTTCGGCAGGCGCCTTTCTTTTGATCCGAGTGATATTTTTGTTGCGCGGTAGTGCATTTAGATAATACTAGCGCGCCCGCACGACAAAAAGCAAGTTTAAGGGGTTAGGCTCCTTGTTTATAGCGTGGTGGTTGTTTGGTGCGTTCGATTGCAAGCAAAGGCGAATTAGTATATTCTAACCCGGATTGTCCTAGCGAGTTGAACTTCGGGACGTTCAAAATTAGTACTTACGAAGGAATAATCCGCGTTATTACCCGTGGCTCTCAAAGTTCTTTTTGTTTAATTGTTGATCAAAACGCGCCAGGGCACGAAAAATTCTTAAGGGAATTTTCTCGGAACGAGAAAAGCGAGCCAGGCCTCGAGTTTACGGTGGGTATATTGCCTTCTTTTGGAGAGCGCGATCCGCGCGGTTATGATAATCCTCGGTTGACTAAAGATTTGCTGCAAAAACTTGAAGGCAAGAGCGTCATAATTGAAGGAATAATTGCTGAAACAAGCATGGTTCCGGGTTTTCTACTCACGATTAAATCAATTTGGCTCAAGTGCTAGCAAAATGTTCGGATAATTGCCTAGCGCTGCCCACACTAGCCAACTCGTTCGGTGAGGAACCGTCTTTTTTTTCAGAATGGCAATAACATACGGCACAAAACCCAGCAAGCCAATAGCCGCAGCGGCAAAACCAATAGCCTGAAAGTCAACCATAGCAATACCTACCCCGTAAGGCTGCAGCGAGTATTAAACAAAACGGCAGGCCTAACCGTTTTTAGTTCAGCCATTTTTAGGGCTTTTTGAAGTTTTCTTCTTTTCCTGCTTGAATCGCCAATTATCGTTGTGTCAAGCGCCTTGATTTGTCGGTTGGTTGCGTTTTTTAGCGTTGAAGTTTCTAGCGCGCTCTTTTTAAGTTTGCTTTCTAAATTTAACCGGTGATTCGCGTGGTCTTTCCCATTACGGAACGCAGGGGCTTAGAGCGGGTTACGCGCGTAGTTAGGCCCTCTTCAACACAACACGACCTTTTAAACCGTCATTATACACGGACAGGCCGAAGAACAACGTGGTTGAACCTCGCGCTTCACACTTCGGGAACCAAGCCGGAAGCTGCCGCGGTATTATTCGATAAGATTCTTGAAGAGCAAGGCGGCTCCCAAAATATTAGGAAAACTCGCGTAGATATTTTGGTTGCGCGTTATAAGCGATTCGTTGCTGCCAAGGCAAGGCCTTGAGGTTTTGATTGAAATGCTGTTGATTGATTTAAAAAATGCGTTTCCTAAAGTTTAATTGGTTGTGCGTGCAATTACTTTAGAGTGGTTTACGTGAAACTGAAGCAGAATGCGGGAAACATTGACCGGATAATCAAGACAATAATCGCAGTCGCGCTGTTAGGTGGGGTTGTACTTAACTATATTCCGTTTCCGTGGGCGTACTTGGCAATCTTGATTGCGCTAGTTGGTTTGTTCACTGCCGCAACTGGAACGTGCTTGGTCTATTCGTTGTTCGGCTGGTCTACAAAGTAGGCAAAAAGAAGGTTGCCCGCAGTTTGTTGCTGCGGGCTTAGTTTTAATCCAGCCGTGGCCATTCCGGTTTACTTGAACAAGAAGTCAGTGTTCCGGATTGCCGGCCGGTCTATCTTTTCCGAGTACAAGTAAATTGTGTCCTCGCAAGTGTAGCCCTATTTGAATACTTGTTTGTACTGCGCTGGCGAAAAGCCAACGCTGCCTGCAAACAGCAAGTAGGGGAACGAGCCTAGCCGCGTGTTGTATAGCGTCACGCTGTCGTTGTAGTACTGTCTCGAGGCGGCGACCTGGCTTTCCATCTTGACTAGCTGGTTTTGCAAGTCGAGGTAGTTCTTGTTTGCCCCCAGTTTGGGGTAAGCTTCGGACAAGGCTAATAGCAGTTTGTTTCCTTGCCCCACCCCGCTTTGCGACCTTAGTTTTGCAAGGGTCGTTAGGGTGTCTTTTTCGTACCGCGAGTACTCCTTAACGATTTGCTCGAGCACTGGCAGCAAGTCCGCCCTTTTCTGCAACAGTGCGTCAATGTTGGCGTCCGCGCGGTCAATACTGTTTTTTAGAAGGACTAGGCCGTTGTACATTGCGACTAGATTTTTTATGCCGAGGATTGCGTAAAGCAGCGCTGCTGCGGCAATTCCGTAAGTCGGGTTTAATGTGGCCAAATCAACTCCGGCTGCAACCAAAAGCGGGCCGCCTAGCACTCCAAGCATTGCCCAAAGGTTTACTGCGTGCAACGCGTTTTTTTCATTGCCTTTGAACAGGCAAAAGTTGCTTTTTGGGGCGTTCCAAATGTACATTTCGGGCGTCGTGGCTTTTTCATCAAAAACTTTTGCTTTCCCAAGTGCGAAGTACTCTTCGCCTATTCCTATTCTCTTCTCAGCGATTTCGAGCTTGTCTTTATAGGAAACGAGTTCGGGCACGTTTTGCTGCACGAACTTGTAAAAACGGCTTTCAGTATCGGGCTTGAATGTTCGAAAGACATCCAGTGGGCCCATTCCAAGCGTTTTGGTTTCGCAAACATTGGCAGGAATGTTAATGCGGTCATCAAGCCCCGGGGTTCCAGTGTTTGCCTGCACTAATACTCTTCCAGTATCGTCCTCGAGGTATACTGGCTGGTCGCTTTCAAACTTCTTGACAAGAGTCTTTTTCCGGTGTTTGCCGCTTCCATGCCAACGCGAAAGCTCAGTGCAGTAATAGGCGCACGGCTTTTTTTCAAAAGGCGAGACCAGCGCGTTTTTGTAAGGCTTGGCAATGCCACAAACTTCAGCGGTACCTGGCGCAACTGCAATTGCCTTTGAAGTTGGCGTGTACTGGATTGCTTTTTTCAGTGAGAATTGCTTGAGCCCGAACCAGAAGCCAATCAGCCCGCCGATGGCTAGGGGTACGGAGTAGTTAAGCGTGCGGATAAACGTGGGAACATGCGAGGTGCGAAGCAAGAAAGTCGGCATAACTTGTTAACTTTATACTTGAATTTAAGCAGTGCGGGCGTGTGCCTATTGCGCGCTTGATGTGCACTCCTGCCCCGTCAATAACTGGAACTGCCTTTACTACTTTCTCAACACTGCGAAAGTCATTCATGCGTCCCCACCCCTTGTTGCCGAAAGTCGGCCGGTATAGGCAGTAGGCACGACAAAGTTATACGGTTGTAGGTTAGCGTGCGGCAAGCGCGACGAGTTTATCTGTATTTATCTCTCCAGCAACCTGTTCGATTGCGTCAAGAACTCGAGCCAAGCCATCTAGCGTCGTGTTTCCCATGTGAGCCAGGCGCACGATTTTGCCTTTCAACGCGTCCTGCCCGCCGGCAAGCGTGAAGCCGTCCTGTTTGAGGCGGTCTTTAATCGAATTGCTGGCAGGATGCTCGATTGCGGTTATAGTATTGGACGGGCTAGCGCCGTTCTTTGCAAGCAGCGGCAGGCCTGTCTTTTTGAGCCGTTTCCTTACGTAGTTGGCGTTATCGTCATGCCTTTGCACGAATTGGAATAGCCCTTCGAGCAGTATTTCGCGCGTCCTGTGCGCGGCGGCGAACATTGTTGAAACAGCAGGAGTGAAGGGAGTCTCGTTTTTTTCAAGCGCCTTTGCGTACTTGGCGAGTTTCAAGTAGTACGGCGGCCGTGCGTTTTTCGCTCTTTGCGTTGCACGCTGGGAAAGACAGGCGAACGCCAGTCCGGGCGGCGCGGCAAGCGCTTTTTGCGTGGCTGTTGCAATTCCGTCCGCGCCGCAATCGTCGAATTCAAGCCGGTGGCCAACTGCAGAAACGGCATCAACAAGCAACACTGCTTCAGGAAAGTCTTTTCTAACCTGCCGAACGTTATTGAGCACGCCCGTTGAAGTCTCGTTTTGTGTCATTACTACCACGTCGGCGTCGAAAGGCTCGTAATGCAGTGGATTGCCTGGCTGGGAAGGGAAAATTTGGCAGTTGTCGCTGTAGTGCGCTGCAATGTCGGCAAGCCGGTTTCCGAAAGTGCCGTTAGTCAGGCAGGCGACCTTGTCGGTGCGCAGTATTGCGTTTGAAACCATGAACTCTACTCCGAGAGTCCCAGAACCAGTAATGCAATATGCCGGTTGGCTAGTTTCAAAAATTTGTTGAATTCCTTGGTGGAGTTCGGCAAGCAAGTCGTGAAACTCCGCCCCACGATGGCTAATCATCTGCCGGCCATTCTGCTCGAGCGTTTCTTTGTTGAGCTCTACCGGCCCGGGCGTGAACAACTTTTGTTGGAAAACATTTTCAGCCATTGTTTTCGCCTCCCTGCCAGTTGGCTTCAAATTGCTTGAGCTGGTGCAGCACGCGTTCGTTTATTCTTTCCATTGCCTGTTGAGTGCAAGCACCCAAGTGGGGAGTTAGAACTACGTTGTCAAGCTCGCGAAGTTCGTTATCCACGCTTGGCTCGTTCGGGTACACGTCGAACGCGGCTCCGGCGAGAATTCCAGTCTTGAGCGCTTCGATAACTGCCTTTTGCTCGATTATTTTGCCTCTCGAGGCGTTAATGAGCAATGCACCGTGCTTTACCTGGTCAATGTTTGCAGCGTTGAGCATGTGCCGGGTGTCGCTTGTGAGCGGAACGTGAAAAGTCAGCACGTCGGCGCGGGCCAAAAGATCTTCGAGAGAAAAAACGTGTTCAACTCCCGCCTGAGCGAAGTCTTCCTCGTGTAGAAACGGGTCGAAACCAATTATTTGAACGCCAAAAGCGGCAAGCCTGCGGGCAACTGCCCGGCCAATCCTGCCAACTCCGACAATGCCTACCGTCTTTCCGGCAAGTTGCGTGCCGAAATACTTGTCTTTCCCCCACTCGCCCCGCCTAATCGAGGCGTCGGCCTGGGGAATGTGGCGAAGCAAGGAAAGCATCAAGCCAATAGTCAGTTCCGCAACGCTCACCGTGCTTGCAATTGGCGTGTTAATAACGCGAATCGAGTTGTTTTCGCAGTATTGCGCGTCAATGTGGTCGATGCCAACGCCGGGCCGGATTATTAGCTTGAGGTTGTGCGCAGCGCGCAAAAGCTCGGCGTCAAGCTTTTCGCTTCCTCTATACAGGAATGCGTCAAAGCCGCCTATTTTCTCCAGTAGTTCTTGCCTCGACAACTTCTTGTAGTGGATTGCGTTTATCCCGAACTGTTCGTAGTCAATACCTAGGTTTCCGACTGCCAAAATGCGGGGCTTTCCTTGCGCCTTGAGCTTTTGTTCGTTCAAAATTGGAAGTATCTGCTCAAGGCTTCCGTCAACAGCAACGTCGGCTTTGCCTCGCAAGACCGGCTTTGCGTTAAACGCAATCTTCAAGCCCGCCTCGGCCATCATTTCGGCGTCGTTCGCCCCATCGCCAATTACGCTTGTCTCTTGCCTAGTTGCGCCAAGCTTTTCGCGCAACTGCCTGACGAAGTTGCGTTTTGCCGCCGCGTCAACAAGCGGCTCGGCAAAACCTTTTTGCGGATTATCGTCAAGCTTGTTTGCAATCCAGTGCCGAACTCCGAGCTCCCGGGCAATGCGTTCGACGAAAAAGTCAAACCCGCCTGACGCAATTGCTACTTCAAAACCATTGCGCGCAAGCTCGCTTACAACCAATCTTGCCTCTTTTCTCAAGACTATTCTTCCGCCAGCTTTGTGCAGGGCTTCACGCGGCTCGTTCTGTACGCCCTGGAAGCGCATTTCCATTACTTCACGAAAACCGGCCTTTCCACCCATTGCCAGGGCGGCCGTTCCAGCAGTCTGTTCGAAACCATCCCAAAATTCGTTCTCGCAAAGAGTCCCTTCAAGGTCAAAAACTGCCAGCATGCCAACCGTACCTCCAAAGCAATCTTTCTTTAACTTGCCGCAACTCCGCTTCGAATAAAGCTTGTATTTGCTGCAGTAAGGCTTTGGCGAAAAGGCTATATAGTTTTAATTCCAAAAAAAGTGAGTAAATGCTTAAAGCTTGCAAGAAATACAGTCAAAACTGGAGCGAATACTCCAAAAACAAGGTGTTTTGAGATGGCAGAAGCAGTTGACGAGAAAGACCGGATAATTATCGGCGAGTTGTCGAAAAACGCGCGGCTTTCAGAGAAAAAGTTGGCCCAAAAGACGGGAATACCTATGACTACCGTGCACAACCGTCTAAAAAAACTGGTGCAAGACAAAGTCATTACTGGCAGCACGCTGCGGCTAGATCGTGCCAAGCTCGGCCTGCCCATTACGGCGTTCGTGCTGGTAAAGGCCGCCGCGAAAGCCGACCAGAAAAAGCTTCTTGACTACGTCTTTTCAAAGGCTAGCGTGCAAGAAGCGGCAATGATTACTGGCGAGTTCGACGTGCTGTTTAAAACGTGCGTGAGCGGCATGGACGAGCTTAACAAGCTAGTTGTACAAGACTTGCGCAAAAGCGAGTTGGTAAGCGAAACGCGCACGCTGATTAGCTACGAGACGCGCGAGAAATAAGCGTGTTTTCGTCGTTTAGGGGAAAACAATATTTAGAGGAAAACATTAAATTGGGCGCCCGGCTTTCAAAGTGCATGCCTCAATCTGCTAAAGCGCCTCTCTCGCACCGAAAGATTGCAGTTTTCTACCACGTTGGCAAAGGGGTTTCAGGAAAGCATTGCTTTAGTTTTTCTGCAGTCACCAACAACGCAGCGCCCCGGCCTGAAAGAGACGTGGTTGGAGCGTCTTTGAAAAGCGATGTTCTTCATCCAGTATGCGTTGCGATAGTACAACTGCCTGGCCGGTTCGTGAAAGAATTTGAGGCTCTAGGGCGGAAAAAGGAGGTCTTTTGGCTCGGGCGTTTGACTTTTGAAGGTCAAGGCAAGAATGTTACTTCTTTCGATGTCAAACCAAAAGAAAGCGTGAGCATTTCGCAGGACCGCAAGTTCAGGGGGCTGGGCAGCCTCCTCGAAGTTTTCGCCTCGCGCCATTTGGAAAAGCTTGGCGTTACGCATGCGGGAACAACGTCAGGCCCGAGAACCCCAAGAATCACGCAGGTAGAACGCGGCGGTGGAAAGCCTTGCGTCTCCTATCCAATCAATGGCGAGCGATTCACTTGCGCTCTTACTTGCGGACCGCGCGCGAGGCAGCCTTCAAACCTTCTTAAACTTTTTTTCCAGCCATCCGCTGGGTGTGAAAACTCGAACGAGAGCTAACCAGATAATTTAAGCGGGGGTTATCCCGCGTTCATGCCAGCGTCAGTTCGGGTTGTTAGTAGCCCAGCTTTTGCTTGCCCGCCTGAACTGCGAGCGCAGCGCTTCCGCCAAGCAGGGCGGTTGCAAGCTGGAATATTCCCATTGCTGCTAGGAAAACGGGCGGAACTAGGCCAAAGTAGTTTAGAACTGCGGCGCTCGAGAACAGAAACGCGCTTTTTGCAACCGAGCCGGCCGCAACTGCGATGGCAGAATTAAGCCCGCGCAAGAGTGTTAGTTCTTTGACTGACAGCACGAAAATTGCATTTGCTATCCAAATAAAGGGAACCATGTAAAGCAGGGCTGTTGAGCCAACCCCGAACAGCAGGCCGGCAGAGCAGGCCGCAACTGAAGGCAGCATTATTGCGGGAAGCAGTTTTCCTCCACGCAAGTTGAGCGCGGAGAGAACTAGCGCGCAGTTGACTGCAGCGCCCACTACTAGTTGTTCGTGGCCTAAAAGGAATGGAAGGCTAAGGCAGGCGAAAGAATAGATTGCCGTTTCGACGAGTTCCTGCGTTGCGCTTAGCGCGTATTTGCGCAAGTAGAACGAGGAAGGCAGGTAGAAAGAGTAATGCAAGTAGGCCGGCAGGTTGGCGTATGCCTGTTGAAGTGGTTTCATTGCAATAAGCCAAACGCTGAAAGCAAATATAAATCCTGCGCGGTTAGTTGTGTTGGTAATAATGGCGTCAAAATCTTTAAGGCCGCAAGGAAAGCGCAGGATTCTCCTTAACGTGCTGCACGAGGCGCAGGAAAAGGCGGGCTACCTTTCAGAAGGCTCGATGCGCGCAGTAAGCGAAAGCGAAAAAATTCCTATTTCTAGAGTTTACGGCGTAGCGTCTTTCTACACCATGTTTCACACTGCCCCGCAAGGAAAGTACGTAATAGAGTTTTGCGGCTCGCCTTCTTGCGTTCTCAACAATGGAGTAAAGCTCGAAAAGTTTCTCGAACAAGAACTCGGGATAGACGTCGGGCAGACTACTAAAGACGGGCTTTTCTCGTTTTACAAGACGTCGTGCATCGGCTGTTGTGACGAGGCTCCCGCAATGCTGCTTAACGGCACTCCGTGCACCAAGCTTACTGTCGAGAGCTTGTCGGAACTCATAGGCAAGTTAAGAAAAGACAACGGCAAGAAAAAAGTGGCGGCAGTAACCGCAAAAGCGAAGATAAAGGCGAAGAAGGCAACGCCCAAGAAGGCTAAAACTCGGTGAACTGATTGCAAATTCTCCTCCAGACAAACATGCAGGCGCTTGAAAAGGCGCGCAAGCTTGGCCCTGAAGGAATAATCGCGCTTTTGGAAAAGAAGGGCCTTCAAGGAAGGGGCGGCGCGGCGTTTCCCACTGCCAAAAAATGGAGGACGTGCCGCGACACGCCGGCCGACGAGCGGTTTGTAGTGTGCAACGCCGACGAGGGCGAGCCGGGCACTTTCAAGGACAAGTTCATTATTTTGCACAACGCGCGCACGATGGTTGAAGGAATATTGATTGCAGCGCTGGCAGTTGGCGCAAAGCATTGTTTCATTTACTTGCGCGGCGAGTACGGCTATTTGAAGGACAAGCTTGAAAAGCAAGTCGCCGAAGTAGTCTCGCGCTCGAAAACAGGCGTTTCAGTCGAAGTAGTGCTCGGAGCTGGGGCATACATTTGCGGCGAAGAGACGGCTTTAGTCAACTCGATAATGGGGTTGCGCGGCACTGCCAATTTCAAGCCGCCCATCCCGGCTGTTTGCGGCTTGTGGGGCAAGCCAACTGTAATCAACAATGCCGAGACTCTCACTTGCGCAGCGCAGGCAATTCTTTTTGACAACTGGAACCCTGACTTGCGTTTGTTCTCGCTTTCCGGCAATATTGCCAACCCGGGAGTATACGAATTCCCGTTGGGCGTAAAGCTCTCAACGCTAATAGACTTGGCGCGGCCGCAACGCAAGCTCAAGGCAATGTCTTTCGGATGCTTTGGGGGAATAATGCCGGTTGACGAGCAAATGCGTGTCACTCCGGAGACAATCAACATGGAAAAGTGCCACCACGGCGCTTACAGCATAATATTGATAGACGATTCAAACAACGTGGTTGACATCGCTTACTCCATAGCCAAGTTTTATTGTTACGAGTCGTGCGGCAAGTGCACTCCTTGCAGGGAAGGGACGATTCGCATCCTCAACTTGCTCAAGAAAATCCGCGCTGGCGACGCGACTAAAGCCGACCTTACAACAATCGGGGAACTCGCGGCGCACGTCCAGGATACTTCATTGTGCGGGCTGGGACAGACGTGCGGAAACCACATTTTGACGAGCTTGCAGCATTTCCCGCAAGATTATGAATACTTCCTCAACAAGAAGACTAAAGGAAAATGAAAACAATGGCGAAAAAAACAAGCGTAAAGGCCAAGGCAAGCCAGTCTGGCGTAAAAGCGAGGATTGCACTTTCAGTCGTGCAAGCAAAGCCCCCGGCAGGCTTGCCCGCCCAACTTGGAAAGCCCGTCAAGATTAGCCTTGACGGCAAGGTAGTGAGCGTTGCGCAAGGCAAGGCGCTACTGGAAATTTGCAGGGAAAACGGCAAAGAGATTCCAACGTTGTGCTACCAAGCAAGCTTGTTTCCTGAAGCGCGCTGCAGGGTATGCCTAGTTGAGATGGATGGCAAGCTTGTGACTGCCTGCTCTACAAAACCGCGCGAAGGTTCAGTGGTTATTACCTCAAACCCTAGGATTCTCAAGGCGCGAAAGCTCAACATGGAGCTAATGATTCCCAGCCCAGTGTGCAACCCGAATGACGACAACGAGGTTTGCAAAATCTTCCAGGAAGTCGGGATGAAGAGCTCGCGTTTCTCGCCAATTAAAGAGTACAAGCCCGACTTGGGCGCGGCAGTAGTGCGTGACAACAACAAGTGCATAAACTGCGGCCGGTGCGTACGAGTGTGCGCCGAAATTCAAGGCGTTTACGCAATAGACTTTGCCCAGCGCGCGCACAACGAGCACGTTGCGCCCTATTCTGACAAGAACTTGGAGGAAGTTGCGTGCATAAAGTGCGGCCAGTGCATCCTAAACTGCCCGGTCGGAGCGATTTCAGAGCGCTCGCACCTTGAAGAAGTAATGGCCGCGCTAAAAGACAAGAAAAAGCACGTTGTCGCTCAAGTCGCGCCCTCCATTCGCGCCACTCTAGGCGAGATTTTCGGCATGCCTGCAGGCACTCTCGTGACCGGCAAGACTGTTGCAGCACTCAGAAAATGCGGGTTTGACAAAGTGTTTGACGTAGACTTGGGCGCGGACATGACTATAATGGAAGAGGCAAGCGAACTACTCCACCGCGTCAATAACGGTGGCAAGCTGCCAATGGTCACTACCTGCTGCCCGGCGTGGATACTAATGATGGAGTATTACTACCACGAGCTGATTGGCAACATGTCCACCTGCCGTTCTCCCCACGAAATGCTGGGAATGCTAATCAAGACTTATTACGCAAAGAAGGCGAACGTCAACCCTAAAGACATAGTGGTAGTTTCAATAATGCCTTGCACTGCCAAGAAGTTCGAGTCAACGCGCCCCGAGCTTGACAGTGCGGTTGACTTCGTGCTTACGACTCGCGAGTTGGGCAAGCTCATAAAGCTCAACAAGATTGACTTTGTTTCACTCAAGGACGAACAGTTCGACCCCGCACTAGGCATTTCGACGGGAGCGGGAACGATTTTTGGCGCAACGGGAGGGGTAATGGAAGCCGCGCTTAGAACGGCGACTTTCTTCGCAACCGGAAAACCAATGCAAAAACTGGAATTCCTTCCAGTGCGCGGAATGGCCGGAATAAAGCACGGCAAAGTCAAGCTTGGCAAGCGCACAATCCGGTTTGCCTGTGCGCACGGCGGCGCAAACGCCCAAAAACTGCTTGAACAAAAAGACAAGTACGATTTCATAGAAATCATGGCGTGCCCGGGCGGCTGCATTGGGGGCGGCGGCCAGCCTGTCTTTTCCGACCCTGACACGCTGCACAAGCGCACTCAAGCTCTCTACTCGGCAGACCGCACGATGCAGTACCGCTGTTCGCACGAAAACCCGGTAGTCAAGAAAGTGTACGCCGAAATGCTCGGCAAGCCACTGTCCGAAAAAGCAGAAAAGCTTTTGCACACGCACTACACGCCACGAAGCAAGTTTTGAAAAAAGGCGTTCCAAATGCCAGAACAAAGATCGTTTGAAAACTTAAGCCGGCAGTGCCACAAAGAATGCTTGGGAAACAGGATGGTGCCGCCTCCCGAGCGAGTGAGGCTTTCTTTTGAAGAAATGGCCGACAAACTCGTTGATACGCTTCCCAAACGCGTGCGGCTTCCGCAATTGCGCTTAAAACAGCTTAGGGAGCACGTTCGCGCTTGGGCAGCGGACTTTGCCGATTTCAATAACAATCAGTACGCAACAATAGCCCGGGCTTTGCCAGCGTTGAACCAGCTGGAACACCCTGAACTAGCGCAAAGCCCGTTTTTGCAAACCTTGGGAGCGCAGTCAACTGTTTTTGCCGCTGCCAAATACCCGCCACTGGCTCGCTTCTTGAGTAGAACGGCATTCCCGGCCAACCGTGCCGCGGCAAGAACGGTCCGCGACCACATTCATGGAGGACTCGCAATGCACCATCTTACTTTAGCCAACCACGCGCTGGGCGAGGAGGTTGTCGGGTATTACTTTGAACGGCCGGAAGGCCTAGCGTAATACCATTTTTGACCGGCCAGCCTTAATGCCAGTGAAGCAACCTTTTTATTCAGCGCAAGTTTGAGTGTTGCAGGTGATTCGTTTGAAGCCTTTCGCATTTGTAGTTCTTGGATTAGTTTTGTCAATCGTTATTGCGGGGTGCCTTGCGCCGGCTTCAAGCGATTCTGGCGTCTATGATTGTGGCACTAGTTTCTCGTGCCTAAAGGAAAGGGCAGTTGCGTCTTGCGGCCCTGCCAAAGGGCTTTTGTCAGACCAAGGCGTCACGGTTTACAGCGAAGTGACGGCCAAGGACGCCAACTGCAATATCTTTGTGCAGCTTAAGGACGTGCAGCTGGGCGCAGAGGCCAGTGAAGAGGCGCGCAAGACAGTCGAAGACGCGCGGCCACTGTTTCCCCTTGCAACAATGACCTGCCTTGTCACGAAATCTGAAGTGAGCGCCCTGCAGTTAAGCGACTTGATTTCGTCCCAGTCATTGCTCGACAAGTGTCAAGGCGTTTTGAAAGACCAAATTGCGCGGCTCAAGCCAGCTTTGGTTGCTTCCGCAACGCCGGCGATGCAAGTGCAATGCGTCTTGCCGAACGCGAACTCCAAGATTGTAGATGGCCAATGCCTTTTGACTTCCTGCAAGCAGGGCTACGCGGATTGCGATGTGCTCTCCCAGAATGGTTGCGAGGTCGACGTGTTTTCAAACCCCGCGAACTGTGGCGCTTGCAGCGTAGCTTGCGGCGCAGGCCAGTACTGCGTTGCGGCAAAGTGCATCGGGCAAGGTGAAACCACTTCCGTTCCTACTGTGACCCCAACAGCTGTGCCTACTGCGACGACCACTCCGACCGCTATGCCTTCAAGCGTTGCAACCGGAATTGCGTGCAACAACCAAGCGCAGTGCGATGACGTCAACCCGTGCACGGTCGATAGGTGTGACAACGGTTTTTGCACCCACACTAATTCGGTCGGAACGCAATGCAATGACGGCACCACGTGCACTAGCGGGGATTATTGCTTGAATGGCGGTTGCGTAGGCACGCCGATAACTGCCTGCGCGAGCGGTGACGCTTGCTGCCCGGCTGGTTGCAGTTCTTCTACTGACACGGATTGCGCCGCGACAACCGCTTCAGCGACTGAATGCGTTGTGGCTAATGGGCGGGGAACGCTCAGGAATGGCGCGTGTACAATTGCTTCGTGCAACCCTGGTTTTGCTGACTGTGATGGCGTGCCGCAAGACGGGTGCGAGTCGAACACCAACAGCGACCAATCTAACTGCGGTAGGTGCGCGCAAGTCTGCAGGGAAAGCGAAGTGTGCTTGCAAGGAGTTTGCAGGAGTTAGAGCTTGCCCCGGGGGTATACCTTTGAGCTAGCGTATTACCGGGTCTTTAAGCAGGTTGCCTGTAAGAATGCAGGCAACAGTCTCACTTTTGTCAATTACGCCTTCTAAAACGAGTTTTCTTGTTCCTGCCACGCTTGCTGCGCTTGCAGGCTCGCAGCCGATTCCTGCGGAGTCTATAACCCGCTTGGCAGCAATTATTTCCTCGTCAGTAACTTGAGTTACGACGCCATTCGTGTTCTTTATCGCGCCAATAGCTTTTTTCCAGCTAACCGGATTGCCGATTTGTATTGCCGAAGCGATAGTGTGCGGCTCGCTAACTGGCGTTGGCTGTAGCGAGCCATTCTTCCACATGGAATAGAACGGGTTGGCGCCCGTGGCTTGTACTGACGCAATCCTAGGAATCCGGTCAATAAGCCCAAGCTTCTTGGCTTCAACAATCGCCTTGCCAACTGCCGACGTATTTCCCAAGTTGCCTGCTGGCAGCGCAATCCAGTCTGGAGTTTTCCACTCTAGTTGTTGGAATATTTCAAGCGCAACCGTCTTTTGTCCTTCAATCCTCCAAGGATTGAGCGAGTTGAGCAGGTAAGTGCCGTTTTGCGCCGCGTCTAACTGGACTTGCCGCATTGCGTCGTCAAAATTGCCTTCAAGTTGTACTACTTCCGCGCCGTAAGCAATAGTCTGGAAAAGCTTGCCTGAAGAAATCTTTCCTTTTGGAATGAAGACTTTGCAGTGAAGCCCGGCAATTGCGGCGTAAGCAGCAAGAGAAGAAGAAGTGTTGCCAGTGGAAGCGCACGCAACCGTTTTCGCGCCTTGCCGCACTGCCTCGGAAATGCCTACAGTCATTCCGCGGTCCTTGAACGAAGCAGTGGGATTCTCGCCATCGTGCTTGAGAAGCAAGTTTGACCCTGCAAAGCTGCTTACGTTAGTGCTAGAGTAAAGCCCCGTTCCGCCTTCGCCCCGCGTAATTACTTGGGAAAGCGCAATTGTCGGGTGAATCAATTCCTTAAAGCGCCACACTCCACTCGAATAGGGAGGCACGCGGCTGCCAAGCCGGCTGTCGAAAAGATCGCGAGCGTCGTCGATTTCGCCGGCCAATGCTTCCAAATCTTGGATTACTTCAAGTATTCCTCCGCATTTGCACTTCCACGGAGGCGCTTGTCTGGCTTTCTTTCCGCACATCGTGCAATCGAATAGAACGCTCATTTTCAAACAACTCTAGCGCCAATTGCGCTCGGCCTCGACTCGATTATTTCAAGCCCAACTTGCGAGATTGCAAAAATATTCTTGACGCCTTCAACCAACTCTGCCTTCCTTTCATTGCTTTTTTCGCCAATTGCGAGGATGGTTGGGCCAGCGCCGGAAACCGCGCAGCCAAACCCAAAGCTTTTTGCAAGCTTCCGGACTTCAAGATAGTTTGGCAGCAAGCCAGCTTTAAACCTTGCCGGCTCGACGATAAACTCTTCCAGCGAAGAGGCGATTGCAGAAATGTCGTTTGACTGCACGCCGAGAAGCAAGCCTGCAAGGTTGCGGCGGTTGGCTATCTCAAGCCGCCTGCTAACCATTTCGGGAAGCACTTTTCTTGCAAATTCTGTTGACGGTTTGCCCTTGTTTGGAATGAACAGCAAGAGCTCGCAGTCAGGAAACGGCAGCGATGCCACTTTGAGAGGGTTGAATGAAGTAATAATCGTTATTCCCCCGAAAATTGCTGCCGAAACGTTGTCTAGGTGCACCAAACCCGCTTCAATTGCCGCGCGCGCACCGCCCAAAGCATTTATTTCGCTTAACTTGAGGCTTGTTTCGCCCAAGACGGCGTACTCGACAAGCCGCTCCTTGCTTAATTCTAGCCCAAACAGTTCGTCGAGCGCAACTGCAACGCCTGCGCAGCACGCGCCACTCGAACCCAAGCCCTTGCCAATCGGGATTGCGTTGTGAATGATTATTTCGAGCTTTTCGCTTATTCCAAAGTCGTGCCGCATTCCTTCAAGGACATTGAACACTTTGTTTTGCTGCATTTCGCTTGGCGGGTTGAAGCTGCCATCAACTTTTAGTTCGTCGCGGACAGAAGTGCTTGCGCAAACCGTGCAAGTCGGGCTTTCGAGCGCCAATGCGCACAAGTCAAAGCCAGGCCCCAAGTTGGCGCTTGACGCCGGCGCGCGCACAAAAACTTTTTCTTTAAGGCTTTCTTGTTTGTTTTCCATTTTCTCACGTTTTCCCAAAGGCCTCAATAATAGTTGTTAGAACGCCCCGCATTTATTTTCCTCGCGAGGCTAGCAAAAAGTAGTAGTGGTAGTAGTAGCGACAGGCAGGCAAAACATCGAAATTGAAGAAGCGCACATTTCAACCAAGACTCTTTTTCCCTTGCCGAAATATAAGCTTGACTGTTCGTTCGCCAGTCTTTGGGGAATAAAAGCGGCCTTGGGCTAAACTATTGTATGGAAAGAATGGACGCGCGCTTGCAGGTTTCACTCAAGGCAATGGGTTTCACACAATTGACTGAAGTCCAGAAGGAGTCTTTCGCCCCGGCTTTAGCGGGAAAAAACTTGTTGGTGCGCGCGCCGACGGGAACCGGCAAGACTGCCGCGTTCCTAGTGCCGATTATCCAGCGGATGTTTAACGACCTTACTTTGAAGGCGCTCGTCATAGAGCCTTCAAGGGAACTGGCAGTGCAGGCCGCCAACGAGTGCAGGAAGATTGTCGGGACT
>Ga0163199_1000780_pt1 | contig 19981 bp, 18 predicted proteins | sample PL_2010_150m_FD_113537 | JGI IMG/M metagenome (GOLD analysis project Ga0163199, IMG submission 113537) | Freshwater microbial communities from Powell Lake, British Columbia, Canada to study Microbial Dark Matter (Phase II) - PL_2010_150m | ecosystem: Environmental > Aquatic > Freshwater > Lake ...
ATCCTACTCTTGACAATACGCTATAGGAATCTATCTGGACGGTGGTTTTTTATTAGAGGCTGTCTGAAAATGAAAAGATTACGAATAGCGATTGATCATGACGCGGATCATGGCAAGGAAAACCCAAGCAGCGGCGCACTCCGGGGATCGTTCGTAGTCGCGGACCAAACGGCGATGCTGAACGACCCAAGCGAAAGTCCGCTCGACAACCCAGCGCTTGGGAAGGATGTGGAATCCGGAGTTTCCCGAGATTCTTTTGACGATCTCGACTTTGGTCGAGGATCGCTGACAAGAAACCCAGTTGGAGAACTCCGGGCCGCTGAATCCTCCGTCGGCCCAGATTTTGCCGAGTCGTTGAGCGCGAAGGATGGGCTGAAGAAGTTTCTTGGCTCCGGCTCGTTCGGGCACATTGGCAGGCGTGATGGCCACTCCCAGCAGCATGCCCAGAGTGTCGACGCAGACAAACCGCTTGCGGCCCTTGATTTTCTTTCCCGCATCATAACCGACCGGCCCGCCATGCCCATCGGAACGCACGCTTTGGCTGTCGATGATCCCCGCGCTGGGCATGCGCGTCAAGTTAAGCCAAAACCTCCCAAACATCGGAATAGTTCTGACGTTTTCGCTTGTCGTAGCAGCAATAGCGCACGAGGAGATATGCGCTTGCGCGCCGGCAACCGGGAGCGAGCGAAGGAAGTTCGCCGGGCCGACGGAGAGATACCGCAGGAACTTGTGGAAGACGAGCCTGCGTCGGGACCCTTGCCCCACTAACTTGACGCGCATGCGCGCTGGGGTTGTTGCTTCTACCGTCCAATCTCCGCACCATTTTGCGCAGACGGGCATTGATGGCCACCAGTATGCCCGAGCGAGACCAGGATCGAAAGTGGTGATAGACCGTTTTCCATGCCGGAAAATCTTTGGGCAGCAAGCGCCAGGGACGCCCACTTTTGAGCACAAACAACACCGCATTGAGCACCCGCCTCAAGCAGGTCCGGGGCCGGCCCAGACGCCTTGCCTTGGGAAGCATGGAAGAAAGGACATGCCACTGAAAGTCCGATACGCAGGTTGGATATTGAGCGATTTTCATCGCTCAAAAACCGCTGCGCGTAAGGGTTCCGGGCTTGCCTGCTTTTCAAAGTCAACTCCTTTTCAGTTCACTCTTCATTTTCAGACAGCCTCTTATTTCGAAAATCCCAAGAAGATACCGAATCCAGCCCGAACCAATATCTATTATGGCAGCAACTCGAAGCGGCAAAAACTATTGGCAAACGAGGGATCTCATATTACAAAACGCCCACTCCTCATCGCTCACATCGTTGGGGTATCCTGTCTTTCCCGAGCCTTCTTTGAACTTCTTTTCTGCCATCCCAAGCGTGATGTCTGCTCCCTCCTACAATGTACAGCTTTTTCCCGCTTCAAAGTGCCTAACAGGCTCTAGCTAGGGTCTGATCTTTTTTGCGGGAATCGACTTCGAGAACGATTCCACATGCCAATCGAGAAAAAGCGCATGGCATTTTCCCTGATGTGGAAAAAACACGAACTTTCCTATAGTATTCCAATCCGATGGCGGAGGCCAGCCCTGATCGACAATATCCTGGTCCTCGCCTGTGGAAAAAGTCGCGTATCCATCCACCAGATACACCGTCGAAGAGGGATATTCGAAGCTCTGGAGTCTCATTTCAGGCCATCCCCAACCAGGATTGGTGAAGGAATTTGCGGAATAAGTCATTACTCCAAAGCGATACTTTGCGGGGGTGGCGGGACAAGCGAGTTGCTTGTAGATTTCTGCGAGAATGGCTGGCGTCCATTGGGCTTCAGAACCGGTGTTACCAAGAATGGGGGCCAATCCTTGGATCCACCGTGGGCAGAAGGGGGTGAATGTGCTGTTTCCCCAAGTTAGGATTCGCCCATTGTTATCGTTGGCAAACTGTTGGGCCGCCGCTCCAAGGGCACGCAGATTGCCAATGCACTTGGCCGAATGCCCCGCCTGAATGCTCTTTTGCAGTGCCGGGTAACCAAGTGCGGCAAGCACGGCGAGAATCGCCACCACGGCCAGCAATTCCAGAAGAGTGAAGCCTAAGTTGCCGATACCACGATTCCTGATAGAAGGAACCAAGGGAGCATATTGCAAGGCGTCCATGGACGGGGAGTTCAAGGAGCCTTTAATCCTGCCGTCCGTGACACCGGGCGAAAGAGCCTCATACAAAGCGGAGAATCCAAGGGAGAGCTGCATTTGACGATCTGTACCCTACAGGGATGCGCGACCATATAAAATGGAGAAATATGAGGAGTTTGTTATACGTAAAATTAACCGGATGCTGGTGGACGGTTGTTGAGGCATCCGCAGTGGGACAAAATTGTAATTCTGGGCAACGGTTGTTTTTGTGAGTGTTCCGGGGCGTGCCCTTGATCCGAAATATCTCGAGCAGTTGGACGCGATGGTGGAGATGGGGAAGAGGGAGGGATTGAAGACGGCGTTCAAAATGACCGTCTATGATGTGAATCCCGCCAAGGAGGGGGAGATGTCCGGGTTCAAACAGCAGGACTGGATTGATCTCTACCTCGACAAGGACGGACGGCAGGACCTTTTCCTCAATGCATGGCGGCATGTATTCGAGCGCTACAAGGACAATCCGGCTGTGTTCGGCTATGACCTCGTGAACGAGCCCTGCGCCACCGAGGGAAGCAAGCAGATCTGGGAAGCCGAGCCGCGATTCAAGGACAGCGATACGTTTCAGCGCGAGTATTTCGTTCCGTTCTACAGGAAATTGATCGATGAATTGCACCGGGTCAGCCCGGCAGGCAAGTGGGCGCTTTTCCAACCGTATCATGTCCCGCCACCGGTGCACCGCGCCACCGACTTCCCCTGCCTGCCGCTGAGCGAGCCTTTGAATCGCGAAGGCATCGTCTTTGCGCCGCACTATTACAACGACGATCCGGCGCTTGCGCTGAAGCGCTACACGGCGGACGCAGAACTGAACGGTGCACCGATGATGTTTGGCGAATACGGCAAGGCGACCGTGGCCGGGACGGACCGCGATTTGACCGAACAGCAAGCCTATGAGAAAGTGTTGATCGACACGGTCACGGAGTTCGACAAGCGTGCCCTGGGCTGCGTGAAGGCATGGTGGTGCGGCAGCCGCGTTTTCAACAAGGCGTTGGAAGCGAAGCCGCATGCTGTGACGTGGGCGGTGTTCTATGGCGATTCTCCGTTCGGCGGCGCCGAGAGAAAATACATCATGGACGTCATCGTCCGTCCGCGCCCGCTGGCAATTGCCGGCGAGGTCAAAAGCTTCCATTTCGATTTTGCGACCCGCACGTTTGAAATGACGTTCATTCCCGGCAAAGGTTCCTCCGAGATCTTCGTGCCGGCGGACCGTCACTTTCCCGACGGGTTCCGGATCGTCTGCGGCGGCCTGACGCTTGCCTTTGCGCCCAAGTCTCCAACCGGCTTTGAAGTGGTGACCGATTCTGCCACGATCCCCGCGTCTGCTTTTCACTGGGATGCGGAGCGGAACCGTGTGCTGGTGGACAGCTGGGGCTCCGCTTCGGGAGAAAAAACTTTCAAAATTCTGCCAGGACTCCACGACTAAAAACACACCATGAAACTACCACCCCTACTCTGCATCCTCACGCTGCTTTGCGGTCCCGTCCTTGCCAAGGAAAGCAAGCCTTCCAAGCCGAACATCGTCTTCATCCTTGCCGACGACCTCGGGCTGGACGGCGTCGGCTGCTTCGGCTCGGACCGGTTCAAGGGAAAGACTCCGAATCTCGACAAGCTTGCGGAATCAGGACTGCGCTTCACGCAATGCTACGCGATGCCGCTGTGCGGTCCCTCGCGCTGCACGATCAACACCGGTCGATACGGGTTTCGCACAGGTGGCTCGACAAACCCCGCGGCGGGAAATCCCTCTTTCAAGGACGAGCCTTCCATCGCTCGAACCCTCAAGCAGGCGGGTTACGCCACGGGGATGGCGGGTAAGTGGAGACAGATGAGCGACACGCCGGGCGACTGGGGGTTCGACGAATGGCTCACCGACCCGATTGCCAGCGGGTGGTATTGGAAAAACACCTATACGAAAAACGGCGAGGAGATCACAACGCCGCAGGAAGTTTACTGCCCCGATGCCTGCCTGGAGTTCACTCTGGACTTCATGCGGCGGAACAAGGACAAGCCGTTCTACTTTTACTACCCGACGCATCTCATCCACGGGCCGATTCTGAAAACGCCGGACAGCAAGCCAGACACGAAGGACTTCTACGAGGACAACGTCGCATACCTTGACAAGCAGGTCGGGCAGATCGTTGCCGAGCTCGACAAACTCGGTCTTCGGGAGAATACGCTCATCGTGTTCACAGGAGACAACGGCACCGCACACTTCGGTGCCGCGCAATCTACTATCAACGGACGCAAAATCAACGGCATGAAGGGGACGCTGCTGGAAGGCGGAAGCCGTGTGCCCCTGATCGCCAACTGGAAAGGCACAACCCCTGCGGGCCGGGTGACAAACGATCTGGTGGATTTCAGTGATTTCTACGCGACCTTTGCCAGCTTGGCCGGGGCGAAGATGCCGGAGGGAGTTGCATTTGACAGCTACAGCTTTGCTCCTGAGTTGCTCGGCAAGAAAGGCGCGCCGCGCGAATGGGTCTTCGTGCAGCTTGGCCCGAAATGGTATGTCCGGGAGCAGGGATTCAAGCTCACCGAAAGCGGTGAACTCTTCGATATGAGCGATGCTCCGTTCGTCGAGAAGCCGGTCGCCGCAGACTCGACGGATCCCGGCGCCTCAGCCGCCCGCCAGCGCCTGCAGGCCGTGCTCGACAAGCTCAGCCCCGCCACAGGAAAAGTCGCACCTCCCGCACCGAAAAAAGACAAAAAAAAGAACCGTCCTCCAAAGGCAACTCCGGCGCAGGCTTAAGTATTGCTACTTGATGAAGCCCTGGATTTTGAGCCAGTAGAGGCAGTCGGCCGCCCAGGGAAGGATGACGCCATCGCGGCCGAGGCCCTGTCCGTGCTTTCCTTTTTGATAAATATGAAGATCAAAAGGGACCCCGGCCTTGCGCAGGGCGGCGGCGAATTCCAGGGAGTTTTCCACCTTCACTGCGCTGTCCTCCCAGGTGTGCCAGATAAACGTGGGAGGGGTGTCCTTGGTGACCTGCTTTTCGTTTGAAAGCAATTCGACGAGCTCGGGTGAGGGGTTATCTCCGAGCAGGCGTTGCTTGGATCCCAGGTGCGTCAACGGACCCATACTGATGACGGGATAGCACAGGATGCCAATGTCCGGCCGCGAACTGAACCGCTCGATCGGATCGGGATCTTCCGGCTTGCCCGCATCGAAGTGGGTGAGCAGTGTCGAGGCCAGATGCCCGCCCGCGCTGGAGCCCATGATGCCGACACGGGCTGGATCGATCTTCCACTCAGTGGCCTTGGACCGGGTAAGACGCACGGCCCGCGCCGCATCGTTGAGCATCGCGGGATGCCGGTAGCCTTTCGAGCCAAGCCGGTATTTTAGAACAATCCCGGCGACCCCGTTTTCCGCCAGCCACTCGGCATAACCGGCTCCCTCATGCGGGGCGAGTCCGCCATACCCTCCACCGGGGCAGATGACGATAGCCGCTCCCGTGGCTTTCTCCGGGGCAGGAAGATAGGTCGTGAGCGTTGGAATGTCCTGATCCGCCGTCCCGAGCGCGCCGGGTGCCCCGCTCGGCCACAACGGGATCGGGTCCAGCGGCGCGGCATGCAGGGAAAAAATGGCGGATAGGGCAAGCAGGAGAGGAGTGAGTTTCATATGGGCTGGGGAATTCAAAGCTCCGCGCGATGAGCAAACGAGCAGCTTGCATACTACAATCACGGTTTGTTGAAATCGAGCAGAAGCTTTTTCATGTCGGATACCGCCTGGAACAGGGCTGGGATGATCAGCGGAAAGTCCCGGGGAGCAGACGCGACATACGATCCAAGGTGGTTCATTGCGGTGGAAAGTGGAAACCTGCGCATTGGTCTCGCGTCTGCCGGTTTCGGGATGTTGACTTTGAATCTACGGAATTTTCCACGCACCCGAACACCCCGTGAAGCCTCTCCTTGCCTTCCTGATTTCAAGCTGCCTGCTTTCACCGGCTTTTGCTGAGATTGCTGGCGCGGAAAGCTTCACCTACAAGACGGCAGGTGATGTGAAACTGGAACTGTTTGTTTTCCAGCCGGCTGACCGGAAAACGGGAGAAAAACGGCCCGCAATCCTGCTTTTTCACGGTGGCGGCTGGCGCACTGGGGGGCCTTATGCGATGGCCCCACAGTGCCGCTATTTCGCGGAGCGCGGCATGGTGGCGATCGCCGTCCAATACCGGCTTGTTCCGCAGGTGACGATTGAAGGTTGTATCCGCGATGCGGTGTCCGCCGTGCGCTGGGTCCGGGCCAACGCCGAGCGGCTGGGGATTGATCCGGATCGGATTGCTGTCGGCGGGGGATCTGCCGGAGGGCATCTTGCGGCTGCAACGGGCATTTTGGAGGGGTTTGACGAACCCGGAGAGGACGCCAGCGCCCGCCCGGATGCCATGGTCCTCTTTTGCCCCGCCCTTGTGCTTGCGCCGGTCGAGGGCTTTCAGTGTGAGCTCGTGGGCGGCAGTGAGCGTCTGGAGAAACTGAAGAATATTCTGGGGCCAACTCCCGAAAAATTTTCCCCCTACCACCATATCCGGGAGGGGCTTCCTCCGGCGCTCATCATGCACGGGACCGCCGACATGACGGTTCCGTTTTCCACGTCCGAGCTGTTTTGTGCCGCGATGAAGAAGGCGGGAAACCAGTGCGACCTTGTGCCTTACCAGGACCGGAGTCATGCGTTTTTCAACCTCGCAAACAGCCCGGAGGATTTTGCCTCCACGCTGGAGGATTGCGACAAATTCTTCGTTTCGCTGGGCTGGTTGCAACCGCACCGGGTTGGCAAGAGCACCGAATCCCCAAGATAAAAGTCAGTGATCGATCGCGGGAATAGTCGTCGGATCCATTTCAGTATTGCCGATCACGCCGGCCAAAATCATATTGTTTCAGTCCGCTATGGAGATTGTCCCTGCGGGCGTTTTCTCCGATCCACCCCATGAAGATTCTCCTGTCCGTCGTGCTCGCGGTTGCTTGTTGTAGCGGTTTTGCCCTGGGTGCGGGAGAGTCCGATCCCTCCCGGAGTCCGGAGAAACCCACTGCACCATCCCCGCAGGCAAAGAATCCTGAAGACAAAATGGGTATGGCCTCCGCCCTGCCGGAGCCGACGGAGAGCAACGTCGCCTACGGTTCGCACGAGCGGCAGGTTCTTGACTTCTGGAAGGCGGATTCCGACAAGCCCACGCCGCTTCTTTTCTATATCCACGGCGGAAGCTGGCTTGTTGGAGACAAGCGCAAGATCGGTGAACTGCTCCGTTACGTTCCTGATGGAAAAGGCGGCAAGACGACCGCTCTCGAAAAATATCTCGCGGCCGGCATTTCGGTCGTCTCCATCAATTACCGCTATGTTTCGCAGGCGCAGGAAGCCGGGGTGAAGCCTCCTGTGAAGTGGCCGCTCGAGGATGCCGCCCGGGCATTGCAGCTGGTTCGCAGCAAGGCCGCCGCGTGGAACATTGATAAAAACCGCATCGCCGCCTCGGGCGGTTCGGCGGGAGCGTGTTCGAGTCTCTGGCTCGCATTCCATCCCGACATGGCCGATCCCAAGAGCGATGATCCTGTGGCTCACGAGTCCACCCGCCTGAGTTTTGCCGCCGTGCATGGTGCCCAGACAACCCTCGATCCGCAGCAGATGAAGGAATGGACGCCGAACAGCGGATACGGCGGACATGCGTTTGGATTCAACGGTGACAAGGAAAAGAAGATCTCATCGTTCCAGCAGTTTCTCGACAACCGCGAAGCCATCCTGCCTTGGATTGCGGAGTATTCGCCCATCGCTCTCGCCACGCCCGATGATCCCCCTGTCTTTCTCTACTACGCCGGTGCCCCCGCCCTCGGGCAGAGCCAGAAGGATCCGACGCACACCGCGAACTTCGGCGCGAAGCTTCAGGAAAAACTGCGCGGAATCGGAGTGGATTGCGTCCTTGCCTATCCGGGTGCTCCCGGATTCGAGGACACAACCGTTCAAGTATACATTCTGGAGAGGTTCCAAAACGAAAAGGAGGCAGTGAAAAAATGAGGTTCCATTTCATGAAATCGACTACGCGTTTTCGGACAGTTCCTGTGGCATGGGCATCCTGCCCATTCGAAGAAATCCAGCAAGACATGGGCAGGATGCCCATGCCACGGTATTTGTTTCGCCCTGTGAAGCCGCGTCTTGCGGCATTTGCGGGTCTTCTTTTTCTGATCCCGGCTGTCCTCTGCGGCGCGGACCTTCGCCTTGCCGGAATGTTCGGCGACCACATGGTTTTGCAGCGGGATGTTCCGGTTCCGGTGTGGGGCTGGGCGGCACCGGGCGAAAAAGTGAATGTCGAGTTTGCCGACCAGAAGAAGTCCGCAGCAGCCGATGCGTCCGGCAAGTGGATGGTGAAGCTGGATCCGATGACCGCCAGCGCCGAATCCCGCACCCTGACGGTGACCGGCAACGGCTCCCTCACGCTGAGCGATGTCCTCGTCGGCGATGTCTGGCTCTGCTCGGGCCAGTCGAATATGGGGATCCCGATGGACGTGCCGGGAAACGAATTCCTCCAGCAGCGGATTCGCGAGGCCGACAATCCGCAACTGCGCTTCGTCCAGCTTGCCCACCAGTTTCCCGACCAGCCTGCGGCCGATACGAAGGGGAGCTGGCGGATTGCCCGGCCCGACACGGTTCGGAGCTGGACCGCGATCGGGTATCTTTTCGGGGACAAGATCCAGAGAGAGCTCGGCGTGCCGGTCGGGATTGTTGGCGGTGCGATGGGGGGGACTCCGATTGAAAGTTGGATGTCACGCGAGGTATTGCTGGCTAATCACGCCAACGAACCATACCTAGAAAAACATGCGGCAGCGGTCCAGCAATTGCCGAAAACCCTCCCCAAATTTGAAAAGGAACTCGCCGCGTTCAAGGAACGGTTTCCGGACACTCCTTCCCTGGTTGCCGAAAATGCCGCGAGGAGGCAGCGCGGCGAACCGGAGTTGCGGGAACCACGGAAGCCTGACGGAGCCGCCGATTCCGCGAGAAATCCGGCAGCATGCTTCAATGGAAAAATCGCCCCGTTTGCGCCCTTCGCCATCAAGGGGGTGCTTTGGTATCAGGGAGAGGGCAACGTCAACGGCTTTCTCCAATACCCCTTCCAGATGGCGGATCTGATGAAGCTCTGGCGTGGGCTGTTCGGTTTGCCGAAACTCCCGTTCATCATGACCGAACTCGCCCCGCTTGGCCCAGTGGCGGCGGCTCCCGAGGACAGCGCCCGTGCCAGATTCGGGGAGGCTCTTGCGAAAACCGCGAAAGCCGACGGCAACGCGTGGGTCATCACAATCGTGGATGGAGGAGACCCCGACAACATTCACCCCGCAAAAAAAGAAATTCCCGGCGAGCGGTTTGCTGCGATGGCCCTTGCCAAGGTTTATGGGCGGGATGGTATCGCACACGGTCCGTTGCTCAAATCATGGAAGGCGGTTGATGGCGGGGCTGAGATCAAATTCGATTCGGCCGGTGGCGGATTGATTGCGAAGGCTGTCAACCTGGGAGGACACGGGGTGGGGGACGATTCCGTTCACGGATTCGAACTCGCCGGAAAAGACAAAAAGTTTTTTCCGGCCACCGCCCGCATTGTGGAGGGTGACACCGTGATCGCAAAGTGCCCCCAGGTTCCTTCTCCCATCGCCGTGCGCTATGCGTGGGCCGGGTTCCCCCTGTGCAATCTCTATAACAGGGAAGGTTTCGCCGCCTATCCGTTCCGGACCGATGACTGGCCATTCCTGCAGCCCGCCGCTCCCCCGCCGAAGGAATCACCCTCCCCTTGAAAAGAGTCCTGATATTTCTTCTCGCCGGAATGGCCTACGGCCCGCTCCGTGCGGCTGACTCGGAAAAACCTAATGTCATCGTTTTCCTCGCCGACGACGTCGGCTACGGGGATCTGGGCATCCACGGCAACCCGCACGTTAAGACTCCGCAGATTGACGCTTTTGCGCGCGAGGCGGCAGAGCTGACCAACTTCCGGGTGAATCCGGTCTGCTCTCCGACGAGGGCTTCGCTGATGACCGGCCGCTACAACTTCCGCACTGGAGTCGCCGATGTTTTCGGTTCGGCTGCCCGGATGGATCCGGCGGAAGTGACCGTGGCCGAGGTATTGAAGGCCGCAGGTTACGTGACAGGCATTTTCGGCAAGTGGCATCTCGGTGACGATGTAGGCAGCAGCCCGGGTGCGCAGGGATTTGATGAGGTGCTCAGCTTCGAAGGGGCGGCACTTAAAAAGTATTTCGATCCCGAACTGATGCACAATGGCGTCAAGGAAAAGCACACCGGCTATTGCCTGGATATCTTCACCGATGCGGCGATTGAGTTTGTGAAGCAGAACAGAGAGAAACCATTCTTCGTCTATCTGCCGTCGAATCTCATCCACACGCCGCTCCAGGTTCCGTCGGAGTTGGCCGCCGAATACGATGCGCTTGGACTTCGGGACAGCACCGCAAAAATCTACGGGATGCTCCGTAGTGTGGACAATAATTTCGGGAAACTGCGTGCGGTGCTCAAAGATCTGGGCCTCGAAAAAAACACCCTGTTGTTTTTCACATCCGATAACGGGCCGTGTTCCGGTTCGAAACCCTTGGATCGCTTCATGGCGGGGCTTCACGGGCTGAAGGGCACCGTCTACGACAATGGGATCAAGGTCCCGTGTTTTGCGCGCTGGCCAGCCGGATTTTCCAGTCCGGAAAAAATCACCCGGCTGACCGCCCACATCGACGTGATGCCGACCATCCTTGATGCCTGCGGGGTGGCTGTGCCATCCGGGGTAAAGCTGGACGGAATCAGCTTCCTTTCGCTGCTCCGGGATCCATCCGCCACCTGGCTGGACCGGTCCCTGTTTTTCCAGTGGGACAGCGGACAGGAACCGCGCCGCGGACAGGCATTTTCGGTGCTCACGGAAAAATGGAAGCTGGTCCAGCCATGCGGCATGGACAAGCCGAGCCAGAAACACATCAGGGATACCTACACCGAACTTTGTCGTCTCCAAGGACGCGGCGAGCGCAGCATCGAAGGCCCCGCCCGCTATGAACTCTACGACATCGCCGCCGATCCGGGTGAGACCAAGGATCTTGCCTCCGCTCATCCGGAAATCGTTGAAAAGATGAAAAAACAATACGATGTCTGGTTCGACGATGTTGCGGCCCGCTGGCCCGAAACCAGACAGGACAAATCCCCATGATTAAAAAACTAGCGTTATTTACCGTCGCCCTCTGCGCGCTCTGCAGCAGTCTGTATGGTGCCGCACCGAGGCCCAACATTCTTGTGATCCTTGTTGATGACATGGGCTTTTCGGATCTGGGCTGCTACGGTTCCGAAATCAGCACCCCAAACCTGGATGCGCTGGCCGCGGACGGGCTCCGCTTCACGCAGTTCTACAACGGAGCGCGCTGCTGTCCGACGCGGGCCTCGTTGTTGACCGGGCTCTATGCGCATCAGACCGGGCTTGGACAAACAATCTCCAGAGACAAAAAGGTTCCGGGATACCGCGGATATCTTAACGATGAATGTGTGACCATCGCGGACGTCCTGCGCGGCGCGGGATATTTTACCGCCATGGCGGGCAAGTGGCATGTGGGGGACCATGCCGGCGTGGTTCCGTGGACCCGCGGGTTCGACCGTAGCCTCAACGTCAGCGGCGCGCCCGGATTTTATCATCTGGACGGACCGAAATCGCGACTGGTCCTGAACGGAAAACCGCTGGCCAACGACGACCCGTCGCTGCCGAAGGATTGGTATACGACCGACGTCTTCACGGACCACGGCCTGAAATGGATCCATGAGGCCCTCGACGAAAAAAAACCGTTCTTCCTCTATCTGGCATACAATGCGCCGCACACCCCGATCCAGGCTCCAGCGGAGGACATCGCCAGGTATCGCGGCAAATACAAAGCCGGTTGGGACAAGGTGCGGGAACAGCGCCTGGCGAAGCAAGTCAGCCTCGGCATCGTGGACAAGGACTGCCCCCTTTCCCCGCGCCCGGATGATATCAAAGCGTGGGACAGCCTCACCACGGAGGAGCAGGATCGCTTTGACCACATCATGGCCATCTACGCCGCATGCGTCGATCACATGGACCGCGCCGTGGGACGGCTTGTGGAGGACCTGCGCCAGCGTGGTGTCCTCGACAACACGCTGATTTTGTTTCTCTCCGACAATGGCGCGGAGCACGCGAGCAACAGCGACAAAAATCATGATCCCAACGGAAGCTTGGAGGGGGATTCCCCCGGCGATGCAAAATCCGTGGTGTATCAGGGTGCATCGTGGGCGACGGTTTCGGACACACCGTTCCGGCTCTACAAGCGTTTCGCGCATGAGGGAGGGATTTCCACGCCGTTCATCGTGCATTGGCCTGCGGGCTTTTCCGCAAAGGGGGAACTGCGGCCACAGGTCGGGCACATCGTGGATCTGATGACGACGTGCGTGGACGTGGCGGGCGCAAAATACCCAACGGAATTCAACGGCAAACCCATCCCGCCGATGGAAGGGAAAAGCCTGGTGCCGGCATTCGCAAACCAACCCCTCCAGAGAGACGGGATCTTCTGGGAGCACGAGGGAAACGCCGCTGCGCGGGTGGGGGATTGGAAACTCGTCCGGGTTGGCCGCGACGGCCCGTGGGAACTCTACGACCTGAAAACCGACCGTTCCGAACTGCACGATCTTGCACAACAGAAACCGGAGAAGGTTAAGGAACTTTCGGAGAAATGGGAGGACTGGGCCCTGCGTGTCCATGCCAAGCCGTATCCCGCCGAGGGAAAAGTCCGGAAAGGCGCCGATGAGAATTAAATTTCTCCCTTTCCTTTTGCTTATCGCGACGTCGTTTGCCGCGGAACAGCGTCCGAATATCGTGTTCATTCTCGCCGATGACCTCGGATGGACGGATACGGCTGTTTACGGCAGCAAATATTACGAGACTCCGAATATCGACCGGCTCGCTGCGCAGGGGATGAGGTTCACCAACTACCACAACTGCCAGAACTGCGCGCCGACTCGCTCCGCGCTGATGAGCGGCCAATACTCGGCGCGGACTGGCATCTACACTGTGGGGAGCATCGACCGTTTCGACTGGCGTAGCCGTCCGCTGAGACCGGTGGACAACGTCACCGAGCTGCCGCTCGATAAAATCACCATTGCCCAGGCGCTCAAACAGGCCGGCTACGCGACGGGGATGTTCGGCAAGTGGCATCTGGGCGAGGACGCGGAACATCACCCCTCCAAGCGCGGATTCGACGAGGCCATCACTTCGCAAGGAAAGCATTTCAACTTCACAACCCAGCCCCCGGTGGAGCATCCCAAGGACGCCTACCTTGCCGACTGGCTGACCGACAGGGCGGAGGATTTCATCCGCCGGCACAAGGATGGCCCGTTCTTTCTCTACCTGCCGCATTTCGGCGTGCATGCGCCATGGCAGGCGAAGCCCGGTTTGATCGAGCACTTCAAGCCGAAGCCGGGTGTCGGGGGACACGAGGATCCCACCTACGCCGCGATGATTGCCAGCGTGGACGAAAGCGTGGGCCGGGTGATGGCCCTGCTCGACGAGCTGAAAATTGCTGACAACACCGTGGTGATTTTCTCCAGCGACAACGGGGGAGTCGGCGGTTATGAGCGTGAAGGGATTGGCGCGGCGCACAGCATCACCGACAACGCCCCGTTGCGCAGTGGCAAAGGCAGTCTCTACGAAGGTGGCACACGCGATCCGTTTATTGTCCGCTGGCCCGGTGTCGTGAAGCCCGGCTCCATCTGTGATATTCCCGCGATTCACGTGGATCTCTATCCCACCCTGCTTGGCATCGCCGGAGTTCAGCCGCCTTCAAACTATCAGCTGGACGGGGAGAGCCTCGTTCCGTCGCTAAAAGACGGGGGCGCAGGTCTCAAGCGCGAGGCGATCTACCAGCACTTTCCCGGTTACCTCGGAGCTGGCAATGACACCTGGCGCACAACACCGGTGGCGACAATCATCTCCGGCGACTGGAAGCTGATGGAATTTTTCGAGGACGGACATCTGGAACTTTACAATCTGCGCGACGACATCGGTGAAAAAACAAACCTCGCGTTGAAGATGCCCGAAAAAGCAAAGGAACTGAACGCCAAGATGCTCGCCTGGCGAACGGAAGTGAAAGCTCCCATGCCCGGTCCAAACAATGGGGATACATCTGCTCCGGGAAAATCAGGCAAGAAATCCAAACACAAAGCCAAGCCTTCATCCGACGAATAAGCAGGCTTTCTCCTTGCATGAATCCATGAACAGAAGCCCGGCCATTATTATTGGAATCCTCGCATCGACTCTGGCGTGCGGGATTTCCGCAGAGCCGAGCCTCCTCAAGGAGGAGATGGTGATCAAAGCCACCTCCGACGGGCGGCCGATGTTCGAATACCGTTACGCTCCGGATGTGGCGTTCAAACCGTATATTTTTCAACTCTATTCGCCGGGAGGAGTGCCGATCCTCCGCGACGCCCCGGTGGATCACATCCACCACCACGGACTGATGTTCGCAGTGGGGGTGAACGATGAGACCTTCTGGGAGGAGGTGATAAAGGGTGCCATTGTTGGCGGTCACCAGATTCCGCGTCAGACAGACGTGACCGGCAATCTCATCACGCAACAACTCGACTGGCAAAATCGTTCCGGTGACATCGTCTTGCACGAAACGCGGACGATCCAGCCTCTCGAGAATCCGGATGCCACGCTGCTGACTTGGCGATGCCGGTTGGAGACACCTCCTGGCAAGGACGCGGTGAACTTGTTCGGCCACCCTTACTATGGCCTGGGGGCAAGGCTTCTTGAGTCCATGGACAAGGTTGCCACGTTCATGAATTCCAGCGGCCAACCGGGCGAGATCATAGGAGGAGACCACCGTTTGGTTCCGGCCACATGGGTCGCCTGCACCGGGCCGACGGCGGACGGCAAAATGGTGACCATTGCGATCTTCGATCATCCGGACAACCTGAGGTATCCGTCGCAAAAATTTACCATGGCCGTGCCTTTCGCCTACATCTCGACGACATTGAATTGGAAGGAGCCGCTCCAACTCAAAGCGGGAGAGCCATTGGACCTGTGCTACGGCGTTGCGGTGTGGGACGGAGCAGTCCAAGCGGAGCAAATCGAAAAGGCCTTCCGGAAGTGGCAGGAGAACACGCCGAACAATCCCCAACGGTAGGTATTCATCACCCCAGGCGGTAATCGCCGGGTGTTCTTCCGAACTCCTTGCGGAAGAGAGTGGCAAAGTATTGGCTCGAATGGAATCCGGTTGTGAAGGCGATATCGGTGATCGCCCGCTCTGGACACGAAGTCAACAGCCGGGCCGCATGCTCGAGTCGGATGCGGCAAACCAGTTCCGACGGGGTCGTGTTGTAGAGTTCCTTGGTGATGCGGGTGAGGTATGTCACACCCACCCGGCAGGACTGGGCGATCGCGGTCACCGTCCAGGGTTCGGCGGCGGTGTCGGGACTGCGCTCGAGACCGTCGAAGAAGCTGCGGATCGTCTGGTTGAAACCGTGGGGATCCACTGTCGGGCGACCGATTCCTTTGGACAGCATCGTGACGATTTCGAGCACCACATGGTTGACGATTCCGGCCAGGCGTGAAGATCCAAGCGGGCCTGTATCGTCCATGCGTGCGATGGCCGATTGCAGGTAGTCCCTCAATGCAAAATCCCGCGCCGGGATGTGGCAGCACTGGTTCGCGCGGAAAACCCGGAGCATTTCCCGCCGCGAATCGCCGTCGGAGCCCAGCCATTCTGGAAATTCCCATGCGCGGTCGCCCCGGTGACCTGCGACATCAAGGATGACCCAGAACAGACGTCCGGCGCGCACGTTCGGATCGCCCAGCCGGTGGCGCTGCCACGGGCGCGTGATGGTCACGTCGCCGGGACGTAGCATCACATGTTCGGAGTCCGTGGCAAATGCCGTCTGACCGGCCAGAAGGCAGCAGATTTCGATTCCCTCGTTGCGGTGCATCGGCAGCCCCCAGTCCTGCGGGCCCACGGCATCCCAATACCCGATCGTCTGCAGCCCGGGAAGGCAGCCCGACGGCAACGGATCTCCCGGATAGGTCCCGCGCGCGCGCGCCCGCATGACCACCCGTCCGCGCTTGATGGCACTGATGAGGGGTAGGCAGTCGTCCGGCTTGCGACGGGAGGAGGGAGGGGATCCCATGATGTGCAAAATCTTTCACGGGTTGGCAATCCGGTCAAGTCGTCGCAATTTGTGCGACGTCCACTGCTGGGGGACGAATCCCTGTCAGGGCTTCGGTATTATTCCGCTTTCGATTTTGCGGTCCGGGAGACGGATCCGGTGGCCGCCCACTCGACGCCGCGCCGGAAGAGTTCCTGAAATTGAGGGCTGCTCATGAACTGTCCATCTTTTCCAGCCGCGTGGCCGAGGAGAATCGTGATGCACCGGCCCTTGCCGAATTCGCCGACGAGCACGGAGGGAATCCATTCATCCCCGCCCTTCTCGTCTTTCACCGAATAGGACGATGCGAGTACTTTTGCGCCGGGGACCACGCCGGGATGGATCCAGAGTTCGTCGAATGTCTTGAATCCGGAAAGTCCGGCCGTGACCGGATGCGAGGGGTCGTCCATGCGAACCTCAAATTCGTGGGGATGGCGGTGTTCGGTGGTGCCGAGTTTCCATGTCGCCAGGCAGATCTTCTGGTAGTCCTCCCAGTCGGGAAATGAGGAGGAACCGGCGTGAACGACCACATGTCCGCCGCCCTTGCGGACGAACTCAACGTAAGCCAATCGCGCGGCCTCGGGCAATTCGGCCACTTTGGGTGCCACCCCTTTGGCGGGATTGGTGAAGGCGTTCCAGTTCGAAACGATGACATCCACCTTCTCGAGTTGGCCGGGAGTGAGGGCCCACGGGGTTTCGCAGACGGTTACCTTGAAGCGTCCGTCGGACTCGAGCGCACTCTGCAAAGCGGGCGTCGTCTCCTGCCACTTGTGGTTGTTCTGTCCCGAAAGGATCATGACCCGGACGGGATCGGCTGCGGAGAGTGCGAGCATCGAGGCGGCACAGATGGCGGGAAGTAGGAAAATGCGCATAAGGGTGTGTGGAGAATTTCGATCATCCGTCAGACGCGTTCGAATGGCGTTCGGAATCCCGCGCGAAAATATCCGAACATCCCCGCGCGAAACGCTCGGATGCCAGGGAACATTAAAAATTTATTTCACCACAAATAGCAGAAAGGCCGTAAAAAAAGAAATTTGCAAACGCACCACTCCGATTCGCGCCTCACCCGTCGGGTGAATCACATCACCAAGCCTGTTTTCATGTCTTCGTCTCTCTTTGTGTTCTTTGCGCTCTTTGTGGTAGAAATCCATTCTGGAACTCGGGATGAAGGCCCGCGCCGTGTTCAATAAATTTCACGCGAAAAATAAAACGCCGGAAGTTTTCTTTCATGCAAGAGTGCGAAAATCATTCCCAGCATCCTATGGCCAAATTCAAAATCTCCCTCAACATGGAATTCTGCCGTTCGGCGGACAAGTCGTTCGAAGGCGGCGTCAAGATCGCCTCGGAACTCGGCTACAAGTGGGTCGAACCGATGGTCCACACCGGATGGGAACTTCTCAGCGAGGTGAACTATTTCCACTCGTTCTCAATGGAGGAAGACCCGCTTCTGATGAAGGAAATCTGCGACAGATACGGCGTGCGTGTCTCGAGTCTGTCGGCGCATTCCCCGCTGATGAAGCCCGAGGCGGCGGTGGACCGCCTGACCCGTGCCGCCGTGCTCGCGTCGTTTGTCGGCTGCGACTTTTTGAACTCCGACGAGATGGTGAAGCCGGGTTGGATGGACGACGCGTTTGCCCACGAGACGATGCGCTACACGCTGACGCGCGCCGCCCAGGTTTGCGCCCGTCACAAAAAGTATCTCTGCATCGAACCCCACGGGATTTACACGAAGACAGCCGACGGGCTTCTCAGGATCGCGAATCTTGTGGATTCGCCGTGGATTCAAATCAACTGGGACACCGGGAACAGTTATCTTGCCGGGATCGAGGATCCCTACGAAGGGCTGCAGAAGGTGAGAGATCGCGTTTTTCATATCCACGCCAAGGACATCTCGATGGCGCAAAGCGACGGCGAGCGGGGAAAGGTCACCGGCACTCCGGTTGGATGCGCGTGTGGCGAGGGAGTCGTGGACTGGGAGCGCGTGGCGAAAATCATGGAGCCCGTGGACCGTGAGATTTTCCTCAGCGTGGAATGCGGCAAAATCGATGAGGCCGCCCGCAGCCTTGCCTTTCTGAACAAAGCTCTGGCCGAGTGGCTCGCCTGACACATCAGCAAACCATGAAACGAATTCCCCACCATTGTGAAACCGGGCTCTCCCGCCGGACATTCCTCCGGAACACCATCGGCTTTGTTGGTGCGCTGGGCTTCCCGACGATCATTCCTTCCTCCGCACTCGGTTTGGATGGCAAGGTGCCGCCCAGCGAACGCATCCGCATCGGCGTGATCGGCTGCGGCAGTCAAAGCCGGGCAGCCAGTAATTATCTGCCGGGCGGACTCGCCGAGATTGTGGCGCTGGCCGATCCGGACAGATCGGCGACCCGCAAATGGGCGGAAACCATTTTGAAAGGTGCGAAGGTCCGCGAGTATTCCGACTTCCGCGAGCTTCTGCAAAGCGACGTGGATGCGGTAAACATCGCCACCGGGGATTACTGGCATGTGCCGATCGCGCTGCTCTCCGCCCGGGCCGGGAAACATCTTTATGTCGAGAAGCCCCTCGGGCTCAGCATCGAGCAATGCCTCGCCTGCCGGGAGATCTCCGCCGAGCACAAGGTCGTCTTCCAATATGGCACCCAGAACCGCTCGAAAGTCTATGTGCGTTCAGGCATCGAACTCCTCCTCAACGGCCATATCGGCGAGATCAAGGAGATTTATGTTTTTGCCCCGCAGGGCGAATCCGGCGGCTCGCCACTTCCGGTGCTGCCGGTGCCCGACGGTTTCGACTACAACATGTGGCTCGGTCCCGCGCCGGAAGCGCCGTTCAGCCAGGACCGCGTGCTGACGAAAGGAAAACGGAACGGGATCTTTCACATCTACGACTATGCGATCGGCTTTGTCGCGGGCTGGGGGGCGCACGCCTATGACCAACTCCAGTGGTGGCTGGACGAGATGAATTTCGGCATGCCGGAAAGCGTCGAGGCCACGGGCACGATCCCGACAGAAGGGCTGTTCAACACCGTCACCCACTGGGATGCGACCATCACCTATCCCTGTCTGCCAAAAGTCCGCTTTGCGGATTTCGAGACGATCATCAAACATCTTCCCAAATTTGACGGCATCAATCTCCTCGGGCACGGAACCGTGTTCGTCGGATCGGAAGGGTGGCTCTATTTCCATAGGAACGGATTTCAGGCTTCCTCACGCGAAATCCTGGAAAAGAGCAAAGACCCCGGCCCTCGCCGCGTGGTCAATGCCGGGGTTTCCCAACAGGCCAACTTCCTCGACGCCATCCTCGGAAAAAACAAAGTCGTGTCGCCGCTCGACTCCGCCATCCGCTCGGACATCTGCTGCCACCTCACGAACCTCGCCATCCGGACCGGGAAGCCGGTCGGCTGGGATGCGAAGAAAAACACGATCACCGGCAATTCGGAGGCGGTCCCACTCATGCGGCGTGCGATGCGCGAACCCTGGAACGTCCTGAATCCGAAATATACCGGCTGAACGGATTTCAGACCAAATATTGCAGATAACTTGGATTCTGATGTAGTCACGGCGCTTTGACTCGCACCCTGGCGGGTGTCTCGCCCCTCCGGGGCTGTCTGGCGACAGTCTTCCTCGCGCTGCTCGGTTGTCGCCGTGCGCCCCGACAATCGACCGCAGGGAGA
>Ga0163199_1000781_pt1 | contig 19980 bp, 17 predicted proteins | sample PL_2010_150m_FD_113537 | JGI IMG/M metagenome (GOLD analysis project Ga0163199, IMG submission 113537) | Freshwater microbial communities from Powell Lake, British Columbia, Canada to study Microbial Dark Matter (Phase II) - PL_2010_150m | ecosystem: Environmental > Aquatic > Freshwater > Lake ...
CCAGGAGCGTGAGCGTATTCAACTGCTTAAAGAAAAAATTGATTTGCTCGATCGTTTCGAATCGTAAACCTTTATCAAATTTAAGATGAGAACTTTGAAAATCCTGTCGGCTTTTGCTATTTGCGGTATCTTGCTTAGTATCAGCGGCTTTTCACAAACGGGGGTAATCCGTGGTTTTGTTTATGACAAAAAGACCGGGGAACCTGTTATTGGCTGCAATGTTTACCTGGGTGATGGTACTATGTGGGGTTCGGGGACTGATGTGAACGGTTATTTCACAGTCAGTAAAGTTCCACCCGGTAAATATACCATGATTGCGAGTGCAGTGGGTTTTCAGAAATTCTCCAAAGAGGTTGAAATTATCGAAGGCCGTACAATCAATGACAAGATATACCTTGATGAATCCGTCCAGAACATCGATGAGGTCGTTATTTCCGGAGAAAAACAGCAAAGGAAAACTCAGGTTCAAACGTCTGTTATCAGGGTTACTCCCAAGCAGATGGATAAAATTCCAAACATAGGCGGCGAACCGGATCTTGCCCAGTATTTGCAGGTGCTACCCGGGGTAATCTTCACTGGTGACCAGGGTGGGCAGTTGTACATACGCGGAGGCGCTCCGATTCAAAATAAAGTACTGCTCGACGGTATGATCATCTACAACCCTTTTCATTCCATTGGACTATTTTCTGTTTTTGATACAGATATCATCAAGCAGGTTGAGGTTTTGACGGGTGGATTCGGAGCTAATTACGGTGGCCGTATTTCCTCTATTATGGACATTACTACACGTGATGGAAACAAAAACCGGATATCAGGAAAGCTCTCAACCAGCACTTTTATGGCTAAGGCACTGGTTGAAGGACCTATCAAGAAGGCAAAATCCGACTCCGATGGTTCCTCTTCCTTTATCTTAACAGCAAAGCATTCATTTCTTGAGCAATCTTCAAAGTATCTTTATAAGTATATCGATACCGCCGGGCTCCCTTTCAATTTCACTGACATCTACGGAAAAATTTCATTAAATTCTAAGAATGGCAGCAAGGTTAATCTATTCGGATTCAATTTCAACGACCAGGTTACTTACCGGGACATAACTGATATCGGTTGGAATAATTACGGGTTTGGTTCAAACGTTGTTCTCATTCCTGGTGATTACCCGGCATTGATCAAAGCGAATATTGCCTATTCCAAATACCTGATAACCATGAATGAGGCTGATCAACAGCCTCGTCAAAGCTCCATTGATGGCTTCAACGTCGGACTTGAATTCGTTTATATTTTCGGAAAAGACCAGCTTGAATATGGTATCGAAACCCTCGGTTATAATACTAATTTCAATTATTTCAACTCCGTAGGGCGTAAGATTACCCAGCAACAATTTACTACTGAGCTTGCCGGATATGGCAAATACAAGATGACCTTGGGAAAATTCCTCATCGAACCCAGTTTCCGGCTGCATTATTATGCTTCCCTGAGCGAAGCCTCACCGGAACCCAGGCTGGGCTTAAAATACAATATGAGCGATAACTTCAGGTTGAAATTTGCTGCGGGTATGTATTCTCAAAACCTGATTGCTGCTAACTCCGACCGTGATGTGGTTAACCTGTTTTATGGATTCTTATCCGGACCGGAAAATCTTCAGAAAGAATTTGATGGTAAACCGATTAATACCAAATTGCAGAAATCAAACCATGCCATTCTTGGTTTTGAGTTTGATCTGACAAACCGGCTCAACCTTAATGTGGAGACTTATATTAAAGACAATATCCAGCTGACCAATATCAACCGCAACAAATTATACGATGATACCGGCGATAATCAGGATAAACCGGAATACCTGAGAAAAGATTTTATCATTGAAACAGGTAAAGCTTACGGGATCGATTTTTTGCTCAAGTATGACTACAAACGTATCTATTTTTGGGCAACCTATTCCCTTGGATGGGTGACTCGTTATGATGGGGTCATTAAGTATCCGCCTCACTTCGATCGCAGGCATAATGTGAATCTGGTTGGATCATATACTTTTGGAAAAGATCTGACCTGGGAATTCAGCACCAGATGGAATCTCGGTTCAGGATTTCCTTTTACTCAAACTCAAGGTTTCTACGAAAAGATTCCATTTCATGATGGGATTAACACAGATTATACAAGGGTAAACGGAGAATTGGGCATTGTTTATGGCCCTCTTAACCAGGGTCGGCTGCCTTATTATCACCGTCTGGATATCAATCTGAAGAAAATGATTCCAACCGGCGAGAATAGTGAACTCGAGATATCATTAAGCATAACAAATGTTTACAACCGGGAAAATATATTTTATTTTGACCGTATCCGTTACGAAAGAGTTAACCAGCTTCCTTTTATGCCATCTTTAGGCATTAACTGGACATTTTAACAATTGTATGGCCGTCAAGCAGACTAAATACATTTTTGTAACCGGTGGTGTTACTTCGTCATTAGGGAAAGGTATTATCTCCAGTTCATTGGCAAAGCTTTTACAGGCCAGGGGTTTTGCTGTTACTATTCAGAAACTCGACCCTTATATTAATATTGACCCCGGAACTCTTAATCCATATGAACATGGTGAATGCTATGTTACTGACGATGGGGCGGAAACGGACCTTGATCTTGGGCATTATGAACGATTTCTGAATTGCCCGACATCCCAATCCAATAATGTTACAACCGGACGTATATATCAGTCCGTAATCAATAAGGAGAGAAAAGGCGATTATCTGGGCAAAACGGTGCAGATCATACCGCATATTACCGATGAGATCAAGAGAAGAATTAAGATCCTGGGTTCAAAGGGGAAGTTTGATTTGGTTATTACCGAGATCGGCGGCACAGTTGGTGACATTGAATCGTTGCCATACATTGAATCAGTCCGCCAATTGAAGTGGGAAATGGGTGATCGGGTTTGTGTGATTCATCTTACACTGGTTCCTTACCTGAGCGCATCAGGCGAGTTAAAAACAAAGCCGACTCAGCATTCCGTGAAGATGTTGCTGGAAGAGGGTGTGCAACCAGATATTCTTGTATTACGAACGGAAAGGCCACTGAATCGTGAAATCCGTAAAAAAGTCGCCTTGTTCTGCAACGTGGAAGAGCGGGCAGTAATCGAGAGCCGCGATGTCAGCACAATTTATGAGGTTCCTTTACTGATGCAGAAGGAACGATTGGATGAAATTGTTATCGAGAAATTGAAACTTCCCGGTAATACCAAAAGCGACCTGGAACCCTGGAGGGAATTCGTAAAATCAGTCAAAAATCCGAAGCAAACCATAAAAATCGGTTTGATTGGGAAGTATGTTGAATTACATGATGCCTATAAATCCATTTCAGAAGCTTTTATTCACGCCGGAGCAGTCAATTTTTGCAAGGTTGATATCCAATGGATTCATTCCGAGACTCTTGAAGAGGGGAACATCACAGAAATCCTGGGCGATCTTAAAGGCATTCTTGTTGCTCCCGGTTTTGGCCACCGCGGTATTGAAGGAAAGATCATTGCAGTCAGATATGCCCGTGAGAACAACATCCCGTTTTTAGGAATCTGCCTTGGAATGCAATGCGCAGTGATCGAATTTGCCAGGAACGTTTTAGGATTGACACGAGCCCATTCCACCGAAATGGATACCAAATCACCCGATCCGGTTATCGACCTGATGGCAGATCAAAAAGAGATCACTGACAAGGGCGGAACTATGCGATTAGGGGCATATACCTGTGTCATCAAAAGGGGATCACTGGCATCAAAAATCTATCATTCTGAATGCGTGAGCGAGAGACACCGGCATCGCTATGAGTTTAATAATGCCTATACCGAACAGTTTAAAGCAGCCGGTATGATACCCTCAGGTATCAATCCAGACACCAATCTGGTGGAAATAATGGAGCTTCCTGATCACAAATGGTTTATCGGGGTACAGTTCCATCCGGAATACCGCAGTACCGTGATGAATCCACATCCACTTTTTGTGAACTTTGTGAAGGCTGCCTTGGAATAATTCCTTACTTTAGCCGGCTAAATAATTTTTTCAACTGAATCGATCAGCGATGGATAAAAAGTCCCTTATTGGCCTACTATTAATGGGAGTGCTCCTTATAGGATACAGCATTTTTACAAAACCTTCCAAAGAGGTACAGGAGAGAAATCAAAGAGTACGTGACTCTATCACTTTAGTGGAGGCGCAGAAACGTTTGGAAGCAGAGCAAAAAAAGAATCAGAATGATACTCTATCACAAACTGCCGTGGCTCCTACTCCGGAGGAACTCAGCCAGAAAAGGGTAAATGAACTGGGCGCCTTTGCGGAGGCATCAAACGGAGAGGAAAAATTCTTTTACCTGGAGAACAAGAAAATCAGAATAAAATTTACTTCCAAAGGAGGCAGGCCCTATTCCGCAGAACTTAAGGATTACAAGACCTTTGATGGTAAACCGGTAATTTTATTCGACGGCGAGACCACTCACTTCAATCTTCAATTTTTCTCTCAGAATAAATCGATTGCGACCCAAAATCTGTATTTCCAGCCGCAAACACAGGAGACCGAACAGAACGCTGAATCTGGATCTAAAACGTTGGTGATGAGGCTTCCTGCCGGAGAAGGGGATTATATCGACTATGTTTATACCCTTGAACCGGATTCTTATAAACTGGGATTTAATATCCGTATGCAAGGCATGGATCAAGTGTTTGGAAAAAACACCACAATGATTGACCTGGATTGGGCTTATGATGTTCGCCAGCAGGAAAAGTATAGGAAAGGGGAAAGCCAATATGCAACTGTCCAATATAAATATTATCAGGATGTTGTTGGAAAGCTGGGTTTATCGAACGAAAAAAAGTCTTTAACAGAAAACCTTACCACGAAAGTTGAATGGATCGGTTTCAAACAGCTGTTTTTTTCAACTGTTTTGATGGCTGATACTTATATGACAAGTGTCCGGATCACTTCAACAACCCCCGCTGAAGATGCAAAATACATAAAAACTTTTTCTGCTGAAATAAGCTTGCCCTTTGAAGGTAAAACGCAGGAAGATATAGGCCTTACATTTTATTTTGTTCCCAATCACTATAAAACTTTAAAAGCGGAGGGGCATGAACTGACCAACCTGGTTGATCTGGGATGGAAATTTATTTCCTGGATTAATAAATGGTTCGTAATCAATATCTTTCATTGGCTGGAAGGTGTCATTGGCAATTACGGGATCATCATCATTATCTTAACGATCTTCTTCAAATTGCTGGTTTTCCCGTTGAGTTATAAATCTTTCCTCTCGGGTGCCAGAATGAAGGTTTTGAAACCTCAAATTGATGAAATCAATAAGAAATTTGGTGCGGATAAAGCTATGGAGAAGCAGCAGGCAACTATGGCTTTGTACAAGAAAGCCGGAGTGAATCCCCTTGGTGGTTGTCTTCCTGCTTTGCTGCAGATGCCGATATGGATCGCATTGTTCCGGTTTTTCCCTTCCTCTATAGAACTCCGCCAGCAATCGTTTCTTTGGGCCCATGATTTATCAACCTATGATTCTATTTTTAATCTGCCATTTGTTATTCCTGGCTATGGTGACCATGTCAGTCTGTTTACTTTGCTGATGGCCTTATCCATGCTGGTCACCACCAAAATGCAGATGGATCAGACGCAAACAGCACAACCTGTTCCGGGGATGAAAGTTATGATGTATATGATGCCGGTAATGATGCTGGTATGGTTCAACTCTTATGCGGCCGGTTTAAGTGTTTATTACTTCTTCTCCAACGTTATATCTTACCTTCAGCAAATCGTTATCAAAAGATCTATTAATGAAGAAAAGATTCTTAACAAATTGAAGGAGAATCAGAAAAAGATTGTGAAAAAGTCGAAATTCCAGGAAAGGCTGGAGCTGATGGCTAAAGAGAGAGGGGTACAGAAGAGGTAGGCAGTTGGCAGGGTTTCAGGGTTTCAGAGTTTCAGAGTTTCAGAGTTTCAGAGTTTCAGAGTTTCAGAGTTTCGGGTATCGGGTTACTCACTGACAAACCTTCACGATACTTGAATCTGTAACTTCGGAATTCAAAATTGGTCTTCGAATCTCTTGCGCAGGTCGACCATTTTAATCGCTGTCAGTGCAGCTTCGATTCCTTTATTTCCATGTACTCCACCTGAGCGGTCGATTGCCTGTTGGAGGTTATCTGTTGTCAACACCCCGAAAACACTTGGTTTGTTGAATTTCATTCCAAGTTCCACACAGCCCTGAGCAACGGCCTGGCAAATAAAATCAAAATGCCTCGTTTCTCCCTGAATGATGCATCCAATCAGGATAACGGCATCCGGATTCAAGGATTCAAAAAGGAACTGGCCGCCTAAAGGAAGCTCAAAACTGCCGGGTACGTAATGTAAATAGATATTCTCAGGCCGGGTTCTATGTTTGATTAATGTATCAACCGCGCCTTGTGCCAAAGGTGCAGTAATCATTTCATTCCATTCAGAAACAATGATTCCGAACCTCATATCAGAGCTGTCCGGGATGGAGGCAGGATCGTAAGCGGATAAATTCTTAAATGATGTTGCCGTAATTATTATTTTACAAGTCCGGCTTCGGCACGGGCTATATATTTTTCGATTTTCCGACCCTCGTTGGACTCCGGATAATCTTTCTGTATTTCCTTATATAAAGGAATTGCTTTAGTATATTCCTTGTTGGCTTCAAGCAGCTCTCCTGCTTTCATCAGGTAAATTGGCGTCACGAAATTATTCGGCCGCATCCGCGCTGCCTTCATATAATAATCAACGGCTTCATCAGTCCGGCCCAATTCGCTGTATGCGTCTCCAATGGCTCCTTTTGAAATCGGACTTACCATTTCATCCTTCAGTGTGAATTTCTTCAACTGATCGATGGCATCCTGAAATTTACCCAGCTTCAGATAGGAAATACCGGAATAGTAATGAGCCAGTTTTGCCGATCTGGTTACCTTATACTGATCAATGATGTCGAGAAATCCTAAATAATTGCCATCACCATTCAAAGCCAGGTTAAAGGAATCTTTTTCAAAATATTGCTCAGCAGCAAACATTTGTGACTGTGCTTCTTTTTCCTTCGGTGAAACAATAAACCGCTTATAACCCAGAAAAATACCAACCACTGCTACAATTGCTATCAGGGCTATAGTAATCGTTCTCTGGTTCTGTTCAATAAAATGCTCAGTATTTGTCAACGCGTGCTCGACTACTTCCAGATTGTCTTCTTGCTTACCTTTCGATTTGCTAACCATAAACTATATTATAAAAAACATGCAAATTTATATTAATTAAACCTTATTTGAAATAGTCCGGGTAAAAAACTATGAACGTGCGTCGGTTCCCTTGACTATTGTTATTTTTGACAGCAAACGGGAGAAGTATGTATCTGCGAAAATTAAATTTGCTGAATTTTAAAACCTACAGTGAGCTTGATATTGAACTCTCGCCAAAATTGAATTGTTTCGTAGGTAATAATGGTGTTGGCAAAACAAATTTGTTTGATTCAATCTATTATCTGGCCTTTTGCAAATCTTACTTCAATAGTCTGGATGCTAATAATATCAAACATTCCTGCGATTTCTTCATGATCCGGGGCGAGTTCGTGATCGATGGTCAGGTTGAACGCATTCAGTGTTCTTTAAGGAAAGATCAGAAGAAAAGAATCAGGCGGAATGATAAGGAGTACCAGAAATTGGCAGATCATATAGGGCTTATCCCATTGGTAATGGTTTCACCAGCCGACACGAGCCTGATTCTCGAAGGCAGCGAGGAGAGAAGACGATATATGAATGGGGTGATTTCCCAATACGACCGGCAATATTTGGATGATGTTATCAGGTACAATAAAGCTTTGGCTCAACGAAATCGTCTGCTAAAGGAGTTTTCGCGCCATAAGTATTTCGATGAAGATTCCCTCTTTATCTGGGACGACCAGCTTTCTCTCCTTGGCGAGCGAATTTATCAGCGGAGGAAGGAATTTATTTCACAGCTGCTGCCCATTTTTCAATACTATTATGATTACATATCCAGTGGCCATGAACAAGTTGAACTCAAATATCTGACTCAGGCCGGTGACAGATCACTTTCTGAATTGATGAAGGACGCACATGATAAAGATAAACAACTGCAATTCACCAGCATCGGCATTCATAGAGATGACCTGGTACTCGAACTTTCCGGATATCCGATGAAACAACAAGGTTCTCAGGGCCAACAGAAAACCTACCTGGTTGCATTAAAAATGGCACAATATGATTTTCTCAAGAAAATTTCGAACGTACGGCCACTGATTTTACTGGACGATGTTTTTGATAAACTGGATTCCAACAGGGTGACCCGGATCATCCAATTGGTTTCGGAGGACCATTTTGGCCAGATTTTTATCACGGACACTAATCTGCAACATCTTCAATCAATCCTGTCCGGTTTAACGGCTGAATACCGGTTGTTCCAGGTTACGGATGGACAAATAGGCCTTTTATAATCATGGTAATCAGGAGAACTCAATCCAGGCCGATCAAAGATATTATCGAGGAACTACTTAAAGCCTCCGGTATTGATCAGAAACTGAAAGAACGCGAACTGATCAGGCAATGGGATGATGTAGTGGGAATAACGATTGCCCGCAGCACTGAATCCATCTATATCCGCGATCGTAAACTATTTGTTATGATCCGGTCGTCAGTGATCCGGAATGAATTGGTGATGATCCGGGAAGGGCTCCGAATTGAATTGAACCGCCGAAGTGGTCAAGTCATTATAGATGAAATTATTATAAAATAACCGGCATCCGGCATCTATACATCCTCAACTGGTACTAATTCCAGAAAATGACCACCGCGATCGAACCTTTCACTTTTTGAAAAGAAAAAGTCGGCTTCCTTGCGGGCATTGGAATCACTATCGGAACCATGAACAGCATTTCGCTGAATCGATTCAGCAAACAATTTACGTATGGTGCCGGGTTCGGCCTTTGCCGGATCGGTATTTCCGATCAACTTCCGATAGTCCTCAACAGCATTCTCCTTCTCGAGGATAGCCACCACAATCGGACCTGAAGTCATGAATTCAACTAAATCTTCAAAAAAGGGTTTTTCTTTATGAACATTATAAAAATAAGCTCCCTGAATTTGGCTCAGCTTGGTATATTTCATTGCAGCAATCGAGAATCCTGCTGCCGAAATCATCTTTAGGATATCACCGATATACTCATGAGATACGGCGCACGGCTTGATAATTGTAAAAGTGATGTTACCAGTCATAATTGAATTGTTGTTTCCATAAAAATAGTAATTTCCTGTTTCCAATTACTACCGATTGCTATCTTTGATTGATGCAAAAAGAACTCTTTAACGGGAACCTGAATCTCAATCAGGAATTGGGATGGCAAGATATCAGGACCATTTTCCTGAATCCATGCAAAGTGTTGATTCTGACTCATAAAAACCCTGATGGTGATGCAGTTGGATCTGCGCTTGGCCTCATGTGGATTTTACAGAAACTTGGCCATACGGTGAATGTTATTATGCCTGACGATTCCCCTTTGTTCCTTAAATGGCTACCCGGTCACCATGAAATATGCGTGCATGATCGGAAGTCAGGGGGCCGCATAATTTCTCAGCTATTCACGGATTGCGACCTGATCATTTGTTCCGATTTTAATGCTTCGGAGCGCCTGGGCTCGGTTGAACCTTTGTACCGTCAATGCACCAAACCTTCTCTTTTAATCGACCATCATCCTGTAAGTGAATCGTTTACTAAATTGCAGCTGGTCGATTCCTCGAAAGGTTCTACATCGGAACTGATTTTTCTCTTAATCGAAAAGCTGCAATTTGTTGAATATGCCGGGATTGAAGCTGCAACCTGTTTGCTTGCCGGTATCGTGACTGATACGGTAGGATTACAAGCCAGTTGTTCATACCCTGAAATCTATGAAACTATTGCCGCTTTGATGAGGCTTGGAGCCGACAAGGACCGGATATATTTCGAGATTTATAATATGTTTTCGGCCGACCGGATGAGGTTACTGGGATACAGTCTTGATAAGAATATGAAAGTATTACCTGAATTTAGGAGTGCATATATTGCTTTGACTATAGGTGAGTTGAATAGTTATCGCCACAAGAAGGGAGATACCGAAGGATTCGTGAACTACCCTTTAGCTATAGCGGGTATCGTATTTTCGGTGTTGTTTACTGAACAGAGTGATCACATCAAATTATCCCTAAGATCACGCGGAAGTTTTCCGGCTAATGAATTTGCCCAAAAGTATTTCAATGGCGGCGGCCATAAAAATGCGGCAGGCGGAAAATTCTCCGGCACTATGAAAGAGGCAATTGACCGGTTTGAATCCGTTTTGGAAGAATACCGGGAATTACTCCATGCTGACCAATAGATGATTCGGAAAACCTATCAGAATCTCATGCGTAGTTTCAAATTTTTAGTTGTCCTGTTGATCATCGTTTCATCCTTCGCGGCCGGCGGTTGCAAACCGAAATATCGCCAACAAGATAAACCCGTGAACACCTCTTTTCCTGATCAGGAATCTATTTACCGGTCCAATCAATTGATGATAAAGCAAAATGCCAAATCAATCCGGGATCAGGCTGCCATAAAAGGTTGGGATCTTACAGAAACGGGTACCGGCGTTTTTTATCACCTTTATAATTTGCTGAAAAAGAACAAGTCAAAGAAAATCGAACCGGGGGATTGGGTCTGGTTAACATACAAACTGAGTCTCCTCGATGGCACCGAATGCTATGCTTCAGAAAAACAGGGATTAAAACAATTCGTTGTTGAGAAAAGTGAAGCTGAGCCGGGTTTACATGAGGCCATGCAATATCTTCATCCAGGCGACAGCGCTCTGGTTATTATTCCGCCTCACCGGGCATTTGGTCTGGCCGGTGATGGAAACCGTATCCCGCCACGAGCCATTCTGGTTTATGAAATTCGTATTGATTCGGTAGCCAGGTACAGAAATAATTGACCATTTTCCTACTTTTGCCCGAAATGCCAAGATTATGAGATTATCTGTCGTTGCTCTGCTCGTTGTCATTATTACTGGTGGCTATTCTTGCAGCAGTAAGGAGAAAGAGTTTAAAAAGCATTCATCGGGCTTGTATTATCGTTTTATAGAAATGAATCCGGAAGGCATTGCGCCTAGAACCGGGGACATCCTTGTATTATCCCTGAAAATATTGAATGAGGATAATAAACTGGTGGATGAATCCAACTTTTACCGGATGCAACTTGGTAAACCGATGTTCAAGGGTGATTTTTATACGGCTTTGTCTTTATTGCAGGTAGGCGATAGTGTTTGTTTTAAGCTGGATGCTGCCGGTTTTTTCGAAAAAAACAGAAAACGGGATTTGCCTGTTGAATTCCGCCAGGGTGATCCGGTATATATTTATGTGCGGTTAAAAAACATATTAAGCTCGGAGGACCTTGAAAATGAAAAGGAAAACACCTATCATACCGACTTTGAACAAGAGCTGAATCTTCTTAAAAACTATATTGAACTCTCAAACACCACTGTAAAACCAACAGCTTCGGGCCTTTATTATATCGAAAAGAAAAAAGGTAAGGGCAAAAAGGCAGAAGTTGGAAAAACCATGGTTGTTCATTATACCGGAACAACAATAGATGGAAAGATTTTTGATTCCTCACTCCAAAGAGGCAGGCCATTTTCATTTGTCCTTGGCCGTGGACAGGTGATCAAGGGATGGGATGAAGGATTTCAGTTTATGCAGGAGGGTGGGGAAGCACGATTTATCATTCCATCTAACCTGGCTTATGGAAAGAGTGGTTACACCAACCTGATCCTGCCCTATTCCACATTAGTATTTGAAGTTGAATTATTAGAAGTTAAATAAAATGCATAGGATGAAAAGAATGGAAAGAAAGAGAAGAATGAAAAGAATGCAATACCGCGTGATATTGATATTAGCAACAGCACTTTTCTTTGCTGGTTGTGAATCTGGTGATCCTTATGAAAAGGAAAGACTCGCCATTGAAAATTATAAGCAGACTCATAACATCACCGCTGAACCCAAATCCAGCGGGCTCTACTATTTTGAAACAAAAGCCGGAACAGGATCCACCCCGGCCTATGGTTCAAAGGTTCGGGTCAAATACAAGGGTACCTATGTGGATGGAACGGAATTCGATTCAGGAACTTTCGATTTTAACCTCGGATTAGGTCAGGTAATAAAAGGCTGGGATGAAGGTATCGGATATATGAAAGAGGGAGGGAAGGCCCTTCTGATTGTTCCGTCTGATCTTGGATATGGGCCCAACGGTTATGGAGGCATACCTGGTTATACCCCGTTAATATTTGATGTGGAGTTGATTGATATATTTTAAAGATAGATAACCAGCCCGTCATACCCTGGTTCAACACCGGCTGGCAACTCTTTAATCAGATCTTCATATTTGCCGGCCTGATGAGATAAGTGCGTCAGGTATGTTCTTTCCGGTTTGATCTCCTGGATTAATTTGATAGCTTCGGGTATGCTGTTGTGCGACAGATGTGCTTCCCATCGGAGTGCATTGAGAACCAGAATCCGTGTTCCGGAAATTTTCGCCATTTGTTCGGGGGGTATGTAATTGGTATCGGATATATAGGTGAAATCACCGAACCTGAAACCCAGAATCGGAAGTTTGTAATGGAAGGCGCGTATCGTAATGATTTTCAATCCGTTGATTTCAAAGGACCCCGGTGAGATCTGGTGCAGGTTCATCTGCGGAATTCCCGGGTATTGAATCATAGAAAAAACATAGGCAAAATTTTTACGGATAGAATCCTGCACTCTTTTTTCAGCATAAATATCAATTGGCTTTCGAAGCAGGAAATTTAATGCACGGATGTCATCCAGACCCGAAACGTGGTCCTTATGTTCATGGGTCAGCAGGATGGCATCAATTTTTCTGACAGAAGTCCTTAACATCTGCTGCCTGAAGTCAGGGCCTGCATCAATTAAGAAAACCTGGTTCTTCCATTCAACAAGGGCTGAAGAACGTAACCGGTTATCTCTGGGATCCTTCGAATTACAAACCGGGCAGTCACATCCGATGATCGGAACACCCAAAGAAGTTCCTGTTCCCAGTAAAGTAATTTTCAGAGTTGAATTCATTATTCATTCAAATCGCCAAAGATAACAAACATGGGCCTTTTTCTTATTTTTACAATATGAAAGGTACCCTTTGGTTAATTCCCAATACACTTGATGACGATGACCCTTTCCGGTCACTTCCGGCATCAGTTATTGAGCAAGTCAGGCTCATGCGGTATTTCATTGTGGAGAATGAGAAAAATGCCCGACGTTTCCTGGTTAGGGCAGGAATGAAAATCCTACTCGAAGAAATAGAATTTGGATTATTGAATGAGCATACACGGGTCGAGGACCTTGAACCCCTTATCATTCCCATTCTAAAGGGGAGCGATGCCGGATTATTATCGGAATCGGGTTGTCCGGGTATCGCCGACCCCGGAGCAGATCTCATCCGGCAGGCTCATGCGTCGGGGATCAGGGTTAAACCGATGGTGGGACCAAGTTCGATAATAATGTCGATCATGGCAGCTGGCCTCAACGGACAGCGATTTGTTTTTCATGGATACCTCCCGGCAAAACCTCAGGACCGAGTCAGGAAAATTCGCGAAATCGAAAGCCGTTCTAAACTGAATCAGGAGACACAGGTTTTTATTGAAGCTCCGTATCGTAACCGTCAAATGCTTACTGATCTGATAAATACTTTATCTCCGGATACTTTTTTATCGGTTTCGGTTGACCTTACCACTGACCAGGAATTGATCAAGACCGCGCGGGTTTGGGAATGGTCACAATTTGAAATCGACCTGAACAAAAGGTTAGCGGTTTTTTCAATTTTGAAAACTTAAATTACAATCCTATGGGCGTTACTTTGATTGAAAAAATACTCGCAAACCATTCCAAACAGACAACGGTAAAACCCGGGCAGATTATTGATGTTGGCATGGATGTCAGGGCAGCCCGTGATTTTGGCGGTGCCAATGTTGTCAAGAATTTGAAGGATAATGGATTATCAATTGATGATCCGGCTAAAACTTTTTTCACCTTTGATTGCAATCCTACGGGATCTGATCAGAAATATGCTGTTAATCAGCATATTTGCAGGCAATTTGCCCGGGACAATGGGATCATGGTTTATGATATCGATAAAGGTATCGGAACGCACATCCTGATCCATGATGGGTTAGCGTTTTCCGGTTCGACGGCTGTTACCACTGATTCTCATGCCAATATTCTGGGAGCCGTGGGTGCTTTTGGGCAAGGTATGGGCGATCAGGATATTGCTGCTGCATGGGCACATGGAAAACTTTGGTTCAAAGTTCCTGAATCAGTAAAAATCATCATCAATGGAAAAAGGCCGGAGGGTTTATCGGCCAAGGATATCGTTCTTAACCTTTTAGACCGGTTTGGTGCCAACGATTTATTAGGATATAGCGTTGAGATATATGGTGAATCCATCGACGAATTAACTTTGGACGAACGCATTACCATTGCCAGTATGGGAACCGAAATGGGAGTTATTACCCTTCTTTTTACACCCAACCAGCAAGTAATAAATTATTGCTCTGATAAGGCAGGGAGGCTTATCAGTCCGGTGGTTGCTGATCCTGATGCGCATTATGAGAAAACTTTCGAACTTAACATCGAAGATTTTGTAAAAAGAGTTTCCCTTCCCGGAGCTCCGCACCATACGATCCCGATAGAATCCATTGAAATTACAAGGATTGATTCAGCCTTCATCGGAAGCTGCACCAATGGCAGATATGAAGATATGGCAACTGTAGCCAATATCCTGTACGACCGGAAAGTTGCGCCAGGCGTGGTTTTGAAAATAGTACCTGCAACAGATGAAATCTGGCAACGGTGCCTGAATGAAGGCTTTATCGATATTTTTAAAAGTGCCGGAGCTTTAGTGTCGAATGCCGGTTGTGCAGGTTGTGCTGCTGGCCAGGTTGGACAGAATGGCCTGGGAGAAGTAACCATCAGTACCGGAAACCGGAATTTTCCAGGAAAGCAGGGGAAGGGTGAGGTTTATCTGGCATCACCGGCTATCGTTGCCGCATCAGCCATTGCCGGGTTTATCACAACTCCGGAAGGAATACCCGACGAGCCTTTAGCCATTGCAGCTACATTCCAAAAAGTCAGGGATGTCGCAAAACCGATAGCTGTAACAACCACGCTGCGTAAAATTTTGGCACCTGATAAGCCCGTCGAAGTTGAAGGACGTGTTTGGTACATCCGTGAGGATAATATCGATACGGATATGATTTTCCATAATCGCTATCTGGCTATTACGGATATTAAAGAGATGGGGCAATATACCTTTGATAACCTGAATGGATATCAGGATTTTGCAAAAAAAGCGCTGAAAGGGGATATCGTAATTGTACAAAAGAACTTCGGCAGTGGCTCATCCCGTCAACAGGCCGTCGATTGCTTTTTATCACTGGGAATACAGTGTGTTTTGGCTGAAAGCTTTGGGGCCATTTATGAACGAAATGCTATCAATGCGGCCTTTCCGATAATCACCTATCCTTCACTTCAAGGACTTGACCTCGTTGAGGGAGACATGATCCGTGTAAATTATGAGACAGGTATGATCACAAGCCTGAAAACCAATAAATCCATTCAGGCTGAACCATTTAGCGAAGTACAATTAGAAATTTTTAAACGTGGAGGACTATTCTGATGGGAAAGACATTTGTTGAAAAGGTACTCGGAGCTCCGGCCGGAGCCATTGTATTCAGGAAGCCGGATATAGTGCTTACCCATGATAATACATCCAGTATTTTCAGCACTTTCAAAAAGATGGGTGCCGAAAAGATACTTGATCCGGACCAGTGTTTAGTGGTTTTGGATCATAATGCACCTCCAACGGATTCAAAGCTTGCGACCCAGTATCAAACGATTCGCCAGATCGTGAGATCTCAAGGAATCAAGAAGTTCCATGATGCCGGTGATGGGATTTGTCATCAGATCATGTCTAATTATGCAAGGCCAGGGATGATTATTGTCGGGAGTGATTCTCATACCTGCACAGCAGGGGCTTTCAATGCGTTTGCTGCAGGTATTGACAGGACCGAATCTGCCGGACTTTGGAAAAAAGGAGAAACCTGGTTTTTAGTACCTGAATCCATCAAAATCAATCTGAAGGGGAAATTAAATCCTGGTGTATATGCAAAGGATATCTCTCTTTATCTGATCGGAAAAATAGGATCAGACGGCGCCAACTATCTCTCGATAGAATTTCATGGCGAAGGATTGGATTGTTTGAGTATTTCCGACCGGATGACATTAGCCAACCTGGCTTCTGAGATGGGAGCCAAAAACGCGGTCTTCCAGGTTGATTCAGTTCTGGAAAGTTTCCTTCATTCGACTAATTTAGGGGTTTGGTCGGATCGGGATGCCAAATACCTGTTCGAAATGGACATCAATCTGGGAGATATTGTTCCCCTGGTGGCAGCACCTCATCTCGTTGATAACGTAAAAACCGTGGCAGAAACCTCCGGTACCATTGTTCATGAAGGCTTAATCGGTACCTGTACCAACGGAAGGATTGAAGATCTGAGGATTGCTGCATCCATTCTCAAAGGCAAAAAGGTAGCGCAGGATTTCCAGCTATTGGTGATTCCGGCATCAAAAGAAATTTATCTCCAGGCCATTGAAGAAGGATTGATCACAACATTTATGAACGCTGGTGCAACCATTCTGAGCTCATCCTGTGGCCCCTGCCTTGGAACCGGGCAGGGAATACCGGCCGACGGATTTACCGTTATCTCTACTGCCAACCGCAATTTCAAAGGCAGAATGGGCAATCCCAACTCGCAGATTTACCTTGCTTCGCCTGCAACTGTTGCTCATACCGCACTCAATGGTCATATAACCGACCCGAGAGGAACGGGGCATTCAGAATTTTTCATTTCCGGCCGGCCAGAAGGAAAGACCCCTGAAATCCCAGCCGGAGAAGACCGGTATTTTAAAGGTGTCTGGAATTATGCCGACCAGGACAACCTGAATACCGATCAGATGTTTGCCGGCAATCTCACCTATAATATCCTCAGCACCGATGGTGAGAAAATTGTTGAACACCTTTTCGCCGGGTTTGATGGTTCCTTTGCATCCCGGGTCAAATCCGGAGATATTGTAATTGCCGGAGAAAATTTCGGATGCGGAAGTTCAAGGGAACACCCGTCTGTGGGCCTTGCCTACGCCGGGATTAAGGCGGTTATTGTAAAGTCGGTAAACCGGATTTTTTACCGGTCATCGATTAATCAGGGCCTTTTATTGATCGTTCATAAGGAGGCTGTAGATGCTTACAGGCCTGGTAGTGAAGTAGCTATTGAGTTTAGGAACGGGTTGATCAGAATCGGGGATGAGCAATTTCATTTTGAACCGCTGCCTGAAAAACTAATGGAAATCCTTGAGAAAAAAGGTCTGGTAAACTGGATCAAGGAACAATAAAAATAGCTAAAATGAACAAGCTGCATAGGTTTTATGTTGTCTTGATCGTATTACAGCTGATCTTCCCGGGCATCGTTGCATTTGGCTTCGGTCAGTCACAGGATACTTCTATGCCGGGAGCGACGGAGAAAATTTATGCCATTCAGGTGGCGGCTTCAAAGGTCTGCATCGACCCTGAATTCTTCAAGCAAAAGTTTAACCTGGCCGAAAATGTCAGGTATTTCAATAAAGATGGCTGGTATAAGTATATTATTGGTTCTTATAAAACTGAATCTGAAGCAACAAAAAATCTGGCTGGATTGAAATTTGAGGCGTTTGTCACTTCTGTTATCGAAAGCCGAAATCTGCCGGAAAGCAGCGTTAGTCCAACCGATACCTCCCAACTTACTCAGATTGACTCACTAAGGATCCGGGCTGAGGAATCAGAATTGAGGCAGCTTTATAATCAAAAAATCCGGGAAGCAGATTCAGCATTCAATATTGCTAAAGATCTTCTGCTGGCTCGACAGATATACGTGGAAGCAACCTTAATCGTACCGGATAAAAATTACCCTAAAGACCAAATTGTTGAAATTGATAAACAGCTGACACAGAAGCGATCACAGTCGATATTCTCAAAATTGCCTTTAAGAGTTTATGTCATCGCAGGATTTGCCTTAACTTTAATCCTTGCTTTAGGGATAACACTGCTAATCCGCACAAGAAGACAAAAGGCTGTTCGAAGGACAAGTTCTGATAGTAAAAATCAGGTTTTGATTGGAGAGCTCATTCAGTTGTATCCCAATTTGTCTGAAGAAATTTCAAAAAAATTAAAGGAGACAGGCCTGGATCATGGATTTGTTCTCCAGGAGATCGAACGATGCCTGAATTCTTCAAATATAGTTTTGAGAATCGAGGCTGAATTGGCCTGGATCCGGTTCGATTTTGATGATCCTTTCTCATTTCTCGACAAGCTGGGTCAGGATTTTACTTCCTGGGAACAGTTACATGTTTTTGAAATGATAAAACGCTGCGAGGTAACCATTCCGGATTTTTCAAAATGGCTGAACTCGCCTAATGAAACGGTCATTTTATTTTGTAAACGGATGATCAGGGCTTTTAATCAAGGGAATGAGTCCGGGATTGATGCTGTTCATGCCCCGGTTGAAATAGAACCGTTCGGGGATAAAGGGATTGACGACATGCTGAGAAAATCGGATGAAGATTTACAGGCGGTGGCCCTTCAGATCCTGAACAAGAAAATCAACCGGTAGGGTTTGGGCGCACTTGAGCCTTATGCCTTGAGCCTTGAGCCTTATGCCTTGAGCCTTGAGCCTTGAGCCTTGAGCCTTGTTAAGCCTTGTTAATTTCCTCAAATCCGATTATCTTTGCGATCCTTTTGGTCTCGTAGCTCAGCTGGATAGAGCAGCAGCCTTCTAAGCTGCGGGTCGTGGGTTCGAATCCCGCCGAGATCACAAACAATCCCGCCGGGATCACAAACCGAGTAAAAGTAACGCTCAAAAAAACTCTAAAGACCTGTTAATCAGGGAAGAGCAAAAAAGCGAAAAAAGCACAAAAAGCGCAAAACATCGCGCAAACATCGTTCAAACATCGTTTGAAATTCCGCCTGAGAATAATCAGGTGGATACTCAAGAGGATAGGAGGGCGGTCTTCACCAAAAAGATCCTCTTATCAACCTCCAATCCGACCAACCCAGTGCCCAACGTACTCCGTAGATACGACCCTAAGAAGTTGAATAAGGAAGGAACCAACCAGGTTTTCCTATTCGTTCACCTGTCGGGTAAGCGGGTGCAATTTCAGACCGGCGTTTTCATTAAGCCCAATCAATGGGATAATGATAAGGGACTGGTAAAAAGGACCTGTAAGGAGTGTGGAGCGCATAATCTCGAGCTGGCCAGGTTGGAGGGTAAGATTACGGAAATCATGGTCCGCCTGAGATTAAAGGACATCCCGCTGACCCTTGAATTGCTTCAATTCGAATACTCAAAGCCGTCCTATGGTTTCGATTTTATCGACTTCATGGATCGGGCGATCAAAGAGCGAATTGGGGTTGATATTGTACAAAGCACGGCAAACCATCATGCGGGGGTTCTAAGCAAGTTGAAAGCTTTTAAGAACCCAATTCTCTCAGACGAAGTGAGTGATGAGTTCATTACCCGGTATGCGAAGTATCTCGGCGTAACATTAGGCAATAAACAGAACAGTGTACATGGCAACATCAAGACTATCAAGGCCTACGTAAACCGGGCTATTGAGGCAGGCTTGCTGGAAAATAAGAGCGGAGTAAAGAATCCGGTTAAGGTTGTTGCCTGCAAAACCGAGTTTTTGACTGATCAGGAATACCGGGCCATGGTTGATTTATACCGCAAGGGCACCCTTTCGTCAAGCCTGCAGGCTGTGCTCCGGTGGTACCTGTTCTGTTGTAATACAGGGATCCGGATGTCGGATTTGAGGAGAATAAAGATGGATCA
>Ga0163199_1000783_pt1 | contig 19934 bp, 18 predicted proteins | sample PL_2010_150m_FD_113537 | JGI IMG/M metagenome (GOLD analysis project Ga0163199, IMG submission 113537) | Freshwater microbial communities from Powell Lake, British Columbia, Canada to study Microbial Dark Matter (Phase II) - PL_2010_150m | ecosystem: Environmental > Aquatic > Freshwater > Lake ...
CACAAGCTGGGCTTGCTGCTGCCGGGCGCGGCGGCAACCGCCCAGATGTTCAACGCCATGGTGGGCAGCGGAATGGGCGAGGAGGATTCGGTCGCCATGCTGAAATTGCTGGAGCGGATGAGCACGTCGGAATGAAGCTCGGTTTCATCGGCCTCGGCGCGATGGGTCGCCCCTTGGCCGGCCACCTGCTAAGCGCCGGGCACTCGCTCGCGGTATGGTCGCGTCGCCCGGAAACGGTGGAACCGCTGCTTGCGGCCGGCGCACGACCCTGCGCCTCGCCGGCCGAAGTGGCGCATTGCGCCGAGATCGTGTTCACCATGGTGACAGCGAGCGAAGATGTCGCCGCCGTGGTGCTGGGTGAGCAAGGGCTGATTCACGGCGCTGCTCATGGGGACGCACAACTGTCGACGCTGGTCGACATGAGTACCATCGCGCCGGCCATGGCTCGGCATATCGCGACGTGTCTGGAAGAGCGCGGCATCCAGATGCTCGATGCGCCGGTCTCCGGCGGAGTCACCGCGGCAGTGAACGCCACCCTGGCGATCATGGTGGGAGGCGCGAGCGAAACCCTGGCGCGGGTCCGTCCACTGTTTGAACTGTTCGGCAAAATCATTGTGCATGTCGGCGACTGCGGCGCCGGCCAGGTTGCCAAGGCCTGCAATCAGATGGTGATGGTTGCCGCCCTCGAGGCCTGCGCTGAAGCCATGCACCTGGCTGCGGCCAGCAAAGTCGATCCGCTGAAGGTGCGCGCAGCCATGCTGGGTGGTTCTGCCGGGTCGCGGGTGTTGGAGGTGTTCGGTGGCCGCATGGTGGAGCGGGACTTCAAGGCTGGCGTCGAGGCGCGGCTGCATCACAAGGATTTCGCCATACTGCTGCACGAGGCGCAGCGTCTCGGCTGCCCGTTGCCGATTGCCGCCACGGTCGGGCAGCAGCTGAACGCCCTGATGGGCCGCGGGATGGGGCACGACGACACTTCGAGCTTGCTGCGCGTCCTTGAGGCCGCGCATGCCTAGGAGTTGTTCCCGATTCGAAACGCGCGTCAGTCGCTTCGGATTGTGCATCCTCTGCGTCATCTCCGGCATGAATTCGCCAAGTTCTGCCGCCGGTGCCACTGTTGCCATGCAGGCACGGCAGATTGGCGCGAATTCCTATTATGTGCAGGGCCAGGCGGGTGCAGCTTCAGCCGAAAACCAGGGTTTCATGTCGAACGCCGGTTTCGTCGTCACGCCGGACGGAGTGATAGTGTTCGATGCGCTCGGTACGCCGCCACTGGCGGAGAAACTCATCGCGGAGATCCGCAAGATCACCACCCGGCCAATCCGACGTGTCATCGTCAGCCATTGGCATGCCGATCATTATTACGGTCTGCAGGCTTTCAAGGCGCTTGGGACGGAGGTGTGGGCGCACGCCATCGGCCGGTCCGAAATGACTTCCGACGCCGCTGCGGCGCGTCTGCAGCAGCGCAGGGAACTTCTCTCACCGTGGATCGACGCAGGATTTCGCGCAGTCCCCGCGGATACCTGGGTGAATGGTGATATCGATTTCAAGCTTGGCGGTGTCAACTTTCAATTGCGTTTCGTCGGACCGGCACACTCTCCCGAGGATCTGGCGCTGTTTGTCAAGGAGGACGGGGTGCTGTTCGCCGGCGACCTGGTATTCCGGGGGCGTGTGCCCTTCGTCGGCGATGCCGATTCAGCGGCATGGCTGGCTGCGCTCGACAAACTGCTGGCGCTAAAGCCGCGTGCCATGGTGCCGGGTCATGGCGCCGCCTCCATTGATCCGGCTGGCGATCTGATGTTGACTCGCGACTATCTGCTCCATCTGCGCCGCAGCATGGGGAGAGCAGTCGCCGATTTCCTGCCATTCGACGAGGCATATGCCGCCACCGATTGGCGCACCTGGGAAAAGCTGCCGGCCTTCGACGCCGCCAATCGGTCGAATGCCTTCAACACTTACTTGTTGATGGAACAGGAAAGCTTGCGAAAATGATTCCGCGTTTCGACCAGCTGAACGCGGGTGAGATGCGCAAGATCCTGCTCGAGCAGCAGGCGATCCTCGATAATGCCACCGTGGGCATTCTGTTCTCACGCGATCGGACGGTGGCCGCATGCAATGCCTTATGCGCGGCAATTTTCGGATATTTGCCTGAGGAAATGGTAGGCCTGCCTGGACGCGAGTTGTATCCATCGGCGGAAGCCTATGCGGAACTCGGTCGGACCGCTGGGCCGACTCTGTCAGGCGGTCAGCGCTTTCAAGCCGAAATCCAGTATCGCCGCAAGGATGGTTCCTTGTTTTGGAGCCGCGTCTCGGCCAAGGCCGTCGATCCGCTCAACCCCCATGACGGAACCATCTGGATCATCGACGATATCAGCGAGGAGCGAAACATCCGCGAGGCTCTTGCCAAGGCAAAGCAGGAGTCGGATGACCGGGTGCGTTCCGCATTGGCCGAGCAGGAGCTGATTTTCAACAATGCCGCGGTCGGCATGATGTTTGTCCGTAACCGCATTGTGCGTCGGTGCAATCGCAGGTTCGAAGAGATTTTCGGCTATGCCGAGGGCGAACTGGTCGGCAATTCGACGCTAGTCTTCTATCCGACTGTGCGCGACTATGACGAAAGTTGGGGAAGAACTTACGATCCGTTGAATCGCGGAGAAACCGTCAGCGGCGAGGAACGCATGCGACGCAAGGACGGCAGCCTGCTCTGGGTCCGTACCACCGGATGCAAGACCGAAGCTCCCGGCCTGGGACTCGACGTGATCTGGATTTTCGAGGATGTGAGCGGACGTCACCGGGCCGAGGAAGCGCTATTGAGAGCGCAGAATGAAATGGAACAGCGGGTGGTCGAGCGAACAAGCGAACTAACGACGAGCAACCGGCAGTTGCAGGCGGAGATCTTCGAGAGGATGGAGGCCGAGCAGCGTATCTGGCATATCGCGCATCATGACGCACTGACCGGATTGCCGAATCGCAGCCTGCTGCATGATCGACTCGATCAGGCGCTGACGCAGGCGGCCCGTTCCGAACACCGCCTGGCGGTGATGTTTCTCGATCTTGACCATTTCAAGGGGGTTAACGATACGCTCGGCCATCATGTGGGCGACCAGTTGCTGAAACATGTCGCCGAACGGATGCGCGATGCAGTGCGTGCGGTCGACATCGTATCGCGACTCGGAGGTGACGAGTTCGTGGTTATCCTGCCCGAGATTCAGGAAGCGGACGACGCCATCCGGGTGGCGCAGAAGATCATCTCGGCGCTGGCGCCGGCAGTGATGGTGGAAGGAAATCTTCTGCATGCCACGCCATCGATCGGCATCAGTGTTTTCCCTGAGGATGGCGCCGAGGCCTATGCCCTGATGAAGAATGCCGACACCGCGATGTATCACGCCAAGGCCGGCGGACGCAATAGTTTCCGGTTCTTCAACGCCGCGATGCTCGGTTGAAATCGGCTGGAGATATCATTTGCTTGACTCGCTGCGAGCTGAGTTCAGCCGGCATTCCCGGGTAAGGCATAATGACGCCTTTGTCCACGACCGGGAGCAGCACATGAGCCAATACACCACCCCCAGCGGCCTGATCATCGAGGATCTCGTCATGGGTGACGGATCCGAGGCCTGCGTCGGGCAGAACGTATCAGTGCACTACACCGGCTGGTTGACCGACGGGACCAAGTTCGATTCCAGCAAGGATCGCGACGAACCTTTCGAATTTGACCTCGGCCAGCGCAGCGTGATCGCCGGCTGGGATGAAGGCGTCCAGGGCATGAAAATAGGAGGAACGCGCAAGCTGACCATACCGCCCCAGCTTGGCTATGGCGCGCGCGGCGCAGGCGGCGTGATTCCGCCGAATGCCACGCTGGTTTTCGAAGTAGACCTGCTGGGGATACTCTAGATTCGGACCATGAGATTGTCGTCCAAGCTGCCCGACGTCGGCACCACCATCTTCACGGTCATGTCGCGCATGGCCGTTGAGCACGGCGCCATCAACTTGTCACAGGGATTTCCGGATTTCTCGTCACCGCCGAGTTTGCTGGAACGCGTTACCCATCACATGGCCGCAGGTCGCAACCAGTACGCGCCGATGCCTGGCGTGTTGCCTCTGCGCGAGGCGATCGCCGAAAAAATCGAGTCCCTCTATGCTGCGCGTTACGACGTCGAGGACGAGATCACCGTCACCGCCGGTGCAACCCAGGCGATTTTTACAGCCGTTGCCGCCTGCGTGCGGCCGGGTGACGAGGTGATCGTCTTTGCGCCCGTATATGATTCCTACGTTCCAGCCATAATCCTCAACGGCGGCAAGGCAGTATTCGCAACACTGCGTTTTCCGGATTTCCGCCCCGACTGGGACGAGGTGCGAGCACTGATCACACCGAGAACCCGCATGATCGTCATCAACACGCCGCATAATCCGAGCGGGACCGTATGGGCCGACACGGACCTGGGCGCGCTGGAGGCGCTGGTGCGCGATACGGATATCATCGTGCTTGCGGACGAAGTCTATGAGCACGTGGTCTTTGACGCGGCCACCCATCAAAGCGTGGCGCGTTATCCCGGTCTGCGTGAGCGCAGTTATGTTGTTTCCAGCTTCGGCAAGACTTATCACATCACCGGCTGGAAGATTGCTTATTGCTACGCGCCCAGGGCGCTCATGGCCGAGTTTCGCAAGGCGCACCAGTTCGTGGTCTTCGTGGTGAACCATCCGATGCAACTGGCCCTGGCGGATTTCATGCGCGAGCAGCCAGGGTTTGCGCCCGGCCTGGCCGCGTTTTACCAGTCCAAGCGTGATTTCTTTCGCCGCCAGCTGGAGCGATCCCGCTTCCAACTCCTGCCCTGCCAGGGCACCTACTTCCAATTGGCGCAATACGCGACCATCAGCGACGAACCTGACGCACTGTTCGCGCAACGGCTGACGCGCGAGCATGGCGTTGCGGTGATCCCGGTATCGGTCTTTTACCCGCAAGGGGAAGACCATCGTGTCGTGCGTTTTTGTTTTGCCAAGAGCGATGAGACGCTTGCCGCGGCCGGCGCATTGCTGCGGAAGATCTGAGGTCGGGCTAGGGCAGAATCAGACTGAGGCGCGCGCCGCCCTTGCCGAGACCGTCATTGGCAAGTTCCAGTCTTCCATGCCGGCCGGCCGGTGTCGCGTGGCGTTCTGCGATCACCCGGGCGAAGCTCAAGCCGAGCCCGCTACTGTCCGCAGTCATTTTTGCGGTGCCTTCGGCACGCAGTATCGAGTCCGGGTAACCATCGCCATCGTCGGCGACGCTGAAGCGGATTCCGCCGCCGGATTCCGCGGCGACGGAGATCTGAATTCGTTGGCGGGCATGTCGCAAGGCATTGCGAAGTGCATCGAGCAGGACGAACTTGACCAGATAGGCGTCGAAAGCCCATGCACCGAGTTCCGTGGCAGCGGCAAAATCGGTTTGTATCGATGGCGCCGCCGCTCCTTCAGCGCCATCCGTCGTGCGGGTTGCCGATAATTCGGCAATCAAGTCGGCGAGAAAATCTTCAAGATGTTGATCTTCCACCGCCATGCGCAAACTGCCTTCTCCGGCTCGATAAAGCGCAAGCAACTCGACAAGTTGTCCGGAGACTGTCGCGGCGATGGATTTCGCCTGTTCCAGGGCCGGTGACGGTCCGCCGCATTCGCTCTGGGCCGTGTCGAGCCAGACGCCAAGGGAGTTGAGTGCATTCTTGGCGTCGTGGATGGCGGCGGCGAGCAGAATTTCCACGCAGTTATGCCTCTAGAGGACGGGCACCGGGAGGCGCCAGCTTGCGATAGAAGGCCACCGCCGGATCCAGTTTCGGATGCAGGGGGTTGGCCTTGATGGCCTGGGTAATGTAACGATGCGCCTGGGCGAACTGGGTCATGTCCGGCCCGGTCGTCTGAATGCGCATCAGCACCGCCTGGGCGGCGTTGATGGCGACTTGGGCGTTATTCGGCAAGCGATCGGCTGCCTCGGAGAGCATCATGATGGCCTTGTCCAGTTCATTGGACTTGGCCAGTGAAACCGCTTCGTTGTTGAGCCGGATCATGCGCTTCTTGGTATCGTCGAGCAGCAAGGCCCCTTCGTCCTCGAGTCCGGCGACTTCGAACACGGCGAGAATCGAGTCGAGGATCTTCTCGTTTTCCTGATTGTCCTCGGCAACCTGCTGAATGATGCTCTTGGCCTCGTCAGGCTGGCCGTTGGCGAAACAGGCCTGGGCAATTTCGAGCTGCGTATTGACATCCAGCTTGCCTGATTTCATTGCTGCCTGCGCCTTGTTCAATGCGACCTTGGCGTTCTTTTCGTCACCTGCGCGCACATACACCTGGCTCTCAATGGCAGCCTGGCGAGCGGCAAGTTCCGGCGTGCGCTGGAAATGCACGCCCATGTCCTTGACCGCCGTCAGGGCATCCTGGATCTTGTCCTGTTCGACGTAGCTTCTGGCGAGTCCGGCGTAATCATCGTGACTCTTGAAAAATCCCGTTCGGTCGCGGTCGACGGCAATGCGGAAGGCGCCCTCGGCGCGCTCGAAATCCTTGTTGGCCAAAGCCAGCGCGCCCAGCTCGCGCTGACGCTGGGTTGTGGACGCGACGTGGAGCGCCTGCTCGACGACCTGCTGGGCGGCGAACTTGTCCGTCTTGACCAGAAGATCGGCCAGCGCATCATAAGCCGCAAGATAATTCGGGTAGGCAACGAGCGCCTGCTCCAGAAGGTTCCGCGCCTCGTCGGGATTGCCGTAGGCGATCAAGGCGAGCGCCTTGCCGACCTCAGCCCAGGGGGTGGCGCGTTCCTGCAGGACGCTATCATACAAAGCCAGCGCATCCGTGGCGCGTCCTTTGGCCAGCAGCAAATCGCCCTTGATGCGCAAGGCTTCGAGCATGTAGCGTGATTTCTTCTCGATCAACTCGTCGCAGGCTGCGAGCCCCTTGGCGTAGTCGGTTTTCGCGCCGAGATGTTGATAGACAGATTGCAGGGCTTCTTTCCGGTCGAAAATCCTCCCCAGGCGTGTCCCCAGTGTATCCGCCGTAAACGGCTTGAGCAGGTAGTCATCCGGCGAATATTCAGCGGCGGTGGAGACCTGCTGATAGCCTGTTTCTCCGGTAATCATCAGGAATGCCGTCGTCATGGGCAGAATATGCTTGCGTCTCACCAGTTCGAGGAATTGCTGGCCGTCGGAGCCCTTGCCGAGGTTATAGTCACAGACGATCAGGTCGTAATGCTTGGCGGTCAGCTTGTCGATGGCTTCCTTGATATCGCGGGCCTGGTCGCATTTTTCGAGACCGATGCTGGCGAGTTGCATGCGCACGGTCGTGCGCATCGAGGCCATATCGTCGATCAACAGCCCTAATTTGTCTCTCAGATCCATTGGCGGGTACTCGATTCGGCGGCAACGCCGATGATTGGTGTAATGAGGAAAAAGCTCGTCCGGAATGGGTTCATGGAACGCAGTTTACCCGAAAAGATTCATTTGTCGCAGCACCTGCAGTGAATGGACAGGAGAACCCCGGTGTCAGGAGCTTTCGCGGGAGCGACAATCCCTTGAAGTATCAAGATTGGAATTCCAGTATGTGGCGGATAACCGAATTGAAAGGCGCGATCCATTCTGCCGCGAATTGGTTGTCACAGGCATTGACCTCGGCCACGGCCCGCAATACGGATCGCGAATGTCCACGGTCGCTGTGCTTGAGTGTGACCGCCTCGAAAGCATCGATGATCGCCAGGATTTTCGCCCCGTCACAGATTGCATCATCTTCGAGATGATTCGGGTAGCCGCCGCCGTCGGACATTTCGCGGTGTTGCGCAACAATTTCGGCCGTCAGCTTGCCGCCGGTCAACCACAAATGCTCAGGAAGGAACATCATCCCAATGTCATGAAAATAGACGGCCGCCGCCAGCCGTACCGGGTTGACCGGCTGGCTGCCGCCGGCGCTGGTTTCCAGCAGCCCGACCGTATCGGAGGCCAGAATGTCCAGTCCTCTGACCAGTTCAACGAGTTTCAATGGCCCCAGGGAGCGATTGCCGGTCAGTGCTTCGACCGCCAATTCCAGGCGATCCATGGCCAGCAGGATCACTTCAGCCAGCCAGTTTGCGCAACATAAGTCAGACTGCTGAATCGTGCAAGCAAGCTCGACCCTTGTCGGTCGGCACATACCGGAAAATTCTGGACTAATCGGCAATTGTTAGTTCTTGCCCCACGAATCCTTCAATGTAACAGTGCGATTAAAGACCGGGGCAGCCGGTCGCGAGTCGATGCGATCAGCGACAAAGTAACCGTGGCGTTCGAACTGGAAGCGATCTTCAGGTGTGGCGTCCTTCAGCGACGGCTCCAGATAGGCGGTGATCACCCGTTTCGAATTCGGGTTGAGATCCAGCAGAAAATCCCGGTCGCCGGCACCCGGAATGGCTGCGGCAAACAGTCGATCGTAAAGCCGAACATCCGCGGCAAAGGCATGGGCGGCCGATACCCAGTGCAGATTTCCCTTCACCTTGTAGGTATCGGCGCCGGGAGTACCGGATTTCGAGTCCGGAAGATATTCGCAATGCACGGCGGTGATTTTGCCGTCGGAGTCCTTGACGCAACCACCGCACTTGATGACAAAGCCATAGCGCAGGCGCACGCTGTTGCCCGGATACAGGCGGAAGTATCCTTTGGACGGGACCTCCATGAAGTCCTCGCGTTCGATCCACAACTCGCGCGAGAAAGGCATGCCACGCTTGCCCGATTCCGCATGCTGGGGATGATTGGGCGCGAAACAAGCCTCGGAATGATCGGATGGGTAGTTGTCGATGATCAGCTTGAGCGGGTCGAGTACCGCCATGCGGCGCGGCGCGATCTCATTCAAGCGTTCCCGCATGCAGTCTTCCAGCAAGGCGAAATCGGTCCAGGAATCGGACTTGGAAACGCCGATGCGCTCGGCAAGAAGACGGAATCCATCCGGTACATAGCCGCGCCGGCGCGCCCCAACCAGTGTCGGCATGCGCGGGTCATCCCAGCCGTCTACGTGACCGTCCGAGACGAGTTGGATCAGCTTGCGCTTGGAGAGCAGGACGTAAGTCAGATTGAGGCGTGAAAACTCGATCTGCTGGGGCAGCGGGCGCTGCAGCAAGCCGCCTTCGGCGAGGCGCTCGAGCACCCAGTCATAGAACGGACGTTGATCCTCGAACTCCAGAGTGCAGACGGAGTGGGTGATATTCTCCAGCGCATCTTCGATCGGGTGGGCGTAGGTATACATCGGATACACGCACCAGTCATCGCCGGTATTGTGGTGGCTGGCATGGCGTATACGGTAGATCGCCGGATCGCGCAGGTTCAGGTTGGGCGCGGCCATGTCGATCCTGGCGCGCAGAACATGGGTGCCGTCCGGAAATTCGCCGGTCTTCATGCGGCGGAACAGATTCAGACTTTCCTCCGCCGCGCGCCCGCGGTCGGGGCTGTTGATCCCCGGCTCCGTGAGTGTGCCGCGTTTGGCGCGCATTTCATCGGCGCTCTGGCTGTCCACATAGGCTTGGCCGGCACTGATCAGATATTCCGCAAACTCGTACATCCAGGCGAAGTAGTCGGAGGCGTGATACATATTCCCGCCCCAGTCGAACCCCAGCCACCTGACCGAGTCGATGATGGATTCGACATATTCCGTTTCTTCCTTTTCCGGATTGGTGTCGTCGAAACGAAGATGACAGATGCCCCCGAAGTCCCGCGCCAGGCCAAAATTCAGGCAAATGCTTTTTGCATGCCCGTAGTGCAGGTAGCCATTCGGTTCCGGCGGGAAGCGGGTGCGGATCTTCTGCGTATCGGGCGCAGCGTTGGCATGCAGCCGGGCGGGCCCCGGCCGACCAGCCCAGCGTCGTCCGGAATACTTTCCGTTGGCGAGATCGGCTTCGATGATGTTGCGGACGAAATTGCTGGCGGGTGCGTTGGTCTTTGCGTCAGCGGACATGGGGAGTGGCTGGTTGCAATTCGGTAAGGCGACATTTTAACGGCAAAGAAGCTGCGATCGCCGTGTAAAATCACCTCCACTCCAGGCCAAGGGTCGTCCGCGATGAATCTCTCAAGCTTTGCCGCTGTTGGACTGGGCGCCGCGCTAGGTGCCTGGTTGCGCTGGGGACTGGGCGTGCTGTTCAATCCCCTGTTCCCGACGCTGCCGCTGGGAACGCTGGTGGCAAACCTGATCGGGGGATACCTGGTCGGCGTCGCCGTGACGGTCTTTCACATCAATGTCGATCTGCCGCAGGAGTTCAAGCTGTTCGCTATCACCGGTTTGCTGGGTGGCTTGACGACGTTTTCCACTTTTTCCGCCGAGGTCGTCGCCATGCTCCAGCGCGCTGAATATGCCTGGGCGGCGAGCACCGCTTCACTTCACCTGTTCGGATCTTTGCTGCTGACGGGTTTGGGGATCTATACGGTTCTGCAACTCGCAAAATGAGATTTGACCGGCAGGCGCGCCTGGCTGCTCGGCCGTCCTTGGTCTACGATGACACGCTGCCGGTGTCGGCGCGCCGCGCGGAGATCGCCCGTGTCATCGATGAGCATCAGGTCGTCGTCGTGTGCGGCGAAACCGGCTCGGGCAAGACCACGCAATTGCCGAAAATCTGTCTGGAATTGGGTCGCGGCTGCGCGGGACTTATCGGACATACCCAGCCGCGCCGTATCGCCGCACGCGCCACCGCGGCGCGTATTGCCCAGGAGATGAAGAGCGAACTGGGCCGGCATGTCGGCTACAAGGTTCGATTCAGCGACCGGGTCTCGCCGGAGACCTATATCAAGCTCATGACCGACGGGATTCTGCTGGCGGAGACCCAGGGGGACCCGCAACTTCGGGCTTATGACACGATCATCATCGACGAGGCCCATGAGCGCAGCCTCAACATCGATTTTTTGCTGGGTTTTCTGAAGCAGTTATTGCCGCAGCGTCCCGAACTGAAATTGATCGTCACGTCGGCGACGCTCGATGCCGAAATGTTTTCGGCACATTTCAACAAGGCCCCCGTAGTCGAGGTATCCGGCCGTCTTTATCCGATCGAAATGCGCTGGCGTCCGATTCAGGAAGGTGCCACTGACAAGGATCGTCAAGTCAATGACGCCATCGTCGACGCCGTCGACGAGGCTGGGCGTGCCGGCCCCGGCGATGTGCTGGTATTCCTGCCCGGCGAGCGCGAGATTCGAGAGGCAGCCGAAGCTTTGCGGAAGCATGCGTTCGACAGGCGGGGAAGCCTCGGAATCGAAATTCTCCCGTTGTTTGCGCGCCAGTCGGCGCAGGAACAGAACCGCGTGTTCCTGCCTCACCAGGGACGGCGTGTAGTGCTGGCGACCAACGTTGCGGAGACCTCGCTGACCGTACCCGGCGTTCGCTATGTGGTTGACGTCGGACTGGCGCGCGTCAAGCGCTATTCTCATCGCAATAAGGTAGAACAGCTGCAGGTGGAGCCGATTGCCCAGGCCGCGGCCAACCAACGTTCCGGCCGCTGTGGTCGGGTCGAAAGTGGCATCTGTTTTCGTCTGTATGCGGAGGACGATTTTGTCAAACGCCCGCCCTATACCGATCCGGAAATTCTCCGTTCGTCATTGGCCGGCGTAATTCTGCGCATGAAGGCGCTGCAATTGGGGGAAGTCGAAGACTTCCCTTTCCTGCAGCCGCCTCAGCCACGAATGGTCACCGACGGCTATCAACTGCTAGGCGAACTGGGCGCGGTTGAAGAATCGCGCGAGCTTACGCAGGTCGGTCGAGAACTCGCGAAACTTCCGCTCGACCCGAAGATCGGCCGCATGATACTTGCCGCGCGCGAGTCCGGCGCCTTGGGCGAAATGCTGGTGATTGCAGCGGCTCTCTCGGTACCCGATCCCCGTGAGAGGCCGCAGGAGAAATCCGGCAGCGCCGACCAGGCGCATGCCAAATGGAAGGACGAAAAATCCGAATTCCTCTCCTGGTTGAAACTCTGGGACGCCGCAAATGAAGTCTGGAAACACGAGTCGGCCGCCAAGCAGAAGCTGTGGTGCCGGCAGAATTTCATTTCCTGGATGCGCCTGCGCGAGTGGCGCGATATCCATGGGCAACTCCACGCCTTATGCACCGAGCATGGCTGGAAGGAGAACCGGCTGCCGGCGACCCATGAAGCGATACACCAGGCACTGTTAAGTGGCCTGCTCGGCAATATCGGACTGAAGAGCGAAGAGGAAGGGCATTATCTCGGCGCGCGGGGCATCAAGTTTCACATTCATCCCGGCTCGACTCTGATCAAGAAGGCCGGCCGCTGGATCATGTGCGCTGAATTGATGGAGACTTCGCGCCTGTTCGCCCGATGCGTCGCGAAGATTGAGCCGGAGTGGCTGGAGCGGGCCGGTGCGCATCTGGTCAAGCGCCATCTTTACGAGCCTCATTGGGAAAAGAGTTCTGGGCAGGTGGTGGCGTGGGAGCGGGCGACGCTACACGGTCTCCTGCTGTATGCCAAACGCCGCGTCCAGTTCGGAAAACTCGGGGATCCGGATGCGTCGCATCGGGATATCCAGTTGGCGCGCGAGTTGTTCATCCGTGGCGCGCTGGTGGACGGAGAGGTGCACGAGGACTTCGCGCGACGGGCCAAGTATTTTCAGCATAACCGCAAGCTGGTTGCCGACATCGAGGCGCTCGAACACAAGTCCCGTCGGCCCGACGTGCTCGTCGACGATGAACTGATCCAGGCGTTTTACGACAGCAAGCTCGCCGACGGCATCGTCACGCTGGCGGCATTCGACGCCTGGCGCAAGGATGCGGAACGACGCGAACCGCGCTTGCTTTTTCTCGAGCGCGAGCAACTGATGAGGCATGAAGCCGCCGGGATTACCACCGACGCTTTCCCGCATTTCCTCACGTCGCACGGCCAGAATCTGAAGCTTGAATACCACCACGATCCGGGCGCCGCGGATGATGGTGTGACGCTCTGTCTGCCGTTGCCGGCGCTCAATCAGATTTCCGCCCAGCGCTGCGATTGGCTGGTCCCGGGCCTGCTTATAGAGAAGGCGGTAGCGCTGCTTAAAACCCTGCCGCAGAAGTTTCGGCAACGCCTGCAGCCGCTGGATGCCTTTGCCGGGGATTTCGGCGAACAAGTGCATGACTACGATGAACCCCTGGTGCGGGCACTGACCTGTGTGGTCGAGGAAAAACTTGCCATGAAGCTGCCCCTCGATGCATTCCGGCCCGGCGAGTTGCGGCCACACCTGCATATGAATTTCCGCCTGCTGGACGAGCATGGTGGCACTTTGGCGATGTCTCGCTCCTTGCCTGAGCTGCGCGGTGAACACGGTTGGCGGGTTGCCCAGGTATTTTCCGGCGCCACGCTGGGATCGCCGTCCGGCGTGGTCGACTCGGCTGCCTGCACCGGGCTCACGGATTGGACATTTGGTGAACTCCCTGAGTTGATGGAAGTTTCGGTGGCGGGTCGCCAGATGACCGGCTTCCCGGCACTTGTGGACCGGGGACAGAGCGTCGACTTGCGCGCCTTCGATACGCCGGACGAGGCATGCCTGCTGCACCGTGCCGGCTTACGCCGACTGTTCGCCCTGGCGCTGCGCGAACAAGTGAAAACCATTGAAAAGAATCTACCCGGGATCAGGGAAATGACGCTCCATTTCATGCATGTCGGCAGCGAGAAGGATTTGCGCGAACAACTGGTTGCCGCAGCGCTGGAGCGCACCTGCATGGTCGAACCGCTGGCGACCAGCGCCGGTGAATTCGAGGTGCGCAAGGAGGCTGCGCGGCCGAAGGTCATCCTGGTGGCGCGGGAGATCGCCCGATTGCTAGGGACCATACTGGGTGATCACACCGTATTGCTGAAGAAGATCTCCGCAATGCAAAAGGCATTTCCACTGGCGTGCGCCGATATTACGGCTCAGGTCGGAGACTTGTTTTGCAGGAATTTCATTGTGGCCACGCCATTCGAGCGCCTGGCACACTATCCTCGTTACCTCAAAGCGGCGACCTTGCGCCTCGACAAGGCGCGCGTCGATGCTGCACGCGATTTACGCCTGATGGGAGAATGGCTGTCTCTGGGCAAGCCTTTTGAGCGCGAAAGAACCGCACGCGGTGGCGTGTCCGACCCTTCCCTGGAGGAGTTCCGCTGGCTGCTGGAGGAATTGCGTGTTGCGCTGTTTGCGCAGGAATTGCGCACTCCCTCACCGGTTTCGGTGAAGCGATTGCAGAAAATGTGGGAAGCGAGAGTCGGGAAATGAAATCGATTGTCGAAAACACGGGAGAGGGACCAGGCGGCATGGAAGGTTGGGGGGCACTGATCATCGGCGATGAAATAATGCGCGGGAGCCGCCCGGACAAACACTTCACTCGCGTGGTTGAGATTCTTTCCGCACGGGGTTTGCATCTGAAATGGGCGATGTACATCGGCGATGACCGGAAGCGATTGACGGAAACCCTGCGGCGGACCATGGCGAGTGGTGACGGATTGTTCAGTTTCGGCGGTATCGGCGTCACGCCTGATGATCACACTCGGCAGGCAGCCGCGGAGGCCGCCTGCTCTTCCCTGGCGTTGCATCCAGACGCGGAGACCGCGATTCGTGCCCGTTTTGCCGAGATCGGCGCGGAGATCACTCCGCAGCGCTTGCAGTTGGGTGAGTTCCCCGTCGGCAGCAGGATCATCCCGAACCCCTTCAATCGAATTCCGGGATTCTCACTGGACGATCACCATTTCTTTCCCGGCTTTCCGCAGATGGCCTGGCCGATGCTCGAATGGGTGCTGGATACCTATTACAGCCAGCAATTTCATGCCACGGCAGAGGCCCAAGCGGCTATCATCGTGTGGGAGGGAATGGAGGGCACGCTATTGGAATTGATGCGCCGGATAGACTCCAATTTTGCACAGGCCAGTCTGTTCAGCCTGCCGTCCTTTGGCACCGAGGCCATGGGACGGCACATTGAACTCGGGATGCGCGGAGATCCTTCCCAGGTCAATGCCGCAATGGCGGAAATCAAGCTTGAAGTCACCCGGCTCGGATATGCCTGGGAGGAGAAACGCTAACCCGGAAAAAAAAGACCCCGGCACAAGGCCGGGGTGAATCCAGTCATAGACGACTGGAGGAGGAGACGAATCTTTGATCCGATCAGGCGGCTTTCTTGGCCTTGGCACCGGCAGAACCGACGGCCTTGACGGTGGCGCTGGTGGCGGCGGCAACATTGGCTTCGGTGATTTCGGCAACTTGCTTGGCAGCCTTGGTCATGCTGTCGTACGCCGAGTTGGCGGCGGCGATGGCGGACTTGACGGCGGCGACGGCAACGTCGGAACCAGCCGGGGCGTTCTTCGCAGCTTTGTCGAGCGCGCTCGCGACATTCTTGTTGGCTTCCGCGAACTGGGACTCAACGATCTTGGAAACTTCTTCCTGAGTCTGGGTCGCGATTTCATACAGGCTGCGCGAGTAGGCAACGGCCTTTTCGGCAGCCGGCTGTGCCAGGGTGGTCTGCAGTGCGACCAAAGACTGGATGTCCTTGACGCCCAGTAGGGCCTTGGCGGAAGCGACGCTGTCTTCAAGCATGACGCGGGCCGTGTTCAGGTTCAGGGCGGCCAGACGCTCAGCGCTGGCAAATGCGGTGTTGGCCAGGGTCAGGATGGTTTCGACGTTGGCTTTGTTGCTAATGGCAAACTGGTCAGGTGTTGTAAACATGGAAGATCTCCTTGGGGTTATTGATAATTAACGGTTGTGGTTCTTCAACTCCAGCCCCGAATCCAGATGAACCCAAAAACAGCTTCAAGGCAGAATGGTGCGGTGCATCATGGTTTGAATTATAAGGGTGGAGGAGCCAATGTCAAGCATTATTTGTTGCAATGCAGCAAATAATGTTAAATAATTTATTTAACAACGTAATCAATATCTTAATATTCCGCTAATTCTATGCTATGCCATTGAACGGAGCTGTTTTATTGCATTGCGGTGGCATTTTGTCCGGGACTGGATTGAATGGCTGAACTTGGCGGGAATACTTTTCAGCGCCTGGCGCCAGGGGTGTTCGTGTTGCTCTGGAGCACCGGGTTCATCGGTGCCAAGCTCGGCTTGCCGGACGCGGAGCCATTGACTTTCCTGTTATTGCGATTCGCAATCGTCTGTTTTCTGTTGCTTATGCTGGCAATCGGGTTGCGGCGACCTTGGCCTTCAGGGAGCGCGCAAATCGGCCATATCGCGGTGGCCGGCGTGTTGCTTCATGGAGGTTACCTGGGCGGTGTATTCGGTGCCATCCATCGCGGTATGCCGGCGGGTCTGGTGGCGTTGATCGTCGGCATGCAGCCGTTATTGACAGCGTTGCTCGGCGGAAAATTACTTGGGGAGCGCGTAGGTTCAATGCAATGGACAGGACTGCTATTGGGGTTTGCCGGTGTAACCCTGGTACTCGCGGGCGACCTTGCAACGACCGGACTTTCCGCATGGGGATTGCTGCTGGCGCTACTGGCGCTCCTCAGTATCACCGGGGGAACGCTTTACCAGAAGCGCCATTGCGGCCAGATGGACCTTTGGACAGGTTCATTTGTGCAGTTTGCCGCCAGTGGTCTGGTCTTCCTGCCATTGGCGCTGACGTTCGAAACGCTGCACATCCACTGGAGCGGGAGCTTTATCTTCGCGCTGGGCTGGCTGGTGCTGGTGCTGTCGCTCGGCGCGATTTCCTTGCTCCACCAACTCATTCGACACGGCGCGGCGACGCGGGTTTCGGCCTTGTTTTACCTGACCCCGCCGACCACGGCCATCCTGGCTTGGGCGATGTTCGGCGAGCAGCTTGATGCGCCGGCCATCGTCGGGATGGCGGTGGCGGCGTTCGGAGTCGCGCTGGCGCTGAGAAAATAGCCCGAAGCTGCGCGGGGAATCGTCAGAGATTCTTGAAGGCCGCCTTGCGCTTGTCGAGGAAGGCAGCCATGCCTTCCTTCTGGTCGATCATGCCGAAACTGGAATGGAAGCTGCGACGCTCGAACAGCAGTCCTTCCTGGAGCGATGTCTCGAATGCACGATTGACCGATTCCTTGATCATCATCACTACCGGCAGGGAAAAACCGGCGATCTTTTCCGCGGTGGCGAGCGCATCCTCGAGCAGCCCGGCCAGGGGTACGACGCGCGCGATCAGGCCGATTCTCTCGGCTTCCGTGGCATCCATCAGGCGCGCCGTCAGGCACATCTCCATGGCTTTGGATTTGCCGATCGCACGTGGCAGTCGCTGCGTGCCGCCGGCTCCCGGGAGCGTGCCGAGTTTGACTTCGGGCTGGCCAAACTGGGCGTTATCGGCGGCAAGGATGAAATCGCACATCATAGCCAGTTCACATCCGCCGCCGAGCGCATACCCGGCTACCGCGGCGATGATCGGCTTGCGGCAACGCGCCACCCGATCCCAGTTGCGGCTGATGTAGTTGGCCTTATACACATCCATGTAGCCCCAGTCCGCCATGGCGGCAATATCAGCGCCCGCGGCGAACGCCTTGTCGGAACCGGTGATAACCATCGCGCCGATCGTCTCGTCAGTTTCGAAGCTATCCAGCGCCGCACCCACTTCATCAAACAGTGCGTCATTCAGTGCGTTGAATGCGCCGGGGCGATTCAGGGTGATGAGCCCGACGTTCTTTTTCGAGCCACGAACTTCTGCAATGATATTTTCATAAGGCATGATGCCGGCTACTCCTGAAGGGGCGTAAGAATTTGTGCGGCGGGTTTGAGTGGCAGTGCCTCGACGGCAGGTTTGGCGGGCGCCACCGGGTCAACGCCTTTTCTGGGCTGGATCACCGCGCGTACGCGGCTGTTTTGATCGGAGGACGATGGCGCGCCTGCGCCGTTGGGTCCGCTGGAGACGACGTAATTTTCACTCTTGGCATCGTAGGAGATATATTGACCACTTACTTCGTCGCGTCCGCTCTTGATCCGCGCACGTTGAAAGAATTCTGTTTTCTCCGCCTTTCCGTCATAGACGATGCGTTCGGCTTCGCCTTCGATGTATTCGTCTCTTCCTTCGCGCTTTTGTCTGAAACGCGCGAGGCCTCCGGGCCCTCCGGTAGCTACACCGCTCTGGACGCCGTCGGGGTCATCGCTGACGACGAGCTTTTCACAAAGAATAATCAGGCTCCCTTGTGAAATTCTGACATCTCCGGTGAAGATTCGGATCTTCTTCGCGTCATCCACGGTGAGCAGGCCGGCGTCCAGCAGCAGAGGTTTGTCCCTGTCCGCTCGTTCCGCCAAAGCGGGCGGCGCGGATAGGGCGAGAATAACGACGCAGAAAAGTTTGAGTTTCATTCTGTGCCGGATGTCGATTTGTATATCGCGCCGTGAACCCGACCGAACAGCTTGAATGTGTGCTCACGGTTATTAACTTCAACGCCGGTGCCGGAGATTGTGCTGCGTCCCTGGGTAATGTTAACGGGTAAGGTCGATCTGGCGATTTCGTCGTCAGGATAGACAACCAATTCGGTTGTGGTCACCGTGAGTTCAGGATTGCCGTCGCCGGCATCGCGAACTATCCGGACGTCGTCGGAAAGGCGTATGACCTTGCCGTCCCGGCTGACCCTGGCGCGCTGCGCGCTGAGACGAGTCGGTTGTTCATTTGCATAAAAGGTAAGTGCGGGATCGCTGATGACGGTGCTGTCATCATCGGTGAAATGCACCATCTTCTTCGCCGTCAAGTCATGCTTGAGGCTGCCGTCGAGGTTGAAATGGCGCACTTTGAGGTCGGAAACGATGAAGTCCGGATCGTGGCGCCCTTTGCCGTTGCTGATTGCGCCGCCGCTCTGGGAGGCGCGCTCGAGCCAGAACGTCAGCGCCGCCAGGAAAGTCAGCAGCATGAGCGGCAGCAGATTGGCGCTCTGAAATCTCATTTCGTCGTACTCGCCCGCGGACTTTCCGAATCGGGTGCAATGTGGGGCGCCAACGCCGCGTCAAGTTTCCCTTGGGCGAGGAGGATCATTTCGCAGACCTCGCGTACCGCACCTTTGCCCGCGGCGGCACGGGTAAGGTAATCGACATGTCTATGCACCAGTGGATGACCGCCCGGGACGCTGGCGGAAAATCCGCAGGCGCGAAGCAGTGGCAGATCGACCACATCGTCACCCATGTACCCGGCCTCGGTAAACGCCATGGCGTGATTCTCCAGGAGTGTTCCCATGGCGGCGTGCTTGTCCTCGATTCCCTGGAGCAACAGCTCGATGCCGAGATTCTCGGCGCGGCATTCGACGGCACGTGAACGGCGACCGGTGATGATGGCAACAACGATGCCGGAATCGGCAAGCATTTTCAAGCCATGTCCATCGAGCACGTTGAAGGCTTTCATCTCGTCGCCTTGAGAGGAGAAGTAGAGCGTGCCGTCGGTCATTACTCCGTCGACGTCAAACGCCATCAGCCGGATGGAACGAGCGTGCCGATGAGAGCGGGAAACTGGCATCAAACAACCTTGGCACGAAACAGGTCATGCATGTTGAGGGCGCCGCAGAGTCGGCCAACGGAGTCAACGACGAGCAGCTGGGTGATCTTGTGATCTTCCATCAATTGCACCGCATCGACCGCGAGTCTGCCTGACGCTATGGTCCTCGGATGACGAGTCATCACCGTGCCGACCGGGGTGTCGCGCAGGTCGCCGAGCTTCTCCATGGCGCGGCGCAGGTCGCCGTCGGTAAAGATGCCCGATAACGTGGCCTGGTCGCCTGCCGCACGCACGGCGACCATTCCCATGCCGCCGCCTGAAATGGCGGCCAGGGCCTCGACGATGGGGGTTGTTTCGAGAACTGATGGCACCTCCCCCGCTGGGCGCATCACATCGCTGACATGCGTCAGCAGTCGGCGGCCAAGTCTGCCGCCTGGGTGAGAGCGGGCAAAGTCCTCGGGGCTGAACCCTCGTGCATCCAGCAACGCAACCGCCAGGGCATCACCCAAGGCCAGCGCCGCCGTCGTGCTGGCGGTCGGCGCGAGGTTGAGAGGACAGGCTTCTTCCTTTACCCCCGCATCCAGATGTAC
>Ga0163199_1000784_pt1 | contig 19933 bp, 17 predicted proteins | sample PL_2010_150m_FD_113537 | JGI IMG/M metagenome (GOLD analysis project Ga0163199, IMG submission 113537) | Freshwater microbial communities from Powell Lake, British Columbia, Canada to study Microbial Dark Matter (Phase II) - PL_2010_150m | ecosystem: Environmental > Aquatic > Freshwater > Lake ...
ATCTGGGTGGGAAATTCGATAAATTATCGATCAGCATCCTCGAAGACTCCGATATGGAAACACTGGGTATGGGGGCTCTGCTATCGGTTCCGCGCGGCAGCCGTCAACACGCTAAATTGATTACGCTGGACTATCAGGGCGGTGAAAAAAACAGCAAACCTATCGTCTTGATCGGCAAGGGCCTGACTTTTGATGCCGGCGGTATTTCATTAAAACCGGCACCCGGCATGGATGAAATGAAATACGATATGTGCGGCGGGGCCGCTGTGCTGGGTACTTTGCAGGCAGCCGCGCAAATGAATCTGCCCATGAATATCATCGGCCTGATTCCTGCATCGGAAAATCTGCCCGACGGCGATGCCAACAAACCGGGCGATATACTCACCAGCCTATCCGGCAAAACCATCGAAGTGTTGAACACCGATGCCGAAGGCCGCCTGCTGCTGTGCGATACCTTGACTTATGCAGAGCGCTATAACCCCGATGTCGTTATCGATCTGGCGACATTGACAGGTGCGTGCCTGGTCGCCTTAGGCCGCATCCCCAGCGGATTGCTGGGTAATGACGATGAGTTGTGCAACGATCTGTTGGCTGCCGGCGAAACCTCTAATGACAGTCTATGGCGGTTGCCGTTGTGGGAAGAGTATCAGGAATTGTTGAAATCCAATTTTGCCGATATGGCCAATGTCGGCGGTAAAGACGCCGGAACGATAACCGCCGCCTGTTTCCTGTCGCGTTTTGCCGAGAATTTCCGCTGGGCGCATCTGGATATTGCCGGAACCGCCTGGCGTACCGGGCAAACCAAAGGCGCGACAGGCCGTCCTGTGCCGTTGTTGAGCCAATACCTCATTAACCGGGCGGCGCTTCAAGCATAAATGTCCTCGGTTAATTTTTATGTGTTGTCGTCCGACTCTGTGCAGGAGCGTCATCTGTTCGCCTGCAAATTGATAGAGAAATCCTACCGTAGCGGGTGTTTTTGCTATGTACTGACCGATTCGGCAGAACAAAGCCGCATCATCGACGATCTGCTCTGGACGTTCAGGGCAGGTAGTTTTATCCCGCATCAGTTGTACGCGGGCGATATACCCGCTATTGAACACGTAATTTTAATAGGCTCAAGCAATCCGCCTGAACGCTGGCAAAAAAACGTGATTAACCTGTCATCGCAATGCCCTGAGGATTTCCAGCACATCGAGCGTATCCTGGAAATACTCGATAACAGCGAGGCAAGCAAAGCCGCCGGCCGGCAACGATATCGCCGGTATCAGCAGGCCGGGATTGAGCCGACTACGCATAAAATGGCTACCAACTTAACACGGGACAGTTTAAGGTTAGGTGATTTCCAATGATGAATCCACCAAAAGAGTCGTTCATGAAAGACACGAAAAACTCCACAGCACGATTCTTTCGATTGTTTTTTTCGTGCTTTTCGTGGGCCCTGTCTGGGTTCCCACGCAGAGCGTCACTGCCCACAGTTAAGAAAATAATTATTAAAATTTAAATCGTTAACCTGCATTTTAAAAGGTAAACAGGTTATGAAGCCTTGTAGGAGCGGGCCATGCCCGCGATCAGTGCTAACATCATCGCCCATCGCGGGCATGGCCCGCTCCTACAATACGCTTTAATCTTATGGTAATAATTGAACTATTCCTTAACTGTGGACAGTGACGCAGAGTGTGGGAACGATAATTAGGGACGTTATTTTCGACCCAGCCCTTAGTATTGCCTAACTCATTCAAAATAAAAAACTTTACAAAAATAACGCATTTATGGAAAAGACCTACTCACCTCATACAATTGAACAACGCTGGTACCAAACCTGGGAAGAAAACGGCTATTTTATCGCCAGGGATGGTGTGTATGCCGAAAGCCAGTCGGAAGCCGGTTCGGCGGCTGCCAAACCGGCTGGTGAATCCTACTGCATCATGATTCCGCCGCCTAATGTGACGGGCAGCTTGCACATGGGCCATGCGTTTCAGGACACCATCATGGACGCGTTGATCCGTTACCACCGCATGAAAGGCTACAGCACCTTATGGCAAGCCGGAACCGACCATGCGGGTATCGCCACGCAAATGGTCGTCGAACGTTTATGCAACGCGGAAGGCAAGACCCGCCATGATTACGGCCGCGAAAAATTCATTGAAAAAGTCTGGCAATGGAAAGAGGAATCGGGCGGTACGATTACCCGCCAATTGCGCCGCATGGGTTCGTCGCTGGACTGGACGCGCGAACGCTTCACGATGGATGACGGCATGTCCGATGCCGTGCAGGAAGTGTTCATTCGATTGCATGAAGAAGGCCTGATTTATCGCGGCAAGCGGCTGGTCAACTGGGATCCCGTTCTGCATACCGCGGTGTCCGACCTGGAAGTATTGTCCGAGGAAGAAAGCGGTTTCTTATGGCATCTTCGCTATCCGCTGTCGAATGGGCAAGGGTTTATGATTGTTGCAACGACACGCCCGGAAACGCTGCTCGGCGATGCGGCGGTGGCGATACATCCTAATGATGAGCGTTATAAGCATTTACTGGGCGAATTTGTCGATCTGCCGCTGACCGGCCGTCGTATCCCGATTATTGCCGATGACTATGTCGATCCCGAATTCGGCACCGGTTGCGTCAAAATTACGCCGGCGCATGATTTTAACGATTACGAGGTCTGGACGCGGCATCGCGACCGCTCGATTATGCAGGATTTGCCGCATGGCGGCTTGATGAATATTTTTACCGTTGACGCCGCTGTGTGTTCAGACGAGTTGATTCCTTCGCAATATCAAGGCTTGGACCGCTTTGCCGCGCGCAAGCAGATGGTTGCCGACCTGGAAGCGCAAGGCTTGCTGGAAAAAATCGCCGACCATAAATTAATGGTGCCGCGCGGCGACCGTACCGGCGCGGTTATCGAACCGTTATTGACCGACCAGTGGTATGTCAAAATCGAGCCGCTGGCAAAACCTGCGATTGCAGCGGTTGAAAACGGCGATATTAAATTCGTTCCCGACAACTGGAAAAATACGTATTTCGAATGGATGCGCAATATCCAGGATTGGTGTATCTCACGGCAAATCTGGTGGGGGCATCGCATTCCTGCCTGGTATGACGACATGGGCAATGTCTATGTCGGCCGGTCTGAACAGGCAATACGCGAGCAGCATCATTTGCCGCAAAACTATCCCTTGAAACAGGATGAGGATGTGCTGGATACGTGGTTTTCGTCGGCGCTGTGGCCGTTTTCAACATTGGGCTGGCCGCAGCAGACACCGGAATTGGCGAAACATTACCCGACCAGCGTGCTGGTTACCGGGTTTGACATTATTTTCTTCTGGGTGGCCAGGATGATTATGATGGGCCTGAAATTCCAGGGCGAAGTGCCGTTTAAGGAAGTTTATATCCACGGTTTGGTGCGTGATGCCGAAGGCCAAAAAATGTCCAAGTCCAAAGGCAATGTGCTGGACCCTATCGATATAATCGACGGCATCGGTTTGGATGCGTTGGTTGAAAAACGCACGTCGGGCATGATGCAGCCGCATCTTAAGAAAAAAATCGAACAGGCCACCCGTAAACAGTTTCCTGACGGCATTCAGTCTTACGGCACGGATGCGCTGAGGTTTACCTTTGCCTCATTGGCTTCTACAGGACGCGATATTCGTTTCGATCTGGCGCGTACCGAAGGCTATCGCAATTTCTGCAATAAATTGTGGAATGCCGCGCGTTTCGTGTTGATGAATACTGAAGAGCAGGATAATGGTTTATCGGGTGCAAGTTGTGAGTACACGCAGGTGGATCGCTGGATTACCGCCAGATTGCATCAGGTCACGGAAATAACCTGTAACGCGATCGAACAGTACCGCTTCGATCTGGCCGCACAAGCCATTTATGATTTTACCTGGAATGAATACTGCGACTGGTATCTGGAACTGGCAAAAGTATCCTTGCAGGCAGACGATGAAGCTTTGCAACGCGGTACGCGTAAAACGCTGTTAACGATTCTGGAAACCATATTGCGCTTGGCGCATCCGATCATGCCGTTTATCACCGAAGAAATCTGGCAACGGGTTGCGCCGCTGTTGGGCATTGCCGGCGACACCATCATGTTGCAGCCTTATCCCGTGGTCGATGCCGGGCAAGTCGACGCGGATGCCATCGCCGAAATCAACTGGGTCATGAACGTTATTTTGGGTGTGCGCCGTATTCGCGGAGAAATGAATATTGCACCCGGTAAGCCGTTGCCTGTGTTGCTGCAAAATGGCACCGATGTCGATCGGCAGAGCGTAGCGAAAAACCTTGTTTATCTGCAAAAACTGGGACGCCTGGAGTCCATCGGCTGGTTAAATGCTGATGATGCGGCGCCGGAATCCGCGATAGCCCTCGTAGGCGACATGAAAATTCTGATTCCAATGGCCGGATTAATTGATAAAGCGGCCGAACTGGTCCGGCTGGAAAAAGAGATACAAAAAATTAACAACGAGCTACCGCGAGTTGAAGGCAAGTTAAGCAATCCGGCATTTGTCGATAAGGCACCGCCCGAAGTTATCGATAAAGAAAAAGCCAGATTGGCCGATTTGCTTTCAATGCGCAACAATCTTGAGCAACAACACGCTAAAATCAGGGCGTTATAAAATACAGGCGTACTGCAATTCTGTGTTGCCACCGATTCACAGATTAAACTTATTTATCTGTGAATCTGTGGCGGTTTATTTTTTGCGAGTTACCTTCATCCTGTCCGTAAGGTTTCGGGGCGGATTTTTAGCCTTTGCGCCTTTAGCTTGAATGTTTGCTGGACAATGTGTTTATTTCATCTATATTTCCCTAACATAACGGGCAGATAATCACTACATGGCTACGACACCAACAGATTTTCAAGCCGGCGGGCTTATAAAACTATTAACTCAGGATGGCCTGCTGACCGAAGGCGATGCTCAGGTTTATATCAAGGAAGCGAAACAAAACAAGGTTTCGTTAGTCACTTATCTGGTTACCAACAAGCTGGTCGACAGTAAGGTGATCGCGTCAAGAGCGTCGGTTGAATTTGGTTTCCCTTTCTTTGATCTGGACGCAATCGATTGTCGTAGCCTTCCGACAGCGCTCGTCAGTGAAAAGCTGATACGCGCGCATCATGTACTTCCTCTTTTTACGCGCGGTAAAACGCTGTTTATCGCGATGTCTGATCCTACCAACCATCAGGCTGTCGAAGACATCAAGTTTCAAAGCCTGCTCCGCCCGGAAATCATTCTGGTTGAAGAAAGCAAATTGGCCAAAGCCATTGAGGTGGCGTTGGAAGCCGTCGATACATCGATGTCCGATTTGCTGGATGCGGATTTGGAGAATCTGAATGTTGCAGGCGCAGCTGACGAGGGTATCGTCGATATTAATGCCGATGTTGATGAGGCGCCTATTGTCCGGTTTGTTAATAAAATACTGCTGGATGCCATCAAAAAAGGCGTATCCGATATACACATGGAGCCTTATGAAAAAACTTTCCGCATCCGTTACAGAGGCGACGGTATGCTTTATGCGGTTGCGAGTCCTCCGCCCAATGTAGCGACCCGCATCATCTCCAGGGTTAAAGTGATGTCCCGGATGGATATAGCGGAGCGCCGGGTTCCCCAGGATGGGCGTATTAAAATGATTTTATCCAAAAATCGTACCATTGATTTTCGGGTCAATACCCTTCCTACCCTGTTCGGCGAAAAAGTCGTATTGCGTATTTTAGATCCCACTACCGCTCAAATCGGTATTGAACGGCTGGGATTTGAGCCGGATCAGCAGGAACTTTTTCTGAAAGCCATTAATAAACCTTATGGATTGGTTTTGGTTACCGGGCCTACCGGTAGCGGTAAAACGGTTTCACTTTATACCGGCTTGAATCTTCTTAACAGTATCGATCGCAATATTTCCACTGCCGAAGATCCTGTTGAAATCACGGTAGAAGGTATTAATCAGGTCAATGTCAATGTCAAGGCCGGCTTAACGTTTGCCAATGCTTTGCGCGCCTTTCTGCGGCAAGATCCTGACGTTATCATGGTGGGTGAAATTCGTGACCTGGAAACGGCGGATATTGCCGTTAAAGCGGCACAAACAGGTCACTTGGTATTGTCGACGCTGCATACGAATGATGCGCCGCAAACATTGAACCGCTTGATGCAAATGGGTGTCGCGCCGTTTAATATAGTCTCCGCCGTTAATCTGATTATGGCGCAACGGCTGGCGCGGCGTTTATGCGAATATTGTAAAGTCCCCGCTAATTTTCCTGATAACATCCTGCTCTCGGCAGGTTTTAAAGAAGAGGAATTGAAAACCCTTAATATCTTTAAACCTTCGGACGGCTGTGAGCATTGCACTCATGGTTACAAAGGCCGCGTGGGTATTTATCAGGTCATGACGCTGAGTGACGTCATGCGTGAGTTGATACTGGAAGGCGGTAATGCCTTACAACTTAGCGTACAGGCTAAAGTCGAAGGTATTAATGATTTGCGTGCGTCGGGATTAAACAAGATTCGTCAGGGTATTACCAGCCTGGAAGAAATTGATAGAGTAACTAAGGAATAACAATGGCAGAGCAAACTGATCAAGTGGATTTTATCTGGGAAGGACTCGACAAAAGCAAGACAAAAATCAAAGGAGAGATTTCTGCGCGCAGTGAAATGGTGGCCAAAGTCGAATTAAGGCGGCAGGGGTATCGTGTCACTAAAATCAGGAAAAAAGCCAAGCCGATGTTCAGTCCAAGGCAAAAACCCATCACGCCGGGTGATATTGCTGTTTTTGCAAGGCAATTGGCGACCATGCTGGCTTCGGGTATCGCTTTGGTACAGGCCATCGATATTATCGGCAAAGGCCATGATAACCCCAGCATGCAGGCCCTGTTGTTGAGTATCAAGACTGATATTGAGACCGGAGACAGCCTCGCCGTAGCGCTCAAGAGAAGACCGCTATATTTTGATGAATTATTCTGTAATCTGGTTGAAGCGGGTGAACATGCCGGTGTACTGGAATCTTTGTTGTCCAAGATTGCTACGTACAAGGAAAAAACCGAATCAATGAAGAAAAAGATCAAGAAGGCGCTGACGTATCCGATTGCCGTTGTCGTGGTCGCCTTTATTGTGACAGCTATTCTGCTGCTGTTTGTTGTGCCTGTATTTGAAGATTTGTTCAAAAGCTTCGGCGCCGATTTACCTTCATTCACGCGCATGGTTATCAACATGTCCAAATGGCTGCAGGAATGGTGGTGGGTTGTTATCGGTATTGTTATGGGGTCTTATTATACGTTCAGTTTCTTCAAGAAACGTTCGCGAGAATTCAATCACTTCCTGGATAAAGTATTGCTGCAGCTCCCTATTGTCGGCCTCATTATTAACAAGTCGGCTATCGCCCGTTTTGCCAGGACCTTGTCTACCATGTCGGCTGCAGGTGTGCCGCTGGTTGAGGCGTTGGAGTCCGTGGCCGGCGCTTGCGGCAATATTATTTATGCGGAAGTCGTGATGAAAATGCGTGAGGATGTGGCAACAGGCCAACGTCTGCAATTTGCAATGCAACAAACCAATATTTGGCCGCACTTGGTGCAGCAGATGGTTGCCATCGGTGAGGAAGCCGGTTCGATGGACGCCATGCTGGCTAAAGTGGCTGATTTTTACGAAGAAGAAGTCGATAACCTGGTCGATAATCTGAGCAGCTTAATGGAGCCTATTATCATGGTTATTTTAGGTATTTTGGTGGGCGGCTTGATTGTTGCGATGTATCTGCCGATTTTCAAAATGGGTGCGGCCGTAGGCTAAGGTAGCCCGCAAAAAATACTCCCCCCTCGTTACCTGCTCATCGTTCCCACGCTCCGGCATCACTGTTTGGTAGGAGCGGGCCATGCCCGCGATGGGCGATGATGTCAGCACTGATCGCGGGCATGGCCCGCTCCTACAATATTTAATGGAAACGATATGCAACATTCAAAAACACTCTTCCCTCTAAGGGAGTCAACACTTTAAAAAGATAATGATGCCGCAACCTGATCTAATACTACAGCTTGATATTCTGTTAAATAAACCTGCTCTTTGTGCGGTCCTTGCGGGTATTATCGGCTTGCTGGTGGGCAGTTTTCTCAATGTCGTCATTTATAGGTTGCCGATCATGATGCACCGAAACTGGCGTAAAGAATGCCTTGCGCATCTGGAGCTTGCCGCCGAGGCGGAGCAGGAACCGTTCAATCTGGTTTTGCCGTTATCCCGTTGCCCGAATTGTAATGCCGCTATCAGGCCACATCAGAATATCCCTGTTATCAGCTATATTTTTTTAAAAGGACGATGCGCGCATTGCCGCAGTCCTATTTCGCCACGTTACCCGATAATAGAGGCATGCACTGCGATTGCTTCCGCGATAGTCGTGTGGCATTTTGGTTATGCGCCGCAAGCTGCTTTTGCGTTGCTGTTAACGTGGTCGCTGATTGCGTTAAGTTTTATTGATATTGACCATCATTTGTTACCCGATTCCATCACGCTGCCGATGCTTTGGTTAGGGCTATTGCTGAGTGTGTCCGATGTGTTTACGGATTCGCATGCCGGTATTATCGGTGCGGTGGCCGGCTATCTGGCGCTCTGGACGGTTTATCACCTGTTCAGGCTCGCGACCGGTAAAGAGGGCATGGGCTATGGCGATTTTAAATTGCTGGCCTTATTTGGCGCCTGGCTGGGTTGGCAATACTTGCCGGTGATTATTTTATTATCATCATTGGTAGGTTCAGTGATAGGCATCACGATGATGGTTGTTGCCAAACGCGATCACACTATCCCGATTCCGTTCGGGCCTTATCTGGCCGCTGCAGGCTGGATAGCCTTGCTGTGGGGTAATGACATCAATCAGTTCTATTTAAGGTCGGCCGGTTTTTAAGCATGCTGAAAATCGGTCTGACGGGCGGCATAGGCTGCGGTAAAAGCACGGTTGCCAAGATTTTTAGTCAACTTGGCGTACCTGTTATTGACGCAGACGAAGTAGCCCACCGTCTGGTGGCGGCAGGGCGGCCTGCATTGCTTGATATACAGCAGGCCTTTGGTTCAGGCATACTTAAGCAGGACGGTTCGTTGAACAGGGCGGCGCTCAGGGAAATCGTCTTTTCCAATCCTGATGAAAAACAAAAGCTTGAGGCCATCCTGCACCCGTTAATATACCAGGCCATAGGGGCAGGCATCGAACACCTGACTCAGCAAACCGGCGCGGCTTATTGCGTTATTTGCCTGCCGTTATTGTTTGAAACCGGCAAAGCCGCAGCCGGTGTTGTAGATAGAATATTGGTCATTGATTGTCCCGTTGAGGAACAGATAACGCGTGTTAGAAAACGCGATCATCTAACGGTAGAAAGAATACAGTCCATTGTCGACAGCCAGGTATCACGCGCATTCAGGCTAAGCCGGGCGGATGACGTAATTGATAACTCAAAGACCGATGACGGACTTGCAGAAAGGGTTAAAAAACTGCACAATTTGTATCTTTCAATAAGCGAAGCCGGGATTTAACTTGTCTGTGAACACCACTATTACCTATGAATTTCCACTCAATGAACGTATCCGTGTTTTCATAAGGCTAGAGCAGCTATTTCAACAATTCAGCCACTTTTCCGCAGGAACTACCGTAGCCGACAAACGCGCGGCGATTATCGTCCTGCTTGATATCATGTCGATTTTCAGGCGTAACGACCTGAAATCGGAAATATTAAAAGAACTCGATCGTAATGCAAAAACACTCAATAAAATCGCGAACAGCGAAGGTGTAGACTCGGAAAAATTACAGGACATCCTGTCCGAACTCACTAAAATCAGCAAAAAACTCTATGCCGTGACAGGAAAGGTCGGCATTAATGTCATGGAAAGTGATTTATTTCAAAGTGTTGCCCAACGAAGTTCAATTCCAGGAGGAACCTGTTCTTTCGATTTACCTGAGTACCATTACTGGTTGGAACAGGATGAAATGATCCGAAAAAAAGACCTGGAGCTATGGAGCAGTCCGTTTAACGATATACGCACGGGTATTGACCTGATCCTGAGCTTTATACGCAACAGTAATTCAGCTACCGAGGAAGTGGCGCCTGCCGGGTTCTTCCAGTTCTCGCTGGATCGCAGCCAGCCTTTCCAAATGCTTAAAATCAGCCTGGATAAATCTCTGTCGTGTTTTGCAGAGATCAGCGGCGGCAAGCACCGCTGTACTGTCCGCTTTATGGTGCCGCCTGTTGATGACAAGCGCCCGACACAAAGCCCGGATGATATTCCTTTTACATTGACCTGCTGCCTGTTCTGATGCCGGCATCCAGTCAACCGCTTATCGTAAAATGCCCGACATGCAGCCGCCCCGTGCCGTGGGTGCCGGAACAGTTATTTAAACCGTTTTGCTGTGAACGTTGTAAATTGATCGATTTGGGCGAATGGGCAATGGAAGAGAAAAGAATACCCGGCGAGCCGCTTTTGCCGCAGGGCGACGACGATAACAGCGATACGTTTTGGCAGTGACTTAATCTAAAAAAGCTAATCCAGAAAAGCCCTGATGGACGCGATACCTTGCGCTCCGGCCAGGCGTGCGGTAAGCAGCGAAGATAAAGACATACCGCCCAGCGCATAGACAGGCAAATTAACCTCTGCAACCCATTGCGCGAATTGTTCCCAGCCTAATGCTTGAGCGCCGGGATGCGTCCGGGTCGGTAATACCGGCGCCAGAACGGCAAAATCAACGCCTATGGCCTGTGCATGCAGCAATTCCTGAAGAGTATGGCAGGATGCGGCCACCCACAGTGCCGATTCCGGCCGCTTGCCGGCAGCCAGCAAATGACGGCTGGTCAAATGCACGCCATCGACAGCCGGGCCATTGTATGGGTTAACGGCAGAATTCATCAGCAACAAAGCGCCCTGTTGCCGACACAAGGGATAAGCCTCGTCAACAAATCGGCTGACGGCTTCAGGCGGCAATCTTTTTAGCCTTGCCTGTATCAATTTAACGCCTTTATTCAAGATGCTTTGCAGATTTGCCGATAACTGCGATGCGTCAGAATCGTCGAGGATCGCATAGCAGGGCGGTAATAGCGCCGCAGCAATAATCGGCCGATTGGCTTCGGGGAAGGCATAATGCACCAATTCGGCGGGTTCCACCCATTTGAAGGGCTGGCCTTCGCAGCTTTTGGCTTCACCTGAAAAATGATCCACTAAAAATACATTAAGCTGTACCGCCAAGTCAGGATATTGATGCCTGATGGAAATCAGCGGTATTGCGGCATCAACAATAATATCCAATTCTTCTCTGAGTTCCCGGACCAGCGCCGCTTCAGCCGTTTCTCCCGGTTCGATTTTGCCGCCGGGAAATTCCCACAAGCCGCCTTGATGCGAAGATTTATCGCGGTGAGAGATTAAGAGTTGGCCTGTTGTGTTTTTTACTACGCCGACAGCAACGTGAAGAGGTTTTTTATCAGCCACAAACACCTTGTTGGATGATCCTGGAAAAATCATGATCCACGAAAGGCACGAAAATATTCAAAGGGACGCCATGTTGTTGTCGGGTGTTACCCAAAGGATGAATGTCTGTGCAGTACAACATGCCGATTTATTTCGTGTTTTTCGTGCTTTTCGTGGATAAAACGTTGTTTTAGGATGATGATGTGAGCAAAGTTTATGTTTAACAAGCAGGATGCGTCAGCCGCATCCTGCTTGTTAATCTACGGTTAAACTTTCTCTTTTCCCGCCGGTTTAATCAAGCGTATCCCCAATTCTTTCAATTGCTCATCGCTAACAAACGCCGGTGCGCTGACCAGAGGACATGCCGCCGACTGGGTTTTAGGGAAGGCGATGACATCACGGATAGAGTGCGAGCCGGTCATCAACATAACCAAACGGTCCAGGCCAAAAGCCAGGCCGCCGTGAGGAGGCGCACCGTATTTCAGCGCATCCAGCAGGAAACCGAATTTTTCCCTGGCTTCGTCTTCTTTAATGCCCAAAATCTCAAACACGGTTTGCTGCATAGCGGAGCGATTGATACGGATCGAACCGCCGCCGACTTCGGTGCCGTTCAATACCAGGTCATAAGCGCGTGACAGGGCGGCTCCGGGGTTGGCTATCAGATCGTCTACCGAACAGCTGGGCGCGGTAAACGGATGATGGATTGCGTTGTAGCGTGCGGCTTTTTCATCCCAGGCAAACATCGGGAAGTCGACGATCCAGACCGGTTTCCAGTCGCCCTGCAACAGGTTCAGATCGTGCCCCAGTTTGACGCGTAGCGCGCCCATCGCCTCGTTGACGGTATCGGCCTTGTCGGCGCCAAAGAAAATCAGGTCGCCGGCTTGCGCACCGGTCTTGGCCAGCACGCCGGCCCAGACTTCGGCCGGCGCAAATTTTACAATCGGCGACTGTAAGCCGTCGAGTCCGGTCGCTAAGTCATTAACCTTGATATAAGCCAGGCCTTTTGCGCCGTAAATACCGACGAACTTGGTCAAATCGTCGATGTCTTTACGGCTTAAGTCACCGCCCTTAGGCAGGCGCATCGCGACGACGCGGCCTTTCGGATCGTTGGCGGGGCCTGAAAAGACTTTAAAGTCGACAGCTTTCATGTCGTCGGCTATATCGACCAGTTCCAGCGGGATGCGCAGATCCGGCCGGTCGATGCCGAAGCGCGAGATGGCTTCCTGGTAAGTCATGCGCGGAAATACCGCATCCAGCTCGACATTGATGACTTTCGCAAACAGCTGGCGGATCATTTCTTCCATGATAGCCATGATTTCATCTTCGTTCATGAACGACGTTTCAATATCGAGCTGGGTAAATTCAGGTTGCCTGTCGGCGCGTAAATCCTCGTCACGGAAACAGCGCACGACTTGGTAATACCGGTCCATGCCTGCTACCATCAGGATTTGCTTGTATAACTGCGGCGACTGCGGCAGCGCAAAAAAGGCGTTTTCATGTGTGCGGCTGGGTACGATATAGTCTCTCGCGCCTTCCGGTGTGGCCTTGGTCAGGTAAGGTGTTTCGATTTCGAAAAACTCGTTATCGTCGAGGAAATTTCTCAACACGCGCGTGACATCCCGGCGCACTTTCATTTTTTCCTGCATCACAGACCGGCGCAGGTCAATGTAGCGGTAGCGCAAGCGCAATTCTTCATTGACTTCGATATCGCTTTCGACAGGGAACGGCGGCGTTTCGGACTCGTTCAGGACTTCGATGTGTCTTGCGAGCAGTTCAATTTCACCGGAGTGCATATTGGGGTTGACGGTCCCTTCCGGGCGGTGGCGAACCAGGCCCGTTACTTTTAAAACATATTCGCTGCGGACATGTTCGGCAATAGCAAAGGTTTCGGCTGCATCGGGGTCAACGACGATTTGCACGATGCCCGCACGGTCGCGCAAATCGATAAAAATAACGCCGCCATGATCCCGACGTCTATGTACCCAACCGCAGATATCAACGGTTTCGCCTAGCTGTTGTGTATTTAATTCTCCGCACTTGTGGGTACGCATAGTGTTTCCTGTGTTTGAAAAGGTTTGTTGAATGTTGATCCTGGCCTTAAAACCAAGTTGTCAGTGAGGTTTGTTTAAAAAACGGAGCCTGTTCATGACTTAAGGTAACTCGCAAAAAATGCCGCTTTCTATCGTGTTCCCACAGTTAAGGAATAGTTAAATTATTACAATAAGATCAAAGCGTATTGTAGGAGCGGGCCATGCCCGCGATCAGTGCTGACATCATCGCCTATCGCGGGCATGGCCCGCTCCTACCCGATTTTATAACCTGTTTACCTTTTAACATCAGGTTAACGATTTGAATTTTAATAATTATTTTCTTAACTGTGGACAGTGACGCAGAGCGGGGGAACTATAGTTTCAGGAAGTTATTCATTAGCCAAATCCTAAGCAGAATCTTAATTGTTTTTGCAACCGGCGCCGGTGCATGTCGTTGCAGACGAGCCGCAAGCCGGTGCCGATGCCTCTCCTGCTACATTTTTTTTGGCGCCGCTTTTGAAATCGGTTTCATACCAGCCGCCGCCTTTCAGTCGGAATCCTGCCGCCGAAATTTTTTTCATCAGCTCAGGCTTGCTACAGGCCGGACAAATAACTAAGGGTTCCGCACTGAGTTTTTGCAGCGCTTCGTGCTCGTGACCGCATGATCGGCATTGATATTCGTAAATTGGCATTGACCGCTCCTAACAAAAAATAATGACTATAGCAAAGGTGCACAAGTAGGATGGGCAACGCTTTTTTGCCTTCATGCCCTGCGGGTACACCCTTTTACGGGTAAAGGGTGGGCAAACGATAAAGCTGTTTGCCCACCCAACACTTAACTATAAAATGACTGCCCATTTTACAGATACACCGCCAACAATGAAAACATTAACCATTACCCGGCCGGATGATTGGCATCTTCATGTCAGAAACGGTGCGGTTTTAAAAACTGTTATGCCGCATACGGCCAGGCAATTCGCCCGTGCCGTTATCATGCCCAATCTTAAGCCGCCTGTGACGACAGTGGCGCAGGCCCTTGCTTATCGTGAAGAAATTTTGCAGGCGGTTCCTCAGGGAATGGATTTTACGCCGTTGATGACGCTTTATTTGACGGCGGCGACGGCCGCTGATGAAGTCAGGAAAGCTGCGGAATCCGAGCATGTTTATGCGTTCAAGCTGTATCCGGCGGGAGCTACGACTAACTCGGATTCGGGGGTGGCGGATATCAATGCGATTTATCCGGTATTGGCGGCCATGGAAAAACATGACATGCCGCTGCTGGTTCATGGTGAAGTCACCGATGATGCTTGCGATATTTTCGATAGGGAGCGGGTGTTTGTCGATATGCATTTATCGGCGATCCATAAAAATTTCCCCGGCCTCCGCATCGTAGTGGAGCATCTTACGACGGCCGAGGCCGTGCAGTTTGTGCAGTCGGCAAGCGCCAATGTGGCGGCAACGATTACGCCCCAGCATCTGTTGTTTAACCGTAATGCGTTATTGGCCGGCGGAATACGTCCGCATCATTACTGTTTGCCGATACTGAAGCGCGAACATCATCGTCTGGCATTAGTCGCTGCTGCAACCGGCGGCAATCCTAAATTCTTTTTAGGGACAGACAGCGCGCCGCACCTGACGTCACTGAAAGAAAACGCTTGCGGTTGTGCCGGATGCTATAGCGCGCATGCGGCTTTGGAGCTTTACGCCGAAGCCTTTGAGCGCGCTGATGCGCTCGATAAGCTGGAAGGATTCGCGAGTTTCCACGGCGCGGATTTTTACCGGTTGCCCAGGAACACAACTACCGTTACGCTGGAAAAGTCCGGTTGGCAAGTTCCCGCTGTTTACGGGGATAATGGAGTGGCGATTACGCCGTTGAAAGCGGGCGAAGCGCTTGATTGGAAGATGTTGTGAGCTATTGGTGTCCGCTGTTTATCCCGGCGAACCCCAAAACAATCAGGGTTTTTATTTTTTATTCCGCGCCAACTTCGCGTAACATGCCGTATCACTTTCCTTTAGGACATCACACAACATAATGGATACTCCCGCAATACCTTTGGATAAACGTTTTAGAGGTTATCTTCCTGTCATTATCGATATAGAAACGGCCGGCTTTAACCCCAAAAAAAATGCTCTATTGGAAATAGCCGCCGTAATTGTAGAGCTTAACGGCAGCGGCGATCTGGAAATTACCGAGCGTTATTCAACGCATGTTATCCCTTTTAAGAACTCGGAGCTGGACGAAGCGGCGCTAAAATTTAACGGCATCGATCCGCATCATCCGTTTCGCATGGCTGTTGATGAAAAAGTGGCGCTGGAGATGCTGTTTAAACCGATTAGACACGCGGTAAAACGCAATAACTGTACGCGCGCGATTTTGGTAGGACATAACCCTGCTTTTGACATCGGTTTTTTGAACGCGGCAATTGCTCGCACACAAATAAAACGCAGCCCTTTTCATCCGTTCAGCAGTTTTGATACGGCCACCCTGGGCGGCCTGGCCTATCAGCAAACGGTGCTGGCGAAAATCGCCCAGGTTGCAGGCTTGGAGTGGGATAACGAAAAAGCGCATTCAGCGCTGTATGATGCGGAAAAAACCGCTGAACTGTTTTGCAGGGTGGTTAACCGCTGGAAGCAGCTTGAAACATTGGCCGTGCAGGAAAGTTTGCCGGGTTAGTGCGGCTAACCCGGCCTGTCTGGCAGAAATTATTCCGCGATACCACCAACAGCGGTTAGCATGCTGGCCAGTTCGCCTTTCTTGTACAAATCAATCACGATGTCACAGCCGCCGACGAGTTCGCCGTTAATGTAAAGTTGCGGATAAGTCGGCCAGTTTGAATAGTCTTTCAATGCGTCGCGCAGTTCAGGGTCTTCAAAGATATTGACGTACATGTATTTTGCCTGGCAAAGATCCAGTATCTGTACAGTTTGCCCTGAAAACCCGCATTGCGGGAAATCAGGCGTGCCTTTCATGTATAAAACGACAGGATTATTTTCAAGCTGGTCTTTAATTCTTTCTATCACGTTCATGGTCATCATCACTCAATAAATAAAAACCTAGCGATTCTATCAACTTTATGCGGGTTAAAAAAGCGAATGTTCGCCTGATGCTTGCCTAGGGCTGTATTGAAACTTATAATCGAACACTTTTTTCAGGGCAGCACAGATTGCCGTTTTTCGCTTACAGGCAGACCTTATGACCAGCCACATTATGCCAACCTATCAACGATTGCCCATTACCTTCGAACGGGGTGAGGGCGCATGGCTGTGGGATGAAAATAATAACCGCTATCTGGACGCTTTGTCCGGTATAGCCGTATGTAATCTGGGCCACGCGCATCCTGCCGTGCATAAGGCGGTGTGCGAACAAAGCGGCAAATTGCTGCACACGTCCAATATTTATCGCATAGCTGTTCAAGAGAAACTGGCTGATAAGTTGATTGAAAAAAGCGGTATGGATAACGTGTTTTTCTGCAATTCCGGCGCCGAAGCGAATGAAGCGGCTATCAAACTGGCGCGTAAGTATGGCCACGGCCTGGGGATAGCAAGCCCCGCGATTATCGTCATGGAAAAAAGCTTTCACGGACGCACCCTCGCGACACTGAGCGCGACCGGCAACGCCAAAGTGCAGCAAGGTTTTGCGCCGCTGGTCGAAGGGTTTATCCGGGTGCCTTACAACGATGTCGCTGCGATAGAGCAGGCGCTGGCCGGGCATGACAATATTGTTGCTATCCTGGTTGAACCGATCCAGGGCGAAGGCGGCGTTAATATTCCAGACCTTGATTACCTGAACCGGATCCGGGGTTTGTGCGATAGTCACCAATTGCTGATGATGCTCGATGAAATCCAGACCGGCATCGGTCGTACCGGCAGGTTTCTCGCCTTCCAGCACAATGCTATCCTGCCCGATGTGTGTACCCTGGCCAAGGCCTTGGGCAACGGCGTACCGATCGGCGCGTGTCTGGCGCGAGGTAAGGCATCCGAAATATTGACGGCGGGTGCGCACGGTTCGACATTTGGCGGCAATCCCTTGGCCTGTAGTGCGGCGCTGGCGGTTTTATCGACCTTGGATGCAGAAAACCTGGTCGAATCGTCCGCGCAAAAAGGTGACGCGATTTGCGCAGGATTCACTGAACGCCTGCAAAATAACCCGCATGTCGTGGATATACGCCACAAAGGCATGATGATCGGCATCGAACTCGACACGCCCTGTGCGGAGCTGGTTAAGTCGGCATTGCAACGCCGGTTATTGATCAACGTCACCAATGAAACAACCATTCGTTTGCTACCTCCGTTAATTATCGATGAGCAACAAATCACGCAACTCGTAGACAGCTTATCGGCTCTTATCCAGGACTATACGGAGCAATCATGAATCCCAGACATTTTATCAGCCTGCTCGACCTGTCCAGCGATGAATTGCGGCGCTTGATTGATCGGGCTATCGTATTGAAAAAACATCGCAATCCCGATTACCAGCCGTTAAAAGGCCAGGTATTGGCGATGATTTTTGAAAAATCATCAACCCGCACAAGGATTTCCTTCGAAGCGGGCATGAGCCATTTTGGCGGCAGCGCATTATTTTTATCGCCGAGAGATACGCAATTAGGGCGCGGCGAGCCGTTACGCGACAGCGCCAAGGTGATTTCCAGCATGGTCGACTGCATCATGCTCAGAACCGACAAGCATGAAACGGTAACGACCTTCGCGGAGCATTCCAGTGTGCCGGTTATTAACGGCTTGACCGATGAGCAGCATCCTTGCCAGTTACTCGCCGATATGCAGACGTATTTCGAATTGCGCGGCGATATTCAGGGTAAAACCGTGGCATGGATAGGGGACGGCAACAATATGTGCCATTCCTATATTCACGCCGCAATGCGGCTTGGGTTTGTGCTGAATATTGCCTGTCCTTCCGGTTACCGGCCTTCGTCCGCTATTGTTGACGCGGCAGGCCAGTGCGTCAGGTTTTGCGATACGGCATTGACCGCTGCCAATCATGCGGATTTGGTGGTCACCGATGTGTGGGCCAGCATGGGCCATGAAGAAGAACAAAAGCAGCGTGCTTCTGCCTTTAAAGACTATCAGGTTAATACGGCTATCATGAGTGCGGCGAACAGCGACGCGCTGTTTATGCATTGTCTGCCGGCGCATCGCGGCGAGGAAGTCAGCGCTGAGGTGATTGACGGCTCGCAAAGCGTAGTCTTTGACGAAGCCGAAAATCGACTGCACGCACAAAAAGCATTACTGGAATTTCTTATATGCAGAAAATAACGTTAAAATTCCCTCCATTAGACGGCCGGCAGCAGAGATTCCTGTGAAAAAAATATTACTTTCGTTTGTTATCTTATTCGTTAGTTTCGGTACGGTGCAGGCTGAAACCGTTTATGTCACCGATAATTTGAATTTAACGCTCAGAAGCGAAGCAAGCAACGAAGGTAAGGTATTGAAATTATTGCCTACCGGGACGCCGCTGACCGTTATCGGCGAAAAAACCCCGTCAGGATATACTCCCGTCCGTTTGAATAACGGCATGGAAGGCTATATACAAACGCGCCATATCCAGAAAGAACCGCCCGCCAGGGATCAGGTGGAAATCAGTAATAAGAACCTGAAAGCGTTGCAGGCGGAAAATGCAGGGCTTAAAGCCGAGCTGAAAATAGTCAAGGATTCCATTACGCCGGGCACATCACTGGAAAAATCCCTGGCGATGGAACGGGATAGTTTAAGCCTGGAGCTTGGTGAACTGAAAAAAGCGGCTTCCGGCGTCATCCAGTTAAAAAACGAACGCGACGAGCTTCAGGAGCGTGTTGTTAATGCCGAACGCGAGTTGCAGCAGCTTAAGCTTGAAAATCAGGCGCTAAAAGATACCACCAATCAGGACTGGTTTTTGTATGGCGGCATACTTTCGTTCTTCAGTGTTATTTTAGGTTTTATTCTGCCTAAACTCGGTTGGCGACGTAAAAACAGTTGGGATTCGTATTAATCAACGTCAGGATAAGGCGATTCCCGGCACAAGCCGGGTCTATTGACTCTTGGCTCTCGCCAGGGACTGGAAGCAAAACCGTGTCGTTTGCTTTGCCGGCCTTTATCTTTTTCAACTATTTACTCATCAGGAATCGTTTACATGTCCAATTCAGGCGACAAAAACACCCGTACCTTCTCTTCTTTAGTCGTTGACGGCATGGAGCGCGCGCCGAGTCGCGCGATGCTGCACGCGGTGGGTTTCAGCAACGAAGATTTTAAAAAACCGCAAATAGGCATTGCTTCAACCTGGAGTATGGTCACGCCGTGCAATATGCACATCAACAAACTGGCCGATGCTGCTGCTGCCGGCGTCAATAATGCTGACGGCAAGGCGGTGATTTTTAATACCATCACGATTTCCGACGGCATTTCGATGGGCACGGAAGGCATGAAATATTCGCTGGTATCCCGCGAAGTGATCGCCGATTCGATAGAAACCGTGGTCGGCTGCCAGGGTTTTGACGG
>Ga0163199_1000785_pt1 | contig 19928 bp, 11 predicted proteins | sample PL_2010_150m_FD_113537 | JGI IMG/M metagenome (GOLD analysis project Ga0163199, IMG submission 113537) | Freshwater microbial communities from Powell Lake, British Columbia, Canada to study Microbial Dark Matter (Phase II) - PL_2010_150m | ecosystem: Environmental > Aquatic > Freshwater > Lake ...
CAATCACCGCCTGCAAATCGAGCGGCCCTTTGGAACGCTTCGGGTCCACGTTGACGGCGCTGGCGTCGGAGGCGTCGTCGTATTCGTTGCCATACCAGCCGGCGTCGAACTCGACGTATTGCAGGCCGCGCTTCACGGCGAAGTCCACGCACGCTTTGCCGCCGGTGGTGGTGAGCGTGACCTCGCGGATGACCTTGCCGGGCTTGATCCACGACGCGTCGGCGATGGCGCACGGGTCGTTGAGGTTGAGGAGGAGGAAATTGTTCTCCAGCAACCGCCCCGGCGAATCGGCGGCCATCACGAAGCGCCACGGTGTCGTCAGTGGCAGCGCCGCCTCCACGCCGCCGGTCAGGTCGCTGACGAGACTGCTCGCCATGCCTTTCAGCGGCGCGAGCTTCATGCGCGCGTAGTCCACCAGTTTCGCCTCGCCGATGGCGGCGTAGCAATCGTCCGCGATCTGCACCATCGTCGGCCGTTCGCAGCCGGGTTTGACCTGGCTGAGCGTGACTTTCGCGTAGTTGCCTTGCGCGGAATAAACAGCCCACGTCGTGTGATCGGCGGTGAAGCGGAACTCGGTGTTTTCCTTCGCGATGGCGACGCACCCCATCGTCGGCTGTTTCGGCAGCGTGTAGCAAAACGCCGCGCCTTCGTTGTAAGCTCGGAACGTCAAATTCAGCAGGCGGCGCGGTGCGGCGGTTTCTTGCAGTTCGACGACGAGCTGGTTGTAGTGGTCGCGACAACTGCTGCGCTCGCCATAGACCGGCTTCCACGTTTCGTCGTGGCTGCTGCGGTCGAGCCGGACGATCTTGAACCCGCCGGCGAGCGCCGGACCTTCCTTGAGCGTGAAACCGAGCCGCGACTCGGCGAGAATCGGCTTGCCGCGATAGGCGACGCTGTAGAAGATGCGTCCCTTCTCGCCGCCATCGTCGCGCACAACAAACGTGACGGCGATCTTGCCGTCAGGCGACTTGAGTTCGGCGGCCTCGGCGACAGGCAGCGCCAGCAAGCACAGCGCCGCGCCGGCGGAGAGTGGAGCAGTCAGTTTCTTCATGGGCATCCTCGCGGCAGTTCCATTCAGAGCGCGTTGTTTATAGCAGCGCCGCGCGCGAATAGGGAAGGTGGATCGCGACCTCCGGGCGCGATAGTCACTGACGAGAAAAAGGTATTGCGTTTGAGAAGCGGGAAGCTCAACGCAAGCGCCGATCTTCGGCTTCTCTGCGACTATCGCGCCCGGAGGTTTCATTAGAATCGCGTCCGGAGGCCGCGATCCACCTCGCGATCCACCGCCATCCACCGCCGACTTTGGCGTTGATTGTCGGCGCGCGGCGGATAAACTGGCGTCGTCATGGAGGATCAAGCCGCGCCAAACACGACGGGGCAGACGTTCGGCCCATACCAAATCCAGTCCAAACTTGGACAGGGCGGGATGGGTGCCGTCTATCTTGCTCGCGACTCCAGCCTCGAACGCTTTGTCGCTCTCAAAATCCTCCCCGGAAAACTCGCCGCCGACACCGAATACGTGGCCCGCTTCCGCCGCGAGGCTGTCGCCGCCGCCCAACTCGACCATCCGAACATCGTCCGAGTTTTCGCGGCGGGCGAGAGCGACGGCACCCACTACATCGCCATGGAATTGGTCGAGGGCCAGACACTCCACGGTTACCTGGCGCAGTGGGGACCGATGCAGCCGGTGGAAGCGTTGGGCGCCTGCATGGCCGTCGCCAAGGCGCTCGACTACGCCTGGAACAGGTCCAGGATCATCCACCGCGACATCAAACCAGCAAACATCTTCATCAGCAGCGAAGGCGAGGTGAAACTGGGTGATCTCGGCCTGGTCAAGCGCATCGGCGGCGAGAGCACGGAACTCACCCAGAGCGGCGTCACGGTCGGCACGCCGCATTATTGCAGCCCCGAACAGGCGCGCGGCGAGAAAGACATAGACTTCCGCAGCGACATCTACAGCCTTGGCTGCACCCTTTACCACCTCCTCAGCGGCCACATGCCCTACGAAAACGCCGGGGAATTGTCGCCCGTGGCGATCATGGTGAAACACGTCACCGACCCGCCGCCGGTCATCCTTCAGGTGCTGCCGTCGTGTCCGCCACCCGTGGTGCTGCTGTTGGACAAGATGCTGGCCAAACAGCCGGCAGCCCGGCATCAGAGCTACGGCGAGTTGATCCAAGACCTGCAACAGATCATCGCCCAACTCCAGAGCGGCGCGGCGGCACCGGTTGCGAGCGCAGTCGCAATCGCAGCGCCCCGATCAGTTGAAGCAACGATGGCCTCGCGGAAATTCTCGCCCGCGTTGATCTGCGCGGTTGCTGGCGTGGCTGCCGCCACAGTGTTGGCGGGCGTGTGGTGGTGGGCACCGTGGAAGGAGCGTAGCGCCGGCATCTTGCCGGCGGACTCCGGAACATCTCAGCAGCCAGAACAAAAGCCAGCAGCGTCCGCAGCCACTCCATTCGCTTCAGAGCCAGCAACCAAGCCCGCAGTCGCGCCAACGTCATCAACCGCTTCTCAGTCGCCGTCAACAGCTACAGCGTCCGCCGCCGCATCGCTTCCTGCGCCTGCAAGTTCCGAGGCAGCCCTCCAAAAACTCGGCAACGTCTTCACCAACTCCGTCGGCGCGGAAATGGTCTATATCCCGCCCGGCGAGTTCATGCTCGGCAGCACCAAGGAGGAACGGGAGTTGGCAAAAGCTATAAAAGGAAGAAAGCCCGGAATGGCGGAATCCGAAGGTGAATACCCGCGCAAGGCTGCAATCAGACACGGGTTTTGGATGGGGCGGACAGAGGTAACAGTGGGGCAGTGGAAACAGTTTGTGAATGCGACTGGCTACGTAACGAAGGCGGAAAAGAAAGGGGGGACGATGACGCTTGATCGTGTAACGAAGACTTGGGCAGTGAAGAATGGCGTGAGTTGGCGTGACCCAGGCTTTGGGATTGCGGTGAAAGACGATCATCCGGTGTGCTGCATGAGTTGGGAAGACGCCGTGGCGTATTGTGCGTGGCTCAACGAGTGCGAACTAAAGAGCGGGCGGCTGCCGCCGGGATTCAAAGTTCGGCTGCCGACGGAAGCGGAGTGGGAGTATGCGTGCCGGGCAGGGACACAGACGAAGTTTTGGTGGGGTGACTCGACAGAGGATGGGGAGGGGCGGTGTAACCGTCTCGGGAGGGCTGATGGATTCGAGTATGTTTCGCCAGTGGACTACTACGGCGCGCGGGGTCGAAACAACTTCGGTCTGGCGGACATGCTGGGCAACGTGGCCGAACCCTGTTTGGATGGATTCGATCCAACGCGCCCACACGAAGAGTTCTTTGCCGGCAATACTAACATCTGTGTGTTACGAGGCGGGTCGTCTTATGCTGGGTCAACTATCACGCGTTGTGCCTCCCGTGATTCTGCCATCGTGTCCAACCCGAACGTCATCATGGGATTTCGGGTCTGTTACGGCGTTGATGTGTCTGGCGCGACTACAACAACGGCTTCGACTTCACCGGCAGCCGCGCCGAAGGAAGGCGGCATTCTTGCCCCACTCGAAACCCGCGTCACCGCGCTGACGACGAATCCAAAAGTCGGCGAGGTCTTCACGCTCAATGTCGGCAGCACCGTGACGATGGAACTGATGGGCATCCCGCCCGGCGAGTTCATGCTCGGCAGCACGAAGGAGGAACAAGCGTGGGCGGTAGGTGAGGGAGCATTGCCCGAAAAGGTTAAGAACGAAGGAGAGCAGCCACGACGAACGATAATACCGCGAGGTTTCTGGCTTGGGCGCACGGAAGTCACCGTAGGCCAATGGAGGCAGTTTGTAGATGCGACGGGCCATGTAACTGATGCCGAAAAGAAAGGACAGGTGGATTCCTCGCCGCATAATTCGTTTCAACCGATCAAAAATGCAAGCTGGCGAAACCCGAACTTCGGTTTCGAGTTGAATGACCATTATCCCGTATCGTGTGTCAGTTGGAACGACGCCGTCGCGTTCAGCGAGTGGTTGACCGAGCGGGAACAGAAGGCCGGGCGGTTGCCGAAGGGGTGGAGGGTGCGACTGCCGACGGATGCTGAGTGGGAGTATGCCTGCCGGGCGGGCACGCAGACGAAATTCTGGTGGGGCGATTCGTGGGAAGACAGCAAAAGCCGACTGAACTGGAGAGGCACAGGAGACGGGTTTGAATATGTATCTCCGGTGGATCATTTTGGCCCGCGCGGACGCAACAAATTTGGTCTGGCAGACATGCAAGGCAATGTGGTTGAACTCTGCTTGGGTCGGTGGGATGCAAAAGGCGCAAATCAAGAATACCAAGCCGCCTCTGGTTCGATTGAACGAGTATCTCGAGGAGGAGGTTTCTTCGCCGGACGCAAGGAGTTGCGATGTGCTGTGCGGACGCTAGTCTTTGCGTCGGCTTCGAGCACAATGCTTGGATTTCGACTTTGCGTGGGCGTTGATCCGGCAACTCCGACGACGGAGGCAATGACTTCACAAGCTGCAATGCAAGCGCCTGCACCGCCAAGTGGGGTGGCCGCTGCCGAAGACCCGTTCCCCAAAGAAGTCGCTGGATTACCAGTCGAGCAGCAACTTGTCCGCGTCATGGCCAAGCTGAAGGAACTCAATCCGCAATTCGACGGCCGCGAGCAGCACAAGATCGAAGGCGGACAGGTGACGGAGTTGTCGTTTTCAACGGTGGCGGTGAAGGACATCTCGCCGCTGCGGGCGCTGAAGGGGCTGAAGAAACTGACACTGTTGCCGTGGGTGGCTGGTGGAGCGCGACCTCCGGGCGCGCTTTCCGATCTATCTCCGCTCCAAGGTTTGCCGCTGACGTTCCTGGCGTGCGGCAACACGCAAGTGAGCGACCTCGCGCCGTTGAAGAACATGCCGCTGGCCATCCTGAGCGTGGACGGCACCCAAGTGAACGACATCTCGCCGCTCGAAGGGATGCCGTTGACGATCCTGTGGTGCGACAAGGCGAAGGTGACCGACCTCTCGCCGCTGGCGCGCGTGAGCGGGCCGTTGAAGGAACTGCGCTGCGACTTTGTTCCCGAACGTGACGCGGCGGTGCTGCGCGGCATCAAGACGCTGGAGAAGATCAACAACGTGCCGGCAGCAGCGTTTTGGGCGAAAGCTGGGCCAGCATCTGTAGCGGCGGTCTCTGACCGCCGCAATCTCCCCGCGACGGACGGCGCTCGGAGAGCGCCGCTACAGACGGCAAACAAAGTAGATCCTGTCTATGCCGCGCGTCTCACCCCGCAGACGCGGGCGGCGGCCGTGCAGCGGTTTGGCGGGACACCGGCGAGCGAAGCGGCTGTGACGCGGGCGCTGGAGTGGCTGAAGACGAGCCAGAACAGCGACGGCTCTTGGGGTAAACGCCACAAGACCTCCATGACGGGCTTCGCGTTGCAGGCCTATCTGGCCCACGGCGAGACGGAGGCTAGTTCGGTTTATGGCGAAAGCGTTGGCAAGGCGATCCAGTGGCTGTTGGACATGGGGAAGCGGCAAACCGGCCGTCTGGCGTTTCAGCAAGTCGAGTATCAGCACGCAATAGCCTCCTCGGCTCTTTGCGAGGCGTATGCGCTGACGCAGAACGCGGCGTTGTTGCCGACGCTGGAGCCAGCGATTGCGTTGATCGTCAACAGTCAATGCCCCAACGGATCCTGGAATTACGGTTACAACAACAAGGGGCGCAACGATGACAAACAGCCGGGTGGCACGACGTCCATCAGCAGTTGGAACATAAAGGCGTTGAAGGCAGCCCAACGCGTGGGGGTGAAAGTGCCGGGCTTGGACGAGTGCCTGCCGAAGGCGCTCGGCTACTTGCGCGATGTTTACGATTCGAAAACAGCCAGGTTTGGTTACACGAAGAGAGACAGCGGCAGCAATGCCCTGCTGGGGGCAGGCGTGCTTTGCATGCACCTGCTCGGCGCAGGCGACTCCAAGGAAGTGCGCGGCGGGCTCGGCACATTGCGCAGCGTGAAAGGCGACTGGCGCAAAGCCACCGAAGCTTCTACCTATGAGTGGTATTACGTCACCTGCGCCACATTTCATGGGGGCGGTAACCACTGGGCTTCCTGGAACCGCGAGTTTCGCGACGAGATTGTGAAGCATCAGAACGCCGACGGTTCGTGGCCGACACCTGGCAGCGGCACCAAAGAACCTCCGAAAGCCAGTCGCGGTTTCCGCCATGTGTCCGACGCGCAGGATGCGGCGGTGTATCACACCGCCGTGTTGACGCTGATGCTGGAGTCCTACTACCGTTTCGCCCTGCCTGCGCGCTGAGCCATGAGGTGGATCGCGACCTCCGGGCGCGATTCTCCGAAAGCGACAGCCCCTGAAAAGCTGACGAATCGCATTCGGTTTCACCAAGAGAATCGCGCCCGGAGGTCACGATCCACCTTGCGATCCACTTCGCGGTAGCAAGTTTTCCGCGAGGTGCCGGTTCACAGCACCATGATCACGTCTTTGTGGCCGCGCAGCGCCATGAAGATGCGGTTGCGGTGCTCCTCGTCGTGAACGGCCACAGTGAGGGCAACAGAGCAATACTTGCCGCCGCGGCTGCGGTTGGAGTCGGCCACGGTGTGCTCGGCTTCCGCAACCGCCTCGGCGATGACCGCGCGAATCCGCCCGGCGTCAGCGCCTATGATCTTGTAATCCCAGCGGCAGGGATAGGTGATCAACGGTTTGCGTTTGTCGGCGTTCATGGCCGGGGGATTTAATGCCCGCCGGACTCGCAAAACAACGCAAAACAGCCGAACGGTCGTCGCGCGCCAGCATCAGCGGCGGCTCCGAAAGAACGGATGCGGCTGCGCGAAATGCAAAAAAACTTTTGGAGGAAATCAAAGAGTTGTGCGAGGTTCCGCCTCTCGTTGTCGGAAAAGATGACGAAGTCACGGACATGCACGAAATCTTGTCAAAAACACAGTTGAGTCCGAACGTCACGCGGCTGGACGTGATGGCGCGGCGGATTGCGGAGATCCGCCAGCCCGGCCAGTTCGTCATCGTTCGGCGCGGCGAGGGCGCGGAGCGGATTCCGTTGACCATCGCCGACGCCGACCCGGCCGCCGGCACTATCGCGCTGGTCATCCAGGCCGTCGGCAAGACAACGCGCGAACTGGTGGCGCTCAATCCCGGCGACGCGATCCAGGACATCTCCGGCCCGCTCGGCCGGCCAACGGACTTGATCGCCTCCGGTCGCGCGCTTTGCATCGGCGGCGGCGTCGGCACGGCGGTGATTCATCCGATCGCACAGGGGCTGAGGCAGCGCGGCGTGGCCGTCGTCAGCATCATCGGCGGGCGCTCGAAGGAATGGGTCATCTTTGAGGAGGAGTTGCGCAAGCTCGGCGAGGTGGTTGTTTGCACCGACGACGGCAGCTACGGGCGGAAAGGGTTTGTCACCGACGCGGCCAGGGACGTGCTGGCGGCGGGCGGCGTGGATTGCGTTTACGCGGTCGGCCCGGTGCCGATGATGCGCGCGGTCGTGGCCGTCACCAAGCCGCTCGGCGTCGAGACGATCGTCTCGTTAAACCCAGTGATGGTGGACGGCACCGGCATGTGCGGCGGTTGCCGCGTGAGCGTCGGCAACGAAACGAAGTTCGCCTGCGTGGACGGGCCGGAGTTTGACGGGCACCTGGTGGACTTCGATCTGCTTTGGGACCGGCTTGGCACCTACCGGACGCAGGAACAGGAATCTTTGGCGCGACACGAGGAGTCGTGCCGGATCGGCTTGGAGAAACCGAAGGCCGACGGACACGACGAGACAACAACCACGTGAGCACCAAGATCACCACCAAAGAACGACTCAAGATCGAGCGGCAGGCGATGCCGGAGCAGGACGCCACCGTGCGCGCCGCCGGCTTCGGCGAGGTCAACCTCGGCTTCACGGAGAAGCTCGCGATGCTGGAGGCGCAGCGTTGCCTCCTGTGCAAGCAACCGCGGTGTGTTGCCGGCTGCCCGGTGATGGTGGACATTCCCCGCTTCATCCAGTTCATTGCCGCCGGCGACCTCGCCGCCGCCGCGCAGAGCCTGCTCGGCGACAACGCGCTGCCCGCCATCACCGGCCGCGTTTGCCCGCAGGAAACGCAGTGCGAGATCGAGTGCATCCGCGGCGTGAAAGGCATGTCCGTCGCCATCGGCCACCTGGAGCGGTTCGTGGCCGACTGGGCCTATCGCCATGCGAACCAGGTCGTCACCACGCCGCCGCAGCCCACCGGCAAAAAGATCGCCGTCATTGGCTCCGGTCCGGCCGGCCTCACCGCCGCGGGCGAACTGGTAAAGGCGGGTCACGATGTGACCGTTTACGAGGCGCTCCACAAACCCGGCGGCGTGCTGGTTTATGGCATCCCGGAGTTTCGCCTGCCGAAGAAAATCGTGCGTGAGGAAGTCGAGCGGCTCCAGCAGGCCGGCGTGAAGATCGAGTGCAACGTCGTCATCGGCCGCACCTACACGCTGCAGGAGTTGCGCGCGCATTTTGACGCCGTGTTCATCGCCAACGGCGCGGGCCTGCCGATGTTCATGAACGTGCCCGGCGAAAACCTCAAGGGCGTTTACTCCGCCAACGAATACCTCACGCGCGTCAACCTCATGGCCGCCTACAAGTTTCCCAGCGCCGACACGCCCGTCATCGCCGGCAAGCGTGTCGCCGTCGTCGGGGGCGGCAATGTCGCCATGGATGCCGTGCGCACCGCCCGCCGCCTCGGCGCGGAGCCGGCCATGATTGTTTATCGCCGCACGAAGAAAGAAATGCCCGCGCGCATCGAGGAGATCCATCACGCCGAGCAGGAAGGCATCCGCTTCGAGTTCCTCGTCGCGCCACTGGAAATCCTCGGCAACGACAAGCGATGGGTCGCCGGCCTGAAGTGCCGCCGGATGCAGCTCGGCGAGCCTGACGCCTCCGGCCGCCGCAGCCCGGTGCCGATCCCCGGCTCCGAGTTCATTGTCGAGTGCGACGTCGTCGTGGTCGCCATCGGCTCGCGCGCCAACCCGCTGCTCACCTCCACCTGCCCGGATTTGAAACTCAACCGCTACGGCAACATCGCCGCCGATGCCAACGGCATGACCAACCTGCCCGGCGTCTTCGCCGGCGGCGACATCGTCCGCGGCGCAGCCACCGTCATCCTCGCCATGGGCGACGGCAAGCGCACCGCGCAAACGATTGACCGGTATTTGAAAGGGGTTTAGTCTGGGAGCGTGGACGGGTGGCGGCGAATGGGCTGCAACCGGTTCCGCGCGGCGGTGTTTGCCTTACAAGGCGGCAGTATGAAACGGAACGTGAAAACGCTCGGCATCCTCGCGCTTCTCGCGCTGGCGGCGATGGTCGCGCCGGCGGCGGACAAGGACGGCGACACGCCCGCCTTCGCCGACGGCTGGCGGTTGAGCGGCATTCTCAAACAAGGCGACAAGCTTCAAGCCAGCATGGAGCACCCCTCGCACACGCCACGCTTCGTCGTCGAAGGCGGCGAGCTGGTTCCCGGCGCGCGCGTCGAGAAGATTGACGCCACTGCCCGCGCCGTCACCGTGCGCAAAGGCAACCTCATCGCCATCATCCGCTCCGGTTCATCGCCGGCCGTTGTCAGATCAAGCCCGATGGCCGCGCAGACTTCGCCGCAATCGTCCGCGTCACCCTCCGCGCCGCAACCCCCGCAGCCAGAGCAGCCGCAATCGCCGCAGTTCCCGCAAGTGACGGCCACGGCGGGTCAGGACGCGAGCGGACGCTGGGGCATCCGACTCAGCGACGGGCAGTTCTTCAGCGCGCAGGACTACGCGGCGCGCTACGGCGGCGCGGAACAGGCCATTGCCCATCTCAACAGCCGGCTGACCAGCGACCTTCCGCCCGAACGAAAAGTTTTAGCCCAACAAATGCTCGCCGCCTTGCAAAGCTCGCAATCGGCTCAGTCGTCCCCCGCCGGCGGGAGCGCGTCCGCGTCCGGCAACGCGGCCGCGGTTTCCACCACCATCTTCGTTTCGCCGGCGACGGGCCAGCGAGGCGCGTCGTCCGCGGCTTCGGAACCGGCGGGTTTCCAGGACCCCGGCCGCGTCTATCGCCGCGGGCCGCAGCTTCGGCGTTAAAGTGTTTCTTGGGAACGTGCGTTTTTTGTGTGGACGAGTTTCTCGCTGTGGGGACGTTTTCGATGCTCTTGCAATGCCTGCAACACCTCTTGACTACTTCCTCTCGCTTATGAAGCCGGAGGCTCTGGACTGCTGTAGGAACTACAGCTTTGCGGCGTCTGCTACGACGTGATCGTGCGGAGAAAACTGCGATGCTCGCAGCAATCCAGAGCCTTCGGCTTCATCGAAGTTCTCAAACCAAAACCTTGCGCCACTTCACGAAGCTGCGGCCACCAGCGCGCGGAAGAGCGCGGCGGACGGCTCGTGCCGGTCGTGAAGCCGCTCTGGATGCCACTGCGCGCCGAGGAAAAATTGCGGGCCATCGAGTTCGATGGCTTCGACGACGCCGTCGTTGACACAACGCCCCGCCACGCGCAGCCGGGGCGCGAGGTCCTTCACCGCTTGATGATGGCTGCTGTTGACGCGGATCGCCGTCGCGCCGACGAGCGCGTGCAGCCGCGTGCCGGCCGCGATCTCCACGTCGTGGACCAGTTCGAAATGGCGCGAGTCGCTGTGGTTGACGGCCCCGCCGATTTCCGACGGCAGGTCGAGCACCAGCGTGCCGCCCGCGGCGACGTTCATCACCTGGCAGCCGCGGCAAATGCCGAGCACCGGCCGCTGGCCCTCGTCGAGCAAGCGCTGCGTCAGGAACAGTTCCATCCGGTCGCGCAGTCGGCTGACGCTCTTCAGCGTCGGGTTCTCCGGGTCGCCGCCGAAGAATGCCGGGTCAACGTCGCCACCGCCGGTCAGCAGCAGTCCGTCGGCGCGCGCGAGCAACGCCTCCAGCGTTGCTTCGTCATCCGTCAACGGCAGGACCATCGGCAGGCCGCCCGCCGCCAGCACCGCGTCGGTGTATTCCTTGTGGATGAAGCCGTTCAGCCCGCCGCCGCTCTTCTCCTGAACATCCGGCGTCAGCGCAATCAACGGCTTCTTTTTCACCGACAAGTTCATGCGTAACACCGCACCTCGTAAACGCGCGCCACGTCGTCGCCGTTGGCGGCGGTGATGCGCAGGCGGATGGATTTCACCTCGACGGGCTTGAACGTGTGGCGGTTCATACGCTGGTAGTTGCCGGCGACTTTCGCGAGCGTCACCGGCTTGTCATTGCCCGGCACGACGGCAGTGATCTCGTAGTCGCGCACCGTCTCCGGCTGCGGCGCACGGATGATGCCTTTGTTGGCGCTGTCCTGCGCAGTCAGCGTCAGCTCGCGGTGGAAGCCGCTGTCGAACGTGATCTGGATGCGGCTGATCGTCTGCGGTTTGTCCCACGCCAGCTCCAGCCACGCGCCGCCCGGCGTCATCGGCGCGCCCCAGCGGTTCTTCCAGTCGCGCTCCATGTCGCGGACGAAGCCGTTGATGACGTTCGCGGCCTTCGAGGTCTTGTATTCCGCCGACGCGGTGACCTTGGCGGAGCGCGCGAGGTCCAGCGGGTCGCTGTTGCGGACGCTCTTAATCGTCTGGTCGTCGCGCAGGAGCGCCTGCTGCAACTCGCCCACGCGCGCCTTGTCCTTCACGAGTTGGCGCGGCGCGAGGCCGTGGCGCGCGCAGAACGCGGCCGCGGTGCCGGCGGCCTGGCCCATGACGGAACAGGTGGCCATCACGCGCGTCGAGGTGAACGCAACGTGCGTGGCGCTGATGTTGCGGCCCGCCATCATCAGGTTGCCGACGGTCTTGCTGTAGAGAGAGCGCAACGGGATGTTGAAGACCTCCTCCGTCTTGATCTGGACGCACGGATGCGTGTCCTGCATGTCGAACCCGCTCGGCGGATGATCGTCCATCGGCCAGCCGCCGATGGCGACCGCGTCGGCGAAATCGCCGTTCTTTCCCTCCAGGTCGTGCTGCGTCAGGAGGTGGTCGCCGAGAATGCGCCGGCTCTCGCGTTTGCCGGGCACCATGCCGACCCAGTCCATGCCCCACGTCGCGCTCGTTGGGTGATCGCCGGAATTCTTGATGTAATCCCACACGCCCAGCACGATCGAGAGCAGTTCGAACCGGATGCGCTCGTTGTCGCGGACCGTGTCGAGATGGCCGCCCCACTCGATCCACCAGTAACCGTATTCCCACGCCTTCACCGAGCGGAACTGGAGTTGCTCCTTCGTCACCTTGCGCGCCCACTTCGGCGGCGTGAACGGCATCGGCCGGCCGCAGTCGCTCGACGTGAACAGGATGCTGCTGCCGAGCGTCTGGCGGTCGGGCGCGGCGAGGCCGAGCGACTCGTTGAACTCGCCGCGTTGCTCGCGGCCCCAGCGGAACGGTGCGCCGCTCTCCAGCGCCAGCCGGCTGTCGCCGGTGCAATCGAGGTAAACCTTCGCCTTGATGCGGTAGAGATGCTCGGTCTTGTCGCAGCGCACCATCACCTGCTGGATCGCGCCGTCCTTCGTCTCCGCCGCAAACAACACGCTGTCGAGCAGCAGCGTGATGTTCGGCTCGCTCTTCACCTTGTCGTAAAGCAGCAAGTCCCACAGTTCCCACGACCGCTGCGGGTTGTTCACCACATCGTCGAGCCGGAACTCCTCGATCAACCCGCCCTCGCGCCAGCCGGGCCGGCCTTTGTGGCAATTGGCGCCGACGATGTGCATTTTCACCTCGCTGCTGGCGTTGCCGCCGAGCCGCGAACGGTCCTGTGCAAGCACGACGGTCGCGCCGTTGCGCGCCGCGGCGACCGCCGCGCACACGCCCGACATGCCGCCGCCCGCCACGAACACGTCGCACGCCAGATCCACCAGCGTCATGTGCGGCTCGCCAGCGAGGCGGCTCGCGCCCGGCTGCGTCGGCGCGACGCGGTCGAAGGCGGCGCTGATCTGCTCGCGCGACGGCGGCGAGGCGCTGGAGGCTCCGTCAGCACGGACGATGAGCGAGTAACCGGTGCCCAGCCCGGTCATGGCGAGGAATTGTCGTCGGTTCATAGCGGTGACTGGTTTGTTTGCAACTGTCGCGTGTATGGTAAAGCAAAATCGCCAGCCATTCAAACCGCGAACTTGAAGCCTCCGGTTGTTGCCGGCTGGAGTGGGCCGGTTGGAAGCTTGACTTGCCTTACTGCCGGACGTTAGCTCGCGGCGCATGAACTCCATGCCGTTCGATTTTTCCGGCCGCGACGTCTGGGTCTTCGGCGGCGCGGGTTATCTGGGCCAGCCGACGGTTGAACTGCTCGCGGAGCTTGGCGCGCGCGTGCTCTGCGCGGACCTCGCCGGGCGCGCCGAGGCGTTCGTCGCGGCCAGGTCGCTCGCGAGCGCCGTCACGCCCGCTTCGCTCGACGTGGCTGACACGGCGGCGACAAAGGCTTTTGTTTCCGCCCAACTCCAACAGCGCGGAGCGCCGCACGGACTGGTTATCATGACCTACGCTTCCACCGCCAAGCGTCTTGACGAGTTGACGGAGGCCGACTTCGACGCCGCCAACCACGGCAACCTCACCGCCACCTTCCTGCTCGCGCGCGAAGTCGGCAACGCAATGGCCGCGCGCGGCGGCGGCAGCCTCGTGCTTTTCTCCAGCATGTATGGCTCGGTCTCGCCCGACCCGCGCGTTTACGAACTACCGGCGAATCCCAACCCGATTGAATACGGCGTCGGCAAAGCGGGCATCCAGCAGATGGCGCGCTACCTCGCGGTGCATTGGGGCCGCAGCGGCGTGCGCGTCAACAGCCTCTCGCCCGGCCCGTTCCCAAATCCGGCCATTCAGCGCGACAATCCCGCCTTCGTGCAGCGCATCGCCGCGAAGACGGCGCTCGGCCGCATCGGTCAGGCCGGCGAGGTCGCGGGCACGGTGGCGTTTCTGCTCAGCGACGCCGCGAGCTACGTCACTGGCCACAACCTCGCCGTGGACGGCGGCTGGACGGCGTGGTGAGCGGCGCGACGGGCACTGGCCAGCGCGCACATATTTTCCACCGGCGTGAACCGCGGCACGGCGCAGGCGGTGCCCAGCACGTAGCGCGGGCCGCCGTCGCGGATGCACGCCTCCGCCTCGCGACGCACCTGCTCCGGCGTGCTGCGCAACAGCGTCAGGCAACTCACACCGCCGATGAGGCAGAGCGCGTCGCCGATAACTTCGCGCGTGCGCGCCACCGACATGCCGCTGGTGGGGTCCATGCCTTCGATGCCGTCGAGATGGTCCTCCTGCACCGCCTCCAGCAGCGGGTTGTAGTTGCCGCAGCAATGTTTATAGACCAGCAACCCGTTGGCGCGCGCTGCGTCGGCCGCGCGTCGGTAGCACGGCGTGCAGAACTCCGCATACATCCGCGGCGAGATGACGCTGCCCGACGCCCACGAATCGCCGATGTAGAGACAGTCCACGCCGATGCGGGCAAACGCCTTCCCCACCTCGATCGAGGCGTCGGTGCCTTTGTCGAGAACCTTGCGGGTCAGGTCGGGCTGATCGGACATCATCAACAGTGCCTCTTGCGAATCGCCGACCTGCCGGCAAAGGAAATTGAGCGTCTGCCCGCCCGCCATGCCGACGACGAAGAAGCCTTCCTCATGGGCGCGGCCGGCGACTTCCCTCGCCGCGTCCAGACAACCCATTTCCAAGAGTTCCTCCGCCGATGGAAAGGAAATCGCATCGGCCTGTTCGGGCGTTCGCACCGGTGACGGCGGTTGAGCCGGCACGAGCGCGCCACCGCCCTGCACGTCGAACTCCCCGTCCACCCGGCCGCTGCGCCGGTCCACCTGCAAGAGCCGCCCGCCCTCGCGTCGCACTTCCTTGTCGCGAAACCAATCGCGTGGCGGCGTCAGCAGCACGCGCACCACGTCGCTGCGGTAGAGCCGGTTGGCCTCCAGCATCCAGCGAAGTCCCTGCCGCGGATCAGCCAGCGCCTCCTCGAACGTGTGGCCGACGCAATGGCTGGCGTGGTCGAGGTAGATGCACGGGAAGAAAGGCACGCGATCCGGTTTCTGCCCGGTCAACACGGCCCGCATGCGTTCGCGCGAGGTCATTGGGTGGGCCATTGTAAACTGCCCGTTCTTAAAGTCAGTCGCAAAAAATCGGAGCGCTTTGTGGAGCCAGCCCCTGGCACCGGATTCACATCTTCCGTTGCCGCCGGTTTGCGGATAACATCGCGGCCATGACATCTCGAAGCTTGGCCGTCGCACTCGTCGTCGTTGCCGCTTCCATTTCAACTTCCGCCTCGCCGCTCACCGTCCGCGTGGACCCGGCGGGCGGCGCGCCGCGGCTGCTCGTCAACGGCGCGCCGGTGCGGGCGCGGATGTTTTGGGGCGCGCCCGGCTCGACGCCGCTGAAGCTGGCGGTTAACTCGAAGCTGATCTGCTTCCACTCCGTCGCCAGCTTCAGCGGCGTCGAGCCGGGCGACATCTTCCTCGACGACATCCAGGTGACCGACCTCGACGCGGGGCGCGACCTCATTCCGCGCTGCGATTTCGAAGCAGGGCCGGAGAGTTTCAAACGCGACTGGACGTTCTGGCCGACCGGCGCGGCGAACACCGTCGGCACGACCACCGTCGAGTCGGGCATCGGCCGCAACGGTTCGGCGGGACTGCGCGTGCGGCTGAAGGCGTCGCCGGACGGCCACTGGCCCGACTTCCACATCTATCACCACTCCAACCTCGCCATCGCCAAGGACCACCGCTATCGCGTCAGCTTCTGGGCGCGAGCGACGCCGGCGCGAAGACTGATGCTGGCGTTCTACCAGCCGGGCCAGCATTTCGTCCATCTGGGCGGGCCGCCCGACTGCTTTGGCGCGCAGATCAAGCTGGCTGCGGAGGTCGGCGTGAACTTCGTCAGCTTTCCGTGCCCGATGCCGTGGCCGAAACCCGGCGTCGAGGTGGATTGGTCGGGCGTGGACGCGGCGTGCGAGACGGTCCTGCGCGCGAATCCGAACGCGCTGTTGCTGCCGCGCATGGGCATGAACCCGCCGCCGTGGTGGCGCGAGGCGCATCCCGACGACGTGATGCAGTGGGAAGATGGCCGCCGCGATCACATGGTGGTGGCCTCGCCGCGTTACCGCCGCGACGCGGCCGAGCGGCTCGCGGCGCTCGTGGCGCATCTGGAGGAAAAACTCGGCGATCACATCGCCGGCTATCATCCGTGCGGCCAGAACACCGGCGAGTGGTTCTACGAGGACACATGGAGACGTCCTCTCAGTGGCTATGCGCCCGCCGACGCGTCAGCTTGGAAAGAGTGGTTGAAGAAACACGGCCGGCCCGACGCCCCGGTGCCGACGCCGGTCGCGCGTCACGCCGCACCAGCGGGAATCTTCCGAGATCCGGCGGCGGAGCGGGCGCTGATTGACTGGGCAGAGTTCCAGCAGGATGAGATGGCGGAGTGTGTCTGCAAACTCGCCCAAGCCGTGCGCAAAGCTTCGCACGGTCGCAAGCTCGTTGTGTTCTTCTACGGCTACGTTTTCGAGTTCGCCGCCGTCTCGACCGGGCCATCGGTTGCGGGCCACTACGCGCTCCGCCGCGCGCTGAACTGCCCGGACATTGACGTGCTCTGCTCGCCGATCTCCTACTTCGACCGCGGTCTGGCCGAGAGCGCGCCCTCGATGACGGCGGCCGAGAGCGTTGCGCTGGCCGGCAAGATGTGGCTCAACGAGGACGACACGCACACCTACCTCGCCACCGGGTCGCAGCCCGGATGGATGCAGCACGTCACGACGCTGGAGGACACCAACAAGCAACTGGTCCGCAACGTCGCGCAGGAGGCGCTCCGAAATTTCGGCACGTGGTGGATGGACCTCGGCTCCAGCGGCTGGTTCAACGACGCCGGCATGTGGGCGGAGATGGTGCGGCTGAAGGCGCTCGATGAGCCGCTGCTGAAGAAACCGACGCCGTTTCGACCGCAGGTCGCGGTGGTGATTGACGAGCGCAGCATGTGCCGCGTCGCGGCGGGCGGCACGTCGGTGACGCGGCCCGGCATCTACGAGGTGCGCGCGCCGCTGGGCCGGATGGGCGCGCCCTACGGCCAATACCTCCTCGACGACGTGCTCGCCGGCCGCGTCAAGGCGAAGCTCCACGTCTTCCTGAACGCGTGGTCGCTGTCGGCTGCTGAACGCTCAAAGCTGCTGAAAGCCACGCGCGGCAGCACAAAGATATGGTGCTACGCGCCGGGCTGGTTCGATGGCGAGCAAACGTCGCTGGAGGCGATGCGTCAGTTGACGGGCTTCGAGTTGAAAGTCGTGTCGCCGACAAAATCTGCGGCGACGCCAACGGAACGCGGCAAGGCGCTCGGTTTCGAGAAGCCCTTCGGCGGCGAGAAACCAGTGAAGCCGCTGTTCGCCGCCGCGGATGCGAAACCGGAGGAAATCCTGGCGACCTATGCCGACGGCTCCGCCGCTGTCGCATTGCGCCGCACGCCGGGCGGCCCGTCGCTGTTCGTCGGCGCACCGGGACTGACCAGCGAACTGCTGCGGCTCGTGGCGTGCGAAGCGGGCGTCCATCTTTTCACCGAGACCGACTGCAACGTCTGCGCGAACGGCCGGTTCCTCTCGCTGCACGCGTCGCAGGACGGAGAGGTGCTCGTCAACATCGGCAAGCCGGAACCAGTGAGCGACGTGTTGAGCGGCGAGCCGGTTGCGCGAGGCCCGCGCTTCACGCTGCTGTTGAAGCGCGGCGACACCAAAGTGCTTCGTTACTGAGCGGCCCGCCCGGCGCGCGTGTAGATCGTCGCGAGCGGATCGGTGTATGCGAGCCGCCATTCCGGCAACAGCGCCAGCGCCTGCGTGAGCGGAGCGTCGGTAGTCAGCAGCGTCCAACCCACCTTGCTGGCGGCGAGCTTCTCGCGCCAGCCGGGGCGCAGTTGCGTCATGTCGAGGAAGTCGCGGATGAACGCCTCGCCGTAAAAATCCGTCCGGCCGTCCACGAACACCTTTCGCTCCGGCATCACCCACATCAGGTAGCCGCCCCAGACGTGCTGGTTGAGCATGTTGCCGGCGAACCGCTCCGGATGTTGCCGGATGAACTTTACCGCGTTCACCGGCCAGCGATCTGGCGGCATTTCCGTGGGCCGCGGCAGCAGTGTGATGGAGGCCAACGCAACGACCGCCACCACCGGCCAGCCGTTGCTGGCGGCGTTCATCGCGCCCAGCCGTTGCGACAGCTCGCGCCAGCGCCCGCGGACGCACGCCGACAGCGACGAGGCGACGATGGGTGCGGTGACAAGTGCCATCAACGGGATGTTCCGCACGGCGTAGAGAGCGAGATAAGTCCAGCCCGCCGCCAGAATGACCACTGACGCTGGCAAGCGCAGCCGTTGGCGGACCGCCAGCGCCGTGACCACTGCGGCGAGCCAGACCAGGAAGCCGATCGAGTCGGGAGAATGGAAATCAATCGGCTGGTGCTCAAACAGCAGGCCGGTCAGATACGACGAGCGCATGAACTGAAGATTGTGCTGGTGCAGATGCCAGCCGTTCGGATTGAGCAACGACACCGCCAGCGCCAGCAGGCCGGCAAGCGTCAGCACGACGATCTTGCGTCGCGCCGCCGGACGGGACACGCCCGCCGTCGGCCAAATGAATTCAACCGCCGCGCCCAGCCAGTAAGCGCCAAGGATGATGAACCCCACGAAAAACGCGCCGTGGAGGTTCACCCAGAACAGCATCAGCGCGGCGAGCGTTGCCGCCAGCCGCCCGGCGCGTCCGTCGTTTTCAAATCGCCGCAGCGCGCCGTTCCACAGCACGACCATCAAGAACGTGAACACGTGGGGCCGCGCCAACCAATGGATGACTCCCGCCCACGCCGCCAGCAACGTCACCAGCGTCGCCACCAGCAGGTCGTTGCCGTCGCGCAACAACCGGCGGTGCAGCAGCCAGAACGTCATGGCGATCACCAGAGCGCCCGCGACGCCGAGACCGAAGAGGCCGCCGAGCCGGCCCGCCACCGCGAAGAGGATTTCCGCCAGCCACTCCTTGGTGATCACCAGCGCGCCCGGCATCGTGTGCGAGTAGCTGTCGGCGCGAACCATCTGCCCACTCCGCAGCATGTCTTCGCCAACGCGCCAGTGCATGCAGGCGTCGCCGTCGGTGGCCACGAGCGACGTGCGCGACGGCTCCGCCAGCAACACCAGCAACAGCGCCAGCCAGAGGCACGCGCTGAAGTCCGGCATCAGCCAGCGTTGAACGGCGGGATTCGGTTTGGAAGTTGCGGTCACGGCAAAGTTGGTTCTCGCCGCGAGTATATCGGCCCGCGCGCGCGACGCAACCAAGAGAATAGTCGCGAGTGCGAGCCACCGCCGACTTCCGAGCTTGACGAACACGCCCGGCGGCCTTAAGCACGGCGCATGGCTAAACCATTTCCCCGCATCCAGTGCTTCCAGGAACCCGGCGAGCGCGTCGTCGTCACGCGCGACGGGCAGCCTGTTCTCAACTATCACTTCGGCGCGAATTATCCGCGGCCATTCATCTACCCGCTGCTGACGCCGAAGGGCCACAACGTCCTCGCCTGCGGCCACTCGGTGGATCTCGTCGGCCACAGTCATCACCGCGGCATCTTCGTCGCGCACACGGAAGTGAACGGGCAGAAGTTCTGGGCCGACAAGGACAACCGCTGCGTTCATCAGCGGCTGTTGAAGCTGGACAGCGGCGTGGACGAAGGCACGGTGGCATCGTTCAACTACTGGATGGCCGGCAACGCGCCGTTGCTGGACGAGACACGCGAGTTCACGCTGCGCGCCGACGGCTCGGTGAACGTGAAGTTGGAGTTCGCCGCACACAACGCGGAGGTGACGTTCGGCATGACGAAGTTCAGCTTCCTCGCCTGCCGCGTCGCGAAGACCATCGGCGTCGCCGCCGGTGGCGGACAGATCACCGACGCGACCGGTCGCGTGAACGAGAAAGCGATTTTCGGTCAGCGTGCGGCGTGGTGCGACTATAGCGGGCCGGTCGCGTCGGTGA
>Ga0163199_1000787_pt1 | contig 19897 bp, 21 predicted proteins | sample PL_2010_150m_FD_113537 | JGI IMG/M metagenome (GOLD analysis project Ga0163199, IMG submission 113537) | Freshwater microbial communities from Powell Lake, British Columbia, Canada to study Microbial Dark Matter (Phase II) - PL_2010_150m | ecosystem: Environmental > Aquatic > Freshwater > Lake ...
ATCAATCAAGCGGGTATTTGAGCAAGATATAAAGTATCATATTTAATTTGCTGGTTTGTGTGGAGCAAAAAGTGTTGCTAATAACAGAAGATGTAAAAAAAATTGCGTATCTGGCACGATTAGGCATCGAAAATCATGATATTGATTCATATACAAAAGATCTGTCAGGCATGCTCGATTTAATGACACAGATGAATGAACAGGACACGCAAGGCGTCCAACCGATGGCTCACCCGCTGGACCAAATACAACGATTACGGCCTGATGTCGTCACCGAGCCTGATCAACGCGAACATTTCCAGGCTATCGCTCCGCAAGTCGAAGTCGGATTGTATTTAGTGCCGAAAGTGATTGAATGAGGAAGACGTCCATGCACAACAAGACTATTAAAGAAATGGCGCACGGTTTGCGCTCCGGTGAATTTTCCAGCGTCGAATTGACGCAACACTTTTTGGCGCGCATCAAACAATATCAGCATTTGAATGCTTATATCACGGTCACCGAAGATCTGGCGCTGCAAGCCGCCGAAGCCGCCGACAAGCGTATCGCAGGTACAGATGCAAGCGTTTTAACAGGCATCCCCATCGCCCAAAAAGACATTTTCTGTACCCTGGGCGTTAAAACCAGTTGCGGCTCGAAAATGCTGGATAATTTTATTGCACCGTATAATGCCACTGTCGTCGAAAAGCTGAATCAGGCCGGCGCCGTCATGCTGGGCAAGCTCAATATGGATGAGTTCGCGATGGGCTCGTCCAATGAAAACAGCTATTACGGCGTCGTCAAAAATCCCTGGAACACGAACGCCGTACCCGGCGGTTCATCCGGCGGCTCGGCGGCAGCGGTTGCCGCCGGGCTTGCCGTCTGCGCCACCGGTACGGATACCGGCGGCTCCATTCGTCAACCGGCGGCCTTTTGCGGCATTACCGGTCTGAAACCGACTTACGGACGGGTATCACGCTACGGTATGGTCGCGTACGCCTCCAGTTTGGACCAGGGCGGCCCGATGGCCCGCAGTGCCGAGGATACTGCAATTTTGTTGCAAGCCATGGCCGGATTTGACGAAAAAGACTCAACCAGTGTCGATCATCCTGTACCTGATTATATAGCGGAGCTCAACACCCCATTGACAGGCCTGAAAATCGGTTTGCCGACAGAATTTTTCGGCGAAGGCTTAAGCCATAATATTGCCGTCGATCTTGACAACGCGATGAATGAATACCGCCGATTAGGCGCGGAAATAATCGATATTTCAATGCCTACATTGAAGCTGGCTATTCCCGCCTATTATGTTATTGCATCCGCCGAATGCTCATCCAATCTGTCGCGTTTCGATGGCGTGCGTTACGGTTACCGCTGTGAAAATCCGGCGGACTTGACTGATTTATATACCCGTTCGCGCGGCGAAGGTTTCGGCAAGGAAGTCAAACGGCGCATACTGATGGGTACGTATACCTTATCAGCCGGCTATTACGACGCTTATTACCTGAAGGCGCAAAAAATCCGTCGGCTTATCAGCGATGATTTTAAAAATGCGCTGTCGAAAGTCGATGTCATCATGAGTCCGGTGACTCCTACTAACGCTTTTGGTATCGATGAAAAAACGGTCGATCCCATTCAAATGTATCTGGAAGACATCTATACCATCGCGATCAATCTCGCCGGCCTGCCCGCCATCTCGATTCCTGCCGGGTTAAGCGCCGATAAAGAGGGGGCTCCTGCAATGCCTGTCGGCCTGCAAATTATCGGCAATTATTTTACAGAAGCCAGGTTATTGAATATCGCTCATGGCTATCAGCAGGTAAGCAATTGGCATCAACGCATACCCAACGGTTTTGAATAAGGAGGAAATCATGCATGCAAATCAATGGGAAGCCGTTATCGGTCTCGAAATTCACACCCAACTCGCGACAAAATCAAAAATATTCTCCGGGGCACCTACTGCATACGGAGCAGAGCCCAACACGCAGGCCTGCGCGGTCGATTTAGGCTTACCCGGCGTCTTGCCGGTACTGAATGAAGATGCCGTGCATAAAGCCGTTATGTTCGGCATGGCCATCGAAGCTGAGATAGCACACTATAGCGTCTTCGCCAGAAAAAATTATTTTTATCCAGACCTGCCGAAAGGCTATCAAATCAGTCAGATGGACTTGCCTATCGTCGGTATCGGGCACCTGGATATTGACGTGGATGGCGAGACCAAACGCATCGGCATTACGCGCGCCCATCTTGAAGAGGATGCCGGCAAATCGCTGCATGAGAATTTTCACGGCTTAAGCGGCATCGATTTAAACCGTGCCGGAACGCCGCTGTTGGAAATCGTTTCCGAACCGGATATGCGTTCAGCTAAAGAAGCCGTAGCGTACATGCGCAAACTGCATGAACTGGTGCGTTATCTTGGGATATGCGACGGTAATATGCAGGAAGGCTCGTTCCGCTGTGACGCCAACGTTTCCGTGCGTCCTAAAGGCCAACAAGCCTTCGGCACGCGCGCCGAAATTAAAAATATCAATTCGTTCAAATTTGTTGAAAAGGCGATTAACCATGAAATCGAGCGGCAAATCGAGTTAATAGAAAGCGGGGGTAATGTCGTTCAGGAAACCCGCCTTTACGATTCGGTTAAAGATGAAACGCGCTCGATGCGCAGCAAGGAAGAAGCCAATGATTACCGGTATTTCCCCGACCCGGATTTATTACCGGTGAAAATTGATGATGCTTTCAAAGCACAGATTAAAGCAGCGCTGCCGGAATTACCCGATGCCAAAAAACAGCGGTTTAAAACCGATTACCAGTTGGATAATGAGAATGCCGCGATTCTTACTTCATCCCGTGCGCTGGCGGATTATTTTGAAACTGTTGTTAAAACATCCGGGGGTGAAACGAAACTCTGCGCCAACTGGATAACCGGCGATCTTTCCGCTGCACTCAATAAAGCGGGCCTGGACATCACTGAATCGCCCGTCAGTTCTGCACAACTGGCTGGTTTACTGGCACGTATCAGCGATAGCACCATTTCCGGAAAAATCGCCAAACAAATATTTGAAGCGCTTTGGCAACATCCGGATTCAAGCGCCGACAACATTATTGAAGCAAAAGGCCTGAAACAAATCACCGATACCGGAGCGATAGAAGCAATTATAGACAAAATTATTGCTGATAATCCTGGGCAGGTTGAGCAATACCGTAGCGGTAAAGACAAAGTATTCGGCTTTTTTGTAGGCCAGGTCATGAAAGAAATGCAAGGCAAGGCCAACCCGGCTGAAGTGAATAAAATGCTGATAACAAAACTTAAGGCATAAATAGCTATACCTTCCGCACATGAGTTTGATTCCTGGGTATTCACGAGAATGATGTCGTGGATAAGTTCGGCGACACCATCGACTTCATGCTCTCCGAACATCGCGACGAAGCAATCGCCACCGCCTTCTTCCGGCAGGCCATTAATGGCAACGGGTTCCCGGAAAAAGTCGTGATGAACAAAAGCGGCACCGACTTGACCGGACAGGAGAACATCAACCTGTTGTTGCTGCAGGCACGCTTGGGTGCTTCTTATTAAAGCACTCCAAATCAAGTACTTGAACAACCGGGTCGAACAAGACCAGTGGTTTATCAAAAAAATCACTAGACCCATGATGGGCTTCAAAGCCTTCCATTCAGCCAAAGCCACCACCTTGAATGGGATCGAAACGACCCAGATGATCCGGGCAATTGGCCGATAAAAATGCACCCGCTTACAAACAATTCATGGCCTTGGCAGGGTAAGTTTGCCTAAAGGATAGGCTGGACCTGCGCTCGGGTCAACTTTGCGACAGAACCTTTTGACTTAGTTATTATCGTAGCAATTGAGACGATTTTTTTAGATTGTAGCGTAGCTTCATAATGTAGCTCGATTAAGAAAACAGACTTATTGCTGATAGACCTCAATGAAGTAGCACAGAGTATCAAAATATTGAGGTTCGTTACACCCTAACTTACAAACTGTTCAGCTTTATGGCGGATTGACTAATCCGTTTTTGGTGTTTTTGGTAAATGGCTTTAGACTAATAGAAGTCTTACGGTGCGTTCCATGTTTTAACGCATCCCGCCATGCCATTGCCATTTAAGAGGAACCAAAATGTTGACTGAAAAACATGACTTGATCCATGAATTTCCTGAATTCCGTGATCGTATACACGACCTTAAAATTAGCAATGCGCATTTTGCCAAATTGTTAAATGAGCACGACGAATTGAGTCACACAATTTTTCGTTCTGAAATAGAAGTTGAAGTTCTTGCCGATGATTATCTGGAAACTCTGAAAAAACAGCGTTTGGCACTCAAAGATGCGCTGTTTCAGATGTTACGCGATTAAAATCCCTCACTTAAAGCTACGAACTGCAGCAAAGTGAGTGGCATAAGCCTATGCGTTTTCATTGCGGCTATGGGCGCTGGCATATCGCTTTAGGGGGTAGGATGTGCACAGGTGATTGTTGTTGCACTCTTTAAAATCGCTCCAGCTAAACCAAACCCTCTTGGTTAGCTTTACCTTGGTTAATAAAGCGCTCTTTGCGAATAGCCGTCCATTAAAAAGCTTGACCCACGATTTCTTTTTCTTCCCAATCCAGCGTATTGGTTTTAAGGCCGCTTGCCGGATACTCAATAGTTTTGATTTGACCTTCCTTAAGCTTGATGCAACGATCCGCCAAATGAAAAATATCGGTCGTCATGAGTGATGGCCGGCACGGTTTTTCGCTTGGCTTTCAATGCCGGCAACAGCTCCGTGTAGAACAGTTCTTTAAGCTCGGGATCCTGGTCGGCCGCCCATTCGTCGAATATATAAAAGGGCCGGTTTTCCAGATAGACAATTAGCAACGCCAGACACTTGCGCTGTCCTTGAGACAAATCCTGCGTAGAGAATTTTCCATTATTCATACTGATTTTGTAATTTAAATACAATATATATAAAATAAAAATCCGCTTCGGCAAACCGAAGGCGCGTTCCGTATGCAAAGGGAACAACCAACCTGGAAAATGATCGCCCATAGTTGCATCAATCGGAGTGCAGCACTGCAATACCTTACCGCTATACGCATCAATATTCACTTCGCTCTCCCACACGGCACTCGTTTTTAAGCTGATTGAATAAACGCCATGCTCACTTTCAGGAAGTGAAAGTGACAAAGGATGCCCGCCAGGAAGGCTGGCGGCAGCAATATTTAGCGCCTGTTCAGCACCGATAGCCTGTTTTCGGGTATCGTCTGCGAGGGCGCTGGTACAGATGCAAGCCGACTCACAGATATTAGCTATGAAAGGGGTAGGAGAGAAGAAGCCGGCGATAAAGATTAATGCATCACAGCGTTCAGTTGTCTCCGTAGAAAGCAGACGACTGAAAAAAATAACTCTCACTAAAACTGTTCACAGCGCCGATGTTTTCGTTGGATACGGTATTTGCTGATAAACGCAAAAAGCACGATTTAAAGCTAAAAATCAATCAAAAAGGCCTTATGGAATCGCCTTGATTTTTTGCATTATTCCTCCATTCTGGGTGTATACTTCGTGACCGCAATGCCTATAAAAATTAAAAATACGGGGTTAATCCGATGACTGAAAAGACAGCAAGCAAATATCTCTCCAATCTTGAAAAACAATTTGCCAATGACAATCCGGTCTTGTTGAAAGCCTCAAAAATATTCCAGGAGCTCGATCAAATTGAATACGATCTGGGGCTTATCGAGCCCGACGAAACGACGGCCTGTAAATATTCATGGTGGCCTATCGTCAGCTTGATCGGCGGCAATTCCACGGCCAAGTCCAGGTTTATCAACGCTTATTTCGGTTCTGAACAATTGCTTTCCGGCATTCAGGCGTCCAGCCACAAATTTACCGTACTGCTGCATAGCAGTCAGCCCAATTCAGCGACACTGCTCGGTTCGGCGCTCGATGTCGATCCACGTTATCCGTTTTACCAAATCAGCAGCAAAATTGAGCGGCAGCAGGAAGGCGAAGGCAGCCGCATCAATGCCTACCTGGAATTAAAAACCATCCAGAGCGAGCGACTGAAAGGCAAATTGTTTATTGATGCGCCTAATATCGTAACGTCCCTGACCACCCCGGTTATTTCGCTGTTAACAAAACATACGATCGAAAACGCCGATCTGGTACTGGTATTTACCGACGCATTTGAACAGGAGTCGCCGTTAGTTCATGAATTAATCCAGCATATTATTAATTATCAGGATGCCAATAAATTTGTTTACCTGATTGATGAGCCTACAGCGAATCTGAGCATCAGTAACAGCAGCGCAATCATCTCGCTGTGGCAAAGAAAGCTGTCCGAGCTGGGGATTAATACCGGGCAGTTTATCGTTCTGCCTAATCCGCAAAATGTGGTTAACCTGTCTCAATCGGGCTATTTTGCCGAGATAGACCTGCGCCTGGCCAATGTCGAGCACGACCGTTCGTACCGCATCCTGGATTCACTGGAAAAAAGCATACATGACATTGAAAATGTTGTAATACCTGAAGTAACAAAAGGCATTGCCTTGTGGAAAGACCGCTCTAACCTCTCTACCCTGGTTGTTTTGAGCTTTATTGCAACGCTCGCCATTTTTGCGGAAATACAGATAGGGATCCTGGAGTTTTTAATAGACCCTATAATAGGCCCGATATTGCTTGTCGCTTTAATAGCGGTTATGGTGCCGGTGCATCTTCTTATCAGCCGGATGCAGGCAAAACTTATCATACAAAAGCTGAATGCGCGGCAAAAAGAACTGCATCTGATGGAAAACCTGGATGATATGTTTGAAAAAAGCCTGACGTTTGTGCGCATGATATTGCCGACTACCGAACCCGTAGGATGGAATAAAAAAACCAGGGCCCGTTTATCGCAATTGACGGAAAAAGCCCAAGAACTGGTTCAGGCATTGAATGACCATTTCAGTAATTACAATGAGCCGTCGCCAAGCTCTCTGCGCCCCCCTGATATTAAAGATTTTCCATAGGCATCCCGTTTATAGGCACTCGTAAAGGGCAAAAGCTATAGCCGTTGTTGATTCAGCAAAACCTGCTTCGAAAATTAACCATGGATACTCTAAAAAAATATCTGCCGCTGTGCTGGTTCAAATCAAATCCGCTTGAATTGGTAAGGTCTGTCGATTTCCTGAAACAAAATTTGATCGTCTATTTTATTATCGAATTTTTCGTGCAGGCGAATATGACGGACGACCCGATAGAGTCATTTTTTGAGGTCAGCCTGGAAACGGTGTTAACCTTTCTGTTTATAGCGGTCATGCTGTATTTTAATAAAACGCTATATGCTTTTATCCAGGTGTCGACGGCGTTTTTATTCTGCTCAAATGTGGTGTCATTTTTCATTATACCGGTGCTTGTGTGGCTGACCGTCAGCGAAAACACCCTAAGTTATTATCTTTTAGGTCTGCTGCTGCTGTGGGATTATGCGCTGGTAACCTATATTATCAAACGTGTGCTATCGTTAAATGTGCTCGCCAGTGCGGCTATGTCGTTAGTCTATGCTGCGTTTACCTATGCCGGCGCTATTGGGCTGGGGCAGTTAATGTGAATGGCGCGGTACCTTGCCAGATCGCGCGGCGTATCGACATCCCACTGCATCGCTAATTCATGAAGGCAAAGATTGAGCTGACGAATGCGGTCTCGCGTTTCCGCCAGCACCTGCGCCGATCCCCACGGCATGTTGTCAAAAATTGCCTGATAAAGCCGGTTAACACCGACTAACACATAGCCGCCATCTTCCGCCGGCCCCAGCACGACTTCACATCCCTTGTTTAATGCGCTCAGCGCTTCGTCCAGGTCATCAGGCGTTAATGACGGGCAATCGCAGCCTATTATCAAGGCATGGGTATAGCGTTTAAGCGCCGTGCGGAAAGCGGAATACATGCGCCCACCCAAATCATGGTCTTGCTGTTGTTGCAATATCAGGTGATGGCGTGTTGCCGCCGCTGTAAAAAACGGGTGACCCAGCGAAGGCGCGCACCAAAGCTGCACAGGGCATAAGCGGCTGCCCAAGGCCAATTGCATGATTCCCAACGCAAGTTCGCTATGCACATCGGCTGCCTGCCGGGCAGTTAATTCAGGCATCAAGCGGGTTTTAACCTGCCCCGGAATCGGGGCCTTGCAAAATATCATTAGGACCGCATCGGGGTATTTGTAAGATATGATCGATGTATTCAACGCATTACTCTTTAACGCCAAAGGAAATTATGAAAAAGCAATTTGAAATTCTGCAAAAAGAAATTGTTTATCCGGGCTTTTTTCGGATGGAAAAATACCGTCTCAAGCACACGATGTATGGCGGCGGCTGGAGTGCGGAAATCAGCCGTGAACTCTTTGTGCGCGGCGATTGTGCGGCAGTGCTGTTATACGACCCGAAGGCCGATAAAGTCGTGCTGATCGAGCAGTTTCGGGCCGGCGCCATTTTACAACCGGACCGGGCCTGGTTGGTAGAAATTGTCGCCGGCGCAATAGAGCCCGGTGAAACCGCCGAGGAAGTCGCCTATCGGGAATCGATGGAGGAAGCCGGTTGTGCCATCGAGGAATTGATCGGAATCAGCCGGTTTTATACGACGCCGGGCTGTTCATCGGAGTGGCTGACGCTGTTTTGCGGCAAGGTCGATAGCACGCAGGTCGGCGGCGTTCACGGCCTGGACGATGAGCACGAAGATATTTTAGTCCGCGCCGTCGATTTTGATGAGGCGTACCGCATGCTGGAAAATGGCGAAATAGCATCTGCGATCCCGATTATTGCCATTCAGTGGCTGGCATTGAACAAGCAGAAACTCAGGCAAGCCTGGGGCGCGGTTTAGTCGTTCAGGTTGCGAACCGTTCAGCGTGTCTCGATGGAGATACCGTGAATGCGCTGACACGTATTCCCATCCCGCGCCTGTACTTTATTTTTTTTGCCCGGCACACCTGATGCACAAATTGGAATAGGGCAGCGCTTGCAGGCGCTCCTCCCTGATCGGTTCGCCGCAAGCTTCGCAAATGCCGTATTTACCGCTGTCTATCCGCGCAATCGCCTGTTTAATCATCGCGACTTCAGCTCTGGCGGCATTACCGAGATAATCCAGCACCTGGTCGTTTTCGGCTTGTGTTGCCTGTTCGGCAAAGTCTTTTTCTACAGGCTGGTCGGTATGTTTGACTTCGTCGGTGATTTTGGCGAGACGCTCGCCCAGCTCTTCCAGCATTTCGCATAATGTCCGTTTGACTTCTTCATAGTTTTTCATAGTAATCCCTGATTTGTATATCGTTTAAACCTTGCCCTATACTTAAAGCCGACACATTTCCCTGCTTGAACGTAGCGGGCCTTTAACCACATCTGCATCCTAATCATTACCCATGCAAAATGCAATTAATCAGCTCGTGGACTCGGCCAACCGGATTATTCTCGGCAAAGACCGTAAAATCCGCCTGGCCGTTTGTTGTCTTCTGGCCCGCGGACATCTGTTGATAGAGGACATCCCCGGCGTGGGCAAAACCACGCTGGCGCATACGCTGGCGAAGCTGCTCGGTTTACATTACCAGCGCATCCAGTTTACCAGCGATATTTTGCCTGCGGACATACTCGGCGCGTCGGTGTTTGATGCTAAAAACCTTGAATTTAAATTTCATCCCGGCCCGGTTTTTAACCAGGTCGTGTTAGCCGATGAAATTAATCGTGCGACACCGAAAGCGCAAAGTGCGCTGCTGGAAGCGATGGAAGAATATCAGGTGACGGTTGAAGGCAAGACCTATCCGCTGCCGCAGCCGTTTTTTGTCATAGCGACGCAAAACCCGTCGCATCAAATAGGCACGTTCCCGTTGCCGGAGTCGCAACTGGACCGGTTTTTAATGCGTATCGAACTGGGTTATCCCGATGCCGCCGCAGAAAGGGCCTTGCTGTTGGGAGAAAACCGGAACCGTTTGATTGAATCCTTGCCGCTGGTGTTGCCGCCTGAGGTGCTGCAAAAAATACAACACGAGGTAACGCAGGTATTTGCATCGGATGCGTTGCTCGATTATTGTCAGGCGCTGATTGTGTTTACCCGTGAGTCGCCGGAATACCCTTGCGGCCTGTCGCCCAGAGGCGGCCTGGCCTTGCTGCGGGCCGCCAAAGCCTGGGCGTATATGGCCGGGCGCGATGCGGTTATTCCTGAAGATCTGCAAGCCGTGCTGGCCGCCGTCGCGGGACACCGTTTGCGCTCGGGCAGCCATAATTCGGATGCGATAGTCGCGCCGCTGTTAAAGGTCGCCATCCATTGAACTTGTCTGCGCGCGTGAAGTCGCACCGCTTTTTTATCGGTGAACAGGCTACCGATGCGCCTTATGTTTTAAATCACAATCGCATTTTTATTTTGCCGACGCAGCGCGGTCTCGGGTTTGTCGTCTTGCTGGCCCTGTTATTGTTGATTGCCTTTGTCTATAACAATAATCTGGCTTATTTACTGACTTTTTTACTGGCCAGCGTTTTTTTCATCACGATTCTGCACAGCTTTCAATCCTTATCCGGTCTGAGCCTTACAAAAGGCCGGACGAAAGCGGTTTTTGCCGGCGAGGCCGCCGGTTTTACACTGCACATCAACAACCCCGGCGATATACCGCGGCGACAGGTGCAGATTGCCCTGGAATCGACGGAAATTCTGACGATACCGGCGCACGGCAAGGCGTCTGTCATACTGTATTCGATTACCCGGAAACGGGGCCGGCATCAGGCCGGCAAAGTGACAGTCGCCAGCACTTATCCCTTGGGCCTGTTTCGCGCCTGGTCGCCGATACGTTTTGATCTTAACGTGCTGGTTTATCCCAAGCCCGCCTTGCAGGAAAGCCCTTTCCCGGAAACCGCCTCAGTAGACTCGCAACAGGGATTCAGCAAAAAAGGCGCCGATGATTTTTACGGTTTGCAGACCTATCAGGCGGGCGATCCGATCAAACACATACACTGGAAAGCCTTTGCGAAAGGCCTGGGCGTTTTCAGCAAACAGTACAGCGGCGGCAGTTCGGCAGATCTTTGGCTGGATTACGATCAGACGTACGGACATTCTACAGAAGAGCGCCTAAGCCGGTTATGCCGCTGGGTGCTTGATGCCGAACAGGCCGGCGTCCGTTACGGTTTTGCGATACCGGGCTTCAGGTTGCCGCCGGACTGCGGCTTATCGCATTCAGGCAAATGTCTGGAAGCCTTGGCGCTGTTTTAGTGCGTGTCTGAGTTAAACACCATGAAAACACATCCCCGCGTGTTAATTTTTCTGCTGTCGTCCATCGGACTGATTGTTTTTCCGCATATCAGCCATATTCCGGCCGGCATTTTTGCGTTTTTTTATTTTCTGCTGATATGGCGCTTTATCGGTGTGTGGAAACCGGAGCGGCTGCCCGGCAAATGGCTGGTTTTGTTATTGAGCGTGTGCGGCATCGCGTTGCTGTACAGCCGGCATCAGGGCCTGTTCGGGCGCGATGCCGGAACCCGCTTGTTTGTGATCGCGCTGGGCCTTAAATTAATGGAGATTAAAAGCGAGCGCGAGCTATACCTGATCAGCTTTCTGGCGTTTATCGTCGCCGCCTCGCAGTTTTTATACGAACAAAACCTGCTGATGGCGGCCTATATCCTGATGGTTTGCTGCGCTTTGCTGGCAACACTGGTCTGTATCAACAGCCGCGACCCGGAACCTTTAGCCGCGTTAAAAACAGCAGCCGTCATTGTCGCGCAGGCACTGCCGATAGCGGTCGTGCTGTTCATCTTGTTTCCACGCGTTGAAGCGCCGCGCTGGATGCTGCTTAACGACAGGCAGCAGGCCAAATCGGGACTAAGCGACAGCATGGAGCCCGGTTCGATCACCGACTTAGGGCTGTCCGACGAACTGGTTTTCCGCGTAAAATTCGCAGGCGCCATGCCGCCGCCCGCACAGCGTTATTGGCGCGGCCCGGTGTTATCGCATACCGACGGCAAACGCTGGACGCGATCTGCGAACAGTGACTTCGAGAAATTCATGGATCAACCCAAATATAAAGGCATCCGCTATCAATATACCTTATTGATGGAGCCTCGCGATAAAAACTGGGTATTTGCGTTGGACCTGCCTATAGAGTTCTCCAAGCCGCTGATTAGGAACGCCTATTACCAGTTGATTACATCGGGAAACCCGGATAAACGCGTCGAATATAAACTGGCCTCTTATCCCGATTACAATACCGGCTTTATCACGCGTGCCGAATATCAAAACGCCACGCAACTGCCCGGTGCGCCATCGGCAAAAATCAAGCAACTTGTCGAGCAGTTGCAGGGCTTTAACAGCCCTCCCGAACAATTCATCAAGCGCTTGCTTAGTCATTTCAGGACAGAAGACTTCCATTACACCTTGACGCCGCCGCTGATGGAACAGAACCCGACCGAAACGTTTCTGTTTGAGACACATTACGGCTTTTGCAGCCACTATGCCGCCGCCTTTGTGTACTTGATGCGGGTTGCGGGTATTCCGGCGCGTGTCGTGACCGGTTATCAGGGCGGTGAATTCAACAAAGTCGGCGACTTTCTGGAAATCAGGCAGGCCGACGCTCACGCCTGGGCTGAAGTCTGGCTGGAAAATAAAGGCTGGGTCAGGTTTGACCCGACTGCCGCGATCGCACCCGAGCGCATAGAACAAAATTTCAACCTGGATGCGCTGGTGCCCGGCGGCGTTATCCGTTTTGCACCTGCCGGCGATAATGCGCTGACGGCTTCTCATTGGCTTAAACAGGCGCATCAACTCTGGAGCCATGTCGATTACAACTGGCAGCGCTGGGTTATCAACTACAACAGCCTGAACCAGTCGAAATTCCTGTCATCATTGGGTATAGATAATATCAAGACGATGATGTACTGGATGATAGGCTGCATAGGCGTGATAACCGCGGTACTCAGTTGGCTTCTGTTGCATCAAAAACAGAAAGCTACCGACCGGGTCTTGCGTATTTATAACCGGTTTTGCCGGAAACTGGCCACATACGGTTTATCGCGAGGTATTGCCGAAGGGGAAAGGGATTTTGCTGAGCGGGCCAAAGCAAAGTTGCCTGAACACGCTATCGACATCGATCGCATTACAGACGTGTTTATTAAGTTACGTTACGGCAAGGAATCAACGCCGGAAGATTTTAAACAGTTTGCGCAGCGGGTTAATTTGTTCAAAGTCTGACGCAACAAAAGGAAACGTAGCGCGAAACAAGGAATGCGGAGTTTAAGGCATCGCCACATCAAGAAATTTGCGGTAATCAATCGATACTTTAAGGCCTGCAAAATTTCCCGCCATATTAAACAGCTCGTGTGTTTTTTTATCAAAACTGAGTTTGACTTCATTGAGGGCGTTATTTTCATAACCTGCCTCGATATGGGGCGTATCCAGTAAAAAGTGGTAAATGTAGATTTCCTGGTCGGGTTCATCTTTAATTTCCAGCGGTTCACCCAGTTGTGCGAGTACGGCGAATTTTTTAGGTAACTCGGCGGAAATCTTGTCCAGCAAATCGGTATTGGCTTTTAGCTGTTTTTTTTCTTTGTCAATGTCGGCACCAGCAATGGAGCGCAAAGATATTTCTAAAAACTGCGGCGGCGCTATTTGTAAAAACAGCGATGAAAACGACCACGCAATCAGGCGCTTTTGCTGATTGAACAATAAATCGGAGTAAAACTTTATTTCCGGTGTAACCGGTTTCTTGTCGGCATCGACTTTAACAAACCGGTACCGCCAATGCCGCCCACCATCCTCTGTCGGCGTATCATCGCTGGGATAAAGCTTGGATAGGGAAACAAAGTCCTGATTGTAAAGTACCGGTTCTTTAAATTGCAGCGTAAAGTCATCGGTGACGGCAATACTAAAGTAGCGATCAAATTCATTCATCTGCAAATAAGTCTGATAGGCGCGTATCCAGTAAAGACAACCTGACAGCAAAGCCGCTAATATCAGCAGGCAGATAATGCGCAGACGTCGATTAATCAATGCAGGAGCCATGACTTTTTAATGCCGGGTTTGAGAATCTATCGTCATGCCGCATTCGCTTAACAGATTTTCGATATCGACCTTGTCGAAGACATAGTGCGCGCCACAGAATTCGCAGATGACTTCAATGTGATGCCGTTCCTGCAGCATGTTGTCTAGCTCGGATCTGCCCATCGCGTGCAGTGTCCTTTCTATTCTTGGTCGTGAACAAGCACATTCAAAACTGACCGGTTCGGTGCCGAATAAACGGACTTTTTCCTGGTTAAACAGTCTGTACAGCATGGATTCGCAATCCAGTGTAAGCAATTCCTGTTCAGTAACAGTACCGGCCAGCATATTGACGCGTTCCCAGTCTTCCTGCGTATGCCCACCAGCAGGCAGTTCCTGCAATAATAATCCTGCGGCCCGGGTTTCATCGGCGAACAGCCATAAGCGAGTTTTCAACTGTTCGGACTGCGAAAAATAGGTCTCCAACGCGGCGGCCAGATTATTGCCCTCCAGTCCGACAATGCCCTGATAAGGATCGCCATCGTCGCGCTCTATCGTCAACACCAGTTGGCCGTTGCCAAATAGCTCGCTCAGTGAGCCGCTTGCCACTTCAGGATTGCTTCTTACCAAGCCTCTTATTTTTCGGTCATGCGTAGCCTGTGCGACCAGGGTTTTAATGTCGCCGCTGCCTTGCGCCTGAAGTATCATCGAGCCGTTGAATTTAATGGTTGCCGATAACATAACGACAGCCGCCAATGCCTGCCCCAGTAGTTGCTGTACGCTTTCAGGGCCTTGCTGATGCTGCTTGGCTGCCTGCCAACTGTCGGATAACTGAACCCATTCGCCGCGAACACCCAGCTCTTCAAATAAAAAACGGCGTAAAAAATCTTGTTTAATCATGCTTGTTTTATCAGACAGTCTCGTTAAGGTTTATACTTTATTATAATCCAGAATCATAGTAACCTTAGGGTAATCCGCTGACAAACTTATATGATCATGGCGTATTTATCAAAAAAAACCTCATCAAAAAAGCTCGTGTTGCCGCATCCTGCCGAAGCATTACCGGGCCGGGATAAATCCATGCCGATTATCAACCGGCATTTCGTTACAGGGAATCCGATTGCACCGCCGTTTCCCGCGCCTATTCAACAGGCCTTATTTGGCATGGGCTGTTTTTGGGGGGCGGAAAGAAAATTCTGGCAATATCCCAGCATCTACAGTACCGCGGTCGGTTATAGCGGCGGTTATACGCCCAATCTGACGTATGACGAGTTATGTACCGGTTTGACGGGCCATAATGAAGTCGTCAAAGTATTTTATGACCCGTCATTAACGTCTTACCTTGAGCTGCTCCGTTTGTTTTGGGAATCGCACAATCCCACACAGGGCATGAGGCAAGGCAACGACATCGGCACACAATACCGCTCAGGCATTTATACTTACAGCCAGGAGCAGCTTGACGCTGCGCTGGCATCAAGGCAGCATTATCAGGACAAGCTCACGCGCGCAGGTTTTGATCAAATAACGACTGAAATCGTGCCTGCCGGCGAATTTTATTATGCCGAGGATTATCATCAGCAATATCTTGCCAAAGAGCCGATGGGGTACTGCGGTTTGGGCGGCTTGGGCGTGGCGTTTGATTAGCTGCCGGTACGACTACCTTTTGAAAAATCACGACTGTAAATTTTATTTAATGAGCGAGGCATCGATGGAGCTTTTTGCATTTCCGTTTGCAGGCGGTGGAGAGCACTGTTACCGGGAGTTAGGCCCTTATTTGGATAAAGCCGTATTAAAAACCCAAGCCCTACCGGGCCGGGGTCGCCTGATAGGCAAGCCCTGCATCAGGCGCATTGACGACATGGTCGACTATCTGTTAGCGCAACTGGCGCCTGAACTTGATCGGCCTTATGCGTTGTTCGGGCACAGTATGGGGGCTTTTGTGGCTTATATGCTGGCCAGAAAAATAATCGCCCATCACCTGCCCCAACCCAAGGTGCTGATTTTTTCAGGCCGAAAAGCCCCTACTGCTTTTGACCCGGAGCCCAAGCATAAACTGCCTGATGAGTCGTTCAGAAAAATGCTGCGGGACTTGGGCGGCATACCCGAGGTCGTCTGGCAGGACCGTGAACTGATGGCGCTTTTTGAGCCTATCATACGGGCTGATTTTGAGCTCATTGAAACATTTTTATACGCTCAATGCGAACCTGTGAATATCCCGATTCATCTGCTTTTGGGCAAAGACGATAACGTCACCCCGGCTGAAGCGGAAGCCTGGCAGAGAGAAACAACTCTTCCGCTAGCCATTTCCTATTTTGCCGGAGGACATTTTTATTTTCAGGATGACTGGCGAGTACTGGCAGGAAAAATAAATGCGGTTTTACGCGATATGCACTAATTTATTATTCCGGCCTGTTGCACTCAAATATCAAAATGGGCCGCCAGACCGAAAATAATTTGATGATTCACGGTTTCTGTATTGATGGAGCCACCGCCTGTTAAATCAGCTTGTACATCGGCATAAGTCAATTTGTATTCTGCAAATCCGGACATAAACCCGCAAATATCGTAATTGACGCCCATCATGCCGTTGAGAACCGGACCTGCCCCCCACTGATATTGATAGGTGTTTACACCTTTAATGGTGGCTTCAACATGGGGAATGCTGAAACCGGCACCAAGGCCCGAATATAATTGCATGCGTCCCAACAAGGTTTGATCGCGCTGACCTGACGGAAACCATCGGTACTGACCATTGAAGGTCAGTGTGTTCAAGCCGTGAGACATATTGAAATCTTGGATAGTGTTTGAAATGGGTTCACTACCGCCTACCGCGACACCATCACGAATGCCGTCTACCGATACGGTCTCGTTGTAGGCAAGATAGTTTTTGAGGTGGTTGAAATCAACAGACACACCCCAATTCGGAGCATCATTAAACCAATAACCGATACGCGCACCGTAGAAAATGGGCTCTTCGAAAGAACGGTCACCCCAGCTGACATCATGGAAATTCAGGTTGGTATTACCTTGTGTCAGATTTAAATCGCCATTATCAGTTATTGATTTTCCGGCAAATAACGCGAGGTTGAGTTCCGCTTTTACTGATTGTGTCAATAGCAACCCGGTTAGCAGAGTCAATAGTTTTACTCTGGTGAATCGGTATGGGGCAGCGTTAGCTTGTTGTTTCATAGCTTATTCCTTAACTTAAATAGTATTGAGAGACCCCAAACCCACGAAGGGTGGTTTAGTTTATTAGCCTAGTAAAAATTTTATCTTATCATTATTGACTGGGCAATCTCGCCAGGCGTGGACATATCATATAATCACCCGTTGAATATTCAGAGCGTTTCTTACTCTCGCAAGCATTCACTGGCTATATTGGTCATTATTTATCAGTCGCTTATCGTTTTTTTGAGTTTACCAGATCTGTTTTTTCATCCTCCACAATCTGAAAAACATTTTTTCATTAGACCCATCCTTTGCCTGAGCCGTTACAAAAAACAAGCTGAAAGCAGAGACTGAAACCTTCTGATTTTTCAGATGAGTCATTGTAATTTTTTTTAACGGAAGTATATTTATTGTGCATTTAACTGTGTCGGGTACCATACTCACTTCGATGCTTTCGTGCGTCGAAAGCTCATCATTATAATTATTACAGGAAATCATCATGAAAAAAATCAACAAATCCCCTTTAGCTGCGGCTATGGGCGTCGCTTTTATTTCAACATTTACGGCAGCGGCTGCCAATGCAGAAGCGAATCCATTCGGCATCACAGAATTGTCTACCGGTTATATGCAGCTTGCTGAAGCGAATAAAGCGGCAGAAATGGCGTGCGGTGCCAATATGGCCGGAATGGCCAAGCCAAAAGCTGCGGAAGGTGCCTGTGCCGGCAATAAAACACCTGCCGCGGCAAAAGCCGCCGAAGGCAAATGCGGCGACATGATGGATGGCGGCAAAATGAAAAAAGGCATGGAATCGGCTTGCGGCGCCATGATGAAAGGTAAGGAAGGCGCTTGCGGCGAAATGATGAAAGGCGAAAGCATGAAAGGCAAAGAAGGTGCTTGCGGTGCGGGCATGAAAATGCCGGAAGGTAAATGCGGCAGCCAATGCGGAGAAAACATGAAAAACTGCCCGGATGCAAAAACTAAAGAAGGCAGCTGTGGTGCGCAAATGAAAGGCTGCGGCGAAGGCATGCAAGGTTGCGCCGAAATGATGAAAGGTAAAGAAGGCGCCTGTGCAGCCGACAAAAAAGCAGCGCCTGCAGCAGCCGTTCCAGCGCCGGCCCCAGCCAAAAAATAATAAGCATAATCGCCAAGTATTCTGCTTAACAGGAGGGCGGCATTACTGCCGCCTTCATTTCTCATTCAATCATCTACAGGTGTTCTTATGGACACAACTCGACAACGGGTTCACGATGCCGGGCTGGGCTTACGACGCTCATTTTTAAGCCGGATTGTTGCCGAACCGCCGCAAGACGTCAGTTTTTACGAAATAGCGCCCGAAAACTGGATCACCATCGGCGGCAAACTCGGCAAACAGTTCCGTGCACTGACCGAACGCTTTGATTTTATCTGTCATGGCCTGTCATTGTCATTAGGCAGTACCGACCCCCTTGATGAATGTTTTGTGCGCGACATCAAACGCTTCATGTATGAGCATCAGATCAAATTCTACAGCGAGCATCTCAGTTATTGCAGCAAAGACGGCCATCTTTACGACTTGATGCCTATTCCGTTTACCGAGGAAGCCGTCACCCATGTCGCTGCAAGAATCCGTCGCGTACAGGAGATTCTTGAACAAAAAATAGCGCTGGAAAATGTGTCGTATTACGCCGCCCCCGGCCAGGAAATGGCGGAAATCGATTTTTTCAATGCCGTTATTGACGCCGCCGACTGCGATGTTTTAATCGACATTAACAATATTTATGTCAACAGCGTCAATCACGGTTACGATGCCGAAGCCTTTTTAAAGGCTATACCGGCAAAACGCATTGCCTATGCGCATATCGCAGGGCATTATGTCGAAGCGGATGATTTCCTGGTCGATACCCACGGTGCTGAAGTGATCGATCCGGTCTGGAAATTGTTAGGCAAGGCTTACGAGCTTTACGGCGTGTTTCCGACTTTGCTGGAACGTGACTTCAATATACCGGCAATGGACGAATTGATACGCGAAGTCAATACCATCAAGACGATACAAAGCGCCTGGCGGCGACACCATGCACAACAATCGGCCTGACTCCCGTATGAAAGTCGATTTTAAAGCCAAGCAACGCGAATTCGCCGCTTACATCCGGGATCCCGATAACAACCCTGTCCCGCCCGATGTTAACGAGCAGCGCATCGCGATGTACCGTGAACTGTTTTTCAACAATATCGATAACTTTCTGTCCAGCAATTTTCCGGTGTTACGAAAAATTCTCGATGACCAGCAATGGTTTGAGCTTGCGCAGGATTTTTTTGCCAGACACCGGTGCAAATCGCCGTATTTTTCCGAGATTCCTGAAGAATTCCTTGCCTTTCTGCAAAACGAACGGACTCATGCCGACGATTTCCCGTTTTTGCTGGAACTCGCGCATTATGAATGGGTGGAAATGGCCTTATCTATTGCCAGGGAGGAATATATTATCGATCAGCAAAAGCCGGAAGATTTGCTGCAACAACGCATCCAGGTATCGCCGCTGGCATGGCCGCTGGCATATCGCTATCCGGTGCATAAAATCGCGCCGGCTTTTTTACCCGTAGAACCGCCACCGGAGCCCACTTTTCTTATCGTTTATCGCGACCGGAGTGACGACGTTAAATTTCTTGAAATTACCCCGGTGACGTATCGGTTGCTGGAAATACTTCAGCAAAACGACAGTCCATTAACGAAGGACTGCTTAGGACAGCTGGCTGCAGAATCGAATCACGCTAATCCTGAAATTATTACCACAGGCGGGTTGCAGGTACTCAAA
>Ga0163199_1000788_pt1 | contig 19885 bp, 23 predicted proteins | sample PL_2010_150m_FD_113537 | JGI IMG/M metagenome (GOLD analysis project Ga0163199, IMG submission 113537) | Freshwater microbial communities from Powell Lake, British Columbia, Canada to study Microbial Dark Matter (Phase II) - PL_2010_150m | ecosystem: Environmental > Aquatic > Freshwater > Lake ...
CCCTAGTACTCGCGCAGTCCATGGCCTATCCTTTCGACCGATTTTCAGGGGATTTCGTAGACCGTCAATTCGTTCGCAACGCCGCGCAGCCGGTGGCGTTGTGCCACCGCCTTGAGACCTGCGGCATCAAGCAGGCGCGCCGCGCCCAAGTGTTCAACCACCGGCGCAGTCGCAAAAATGGAACTTGATTCCGAAAGGCCCTGCACGCGCGCGGCGATGTTGACGGACTGTCCGAAGTAATCCAGGCGATCGTTCAACGTGACCGCCAAGCAGGGACCTTCATGCAGTCCGATCTTGAGCAGCAGATCTTCGTGTTTGCTTTCGGCGTTGAGTGTGTGCATCGCTTCGCGTATGCGCAATGCCGCCGCAAGCGCCCGCTCCGGAGTAGGAAATGTCGCCATGACCGCGTCGCCGATTGTCTTTACCACCGCGCCGGCTTCAGCGGCAACCACTTCGTTTAACACCCGGAAGTGCGCCTTGACCATGTCATAGGCAACGAGATCGCCGACGCGTTCGTAAAGTTCCGTCGATCCCTTGAGATCGGTAAACATGAACGTGAGGCTGGTGATTTTTAGGCGTTGATCAATGTCCAGCGTATCGGTGCGGTAGATATCGCGGAAAGTCTGGTTGGTTAGCAGGCGCTTGGCCGTAAGAAATCGCTTGCGTTTGCCCAGCATGTGGTGGAGCGCGTCACCAGCAATATAAAGAGCCGGCAGCACCCGAACGTCGGTACGGTTCTCCAGGGTGAGTCGAAGCGGACCGGGACGCATTTCCACGGTTCCAGTAGGTGCATGCACCTTGTTGAAAACAACCGAAAGGTTCTGGCGATCGCGCGTTGGCTCGCCCTTTACATCCAAAAAATGCGCCGAGTGCGTCACGGGATCGAAGACGATGATGAACTGGGGCGGTAGCTGTAGCGACAGGTGTGCCTTCTCGCCCGCCGGCAGTTCTACCGATTCGATTATCATCTCCTGCAGAAGTTTGTCGAATGCGTCGCCATCAGGCAGTTCAAGACCCGAACTCCAAAACATCTGGCGCATGTATTGCCAAATGGTAAGCGTTTCAGGGTCGTGTGCGGCAATCCGACGCACGCTCGGACTGACTGTGAATGCCACCTCGACCATTTCGTCGAGTGAGGGTTCGTAACCGGCTGCACAGAGCGCACAGGCATACGCTTCCTGGGCAACGGTCTTCAGGGTCGCGTTCGAGTCAAGTACCCCGCCGCAGCCCGGACAGAGCACGTTCCAGGAAAGTTCCAAGAGTCCGAGCCGAGCCGCGTGAAGAAACGCAGCGATGGTGCGCTCTTCGTCGATATTGTTGGTCCGCGCGAAATCCAGAACGTTGACCCGGCTCAAGTCGGCGTCTGGCGCGTCGCGGATAAGGCGCTCGATCGCGGCCACCGCGCCGGCATCGGCTGACTGTCGCAGGACCGCAAATCGGCCTTCGGATTCGCTCATTGTGGAAGATTACTACAAATCATTTCTGGCGACTATTTCGAGAGGCGTGGCCGGAGCTGCGCCCCAAGAGGATATGTCGCGGCGTGGCCGCTAGCGACCGCACAGTGGAATGAGCCTGAATGACTGCCCTCGGCCAGCAGCGTGAGATCACCGTCCTGAGGTGAGTGACGGGTCCCGCTGAATTCTGTTGAAAAAGTCGGTTTCCCCTTTCGGGAGCAGCCGGAAATCGGCGGCTGTAATTCTTTGAAGGTTGGATTTTGATCAACTTGAAAGAGCGAATTGGAAGGGTAGTCACCCGTCACCCACCTTCAGGCGGGAATCAGGTTCCTCTCCCGCAGCGTCCATTGCGAATGTTGAGCCTGGCCAGGAGTCGGGCAAAATATGCGCACTACGAAATACATTGGGCCGTTAGCTCAGTTGGTAGAGCAGCGGACTCTTAACCCAAGCCAGAAAAGACTTACGATACGGTAGGTTGAAGAGCTCTATGAAGTTTCGCCGGGGCACTCCCTCGCAGCACTGACCGCCGAAGCTAAAACCGAAACTGGTGCTACTTACCCGGCGTGGACTTCGCGGCAATGCCAATGCGATCAAGTGCATTTTGGTGCCTGCGCCGAACCCGACCGAACCTGCGCCGAACCTTCTGATGACGAGGTTGCGGGGGACGTCCGTACTCCGTGATTGAGATGCCAACGTCATCGCGCAGTGAAGCAATTTGGAAGACTCGTGATGAATTTCGGGTTTGCCGACTGGCTCAGTCCGACGCCGCTGGCAATTTGATCTTTGCACAGGTCCGATACTCGCTTTTGGCCGGGTGCCAAGATTGCGGCCCTCGAGTTCGCTTCTGCATTGGATTCCTGCACGAATGCAGGGAAGTCCTCAACTGCAGCCTGTGCATCGTCAGGAAAGTAATTCAATGGCGGTATCGGGGACATGGCCAGTACCGGCAGTTCTTAACGAGGCCAGTGCATTTTCGCTGGCTTCTCTCATCGGCAAATGGCAACGATGAGGCCCTATCCTCCGGGACATACCTCTACGGGTTAATCGCCGCTCTGTGCGATAACAGACAGATGTGACTCGGTACTTCGCGCGATAGTCTCTTGACGAACTATCTGGAGACTCACCATGGCACTTTCCCACGCAGGATCCAGCGACGAATCCGTCCTCGTTCGCACGCTGCCGGGCGACCACGCCGATAGTACGCAAGCGGATGCAAGCGCAGTGTCGTGGGGTGCCATCGTCGCGGGGGCCGCTGCTGCCGCTGCCCTGTCCTTGATCTTGTTGATACTGGGAACTGGCTTGGGACTAGGTTGCAGATCGAACCTAACCATGTGTTCATCATTCCTGAAAATCGGGATTTAAATGTCGAAAATGGCGAGTTTCGCCTGATGCCGATATCAAAACCGCGGGGCTGGCCCGACGTAATCACTGTCTTCCTGCGCTCACTGACCAATTACTGGGACGGCAAGCTCATCGCTGTTATTGTCTCTGGCTATGATGGCGACGGGGCCGCGGCACTTTGCGGCATTAAGGACGTAGGCGGCATCACCATTGCCCAGAGACTTGATACGGCGAAACAGCCAGATATGCCGGAGAGTGCAATTGAGAGCGGGTGCATTGATCTTGTCCTGTCGCCAAAAGATATCGTTCAGGAAGTTGTGCGAATCGCGCACGCTGAGGCCTGACGTGTTACTGCATCCTGCCATACTCATGGTGATCTTTGTCGTTGTTGGAATTGCTGCTCGCATTCGTAAGTAGTGATCGTCATGCCGTTACCAAGCGTCGCATGTCAAATACGGGAGCCCTAAAATGAAAGACGTACTTCCCTCTCACATTGAAACACTGGATGAGGCTTATGAGGTGTTATTGGAAAGGGCGTTGCGGCAAGCGCAGCAAGGAGGCACCGCGCTCCATCACATGATTGGCGAGGTTCGGGGCGATACACCCGCCCTGATCAAGCTCAAGGAAGAGGATGTGGTCAAGCTGGAGGGCTATGTCAAGCGCGATCTGATCGATGTGGCACGGTATCGGGACAAGACCGGCGGGTCGCTGCAGGACTGGCTTGGTTTTGACCTGGCACTTATAAAGAGCGAGTTCCTGGAGATGTTTTCCGCAGCAGCAGACAAGACCACGACGGAGTTGCTCCTCCTAAAGCTACAGGCGGAAGGCGCTGAATATCACACCGGTGAGCTCACTGGGCTGGGAACGCTGGCTTGCGATCAGTGTGGCGAGAAATTGCATTTTCATAAGCCGGGTCACATCCCCCCTTGCCCGAAGTGCCGCAATACCCATTTTTATCGGCAGAATTTGGCATAGAATGCCCGCGCTCAGCGCCGGTTAGGCAAGTAAGTAGGAAATGCCCGATGAATGGCAGCTATGCTGGCGACATGGTGGATTGCACAACAAAAAAGTCAATCACGGAATGCGTACGGCGCACCAGCCGCCGAGACGCATTCGATCACAGTGATCTGCTGTGGCCGGGGGCGCATCCTGCCCGATTCCCAATTGTAGATTGTCTGCGGTGAGGCTTTCTTGAGTCCACCCGTTTCACTTCGCAGCCCCCGGCGGGATATCCGCGAGATTTTTTCTTTTAGCACCGTTGCGATGTTGGACATTCCTTGCGTTCTCCAGTGATGCACTCGGGATTATCGCGCGATTCGTTTGGGTTCGTCACGGGGTCACGATAGGGGCCTTCTCGGGCGCAACGTGGATAGACCATTTGCTGGTAGAGTGCTTGCGTCCCATTTTGTGACGAGATAGATGATGACTGCTTATCTGGTGGTTGATACGGCCCTGACCGATCCTGAAGTCTACGAAACGTACAAGCTTCGGGCCAAGCCAATAGTGGAGAAGTTTGGCGGTGAATACCTTGCCCGGGGTGGCAAGCTATCGGTGAAAGAGCAAAAGCTCTGGGCGCCGACACGGATGGTGCTGATCAGGTTTCCATCTGCTGCGGACGCCGAACGTTTCTATCAGTCTGAGGAATACCAAGAGGTCTTAAAGATTGGCTTGCAATCAGCGGACCGAACCGTGTTTATCCTGGAAGGTATTTGATTGCTCCGGAATAGACTGGCATGAGGGTATCGCGAGGGTGGTAGAGTTGAGGAATTCTGCGCAACGCCCTACGTCTTCATTTCGGCGATGACCATTCTCGAAGCAATGGCGGGGACCCTATCAGATGGCCACCGCATCGAGATCCGCGGCTTCGGCAGCTTTGCGAACATTTATCGGAAGCCGCGCATAGGGCGCAATCCGAAGACCGCGGAGAGAGTTTCCGTGCCGGCGAATTATTTGCCGCAACTCGAGGCCAGGAAGGAGTTGCCGAAGATGAAAGGGAACCCACCATGAATGACATGCTTCCGGCCATCGAGGTTGAGACCACCCAGAATCCGACGTTTTCCGTAATCTGGCTGCATGGACTGGGGGCCGACGGCTCGGACTTCGAGCCAGTTGTGCCACAGCTAGGCTTGGATCCCAACCCTGGTTTTCGATTCATCTTTCCCCACGCACCGTCCATTCCAGTCACCTGCAATGGCGGATACGTCATGCCGGCTTGGTATGACATCATTTCCCTGGACAGCACTCGTCGGGAGGCAGATGAACAGGGAGTCATTCGTTCTCGTGGGGCCATTCGGCAATTCATCGCTCGTGAAAACGATCGTGGCGTACCCTGCTCCCGCATCTTCCTGGCAGGGTTTTCACAGGGTGGTGCGATCGCCTATGCAACTGCGCTGACCCATTCGGAGGCGCTGGCTGGCGTGATCGCACTCTCGACATACATCCCGACCGAGAAGCTCATTGCAAAGGAGGCGACCGATCCCAACAAGGTGGTGCCGATCTTCGCAGCTCACGGTACTGACGACGATGTGGTCGCTCCCGATTTAGGGGTCCGTGCAAGGGACTTTCTCGCTGGCCATGGTTATCGTATCGAGTGGCATGAATACTCGATGACACATTCTGTTTGCCTGGAAGAAATACGGGACATCGGCGGATGGCTTAAAAAGAGGTTGGCGGCCGCGAGCATGTAGGAGGCCTCGCAGGCTAGCCCCGCTTCCGCCGACTATCGCGCAATCGTGCACGATTCGTCAGGGGGTCACGATTGGGAACTTCTCAAGGACAGTCAAAGGCGGCGACTTGCTGCTTGTGGGGAAATGTTCAGAGTGCCAGGGGGTGTTGCGAGGGTGGTGGAGTCGGGGCGATACATCCGTCAATCGCGTTCGGCAGGCACGGTTCTTCGCGAAGGCCGACACGTGCTTTTCGTGGTTGCGCGAAATGGGCATCACCCACGTCGATGATGTTGACCTCTCTAACTGGGGGATCGAGAAGAAGCCGCCAATTCCTGTGTTAGCCAACGTCCTAGCAATATGGAATTTTGGGGTGGCGACAGCAATCGGTGAGGAATGGGTACGGCGCACCCAAAAAGTGGAAGCCCTATCGCAAAAGGGCAAACATGCGGAAGCCCTGAAAGAAGCTGAGAAGGCTTTACAAGCAGCTGAGGAATCGCTTAAGCCGGATCATTCTGATATTGCCGAGTTGCTGAACAACCTGGCGATTCAACATTACGCACTAGGGCAATTCAATGAGGCTCCTACCACTCTACCAACGGGCATTGGGCAATGCAGAAAAGGCACTCGGCAAGAATGATCCCCTTGTTGGAGCCTGCCTAAACAACCTGGCCGAAGTCTTTGAGGCGCTCGGGAAAGCGGAGCCAATTGAGGCGATGTATCTGCGCGCGCTAGATATCTGCGAGAACCACCCGGACCCGCCGTTCTAGTTTCAGTCCCCAACCTCCTCGGCGACCTCAATACCGACGCGAAGCTCCGGCGATGCCGACCTCCGCCCCGCTATGCCGACCTTTGGGCGCCCTATTGCCCCACTATACCCCCGCGCTCTCCCCCAATGCCACGGCTAGCTCCGGCAGCGACAAGAGCAAATTTTGAAGGGCGACAGGAATCGGTTAAAATATTCCTGCTACGAAAAAATGGGTCGTTAGCTCAGCTGGTAGAGCAGCGGACTCTTAATCCGTTTGTCCGGGGTTCGATCCCCCGACGGCCTACCAATATTCAAGCGGCTCTCCGGAAGGAGGGCCGTTTCTTTTTTGGTTACTTGTTTGACGCACGGGCGATGCGAAGTCTTCGTCCGTCAGGCAGGCAAAAAGAACAGATCACTCACCTGACCGGGCCGCAGACGTCGCTAGCGGCCGACTCCTCGTATCAGGCGACCCTCCCGCTTCGTCGGCCTCCCTTTGAGATTTGATCCCGGCACCGGCGCCAATTTGCGGAGCTCCTGTTGTGCGGTTCGTCGGCCGAGACTGTCGGGGGTTTCTGCGTAGAGTAGGCGCGCCTCCACGGCAGGACGGCGTTGTGCAGCCAGAGCCTGGACGATGACCGCGAAATCCGATTCACCGACCGTCATTTCAATTACATCGCCCGGTTTCAATTCGCGCGAAGGTTTCACGCGTTCACCGTTGCACCGTACCTTGCGGCTATTGATCGCCGCGACGGCAAGACTGCGGCTCTTGAAGAAACGCGCCGCCCATAACCACTTGTCGATCCGCACACCCTCTGTTTGACTCATTTCGCCACCTCTCTGCTCCCTTTCTGCCTATACGGGGGCGGGACATTTCCAGGCATCGCGACAGCCCCGGCCAACCCGCTGGGGCACATGCTCGATTTCCATTACAATTATCGCCGACAACATGTCGCCATGAGAGAATCGATTCCACTGCCAACGATCGAATGGACCGCTAGACCTGCTTTTCCAGCGAGCACTAATTCGGGAGATTTTCCATCTCGCGCTGGTCGGCCAAGCATTTCCGGATCGCAGGCTTAGTCCACCGAGGAGCCTTGTGAAATTGCCACGCGCCCTGATGATCGGCTTGGCCACGGCTCTCTTGTCATGTTCCATCACCGCTGACTCTGCGCAAGCAGTCCGAGTCATTGGCTCGACGACTTTTCTGGGATTCGTCAGGCAAGTCGGCGAAGACTACATGGCGAAGCATCCGGGCAGCGCAATCGTCATTAGCGGTGGCGGTTCAGCCAGGGGGTACAAGGCGTTGCTCGACGGCACCGCAGACGTGGCGATGGCCAGTGGTCCGATGCCCGACGATCTGCAACGGGAATTCGAGCGACGGGGTGTGCGCATCCAGATGACGACCATCGGTTACAAACCGCTGGTGGCGGCCGTGCATCCGAAAAACCCGATTGATGATGTTTCGCTGGCAGAACTCGGGGCGCTGTTCAGTGGTCGCATCTCGAATTGGAACCTGCTGGGCGGCAAAATCTCCCGCCCGGTTCAGGTACTTGTGGGACCGCCCCATGGGGGTCTGACCGAGCTATGGAAAGATCATGTACTGGCAGAGGGAGAGACTTTCGCGGCACACGCCGAAGTAATGTCGGCGCGGCAGCGCAGCGCTGAGATTTCCCGCACACCGGGCGCCATCACCTATCTCGCCAAGAACGAAATGCGCGAGGAACTCAAATATCTTTCAATTAATGGCATCCCGGCAACGCCAGCCAACGTCATCAGCGGGGCCTACGCCTTGGTGAGTCCGTTCATGTTGATCACCAAAGCATCGCCATCGGTTGCGGCTCAAACATTCATCAAACATTTCTTCAACCCGTCTTCCGCATGGGATCTGGACGGCTTGACGATCGCCTATCCGCCCTAAGCCTGAGGCACTCATAATATGTCAATCAATCGACGTACCATGCTATTGGCCGCAATTGGTGCCGCGATGGCGGCAGCGAGCGGGGTTTGGTGGACTCTCGGGCCTTACGCACAACGCCGCCAAGTCGTCCGCTCGGCACTGCTGATTGCCGGAGCCAGCACCATGCTGAACCTTAACCGTGCTCTGGCAAACGCGTTTTCGGAACAACATCCGCAAGTCGATATTATTGTCGAACAGGGCGGCTCCCTGCCCGGATTGATCGCGTTGAAACGGGGGGCAATTGACATCGCCGCGATGTCACGGGAATTGAGTGACAGCGAAGACCAGGCCTTGACACGAAGTTTCTTGATCGCGAAAAACGAAATAGCGATTGCCGTGCACCCCGACTCACCTATACACGCCCTTGGTAGCAAGCAAATTCGCCAGATATTTTCCGGCGAGATCAGGCAATGGAGGGATGTCGGCGCCATGCAAGGCCCCATCCACCTGATTTCTCGCAAGAAGGGCTCGAGCTCGCGAAACTTCATGCAGGATATTGTCCTCAACGGTGACGAAATCAGTCTGGCCGCATTCGAAGTGGATACCGCGCCGGCTGTCGCGGAAAGGATACAACGGGATCCTCTGGCGGTCGGATTTATCGCCCTCAAGGATCGTGATTCGACACCTTTGCATTACCTGGATATCGACGGCGTGTCCCCAACGCGAGAAACGGTTCTTTCCGGACGATATCCTTTTTCCCAGCCCTTGTACCTGGTGATTCAGGGTACCGCCAATCCACTGGCCAGAGCGTTTATCGACTACGCGCTGAGTTCGGCCGGACAAAAGATCGTGCTCGCGCAAAAACTGATTTCCGTCTCCTGACGTCCCCGATTCATGGCAAACGAAGCTGAACGCATACTCCTAAACGTATTGGCTCGCGCTCAGCGCGTCGTACAAATTCGCAAGGGCCTGGCGTTGCTGCTGCTGCTGATCTTGATCGGCATGGCGGGACATTTTGTCTATGAAATCCTGCCGCGCACCTATGCGCTGAAGATCACCGGGGGAGATCTCCTCAGCAATCGCCACTTCCTGGCAAGAAGCCTGCAGTTGGAAGTGCTCGGCAGAGGAGTAGCCCTGCAGGTAGTCCCGGTGCACGGTTCGCAGGAGGCACTGGAACAAGTCAATCAAGGTCAGCTTGATTTTGCATTCATTCAGGGAGGGCTGGAGCCCAATTATCCAAACGTGACTCATGTGGCGACAGTCGCCCCGGAGCTCTTGCATTTTCTCGTTCAGCCCGGCATCAAGGACATTGCCGACTTGCGCGGCAAGCGCGTCAACCTGGGCAGCATGAAAGGTGGCACGCGGATTATTGGCAATCAGGTTTTGGAGTTTTCGGGGCTCGTCGACGGTATCGACTATGTCGAATCAAACCTGTCGGCGGAGGAATTGCTGTCGCTGCCGCTGAAGCGGATGCCGGAAGTGATTGTGCTGACCTCCTTCGCTCCGTCCAACATTGCCGATTACCTGGTCAAGCAGCGCGGTTACCAGTTGCTTGAAATTCCGTTTCCAAGTTCTCTGTCGCTGCGGCTTGGCTGGGTGACCCACAGCAAGATCTTCGCCTACATGTATGGCGTCAAGCCGGCCGTACCGAGTCGGGATATCCAGACCGTCGGCGTCAATCTTCATCTGGTCGCCAACAAGGACGTTGATCCGATTGGCGTATTCAGGCTGCTTGAAAGTCTTTACAGCCCATCCATGGAACAGCGATTGCACATGAAGATGGACGACAGCATGATCACCACGCCCTCGGGCTTTCCACTCTCGAAGGGAACGACCCTCTACCTGGAACGCAACAATCCACTGCTATCCGCGGGAACACTCGACAAGATCAAAGCGCTGTTTGGTTTGATCCTCTCGCTGGCATCAACGGTTTTGGTAGTGTTTCGCTGGTTTAGCGGACCGGACGAAGATACGGCTCCGGCAACGGATGACCCTTATTTCGTTGATCTAATCGAACAGACGATGCAGATCGAGGCCAGGTTCAACACCTTGGACATGGGTGACAAGCTTGTTCGTGCGGAGCTTGATTCGTTACGAGCGACTCTCGATCAGATCAAGCGCAAAGCAATTGACAAGCTTGGATCCGACCACCTGAAGAATACCCTGCTGGTACAAACGCTGTTACAGTTGATCTCGGAATTACGGGGTCGCCTGGATGCGGCGTTTCACGCCCGATCGTCCTGAGCAGAAAATCCCGATTTTCGATTCGGCAATCAATTCACAGACTATCGCTTCCAGTAAAAGCCGGAGATCCTTTTCAATGCCTGGAATCACGAAATTGTCGATCGATAGATGACCAGCTACGAATCCAGTTTCGTCGAGCCTCTACTCGCCAACCGCGTGCTTGGCCAGTGTTCCTACCAAAGTCTGGCGCGCGTTCTGCCTCACATGAGCGAAAGGCACATCGAGGCCGGCGCAGCGATCTTCACCACCGGCCAGAAGGCAGAGCACCTGTTCGTTATTCGCGAGGGGAATGTGCAGCTGCAGCGTGAGGGCAGCCATCCCGTGGCTATCGCCAACGGCCTGTGCGGCGAGGAAAGCGCGATTGATTTGCCGGAGTACCTCAGCGACGCTATCGCAATCACCGGAGTCTCGGTGCTGGCCATTCCAAAGAAGAGCGCACGGGAATTGGTGGTCGCCAACCCGTCGCTTCGCAGCCTCTCCTATCAAAGCCTCGCCCTGCCCGGCTTGCCGCTGCCCGCCGCGCAAAGATCCAAGGGCGGGACCACCCAGGCCAGCGCCGGCTGGTCCAGGCCCTTTGGTTGGCTGACGACCCTGGTGTTGCCTGCCCTGACGATCTGGCTGGGTCCCGAATCCGGACTGCAACAGAATGCAGTACTCTTCCTGGCCGTTTTTGTGGCCACCGTCTGCATGTGGGTTTTCAACCTGGTGGACGAATACATACCGGGAATCTTTGCCATCTTCGCCATATTGATACTCGGTGTTGCGCCGCCATCCGCCGTTCTTGCCGGTTTTGCATCGGATGGTTTCTTCCTGGCAATGAGCATCCTCGGTCTGGGCACGGTGATCGTCGCGTCCGGGCTCAGTTATCGCTTTCTGCTCTGGATGCTGCTGAAACTTCCGCAGGGGGAGCGTTGGGACAACCTCGGGCTGCTGCTGACCGGTTTCCTGCTTACTCCGATGGTTCCTTCCATCAACGGACGGGTGGCACTGCTCGCGCCGCTGACCATCGATATTGTCGAAATCCTCCACTGCAAACCCAAAGGCAAGCTGGCGACCGGGCTGGCCATCACCACCTTTACCGGGGCAAGCCTGCTTTCGGCGGTCTTCCTCAGCAGCAAGTCGGTAAACTTCGTGATCTATGGATTGCTCCCGACCCAGGCCCAGGAGCAGTTCCAGTGGCTCTTCTGGTTCTTTGCGAGTGCCGCCACCGGCGCCTTCCTGATCGTCGTCTATTTCGCGATCTTCGTCTGGATCCAGCGACACAACGAAGTGCATGTCCTGGAGAAGGAGCAGGTTGCCGCCCAGTTGAAGTTGCTGGGGCCATTGCGGAATCGCGAATGGTCCGCGCTGGTTGGCATGGCCGTGTTCATGCTTGCCGTGGTCACCGCTTCACTGCACCGGATTCAGCCGCCGTGGATCGCCGTTGCCATTCTCTACGTACTGCTGGTTTACGGGTTTCTCGACAAAAAGGAATTCAAGGAGAAGATCGACTGGCCGTTTCTGGTTTACCTCGCCGGCATCGTCGGCCTGGTCGGCGCATTCAATGCCGTTGGACTCGATGATTGGTTAGCCGTTCATCTGGCCGGGCTGGGCAGCTTCATGCGCACGAACTTCTCGATGTTCATCGCCCTGCTCGCCGTGGTCATCTTCGTCATCCGTCTGGCGGTGCCCATCAGCACCACCATCGTCATCACCGCCGCCGTCTTCATGCCGCTCGCCGCCGCCTCGGGAATCAACTCCTGGATCATCGGTTTCATCATCCTGGTCCTGGGGGAAATGTGGTACTTCCCCTACCAATGTTCGTATTACATCCAGTTCCGGGATACGCTTTCCAAGTCAGCTGTCTATGATGAAAAGGCCTTTCTGCGCTTCAACGTCGTCATGAACGTCGCCAAGATTGCGGCGATCTACGCATCACTGCCTTACTGGAAGTTGCTGGGTTTGCTATGAGTGCCAAGATTGAGCGCTGGCTCATCGCATTGTTCGTGCTCGGTTCCCTGGCCGTCTTCCTGTGGATCAATCAGACACGTCCGCGGGTGCTGATCCTGCACTCCTACGGCACCGATTACACCTGGGTGCGGGACGTTAACATCGGCCTCAAGCGGGTGCTCGATGGCAAACCCTTCTTTGCCATCCGCTGGCACTACATGGATCTTAAACGCTACCCCTGGCCCGAATACAAGAAGAGCGCCGGGCTGCGAGCGCGGCGGGCTATTGAGGATTTTGCCCCGGACGTTGTCATAGCGATCGACGACGACGCCCAGAAGTATGCGGCGATGCACTATGTCGGCCATCCCCGGATCAAGATTGTATTCGCCGGCATCAACGGCAGTATTGAACCCTATGGGTACGACAAGGCGAGTAATGTCGCGGGCATCCTCGAGCGCAAGCAACTCTCCGCCGTCCGCCTGGCGATCAACGATGCCGGCATCAAGGGTCCCGGCGGCCAGCCGCCACGCATACTACTGATAGGCGACACCTCCGAGTCTGTCAAGAGCGACATGGAAAACATCGCGCTTTTCGACTGGAAACCGATGACCATCGCCGGGAAAAAACTTGCTCAGACTTTTGACGATTGGCAGAACATCATAAACTCGGCGGAAGGGCAGGCAGACATTATCATCACCACCAATTACCGCAAGCTGACTCGGTCCAAGGACTCGAAGGAACTGGTCCAACCTGACGAAATCGTAAGATGGACGGAGAAACACTCCAAAGTCCCGCTCATCGGCACCAACGGCTTTTATGTCGAGGATGGCGGCATGATGGCAATCGGCACCTCCGGATACGAGCAGGGGGAAGAGGCCGCCAAAATGGCGATTCGGATCATCGATAGCGGAATCTCGCCAGGTTCAATCCCGGTGGTCATGAATGCCCAGTTCGTGGTCTATTTGCGCCCGGCCCTATTGCAATACCACAAGATCACGCTGCCACCGCTCTATGAGGCTTTCGCCAGGGCAACCAACAGCTATATGGAATAGTGGAATTGCGCCCGTTGGCTTTTCGGCAACCAGCCGCCGTGCCCGTTATAGCCCTTGGGTCGCATACCGCGCTGGGTTCGAAATGACCGACCGGCCTGCGGTGGCAATTATCGTTCCGGTCGATTCCGTTCGAACTGAAGAATCTTTGCGCCTTGGGGACGATGGGCACAAGCTCGCAACGCATTTATTCGATCGTGTGTTTCCCGCACCTCGGAAGGCATGGGGGCATCCTTGCGCAGATGCAAGGCTTGGACGTACTGACTTAGAAGATAGCTTCTCATGATAATTGGCCTCCAGTTGCTTTAACGGCCATGCGCCGCGTGGACTTGAGGCCGATCAGGCCGGCTGGCGTCTCGCCGGAGCCGGGTCGATCTGGAGGCTATCTGGAATCAGTGGATGAATCGTGTCGCGATCGCCGTGATGATTGAGACTATCAACAAGAGTACAGGATTACGTATGCTGCGCGTATCGGAGATGATTCTTCCTTTACTGTTTCTCTCTTCCTTTACTCTTTCTTTCTTCCGCGCGACAATTTCCGCCAAGCTTCCGGCAATCATCACGAGTGCAAGATAGAAAGTGATAGTCAGGTAATCCATGTCAGCTCCTGTTCGTCGCAAGTTTCGCCGCCCTGGACGAGCGGCCGGGCAGGATCCCTGGGAGAACGATTGACATTGTAGTCGCCAGGGGTATATTTCACGGTAAGCGCACCGCTGAAAATGATGCATATCCCAAAGGGGTTAGTCATGTCGATATCGAACCCGCAGTACCTGGACAGGCTCGCGGAAATCGGTAAGCACTTCGGTAAAGATGAGGGTCTGCCCGAATGTTCCCGGCAATTATTTTGCCGGGCCACGGATATGGCGGAAGACTCCAAATACGATTCTGTCGCGGCGAATTGCAATCCCGTCGAACAGACATTCTCGGTGCTTTGCGAAGCTTGCAAGGCAGCGGGACTGCATCAGTGCAAGGGAAACGGTTTTCTTTCCTGTCGCCTTGTGTGGAACCATTCATCGTAATTCCGCCTCAGTAATTTCCTTATCGCGGATTGATCCGCGAACCAGGCGTTGCCTAGTGCAGGACTCTCTCATCCGGCACCGAACGCAATCCAATGTTGACGATCAGGACGTGATGGCCGTGCAGAATGATGCTGCCCTTGCGCCGATTGTTGCCCGTATCGCTATATTCGAACTCATACACTCGTCTCAGCTTCAATTCCCCGTTGCCATCCCGGGCCGGCTTCAGGCTGGCGATCGCAACGGTATCGTCGAGCAGCATCAACCCTTCCGTCGCACACGCGTGGCGGGCTGCCTTGATGGCGGAATCTCTGGCCCTTAGGCTGTCGAACCACAGCCAGATGACTCCTCCGATCAACAGGAGGGATGATAACTCGAAGCCGGGCATATCCTGACTTCAGTAGCCGGCCTGGGAGACGGTCGCCAACCCATCGGCCAGCGGCCCCAATGAGATCAACTGGTTTCCGGACAATGGCCCGAGATAATACAGCGTGCCGTTGGACGTCCCGATGTAAGCATTGCTGGCCGGGTAGTGGCGATAGTAATAGCCAGAAGCGCTGAGCGAAAACGCGGAAACCGGCGACAGGGGATTGGGTGGCGAAAGATGCTCAGGCAGGGCGGCCTCCAGATAAGCGAATACCCGATCCGAATCGGAAGCGCCAGGGTTCAATGCGTCCGAAGAAACCTTGTTCAGCATAACGAAGTTCGACCTCTGAAAATTGGTGCCGGTCTTGGGACTCGCCAGGGGCAGATTGGAAAACGCCCCGCCGGCATTCACCGTGGGTAGCGCCGCGATCGCATCGATGATGTCCATCCCGCTTCCCAACACCTGGCCAAACACGGTAAACCCCCCATTCTGGTTATCCAGATTCGCCGAATTATTCGCCAGATTGATGAACCACTCGCAGGTGGCGCTATTGGGATCTCCGCTCAACTTGGCCATCGCAATCGTCCCACGCAGGTTTGAACGGGTGACGCTAAATTCGTTCACAACCGGCGGCCGAGGGGAAATCGTGTTGGTGGTATTCGGGGTGCTGCCCAGGCGGTAGCCGCCGCCCTGGAGGATAAATCCCGGTACGCTGCGATGGATGAACGAATCGTCGTAGGCACCGCTGTTTACGTAGCTAAGGAAGTTCGCCACAGTCAACGGCGCGGCCGTATCGAATAATCGAATATCCACCAAGCCCAGCGTGGTCTGCAACCGCACGGTGGTCGCCAGGCTCGCCGCGCTGACACACAACATTGCCAGCAACAGGCTGGCAGCGCTGGCAAGGCGCCAAACGATTCTTGCAGAATTCACGGCACCTCCGGAAATTGCGGTCGGCGGGCGAAAATTTCGTCCGCGACCAAAGATGCCATAATAACGGCTATGCTGACGAATCATCAACTCGCGAGCATCTAGAGACGGTCGCGACTTGCCGGAATGCTGGATGCCGCCAAATCGGTCGCCTGTCCGCCGATGGCGGCACCGGGGCCGGGTGAGGACAGAATTCGACGGCACCGGCGCACTCGGTGGGTCTGTCGAAGGTGCTTGAAAAACGTGCGGCTGACCCGAACTGCGGAGCAGTGGGTCAATTGCCTTATGGCAACAGCCCGCCTATGATCATCAAAACCATTCAGAAGGAGATTCCCCATGTCCGCCCCAACTTCAAAAGACCAGCATAGACAAAAGCCTCAGGACGCTGAAGTACCCGGCGCAGTTCCGGCAACTGCTCCGGAAGACCCGGAAGTTGTGGCTGCCCTTGCAGCGCTCACCAGTATTCTGGAAAAGGAATCGCCTGCCGGCAAGGACGCTGAAAGCGGTTCTGAAAAGCCCGCCGACTGAGTTCCTGACGCACAACGAACATGCAATTGCAGCTCGCCTACGACCCTGTTGAAGATCGCCTGTTGCTGACGCTAGGCTTGGGCGAACGCACTGTCGGCTTCTGGCTTACGCGCCGCTTTACGGAAATGCTTTGGCAGGCCCTGTGGCAGCGGGCCGGGGCATCGCTCGACGTAAAGGCCAGCGCCACGGCGCGTGAGATGCTGCTGACGATGCAGCAGAATGAGGCGCGACGCGACCAGGCCGTGACGCAATCGCCGAAGATGAAATTGGACGCTACGCCCATTCTGGCCACGACATTGAAATACGGGCCGAACGAAGCGAACGGACATGCGCTGAGGTTGATCGACGCCTCCGGGAACGGCGAATTGCTGATGCTGGACGACGCCAGCCTGCATGCGCTGATCCGCCTTCTGGACGAAAGCATGGTGAATAGCGAGTGGCGGCTGGATTTGTGGAGACCGCTTTCCTCGATACCCGGGGTTTCTCCGGCATCGACGGCGCTGCATTAAGCCTTGCGCTTCTTTACCCTTCAGTGAGACCTCGTCATGACCAGCGCCTTGCCCATTAGCCGCTTTCCAGTACCTGCACTCGACGACTTGCCGGAGGATATTCGCCAGCGAATCATCGCGGTACAGGAAAAGTCCGGTTTCGTTCCCAATGTGTTCCTTGCCCTGGCCCATCGCCCGGCTGAATTTCGGGCGTTCTTCGCCTATCACGATGCGCTGATGGAAAAGCCAGGGGGCCTGACCAAGGCCGAGCGCGAGATGATCGTCGTGGCCACATCGAACGCCAATCAGTGTCAGTATTGCGTCGTCGCCCATGGCGCGATCCTGCGCATACGCGCCAAAAATCCACTGCTGGCTGACCAGGTGGCGGTCAACTACCGTAAGGCCGACATCACGCCGCGCCAGCGCGCCATGCTCGACTTCGCCATGACGGTGTCGCAGTCAGCCTACAGCATCGGCGACGCCGATTTCGTGGCATTGCGCAACCACGGATTCACCGATGAGGACATCTGGGACATCGGTGGCATCAGCGCCTTCTTCGGCCTGTCGAACCGCATGGCCAACCTGACCGACATGCGTCCCAACGACGAGTTCTACCTGCTCGGCAGGTTGCCCAAGAGCCCCTGAATCAACCGGTGTCCGTCGCCGCACTCACCGTGCGCTGCAGGTGGGCGATGGCGTTGGCGTAGTAGGCGAGCATTTCGAGTTGATCCGGCGCCGGCCGGAACAGGCCCTCCTCCTCCAGCACGATGCGGCGCAAAGTCAGCATACGCAGGCCTACACCGAACGCGTAGTCATGGTCCTGGCGGGGAATGTAGAGATGCGCGCCGACCGCTTCCAGTTCACGGATGAAGGCATGGGCGGCGGCCTTGAGTTCCAGTTCGCTCATGGTACGTTGCGGATCACGGGCGAGAACGCTCGCCACCAGGGACACCGGCAGCACCGGAATCACCCGACCGATCTCGTTCATCAGCAACGCCGCGATTTCACTGACTTCGGCCCGTCGCGCCGTTTCATCGAGCGCCGGGAAATGCAGTCCGCGTTGCCGGGCATAGGCGCGCACTGAAAACGGGGTCCCGAAATTCACGCAGGCGTAGCCGAATCTGTGCCACTGACCGCTCAGCACCTGCCACAGATTGCGCAGCAGGAATCCGCCGGCAACCAGAACTCCGCTCACTCGCCCTGGCCGCGGTGCATCGGGATGCAGTTTCAGCAGTTGGCTGCGGTCTTCCAGAACGCGGTCGTAATTGATGCCGACCGGAATGAACACCAGATCGCGCCGGCCCTCCTGATCGCGCTCGTCAAAGGACTTCAGCATGTAATCCAGCAAGCCGAATTTCGGTTGGCGCAGGCGTCCATCGACACTCAGCCCGCCTTCAGGAAAGACCGCCTGGGTGACGCCACCCTCCGAGGCCATCTGCACATAGCGTGCAAGCACGGTCCTGTAGAGCGCATCCCCCGAGTTGCGGCGGACGAAATACGCCCCCATGGCGCGCACCAGTTGCTGCAGCGGCCAGATCCTGGCCCATTCGCCGACCGCAAAAGACAGAGTGGCGCGCTCCGCGGCGAGGAAGGCCACCAGGATGTAATCCATGTTGCTGCGATGATTGATGACGAAGACGATCGTCGACTTGGGGTCTATCCGCGCCAGTGCCGCCTCGTCGACATAGCCGATGCGCACTCGATACAGCGCTTTGGCGGTTGCCCGCGCCAGGGCGTAGCCGATGCGAAAGTAGAGATAGGCATTAAAGGACGGAACGATTTCACGAGCGTAACGGTCGACGCGCCGCCATACGGCGCCAACCGGCTCACTGTTGGAATTGGCGCTGGCCGCTGCAGCCGCCTGGACCTTGGGATCATGGAACACGCGGTCGATCAGGACCTGGCGGCGGGTAAGCTTGAATGACGGCAGTTCGACCTGCAGGCGATCCCCTATCTGGCGTATCACCGTGTTGATGCGCCGCCGGAAGAACCAGCGCATTCCCGGCGCCAACAGCATTACCAGCACTGCCCACCCGGCCAGGCTGACCAGCAGCACGAATATCCAGAACGGAATCGCGATCTGTTCATTCATTGGTCATTTCCATCCTCCCAAGTTCGACCCCTACGCGTTCCACGGAGTCTTTTCTGCGATCATAGCAGCCATGCTTTCTTCCCGTCGCCGTTTTCTCCTGTCCGCCGGCATGGCCGGGCTCGGCACGGCCGGACTCGCCGCCTGGCGGATTTGGCCAGAGCAGGGCCTCCTCAATCCCTGCCTGGGGGAGCTGCCCCCGCCACTGGCAAAGCATTCACTGGTGCTTGCTGCATTTGAAGGCCTGGATCCCGCCAAAGTCTGGGATGCACATGTCCATCTCCTGGGGGTCGGCGATGGCGACGATCGCGCGGGCGCCGGCTTCAATGACGAACATGGCAGCTGGCGCTGGCCGTTCGCGGCGGCGCAACGCCGGTTCTTTCTCAATGCCTCTTGCATAGCCGGCGACAGTCCCGTCGACCGAGCCTACATCGCACGCATGCTGTGGCTCGCGGATACGCTGCCGACCGGGAACAAATTGTTGCTGCTGGCGCTTGATGCGTGGCACGACGAGCATGGCGTCGCCGTACCGGAACGCACCCATCTATTCGTCCGCAACGATTACGCCGCGGCGACAGCGAGAGCCGCGCCCGGGCGATTCGAATGGGCCGCCTCGGTTCATCCCTACCGGAGCGATGCGTTGGCCGAACTGGAGCGGGTAAAACTGCTCGGCGCTCGCGCAGTGAAATGGATTCCGGCGGCCCAAGGCATCGATCCGGCCTCCCCTCGGTGCACCCGATTCTATGACCAGATGGTGCGACTCCAGCTGCCGCTCATTACCCATGCCGGCGATGAGCGGGCGCTACCCGGTGACGACATCCTGGGCAATCCCTTGAGACTGCGACCCGCGCTTGAGCAAGGCGTCCGGGTGATCGTGGCCCATTGCGCTTCGATGGGCGCAAGTCCGGACAGCGACCACAGCCCGGGGCAGGGACCAATGATCGACAACTTCAGCTTGTTCGAGCGAATGATGGATCAGCGCACCTATCATGGGCGCCTGTTCGGCGATATCTCCGCGCTCACCCAGAGCGCACGCGCCGGCGCGCCGCTCAAACGGGTCCTGGAGCGCGGACGGGAGGGCGGTGACTGGGCGGGGAGGTTACTGAACGGCTCCGACTATCCGTTGCCGGGCATCATGCCGC
>Ga0163199_1000789_pt1 | contig 19882 bp, 22 predicted proteins | sample PL_2010_150m_FD_113537 | JGI IMG/M metagenome (GOLD analysis project Ga0163199, IMG submission 113537) | Freshwater microbial communities from Powell Lake, British Columbia, Canada to study Microbial Dark Matter (Phase II) - PL_2010_150m | ecosystem: Environmental > Aquatic > Freshwater > Lake ...
CTCCCAAGACCGCGTCGCATCAGTAAAGGAGGTACCCGATGGGTACGAAGTTGTATGTGGGCGGCCTGCCCTATTCCACCACCGAGCAGCAGCTCAGCGAGCTGTTCACACCGCAGGGTTCCGTGACATCGGCCAAAGTGATCACGGACAAGTTCACCGGCCAGTCTCGCGGGTTCGGGTTTGTCGAGATGGCGACCGGCGAAGAGGCCCAGAAGGCGATCGCGGCGTTGAACGGCACGCCAATGGGCGGCCGGACGATCACCGTGAACGAAGCCAAGCCCCAGGAAAAGCGCAGCGGGGGCGGCGGCTACGGCGGGGAGAGCGGCGGCGAGCGTGGCGGACGCTGGTAACAATCCTGCGATAGGCTAACACCGACTGAAAACAATGGGCCGGGGCATCCGAACCCGGATGTTCCGGCCCACTCAACCTAAAAGGCGGCATACGCACGCCGGGAGGCTACAATCCCCAGACCAGGAAAAGCGACTCTCGCAAAACGCGATCGCGAGCGGGCCAAGCAAGCCAAGCAGAAAGAAAAAGAGGAACGCCGGGTCCAGCGGAAGACGGAAAAAGCAGATAAGGCGGAGACTCCTCGGCCTCTCGATGGTGAGGACCCGGATCTCGCCGGCATGCGCCCGGGACCGCAAGAGCCTCTCTTTTAGCCATGCTCCAGAAATCCCTGCTTGTCCTCCTGCTCGGTCTGTTCCTGACAGGGTGCATGTCCGACGAGAAACAGCACCAGGAAGAACGGCTCGTGTTCGAAGGCATGATGAATCGTTCCGTCGGGCAGGCCACCTATGAGCAGGTTCTGGGACTCTTCGGCCCTCCGACGGATCGAACGGAGACCGCCGCCAGTATCTCGGCCGTGTGGGAAGATCCGACGTCGAACGGGTTTCGGATGGACAGGCCGGACAGTGGCACAGGCGGACTCTCCCGCCTCCGCGGCGAGCGTGTGCGGATGGTCTTCGACCGCAGAACCCAGTTGATGAAATCGTGGGACTACCCGGGTAAGTAGCCGCTCGCGCGGAGGGCGCAGCCCCTACCCGGTCTTTTGAGGGGACAGCCTCTGCCGTAGTTTCATGCCCAGCTGATCCGCCGTGTCGCGGAAGACCTGCTCGCCCAGAGCCTTGTACGGGTCACCCTCCACTATGGTGAATGGCCCGCCGAATGTGAAGTTTCGATAGTAGAGGCGCGGATAGCTGATCCGGTCAACGTAGTCCAGTGTCTCGGCCATCACGTAATCATCCTGTCCCGATTCGGTCAGCAACACCAGGCCCGCAGGCACATCCACGAGCGCGGCGTCCATCCGCACGTAGAGCTGATTCTCCTGGACCGGCCAGAACCGCAGTTTCTGCGCGGACCGGGATGTGGCGACCACCACGATCATCTTCGTGAGATTGCCCTCTTTAGCAAGGGCCTGAACACGTTCCAGCGCCAAGCCGTGCAACCCGCCGGCCGGAATGGTGAGTACGGGGAATATCCGCTGGATCGTGATTTGTGATGACGCCTGCAATTCCGTCTGTATCCGCCGCGCTACCCATTCCACCACGTCTTTTGAAGGAGTCGTCGGCTTGCTCAGTTCATCCTCAGGCAGAGCCATGACCAAACCTGCGGCAAGAGGCAACGCGGCTTGCGGCGGCTTTTCCGTCTGGGGCGGGAAGCCCGAGAGATACTCGATGATCCGGTTTGACGATTCCGCGCAGGCATTCAACAAGAGCGCCACAACGAGCGTCGCGATGATACCAGGTGTTTTCATTTTGCCACCTCCGTTTCGCTCACCTCCAGCATAGCACGGCGAGAGCCGTTCGGGTGACCGCTTGCCAAACGCCTCATAAATCGCTATGACTGCGGCATGCTGACGATCAGGCGGGCGACCGAGAGGGATTTTCCCGTGATCCTCAAGATCCAGAAGGAGGCCTTCGGCGCCTATGAGGGCACGTACGAGACGGCCGCCTGGACCAAGGAAACGCTCGAAAACGTGCAACTCGACGCGAAGGACAAGGTGATCCTGGTGGCGGAGTGGGACGGCGCGGTCGCGGGGTCGGTCCGCTTCTGGAATGCGGGCGGCGTCTGCGTGATCAGGCTGCTGTCGGTAAACCCGGCGTACCAGGGACAGGGGATCGGGAAAGCACTGATGCGGGAGGTCGAGAAGCACGCCGTGGACGCGCACAAGCTCTACGTCTGCACGATGCTCCGCGCGTCCCGCAACATCGCGATGTTTCTGAATCTCGGCTATCGCCCCGAATCGGTCATGCCGGACCAGTACCACCGCATGGATATGATCTGTTTCTCCAAATACCCGAAGCCCGCGCCGTAGTTATCCGACCTTCAGTCGTTCCACTTTTGCTTGCATCTGACCGCGCCGATCTGTATTCTGGCGCGGTTTGTCCAGGATCAACCATCAGCATTGGAGAGGATTTAGGTTCGATGGAGCAGATGACGAATACGGTGAATTGGAGACAGTGGCTGACGCATCCCCAGCTCGTGCATCCCGCGGCGATCGAGACGATGGACATGCTCGCCGAGATGCTGGCCGGGACGACCACCTGGCCGGAAGACCGGCACGCCGCGGTCGAAACGTTCCTGAAGACCGCGAAGGCAGAAGGCATCGTGACCGCGCAGGAATATATCCGGCTGCGGGGCGCACTCGCCTCGGAGATGTAGGCATCCCCCGTCAAAAGCCGCCGTGCACCCGCTAGATTAGCCTACTCAGGATGAAATAGGCCAGGGCCGCCAGCAACGCGGCAACCGGCAGCGTGACGATCCAGGCCAGCACCATGTCCCGCACGGTCGCCCAGCGGATGGCTCCGAGCCCCTTGCGCATGCCGATCCCGATGATCGTGGAGCCGCTGACGTGCGTGGTGGAGACGGGCAAGCCCATGGTGGCAGAGACAAGCACCAAAGACGACGTCGTGAGGTTAGCCGACAGTCCCTCGACATGGTCCATGCGCGTGATCTTCTCCGCCAGGACCTCGGTCACGCGAAACCCGCCGATGTAACTGCCGAGCCCCATCGCCAGCGCCACGGCCGCCAGCGTGCCGAACTGCGGGGTCCCATTCGGCCAGGACACCGACGCGCTTCCCAGGAGAAACATCGCCATGATCTTGGGCGTGTCGTTCGCTCCCCGTGCCAGGGATGCCACTCCGCTGGAGAGCCAGTGGATGCTGTCCAGTCCGACCGCCAGACCCTGTAAGCCCGCGCGTTCGCATTGGGCCGGCACCGCCACCACAGGCTGGCCGAGCACGCTTGTCTGAAGCAGCGTGCGCGTGTTGCCTCGCGCGTCGATCGTGACCAGCGCGCGGGACGCCGGCATCACGCAGAGGCAGGCTCCCTCCCATCGGTCGGCGACGCGCTTGAGCAGGGGATGGAGGAGAAAAGACACGGCGAAAGCGAGGATCGGACTCATCAGCAGCGGGAGGCCGATCTTCCCGGCGATGGCCGTCCAGGCGAGCCCTTCACTGCCGATGGCAATCAGTCCCGCGCCGACGAGAGCGCCGGTCAGCGCGTGGGTGGTGGACACCGGAAGACCGGTCTTTGAAGCCACGAATACCCACCCCATCGCGCCGATGAGGATCGCCGACGCCAGCGCGGGTGGGGTCGTGATGCCGGACTGGATGAGACCGGCGCTGAAGGTCTTGAGCATAGCGCTCGCCACCAGGGCCGAGAGGCCCGCGCCGGACACCGTCCACGCCGTCCCCCAGATGATGGCGGTGCGATAGTCGGTGACGCCACTCCCGACAAGTGTCGCGATCGCCTTGGAGACGTCATTGGTGCCATTGGCGTAGGCCGTGGCCATCACAAGCAGCAGGGCAAGCAGTGAAAGTTCCATGGGCGATTACGAGATCGCGCCGCCGCAGGACGAGCCGGCGCCGGCCGTGCAGCCGTAGCAGTGCATCCCGGTGACGACCCGCCGGCGCGCCAGCAGGGCAAGATCGAACTCGTGGATGGTCTGCGGCGCCGCGCCCTCCACCGGCAGGTCCAGCATCTGGTTGAAGTCGCAGTCCGAAAGCCGGCCGTCCCAGTTCACGCTGATCAGGCTCCGGCACATGAGCCCGTCCACGGAAGCCGGATTGAAGCTCGTGGTGAGTTTCTCCATATACGCCTCGTACTGGCCCGCGCGATGCAGGTCGTCCAGGAACCGGCTGATGGGCATATTGGTGATGGTGTAGAGGCGGTTGAAGCGGATGCCGAAGCGCTTCGCCAGCTCGTCCCTGTAGTCGGCTTCCAGATCGGCCTGCGGAGGCGGCAGCTTGGGGCCCAGCGGGTTGTACACCAGATTCAGCGCCAAGCCGGTCCCTTCCTGGCCGTAGCCCAGCGCATTGAAAAGCCGCAGCGCCTCGATGCTCCGGCCATACACTCCCTTGCCACGCTGCTGATCCACGTTCTCCTCGAGATAGCAGGGTAACGAGGCAATCACCTCCACTTGATGATCGGCGAGGAATTTCGGCAGGTGCTGCTTGTCCCGCACGAAGAAGACGGTCAGGTTGCAGCGGTCCATCACGCGCCGCCCCATCGCCCGGCACTGCTCCACCAGATACTCGAAATGCGGATTCATCTCCGGCGCGCCGCCGGTGATGTCCACCGCGTGGATCTCCGGATAGCGCCGCACGACGCCGAGCACCGCGTCCACCGTCTCCCGCGTCATGCTCTCGGTACGCGTGGGACCGGCATCCACATGGCAATGGGTGCAGGTCTGGTTGCAGAGCTTGCCGACATTGACCTGCAGGGTATCGAGGCGCAGCGCCCGCAGCGACGCGTGGCCGTGCTCCGCGAGGGTTTTGTCGAAGACAGCCGGCGCCAGCTGAGGCATGTCAGCAACAGCCTCCGCCAGGATCGCATGAGACCGCTTCACCCGAGACCGCCTCGGTCGCCCGGTTGATGACCGTGAAGTGCCGGCTGTAGGGGCCGGAGTCCAGCACGTCCAGCGTCTTCGAGCAGATCTCCAGCGGGACACCCCGCCAATAGACATGGTGATCATCGTCCTCCGCTTCCGCAAACGGAGCGGTCAGGATCGCATAGTGGCCCTTCCAGACGCAGGGCGCATCGGCGGGCAGAATCGAAACGAGGCGCTGATCGGTCGTCGCCAGCAAGATCGGAGTCTCCGCCAGAAGAAACAGCCGCTCGAACGGCGGCGTCTTGAGCAACTGCGCCGCGCGCGCGGACACCGGCGCAGGCTTGCCGCGGTGATAGGTCTGGCCCAGTTCATCCACCGCCCGGCTGAAGGGGCCCACCAGCGTTGCGAACTTGGCTTCCGTGGCCTCCGCCGCTTCCGGCAGCTTATAGCCGGTCAGCGTCAGCGAGAAGAAATGGATGCCGTCGATGACGCTCCACGGGGAGAACTTCATCTGGTGCACGCCAAGGAGCCCGGCCTGCACCAGGCCTCCGAGGTACTCCCACGCGGGCAGGGCGCCGGACAGGCAGTCCCCCCATTTCTGCGTATCGTGAATCAGGTATTGGGGCACCGGCTGATCCGCCACGATGTCCGAGATCGTGAACCGGCCACCGGGCCGGATGGCCCGGAACATCTCGCGAAACACCCTGGCCTTGTCCGGAGCCAGATTGATCACGCAGTTCGAGATGATCAGATCGATCGTGCCGTCCTCGACGGGGAGATTTTCCGCGTGCCCCTTGCGGAACTCGACGTTCGGCGCGGCATACCCGAGGTTCTTCGCCACGATGGGCGTGTTGCGGCGGGCCATCGCCAGCATCTCGTCGGTCATGTCGATCCCGATCACCCGACCGGACGGGCCGACGCGCCGGGCCGCCTCGAAACAATCAATGCCCCCGCCCGACCCGATGTCCAGCACGGTTTCCCCGGGCCGCACTGTCGCCAGACCGGCGGGCGTGCCGCAGCCATAGGACACGCGCAGGACCTCCTCCGGAACAAATGCGCGCAGGTCGTCGAAGTTATAGCCGGTCGGGCAGCACATCTGCTCGCCGGTGGTCACCGCCCTGGCGTACCGCTCGCTGACTTGCTGCGTGATCGTCTCGTCAGACATGAGTACCTCGCGCTAAATGAAGTTATACAGATGCGTCCCTATAGCAGGGTCGTCTCACCCCGTCAAGATTGTACGCCGCATACATCGCGCAGTCACCTCTCACGGGTGTAGTCTCGCCGGAAGCCGGAACGTTACACAAGAAAATTCAGCTATCTTCCCATCTTCCTGATTGGCCCAGACTGCAGGCCGGGCCCAGTCGTTTATCATCCGCCACGCTAACAGCAAGAGGTCACACTGTCTGTGAGCTGGCTTACAGAAAGTTCGAAAGAGATATGCGATAAAATCCTATGAACCTGTTGGAGGTTTTTGTTCATCCGGGATGCCTTTCGGAAAAAGAAGAGGCCCCTCACCCTCAGGCATCTCATCAAGATCGCCGCACTCGTCCTGCGGTGAACTGATAGAATGAATGCAGGGCCAAAGAACGGAGAGGGCGCGGACCATTAAAAGACGAATCGTGAGGGGTCTTATGAGTGAGCAGGTCACGGTATTTCCTGGTGACGAATACAATCGGACGTTGGTCAACAATGTCCATCCACACGACTGGGTCAACCCAGAGCCGACCGGCACTTACAACCTCGTGGTGATCGGGGCCGGCACGGCCGGACTCGTCACGGCGGCGATCGCCGCAGGAGTAGGCGCCAAGGTGGCCTTGATTGAGAAACACCTCATGGGGGGCGACTGCCTGAACGTAGGTTGCGTCCCCTCGAAGGGTATCATCCGAGCCTCTCGCGCCTGGGCTGAGGTCCGCAACGCGGAGAAATTTGGCGTGCACATCCCGCCCGGGGTGAAGTATGACTTTGGCGCGGCCATGGCCCGCATGCGGAGGCTGCGGGCGCATATCAGCCACACCGACTCGGCCCACCGGTACAAAAGTCTCGGCGTGGACGTGTTCATCGGCGAGGGGCGGTTCACGGGGTCGGATGCCATCGAGGTCGGTGGGATGACACTCCGATTTAAAAAGGCTGCAATCTGCACGGGCGCCCGTGCGGTGACCCTCCCCATCCCGGGCTTACAGGAAGCAGGCGCCTACACCAATGAAACAATCTTTACACTCACGGAGCTGCCGCCGCGCTTGGGTGTGATCGGAGCCGGCCCGATCGGGTGCGAGCTCGCCCAGGCCTTTGCACGATTCGGCAGTCAGGTCACAGTATTTGAGCAGGAATGTCGCATCCTGCCACGCGAGGATCCGGACGCGGGCCGCGTGGTTGAACGGGCCATGACCCGCGACGGGGTTCAGTTCCTCTGTGAAGCCGGTATCAACCAGATCACAACACGTGGAACGGAGAAGGTGATCCACTACACACGCCACGGCAAGGCTGAGGAATTGGTGGTGGAGGAGATCCTGGTGGGTATTGGCCGCGCGCCGAACGTGGAAGGGCTTGGATTGGAGACAGTCGGGGTCGAATACGACAAATCCGGCGTGAAAGTGAACGACCGGTTGCAGACGACCAATCCACGCATCTACGCTGCAGGCGACATCTGCTCGCGGTACAAATTCACGCATGCCGCCGACGCGATGGCCCAGATCGTGATTCAGAATGCGCTCTTCCCCCACCCGCTGGGCCTCGGTTACGCGAGCATGGATGCGCTGATCATGCCCTGGTGCACCTTTACGCAACCTGAGATCGCGCATGTCGGCATGTACGAAACGGACGCCAAGGCCAAGGGATTAGAAGTGGAAACGCACACCTACCGGCTCGATGAGGTGGACCGTGCCGTCCTGGATGGTGAGGACAACGGGTTTGCCCGGGTGCATATCCAAAAGGGCACGGATACGATTCTTGGCGCGACCATCGTGGCAGCTCATGCGGGTGAGATGATCAGCGAGTTCACGGTCCTGATGCGAGGCGGCCTTGGATTGAAAACCCTCGTTGGGACGATCCATCCCTATCCAACCCAAACGGAAGTCATCAAGAAGGTCGCCAATGCATGGCGCAAAGCCCACTTTACTGAAGGCCAGAAAAATGTGCTCCGTAAGTGGTTTGCCTGGACCCGATGGTAATATTGACGCCGACCTCTTTGGCCAGCCGACCGATCGTCATTCCTGAAGCCATGGCGGTACCTCGTGATGAAGTCTACACCCTGTACCATAGTACAGAGTCAAGGGGTCTGTGAGAGTTTTCATGCCGGATTTCAAAACCGCTGCCGTTCTTCTATAATGCCCGCATGTCCAAACGGTTCGACCAGGTCGTCGAGATCATGTCGCGGCTGCGGGGGGAAGGCGGATGCCCGTGGGACCGCAAGCAGACCCGCGAATCGCTCAAGCCCTACCTGATCGAAGAGGCCTACGAAGTCCTCGAGACCATCGAGGCGCAGGACGATCCCAAGCTGAAGGAAGAGCTGGGCGACGTCCTCCTGCAGATCCTCTTCCACGCCGAGATCGGCCGGGAGCGCCGCACCTTTACCATCGAAGACGTCCTGGAGACGCTGGCGGACAAGCTGGTCCGGCGCCACCCGCACGTGTTCGGCAAAACTACACCCTCCCCTCCCGATAAGAAGATCAGTGCCGAAGAAGTTGTTCACCGCTGGGAGGAAATCAAGCGCCAGGAAAAAGCCGACCAGTCCGGCAACGGCGACGCAGGCTCGGCGTTGGACGACGTGCCCAAGGCGCTGCCGGCGCTCCTGCGCGCGTATCAGTTGCAGGTACGGGCGGCCCGCGTCGGCTTCGACTGGCCGCACGACGAGACCGGCTACGCCCAGGTCGTGGACAAGGTGCACGAGGAGCTGCGCGAAGTGGAGGAAGCGCGGGCCGATGTCGCGCAGAATGCGACGGCGGCGGCGCGGCAGCGCCTGCAGGACGAGGTCGGCGACATCCTGTTCGCGCTGGTCAACCTCGCCCGCGTCGTGAAAGTGAATCCCGAAGAAGCCCTCCGCGGGTCCGCCAACCGGTTCGCCGCGCGATTCACCCACATGGAGCAGGCCGCCAAGTCCCGCGGCCGCTCGCTGCACGGGATGACCCTGGCCGAGATGGAACGCCTGTGGGACGAGGCCAAAGCGGCGGAAGGGAACAAGGCTCAGCCATGACCGACGGGACTCCCGAGTCTGCAGGAATACCCGAGCCAGCCTGGCGCAACCCGAGCGCGCCCGAGCCCGGCAAACCCACCGGCGGGCATCCGGTCACCGCCGTCGTGGGCGGGATCCTCGCGCTGTGGCTCATCCTCTGGGTCGTCATTCCCAACCCCAAGGACCAGCCGACCGACCCGACGACGGGCCAGACCACCCGCACGCCCGGCATGACCACGGGCACGCCGAGCGCGCCGCACGTCACGTCCCGCACCGTGACCGTGCTGCCGGAGTATAACGCCGTCGCAGTGCTCGTGCCGCCGGATACGACCGATGAGCAGGTCGCCCAGTTGTTGCAGCGCTTCAAGAAGGCCCGCCTGGACGAAACCCTGCCCCAGTACATCCCGCCGACCAGCAAGGGCGACAAGCTCGGCCCTCATGCCATCGCCGATATCTATGTGTTTTCCGAAACGGACTGGGCCACCGCCGACTCCCTCCTGATCCTGGCGCGCGGCCCACACAGCCCACCCGATCCCCGGAAGAAAGACGGGCGGACGTTCACGGAGACCATCGGCCGGGTCCGGGGCCACTACGTCATCAACCTGCACGAGGCGGAACACCGGGACCGCGCCTCGATCGGCTACGCCGACGAAGAGGGACAGATCCACGGATCGAACTACAAGGAGCTCTTCTGAACCGACCGCCATCCAGCCGGTGGTATTGGATCGCCGCGCTTCTGATTTTCCTCGCGGGACTGGCCGACTTTGCCGTCTACGTGGTCAAAAGCCTCGACAACATGATGGACAGCCTCACCGAGGTCGCGGTGCCCGGCACGGTCGAGCTGACGTTCACGAAGACAGGCACCTACACAATTTTCATGGAAGCGGATGAACAGCAGCCGACGGCAAAGCTGAACGTGCGACTTGTCTCCCCAAAGACCGGCGCCTTTGTGAACGTCGACCCGGTTACCACGCTGAAGTTTTATATCCGGGACGACCGGCTGGCCGTGGCCGTCAAGGAGTTCCGGATCGAGCAGCCGGGACCCTATGAGCTGGCCGCATTTTTCTCCGCGAGTCCTCGGGAAATTCCGGCGACCCTGACCATTGGGCACAGTTGGGGAGAGCGATCCCTCGACATTTTCGTGACGGGCATGACCGGGCTCCTGGTCTGGATGACGGTCGCAGGCGTGGTCGCGGCGATCCCCTTCATCAGAAAGCGCCCCGCCGACGCTCAGCCGGGCGGGGCCGCTCCTTCCGATACGGATTCCGTCCATCTTCTGCGCTTTCACGGCTCCGGGGGAGAACTCTTCGGCATCTTCGTCATCAACGCCCTGCTGACCCTCCTCACCCTCGGCGTCTATTCCTTCTGGGCCAAGGTGAAAACCCGCCGATACGTATGGGGGCAGACGGAGTTCGCCGGAGACCGTTTCAGCTTTCATGGCACAGGCCGGGAACTCCTCATCGGGTGGCTCAAGGCGGTGGCCCTATTCGGCGGGCTTGTCATCATCACCAGAATGCTTCTGCCCACATTCTGGGACGATCCCAATGCCGACGCGGCGGGACAAATCCTGCTGGCCGGCGGCTTCGTCATCCTGCTCCCCCTGGCGATCATCGGCTCGATGAGCTATCGGCTGAGCCGCACGTCCTGGCGCGGCGTGCGCTTTGGCTTTCAGGGAGGCTATCAGGAACTCCTGGGGGTCATGCTCCGAAGTTTCCTGCTCACGGGGCTCACCCTCGGGCTGTATCTTCCGTTCTACCAGACCAACCTGCGGCGCTTTCTGGTGAACCGCTCCCGCTTCGGCTCCGTTTCGTTCACCTTGGACGGCGACGGCAGGGCTCTGCTTGGCAGGTACGTGCTCACGCTCCTGCTGACCCTGCCGACGCTGGGGCTTATCTGGCTGTGGTACCTCGCCTTCCAGCGACGGTATTACTGGAATCACACCGCCTTCGCCGGCGCGCGCTTCCACTGCACGGTCACCGGCGGAGGGCTGTTCGGACTCTATGCCGTCAACTTGGCAATCATCATTGCCAGCCTGGGTCTGGCCATCCCCTGGGCGACAGTTCGGACGAGGCGCTATGAGATGGAGCACCTCGTGCTGCAGGGCTCGCTGGACATCGAGAACATCACACAGCAGGCGCAGGCCGCCACCCCCACCGGCGAAGAACTCTCCGGCTTCCTCGACGTCGATGCCCTCCCCGGCTAGCCCCACATCCTGGTCCGGCCATTACTTTGATGGCCGCACGACCGCGCGCCATCCCGTCACCATCGTCCTTGCGCCAAGCGGGCTCGAACTGCACATCACGGACGGCGCGCGGGCCTTCTGGCCGTACGGCGACATCACCCAGACGCAGGGCGCATACGCCAACGAGCCGGTCCGGCTGGAACGTGGATGCCCGATCCCCGAAGCCGTCGTCGTGGAAGACCCGTCGTTCCTCGAGGCTCTACGGTATTTTGCCCGCGAGAGCGAGCGGCAGTTCGCCGGGCCGCGCCGTCGCGCAAGTCTCGTGCGCCTGATCGTGCTGGCCGGTGCGGCCTCCATCGCCGTGATCGCCGGCATGATCCTCTGGGGCATTCCGGCGCTTGCCGAGCTGGTCACGCCGCTGATCCCGACGTCCTGGGAAACGGCGCTGGGCGAATCGGTCGTACAACAGCTTGCGCCGGCCGATCGCCGGTGCGCCGACAGTCGGCTGCGAGACAGCGTGGACAGCATCGTGGCGCGCCTGGCGGCCGCCCGGCCCGACTCCCCCTACCGCGTTCACGTCACCGTCGTGGACGGACCGGTGTTCAACGCCTTCGCCGCTCCCGGCGGCCAGATCGTGCTCTTCAGAAAGATGCTGCAGTCCGCGGAGCGGCCGGAGGAACTGGCCGGCGTGCTGGCCCACGAGATGCAGCACATCTATCGTCGCCATGCCATGAAAGCGCTGGTGCGGGATCTGTCCATCGCCGCGATCGTGGGGGCGGTGTTCGGGGATATCACGGGCATCGGCGCGCTGGCCGTCGCAGCGGGACGGACGCTGACAACGCTCCACTACAGCAGGGAGACCGAAACGGAAGCCGATCGGGAAGGCCTGGCGTTACTCCAGGCTGCACGGATCGACCCGATGGGCATGGTCCGCTTCTTCGAGACATTGAAGAAGCACACAGGCGACGCGGGGTTGCCGGCATATCTCTCCACCCATCCCGATACGGAGCAGCGGCTCGCCGAGATGAAGGCTCTGGCCGCGGCAATGCCCGTCCAATCCGAACCGCTGCTGGCGGATGTGAAGTGGGACGAGGTGAGGAAGCTGTGCCGATGAGCCGTCAGATCTGGAATTGGGCTTCGTAGAGGGTGCGGTAGAGGCCGCTGCGGGCGAGGAGCGTCTCGTGCGTGCCCTCTTCGACAAGACGCCCGCCGTCGAGGACGAAGATGCGGCCCACGTGGCGGAGCGTCGAGAGCCGGTGCGCAATGATGAACGTCGTCCGGTTGCGCGTCAGACCCTCCAGCGCCTCGCGGATCTTCACTTCCGTTTCCGTGTCGATGTTCGACGTGGCCTCGTCGAAGATGATGATGGGCGGGTCCTTGAGCAGCACCCGCGCGATCGAAATCCGCTGCTTCTGCCCGACCGAGAGCTTCACCCCCCGCTCCCCGATCCATGTGTCGTACTTCTCCGGCAGCTCAACGATGAACTCGTGGGCGCGCGCCGCCTGCGCGACTTCCTCCAAACGCGCCTGGCTCGCCGTCAGATCGCCATACACGATGTTCTCCTTCACCGTGCCGTTGAAGAGGAACGGCTCCTGCTGGACCAACCCGATTTGTTCGCGCACGTAGGCCAGCGGTAGATCACGGAGATCGCGACCGTCCAGCGTGATCGCCCCGTCCTTCACGTCGTAGAAACGCATCAGCAGCTTGATCAGCGTGCTCTTGCCGGCCCCCGAGGGCCCCACCAGCGCAATGCGCGTGCCGGCCTGCACCTCGAAGTTCACGTCCTTCAGCACCGGAATGTCCGGCCGGTAATGAAACGACACGTGCCGCGCCGCCACTTCCCCGCGCAGCTTGCCGGCGGGACGGACGACCCCGGGCCGGTCCGCGACTTCGGGGTTCGTGTCCAGAATCTCGAAGACCCGCTCGCTCGCCGCCAGCGCGTGCTGAAGCATGTGGTTCACCGAGTGAATCTGGTTGATCGGCACGTAGAACAGGGCCAGGTAGCCCACAAACGCGACCAGCTCGCCGACGGACAGGGTCCCCGCCAGCACCTCGCCGGTGCCGTACCACAGGATGATCACGCTGCCGAGACTCCCCACCACGATCATGCTGGGCGAGTACATGGACCAGAGCGTCATGACCCGCAGATTGCTGTCGGAATACGTCTTGCTCCGTTGATTGAACCGCTCGCGCTCGTAGGCCTCCCGGTCGAATCCCATCGTCTCGCGGATGCCCGAGATGGCGTCCTGCAGGTAGGCGTTCAGCTCGGCCGAGCTTTCGCGGACCCCTCGGTAGAACTTGTGCACCCTGCCGGTGAAGTACGAGGCGGAGAACACGAGGACGGGGATGGGCAGCAGGGACAGCAGCGCCAGCTTCCAGTTGAGCGAGAATAGAATGGCCGAGATCCCGATCAGCGTCAGCGACGACATCAATAGAGATTCGATGCCGTCGATGAAGATGCGCTCGACGTGCTCGACGTCGTTGTTGACCCGGTTCATGATCTCGCCGGTCGAGCGGTTCTCGTAGTAGCTGATCGAGAGGCGCTGGAGGGCCGTGAAGACCTGGTCGCGCAGGTCGTAGATGACCCGCTGCTCCAGGGTGTTGTTGAAACGGATGCGGAGCGACGACGCGACGTTCTTGCCGACGTGAGCGCACAGCAGGCCGGCGATGACCCACGGCAGGAGTCCCACCCGGTTGCCGCCGATGACGTCGTCGATGATGATTTTGAGGAGCCAGGGAGGGAGCAGCTCAATGGCGGCCGCCGTCGTGGCCGCCGCGAAGGTGAGCGCCGCCAACCCCCGGTATGGCCGGATATAGGTGAGGACCCGAAGCAGGGACTTCAAAGCAGGCTAGATGACCTCGGCGTGTTCCGTCCGCCAGTACTTGTCGAACTCCTCCAGGTGGGTGAGCGTCGAGAAGTCGGTCATACGATCCAGGAACAGTTTGCCGATAAGGTGATCCATTTCATGCTGGATGCAGACGGCATACAGCCCCGCCGCGTCCAGTTCGACGGACTTCCCATCCCGATCCAGATACTTGACGCGCACCCCGACCGGACGCGTCACCTTCCCGCGCAGATTATCGACGCTGAGGCACCCTTCCCAGCTTTCGGCGGTCGCCGGCGAGTACCCCACGATCACCGGGTTGATCAGGATGGTCTGCGGGAACCCGTGCTCGCCCTTGCATTCCATCACCATGACCTGCTCGGAACGGGACACTTGCGGGGCCGCCAGGCCGATCCCGTCGCTCTCCACCATCGTGTCCAGCATATCGTCGAGGAACTGCTGGAACACGCGTTTGCCTATCGTATCCGGATCAACCGGCGCGGCGATTTGCCGCAGGACCGGCGACCCCAGCCTCGCAATCTTCAGTACGGCCATTTCTGCGCTCCTTGAAAGCTGGTCCGATCGCGCTTGTAATCGTGCCTCATGCTAACACAGACAAAGCGGAACGGACAATACGGGCCTCGGCGCTTGAGCGGCGCGCGCTCAATAGCCGACGCAGCATTGAGCCTCCGTTATCTATTATTGATGATCGTGGATTCAGTGCCGCCGAGCGGCGCGCTGCCGGTGCCGCCGTCCATGGACAAGTAGCGGACATTATCGAAATAGGTCACGGCGGGCCCGCTCGCCCAGAGCCCGACCTTGCCCTTCTTGTAGCGTCCGAACTCCCAGGCTTCCTCGCGGGCCGAGATGAACTGGCGGTTATCGTAGAGTGCCTCCATCTCCGCGCCGCGGATCGTCAGCCGCAGGGAATGCCACTGCCCCGGCTCCATAGATTCCACGCTCAGGTCTTGCAAGTGCTTCACCTCTCCGTTCACGACCCGATCGATCCGGACCAACTTCTCCTGCGGGCTGAGCCAGACCACGTAGTAATTGCGGTCGTCCTCGGCCCGAAAAATGGCGCCGCCGCCCTGGCTTTCTCCACCCGACGCCGTCTTGATGCGCACCGTCAGATCCACATTCATGGCCTCGATGCCGTCAAGAAAAATCACCTGGGGCGCGGCAGCCGCCTTATCCGAGGGAATTCGACTCAGCACATTCGGCGAAGACATCGCCTTGGCATCCGTTGCAACTTCCCATCGTCCAGACGCCCCGTTCGCATTGCCGACGGCAAACCCGGCGGGCGGATTGCCCGGCGCATCCGTGTCGAAGGACCAATCCTGAATTTTGAAATCGGCCCACGCGGGATTTCCCAGGGCGAACATCACCATCGCGGCTGCCACTATTCGGATTCTCACAAATGGCACTCCTTATGAATCGCACGAGGTTATTTGACTTTCAGCTCGGTCCAGGCGCGGTCGTAGGCCTTGATCGCCTCGCCCACGTCCTTGATCCATTCGAGCCTGGACACGACCGCTTCAGGGGGATAGATGGCCGGGTTCTGCGCGATCTCCTTGGGGACAAACAGGCGCGCCTCCTCGCTGGCGCTGGCATACTTCACCTTGGCCGTGATGAGCGCGGCGATCTGCGGCTCCAGCAGAAAGTTGATGAAGGCCATGGCCTCCTCCCTGTGCACGGACGTCTTGAGGACACACAGGTTGTCCTGCCAGATCGTGCCGCCCTCCTTGGGGATCACGTACTTGATGGAGGGGCGCTCGGCCGCGGCCCGCATGATGGTTCCGCTCCAGCCATGAGCGAGCACCACTTCGCCCGAGACCAGCAGCTGATCGTAGTTCTCGCTGGTATAGGTCTTCACGAGGGCCTTCTGCGCCATCAGCCGCGCCTTGGCCGCATTGAGCTTGGCGGGCTCCGCCGCATTCAGGGACTCGCCCGCCGCACGCAAGGCCATGCCGAAGACCTCCCGCTCGTCGTTGAGGAGACTGATCCTGCCCTTGTAGCGCTCGTCCCACAGCACCTGCCAGCTGTCAGGCGGCGGCGACACCAGGTCGGCGTTGTAACCGATGCCGGTCGTGCCCCACAGGTAGGGAATCGAGTAGGTGTTCTTCGGATCGTAGTAGAGGCCCTTGAGGTGCGTGAAGACGTGGGCGAGGTTCGGGATCTTCGCCTGATCCAATTCGGCCAGCAGGCCCTGCTTGACCAGGATCGAGACCATGTAGTCCGAAGGCACGACCACGTCGTAGCCCGCCGCGCCGCCTTGCAGTTTCGCCAGCAGTTCCTCGTTCGAGCCGAACGTGTCCGTGACGACCTTGACACCGAATCGCTCCTCGAACTGCCTGACGACCGTCTCCTCGGTATAGTCCGACCAGGTAAACAGATGCAGCGTGACCGGCTTGGCCTTCCCCTGCTCGTTCGCCCCCGGCGAACAGGCCGCCAAGGCGAACGCCAACAGAATGAAAAGCACCATTCGATGGGAAATCATGAAGGACTTGCAAGGGTTGCTGCTGAAAAGGCCGACGGCACGGCTAGACGACTTGGCCGATAGACTTCTCGTTTTTGATGGTGACGGTTGGGTGGAGATTGGCCGGAGGGATGGGCAGGCCCCGCTCTTTGAGCAGCGCGACATGTTCGTCCATGCCAAATTTCGCGTGACGCAGACAGTTCTCGATGGAATGCCCGGTACCGGTAAATCCTTCGAGGTCCGGCGAATGGAACCCGAAAAACGTCGGGTCCTCCGTCGCCTCGATCACGAGCGAATACTTGAGGTCAAGCACGCTACGCCTCCTTGCGCCCCAGACCAGCCGCTTTCAAGATGGCCTGGCAGGTCCCGCCCGGAACTTCCTTGGCTCCATGATAATCGATTCGGATCAATCGGTCTACTCCCGGCTTCGAATAATAGCGAATCGACCCTTTCTCCTTGACGAGCGTAAACCCATTCCGCTCCAACAATCTGACCAACTCGCTGAATTTCACGCATAGGCCCCGTTTCCCTTATAGACACCCCAAAGCCGAAAAGGTGACTGGTCATTTCCGTTGCACCCACGTCGCCGCGGCCACCAGCGCCATCGAAACCAGCGCCAGGCAGTCCTGCTCAGACCCAGTCAGAATCAGTGTGGGATTTGACAGGTACGGCTGGCAAGGCGCTCAGCCGTGCGGCGATGGCGGACAGCTCTGCATCGAGTGCCCGCGCTTCGTCGGCGCCGGCGATGCGGGCTACGCCCACGGCCAGCTCGATGCGGTAGTGGTTGTCGCGATCCGAGAACCATTCCAGGTAGGGATGCGGCGGCAGGTGCGGGTGCGGGTCGAATGACATCAGGCTAACTTCGCCGGTCTGCGGATTCTCCAGATCCACCAGGACCTGGCCGGCCAGATCATCATCCACGAATGACGGGTTGCTGAACGCGATCAGCGTGCCCTGAATCTCTCCCCTGAAGTCCCCACGCAGCAAAAATTCCACCGGGCCGATCGCCGCGAAGGTGATCCGGCCGACGACCCGCCCCGGCGTGCGGTTGTCCAGGAAGCCTTCCTTGACCCACCGGCCGCTGCTGAACTTCTGCGCCACAGTCCATCAGTCGGGGATCAGCTGCCACTCGTCCTTCTCGATCCAGACCCATCGGCCTGTTTCAAGCTTCTTGACGTCTTCCTTCTCGAACAGCTTCATGTACCGCGCGATACGGTCCGGATCGTCGATCCGCTCCTCCTGCATCATTCCGTTCGGCAGCTTGAACTTTCTCAATAGCAACGGCATGGCCCTCGAACCTCCCTCGCACAGGTTATTGTTCTGGTAATCCCAGACGTGGCACAGTACAAAACGGCCGCCGCCGGTGTCAAGCCAACCAACTGGATTTGCGGCCGACTCCGCCTTATAATACGCCCATATCGTCGGGTGAGATGAAAGGACTCTACCATGCCGCTGTATGAATACCATTGCGAGGGATGCGGAAAGGATTTCGAGGAACAGCAGTCGCTGAACTTCAACACCGCCGATACCGAGTGCCCCCATTGCATGCAGCAGAAGGCCGTCCGGAAAATTTCGGCGGTGTCCATGTCCATCAAGGGTGCCACCCGGAAGCCCCGGAGTTCCGATATCAGGGCCGAGGCCGGCATAAGAAAGGCGGAAGAGGTGTTGAATAGAATTCCGCCGGCGTTCGGCAAACGTGGCGAAACCCCTGATCTTGAGTAGGCTCAGGGAGTCTGGTACCATAAGTCGTTCAGCCTGCCTAACCTGGAGGGCCATCATGAAGACGACCGCGGCGACGCTGATCATGATCTTCGGGGCTGCCCTTGGATTCCTCCCGCTCGCTTCCGCCGACGTCGTCATCCCGGGCATGGGCTCCGGCGCCTATGACGTGCCCTCCGTGGGGGGGCCCGGTGACGCGGTCGATAAAGCGCCGATCTGCGACAACCGCTCGCGGCCCAAAATCACGAAAGTCGCACCAGATCCCATGAAGCCCGGGGACAAGGTCACGATCACGGGAGAAAGCTTCGGCACGAAGGAATGTTTCCACGGCGTCTCCTTCGGGTCGGGAGGCGGGATGGATGGGGCCAAGCCCTCGTTCAAATACGTGAACGAGACGACCGTCGAAGCGACCGTCCCGGACCTCAAACCCGGCCTGAGCCGGGTGAACGTGGTCACCGGGGGGGGCAGCGCGCAGGCCATCATCCTGATCCAGGCCAAGTAATCCTCCGCTTTTGTGATACTCTTCGCATTCTTTTTAAAGCCATCAGTTTGAGGCGGCTTCACGCGTATGTTTAAGAGAATTCTCGTTGCCAACCGCGGTGAAATCGCCATGCGCATCATCCGCGCCTGCCGGGAGCTCGGCATCCGGACGGTCGGAGTCTATGCGGAGTGCGACGCGACCGCCATTTACGTGAAGAAGGCCGACTCGTCGCATCTCATCGGCCCGGGCCCGGTCCAGGGCTATCTCGACATGCAGGGACTCGTGGACATCGCCAAACGGACCGGCGCCGACGGCATTCACCCGGGATACGGCTTCCTCTCGGAGAACTCGGAATTCGCCGGCCTCTGCGAGGCGTCCGGCATCACCTTCATCGGGCCGTCTCCCCAGGCCATCCACCTGATGGGCAACAAAGTGCAGGCCCGCGAGATCGCGAAGAAGGCCGGCGTGCCGATCGTGCCCGGCACCGACCAGGGCGTGTCGAACCCCACGGAGGCCCTGAACTTCGCCGCGTATGCCGGCTACCCCCTGATGGTCAAGGCCTCCATGGGCGGAGGCGGGCGGGGCCTGCACGTCGTCCGGAACGACCAGGAACTGATCACCCAGATGGAGGTGGCCCGCCGGGAGGCACTGTCCTCGTTCGGCAACGGTGAGATCTTTCTGGAGAAATACATCGAGTGCCCGCACCACATTGAATTCCAGGTCCTGGCCGACAAGCACGGACACATCATCCATCTCGGCGAGCGCGACTGCTCGATCCAGCGGCGTCACCAGAAGCTGATCGAGGTCGCCCCGTCGCTGGTCCTGGACAAAGACCTGCGGGCCCGGATGGGCGAGGCCGCCATCGCCGTGGCCAAAGCGGTGAACTACGACAACGCCGGCACCGTGGAGTTTCTCCTCGACCAGAACCGCAACTTCTACTTCATCGAGATGAACACCCGCATCCAGGTGGAGCACACCATCACCGAACAGATCACGGGCATCGACCTCGTGCGGTCGCAGATTCAGAGTGCCGCGGGACAACCCCTGGAAGTCACCCAGGAGGACGTGCATCTCCAGGGCCACGCGATTCAATGCCGGATCAACGCCGAGGATCCCCGCAACAACTTCCGTCCCTGCACCGGCACCGTAACAGCGTACTACTCGCCGGGCGGCATCGGTGTCCGCATCGACGGCGCGGTC
>Ga0163199_1000793_pt1 | contig 19864 bp, 16 predicted proteins | sample PL_2010_150m_FD_113537 | JGI IMG/M metagenome (GOLD analysis project Ga0163199, IMG submission 113537) | Freshwater microbial communities from Powell Lake, British Columbia, Canada to study Microbial Dark Matter (Phase II) - PL_2010_150m | ecosystem: Environmental > Aquatic > Freshwater > Lake ...
CGGCGGGCGGGGTGATCGGCGGGGTATCCAGCCTGGTGGGGATCGGCGGCGGCACGCTATCGGTGCCGTTCATGACCTGGTGCAACCTCAAAATGCACCAGGCCATCGGCACTTCCGCCGCTATCGGTTTTCCCATCGCCGCCGCCGGGGCCGTGGGGTTCCTGCTCAACGGCCTGGCGGCATCGGGACTGCCGCAATATAGCTGGGGATTTATTTATTTGCCGGCACTCGCCGGATTGGTGTTCGCCAGCGTCCTGACCGCGCCGTTCGGCGCACGGCTGGCGCATCGCCTGCCGGTGGCGAAGTTGAAGAAGATTTTTGCCGCGTTGCTGCTGGTGCTGGGGACGCGGATGCTGATCAGCCTGGGATAAGCGCCTGGCTAGTCTCTCCCCTTTTTCCGTTCCGCTTTCTGCGCATACATCAGCGTATCGGCGCGTTCCAGCATTTCCTCGATTGAGCACATCGCGCTGGGCGCGCACTCCACGACGCCGATACTGATGGACAGTTCATACGGTTTGAGGCGTTTGGCATTGAATTGCGCGATGTTGTCCTGAAAGCGTTGGGCGATCTGTTCGGCGCTGCTGGCAGCGGGTTCGATGGCGACGATGGCGAATTCGTCGCCGCCCATGCGGGCGATGATGTCCGAACCGCGAAAGGTCTCCTTGAGCAGCCGGGCGGTTTGCATCAACGCTAGATCGCCTTCCTTGTGGCCGTAGGTGTCGTTGATGGTTTTCATGCCGTCGAGGTCGGCGAAAATCAGGTAGAAAGTGCTTTGTTTGCGGCGCGATACCCGCATCTGGTGTTCCGCCAGCGTCATGAAGCCGCGCCGGTTGTAGAGGCCGGTAAGCTCGTCGATCAGCGACAGGATACGCAGCGCCGCCTTCATGCGGTGGCGTTCGATCGCATAGCGGATGGCACGCACCAGCAGGTGGCCGGTGACTTCGCCCTTGACCAGGTAATCCTGGGCGCCGCTACGCACCGCCTGGATGCCGGTGTTGACATCGTCCAGTCCGGTGAGGATGACGATCGGGGTATCCGGCGCCGCGTTTTCGGTTTTTTCCACCGTTTCCAGGCCATGACTATCCGGTAGCGACAGATCCAGCAGGATCAGGTCGAATTCTTCGTTGGCCAAACTGTCCTGCGCGGCTTGCAGGCAGTCCGCGTACTCCAGCTGGATGCGGGAATAGCTCACCTCGGCCAGCGCTTCGAGGATCAGGCGCCGGTCGCCGGGGTTGTCCTCTACTAGCAGGACGCGGATCGGTTCGCCATCGGTCATTGGGTGGGGTTTTTCGGTAGTTTGACCACGGTAAGCCAGAAGCCCTCGATCGACTTGACGATTTCCATGAATTGATCGAGTTCCACCGGCTTGGTGATGTAGCAATTGGCGTGCAGGCCATAGGCTTGGGCGATGTCCTTTTCCGCCCCGGAGGTGGTGAGTATCACCACCGGGATATGTTTGAGTTTTTCGTCGGTCTTGATCAGGCGCAGGACCTCGCGTCCGTCCATCTTGGGCATGTTGAGGTCGAGCAGCACCAGGTCGGGCATCGGCTGTCCGCTATAGGGTGCCTCCTGGCGCAGCATTTTCATGGCCTCCAGGCCGTCGTTGGCGACATGCAGGTTTACCGCAATATGCGCCTCTTTCAACGCCTCGCGCGTCAGCCGCACATCGCCGGGATTGTCTTCGATCAGCAGGACGTCTACTGCGTGGATGATTTGATCGTGTGTCATGTTTTGTCACCTTCGATGTTGTCGGGGAGCGCGAAATGGATCGTCGTCCCCTTGTGGTATTCCGATTCGACCCAGATGCGCCCATGGTGGCGCTCGACGATACGCTTGCAGATCGCCAAGCCGATGCCGGTGCCGGAATATTTTTCGCGGCTGTGCAAACGTTTAAAAATCATGAAAATCTTCTCGAAATATTGTGGCTCAATTCCAATGCCGTTGTCACGTACCGAAATAATCCAGGCGCCTTCTTGATGCTGGGCGCTGACGTGAATTTCCGGCGGGTCTTGGCGGCGAAACTTGATGGCGTTGCTGATCAGGTTTTGTAGCACTTGGCCGATTTGCGAGTGGATCGCCGGAATCACGGGGAGCAGGTCTTGCGTGACCAGCGCCTGGTTCTCCTCGATCAGCGGGCGCAGATTCATCAACACTTCGGCCAGCACCTGGTTGCAATCGGTCATCTCAAGGTATTCGCTGTCGGTGCCGACCAGCGAGTAGGTAAGCAGATCGTTGATCAGGCGCTGCATCCTGGTTACGCCTTCCACCGCGTAGCCGATGAAATCGTTGGCGCTCTGATCCAGCTTGTCGTGATAGCGCCGCGCCAGCAGTTGGACATAGCTTGCCACCATGCGTAGCGGCTCTTGCAGATCGTGCGAGGCGATGTAGGCGAACTGCTCCAGGTCGGCGTTGGAATGCGCCAGTTCTTCCAGGCTTTTCTGGAGCGCGCTTTCGGTAAGGCGGTGCTGGGTGATTTCCGCTTGCAGTTCGCGGGTGCGTTGTTCCACCCGCGATTCCAGTTCGATGTTGGTTTTGTGCAGCACCGCTTCCTCGAACTCATGGCGCGCCAGGTTGAAGCGCATCTGCTGCTGCCGCCACAACAGGATGACGCTGAATGCGCTCAGACCGATCAGCATGGCGCTGACCGAGGCGACCATGACGCTGCGCTCGCGCAATGGCGCTTCCACTTCGGCACGATCGACCTTGGCCACCAGGAACCAGGGGGAATTCGGAATTTTACGCAGCGCCGCGAGCACTTCAACGCCGCGGTAATCCCGGCCCTCGACGGTGCCTTCCTCGCCGAGCACCGCCCTGACGGCGGGCAGCGTGGTTTCGCTGAGCGGAATGCGCAACGACATGGCGGCGGCTTTCTTGTGGCGCAATTCGTTCAGGTATAGCACGCTCTCGCCGTCGCGGCGTACCAGCAGGGTTTCCGCGGTGGGGCTGGGGGTCGGCCAGGATCGAACCAGCGGATAGAGAAAGTGGTGCGGGTCGATTTCAAAAGCCAACGCGCCGATCGCGGTTTTTTTCCCGGCTATCTCTGCCAGCAGCGGAACGAACAGGCTGAGATGGGCTTCCTCGGCCACTTGGGTGGCGTGAAAGTCGAGAAACACCACGCGCTGGGAATCCATCGCTTCCAATACGGCGGAGCGGGTGTGTTTGCAGGGGATAAGCTTCTCGTTCGAGGCCAGCCGCATTTCGCCGGCGGTATCGTAGAGATAAACGCAGCGGTAATGGCGCGCATGGCGCGGTGCGGTCATCCAGGCCAGCAATGCCTGTTTTTCCGCCGGGTCTGTTCCGTGGCTTGCCAGCCAGTGTCGGGCATGACTGACGATAAAGGAGGTGGTGAGGATGGATTCCGCCTCGGCCTGCCGTTCTTCGCGCCAATCGGCGATCTGGCGCGCTTTCAGGTCGGCAATCGCGGTCAGCTCGTTTCGTTTTTCCTGCAGTACATGTTCCAGCTGGTTTTGCAGATAAGCATAGCCGGCAGCACCGATGCCGGCGGCGAGCAGCAGAAATATCGCCACCAGGCGCCATGGCAGCAGGCCGGATTTCTGCCATGACTGCGGCATCAGATGGGCCTTTCCCGGTTTTCCTGCAACAGCCGTGGCATTTCGTCAGCCGGTCGTGGGCGGCTGAAATAATAGCCCTGTATTTCGTCGCAGCCGTTCTCGCTGAGCAGCGCCAATTGTTCCGCGGTTTCCACCCCTTCGGCGATGACTTTGAGGTTGAGGCTGTGACCGAGGGCGATGACCGCCTTGGCGATGGCCAGGTCGTTGGGGTCGCGGGTGATGTCGCGGACAAAAGACTGGTCGATTTTCAGCTTGTCCAGATCGAAGCGCTTGAGATAGCTCAAGGAGGAAAAGCCGGTGCCGAAGTCGTCGATCGACAGTTGCACGCCCATTTGCTTGATCTGGTGCAGGACGGCGAGGGTTTCCTCGGCATCCTGCATCAGGATGCTTTCGGTCAGTTCCAGTTCCAGCCGGTCCGGGTTCAGGCCGCTATCGGCGAGCGCGCGGGCCACCGCGTCAAACAGCTGTCCCTTCTCGCGGAACTGGCGCGCCGACAGGTTGACCGCCACGCGCAAGCCGGTATGTCCCAGATCGTGCCAGGCTTTGATCTGGCGGCAGGCTTCCTGGATCACCCATTCGCCTATCGGGACGATCAGCCCGGTTTCTTCGGCAATCGGGATGAAATTGGCCGGCGAAAGCATGCCCAGTTCGGGGTGTTGCAGGCGGATCAAGGCTTCCACCCCGATGATGGCGCCGCTGGCGATGTCCACTTGCGGCTGGTAATGCAACTCGAATTGCTGGCGCGCGAGCGCGTGGCGCAGGCTGTTCTCCAGCACCAGCGTTTCGAAGGTGCGTACATTCATGTCCTGCGTGTAGAACTGGCAGTTGTTGCGGCCCTGTTCCTTGGCGCGGTACATGGCGACATCGGCGTTTTTCAGCAGCGCCTGGGTGTTGTCGCCATCGTCGGGATAGACGCTGATACCGACGCTGCAGGTGATGATGATTTCCTGGCCTTCAAGCTGGAACGGCTGGTTCATCGCGGCCAATATTTTTTTCGCCATCACCGAAATCTCGTTGAGGCTATGCACCTCGCCCATCAGCACCACGAACTCGTCGCCGCCGCTGCGCGCCAGCGTGTCGAAGGTGCGGATACACTCGCTGAGGCGTTCCGCCACCAGTTGCAGCAAGTGGTCGCCGAAATCGTGGTTGAGCGATTCGTTGATGTTCTTGAAACGGTCGAGGTCGATCAGCAGCAGCGCCGCCTTGCAGTGCAGGTGCTGGCACACCGCCAGGATTTGCGCGATGCGATCATGCAGCAGGGTGCGGTTGGGCAGCCCGGTCAAGGCATCGTGGTGGGAGAGGTAGTTGATCCGCTCGTCCGCCGCCTTGCGCTGGGAAATATCGGTGAAGGTGCCGACGAAATGGGTGGTTACTCCCTGATCGTTGACGACGTTGCCGATGGACATCCATTCCGGGTAGATTTCGCCGTTCTTGCGCTTGTTCCAGATTTCCCCCTGCCAGTGGCCGCTCTCGATCAGGGAGTCCCACATCTTGCGGTAAAAGGAATCCTCGTGCCGCCCGGATTTCAGGATACGCGGGGTTTCGCCGAGAATTTCCGGCGGGGTGTAACCGGTGATTCGGATGAAGGCATTGTTGACGCGCAGAATGTGACCGGCGGTGTCGGTGATGACGATGCCGTTGGTGCTGCTCTCGAAGACCTTGGCGGCGAGGCGCAGGCTTTCCTCGCTTTGCCGGCGTTCGGAGACATCGTCGTAAATCGCCACGATTTCGCCGCTGGGCAGCTTGTAGACATAATTTTCGCGCCAGCCGGCGATGCGTTGGTCGTGGTAGAAAGTCGTCGGAAAGTGTTCCGCCGTGCCGGCTTTCCAAACGCGGCGGAACACCTCGAGGATGCCGAAGTCCTCCACGCCGGGGAACACCTCCTTCACATTCCGCTGGATGACCTGCTCGCGGCTGATCTGGTCGAGCTGTTCCGCGGCATGGTTGAATGCGCTGAAGATGAATTCCTGACCGTCCTGATCGGCCTGAAAAACCGCCACACCGCTGCTCATGTTCTCGAACAGCGCGGTTAAGCGCGCCTCGCTGGCGCGCAGGGACTCGCTGATGTGATGGCGCTCGATGGCATAGCGCACGACGCGCGTCAGCAGGTGGGGGGTGACATCGTTCTTGACCAGGTAGTCCTGGGCACCGGAACGCACCGCTTCGACCGCCAGCGCTTCGTCGTCGAGACCGGTGAGAATCACCACCGGGGTATTCGGTGCGGCCTGTTCGATGCGCCGGACCGTATCCATCCCCTGACTGTCGGGTAGCGACAGATCCAGCAGGATGACCGCGAATTGCCGTTGCGTCAGGGTTTCCTGGGCCTTGCCGAGACTTTCCGCCCATTCCAGGCGAAAGTGCGGGCGGCTGATTTCGGCCAGCGCTTCCTTGATAAGGCGCGCGTCGCCGGGGTTGTCCTCGACCAGCAGCGCCTGAATCGAATCGTCGGTCATTTTCCCAGGCCGTCCGGCAGCTTCACCACGGTCAGCCAGAAGCCTTCGATCGACTTGACGATTTCAATGAATTCGTCGAGTTCCACCGGCTTGGTGATGTAGCAGTTGGCGTGCAGGCCGTAAGCCTGGACAATATCCTTTTCCGCTTCCGAGGTGGTGAGTATTACCACCGGGATGTGTTTGAGACGGTCGTCGGACTTGATCTGGCGCAGGACTTCGCGGCCATCCATCCTGGGCATGTTGAGGTCGAGCAGGATCAGGTCGGGCAATGGCTGATCCGCGTACTCACCCTCGCGGTGCAGCATCGCCAGCGCCATGATGCCGTCGTTGGCGACGCGCATATTGACCGCAATCTTGCTTTCCTTGAGCGCTTCCTCGGTGAGACGCACATCGCCGGGATTATCTTCTACCAACAGGATGTCGACGACGTTAGCAGAATATTTCATGGCTTTCCCCTTTTGTATGCGGCTTTCTGTCGTGCCGACTATAACATCCTCCGGGTTTGGCGAAAACGGGAAGCGAGGTTTCCTCTATGTATCCTGGTGTGCTACCGGCAGGGTGAAGCTGAAAGTTGAACCTTGCCCGGGCGTCGATTCCACCCAGATGCGTCCGCCGTGGCGTTCGGCGATGCGCTTGCACACCGCCAGTCCGATGCCGGTGCCGGGATAGTCGTCGCGCGCGTGCAGGCGTTGGAAAATCACGAAAATCCGTTCGAAATATTCGGGGGCTATGCCGATACCGTTGTCGCGCACCGAAAACTGCCACTCGTTTTCCAGGCGCTGGGCGCTGATGTGGATTTTTGGCGCTTGCTCGCTGCGAAACTTGATCGAGTTGACGATCAGGTTCTGGAACAGCTGGCTCAGTTGCGATTCGTCCGCCATCACGGTGGGCAATTCATCGTAGGTGACGGTGGCGGCATTTTCCTCGATGGACATTTGCAGGTTATCCAGCACATCTTTCAGCACCGTGTTGCAATCGGTTTTTTCGAACGGTTTGCCGCGCGTGCCGACACGGGAGAACGACAGCAGATCGTTGATCAGGCGCTGCATCCGGTTGGCGCCGTCCACCGCGTAGGCGATGAAATCGTTGGCATCCTGGTCCAGCTTGTCGTGGTAACGCCGTGCCAGCAACTGGGTGTAGCTGGCCACCATGCGCAACGGCTCCTGCAGGTCGTGCGAGGCGACGTAGGCGAATTGTTCCAGTTCGGCGTTGGAGCGCGCCAGATCCTGGGTTCTTTTGGCCAGCGCCTGCTGCGCCTGCTTGCGTTCGGTGATGTCGTGGATGATCGAATACAGCAAGGTCCGCCCGTCTTCGCTGATCGGCCCGGAATAGACTTCGACATCGCGTACCTCGCCGGAAGCGAGACGGTGTTTGAAGTTGAAGTAAGTACGTTGTTCTTCAGCGGCCAGCGCCATTTCCACAGCGATTTCGTCGCGGGAAAGCTGATTGATGTCGCCGATTTTCATTTGCCGCAGCTGTTCCGGCGGGTAGCCATAAAACTGGCTGGCGGCCTGGTTGGCGTCGATGATGGCGCCGCTCTCGGGATCGACCAGCAGCTTGACGGCCTGATTGACCTCGAACATCTGATGATAGCGTTCCTCGTTTTGCCGCAACGCCTCGGTATAGACGCTACGTTCCCTGGCGCGTTTCACCCCGCGGAACGACATGAAGCCGATGCCCGCCACGCCCAGCAGCCAGATCCCGGCATGGGAAATGCCCAGCGTCCTGATCCCGGCGCTCTCGTTGGCCAGATAAGGCGCCATCTGGACGTAAGCGCCCACCCCGCCGCGCACGTCGCCGACTTTGTAGCCCTGATGCCCGTGGCATTTGAGGCAGCCTTTTTCGGTCATGAAAGCGCGCATCGCGCGCAGGTAAGGGGTGCCGTTCAGCGTGGTCAACTCGGAGGCTTCCCGAGCGCCCCGTTCGAATGACTGCAACACCCGGGTTTCCCATTCGTCCGGTGCGTTGTTGGGGTTCAGCGGCTTCAGGCTGGTGATGCGGCCCTTCACCCCATACAGGTCTTTGTTCTCCTGTTGCATCTGGCGCACCATGTAGGCCGGGTTCATCAGCGTCAGTTGCCGTCCCGAGGGGGTCTGGATGTCGCGCTCGGGAACCTCCAGATAGGGGTTGGGGTAGGTGTTGGTCTTGGGGTTGACCGGCACATAGACGCCGCCGTGGCCGGTGGCCCATTTGCGAAAGGCAAAATCCTTGTTGATGTTGGCGAGCGCCTCGTTTTTTGCCAGATCGAAGGTCTTTTCGCGCTGCAACGTGACATTCCAGGCGAGCGAGCCGGCCACCGCGAGCGTCCAGGTCAGCAACGCCAGCGCCGCGTTACGGTACACCGTGGCGGCGCCGTCGAGGAGGGAGGGGAGAACGCTCATGGAAAAATTCCGGGGAATGGGTTAATCGGGGAAACACTTACATGTTAGCAACTCGGGGGAAAAAGGCCAGACTCGTCAGTCTCCCAGGCTGGTGCCGACATGGCGTGCGCTGAGTACCCAGGGATGGTCGGGCGGCACGCTCTTGACCTTGCCGGCCACCTCTTCCAGCTTTACCGCCTTGGTACCCTCGCCATGGGCTGCCACCATCACGCCGTAGTGTCCCTGGTCGATCAGCTTGGCGCACGCAGTCCCGAGGCGGGTGGCGAGCAGGTGGTCGGTCGCGGAGGGAATGCCGCCGCGTTGCAGATGGCCGAGGATGGTGACCCGCGCTTCGAGGCCGGTCAGCTGTTCGAGCTGCTTGGCCAGCTTGATGGTGCGGTCGGCATACTGGGTTTCCGCGAGTTCCTCGGGGGCGGCTTTCTTGCCGCCTTTCTTCTTGCCCGCGGCGGGCTGCTTATCCGCGGCCAGCAGCGCTTGGTGCTCCTGCCGGGAAATCGCCCCTTCGGCGACGGCCACGATGCTGAACGGCTTGCCGCGCCGGCTGCGCTCGCGGATGGCTTCCGCCACGCTTTCCACCGCATAGGGGATTTCCGGGATCAGAATCACGTCGGCACCCCCGGCGATGCCCGCGCCCAGGGCCAGCCAGCCGGCGCGGTGGCCCATGATCTCGACCACGATGATGCGGTGGTGGCTATGCGCGGTGCTGTGCAGGCGGTCGATGGCGTCGGTGGCGATGCCCAGCGCGGTGTCGAAGCCGAAAGTGGCGTCGGTCAGCGCGACATCGTTGTCGATGGTTTTCGGCAGGGTGATCACGTTCAGCCCTTTTTGATGCAGGCGCAGCGCGTTTTTTTGGGTGCCGCCGCCGCCCAGGCACACCAGCGCATCGAGATGGTTGTCGTGGTAATTGCCGACGATCACCTCGGTCATATCCAGCAGCTTGCCGCCGACCGGCATCCGGTGGGGCTTGTCGCGGCTGGTACCGAGGATGGTGCCGCCGCGGGTCAGGATGTCGGAGAGCGCGCCGCCGTCGAGGGGCATGGAGCGGTTTTCCATCAGCCCGCGAAAGCCGTCGCGGAAACAGATGATCTGCATTCCGTAGTGATTCAGCGCCGCCTTGCCGACGCCGCGGATCGCCGCATTGAGGCCGGGGCTGTCGCCGCCGGAGGTGAGGATGCCGATGTATTTGGTCACGGGAAGCGCCCTTGATTTAGCCAAAACCGACATAATCAGCGATTGCCCCGCCCCGGTCAACGCGCCGGCGAATCAGACCGTTCCGTGCAGATAGGCCAGGCGCCGTTCTTCGGGAAAACGCTCGATGGCGTAGCGCAGCATGGTGCGCGGCATGGCCCGGTAATGGCGTTGCAGGAAAGTTTCCAGCACCGCCAAGTCGCGTTTGCCGAGTTCGCGCAGCATCCACCCGGTCGCCTTGTGGATCAGGTCTTCCCGGTCGGACAGCAAGCGTGCGGCGATGCCCAGGGTGTCGGCGAATTCGCCGCGGCGGATGAAATGGAAGGTGGCGACGATCGCGATCCGCCGTTCCCACAGCGAGGCGGATTGCGCCAGCAAATAGAGCGGGCTTCGTTCCCGCTCGGCGAGATGGGCGCCCACGATATAAGGGGCGGAGGCGTCCACCAGATCCCAGTTGTTGATGTGGCGGGTGGCGCCAAGATAAAGATCGTAAATCGCTTGCCGCTCGCTCGGGTTGCCCTGGTCGAACGCCTGCACCAGCAACAGCAGCGCCAGCAGGCGCGCTTCGTGATGGGGCGAGCGCAGCAGTTGGCCGGCATCGTCGCGGCCGACCTCACGGAATTCCGCGGCGACCCTGCGCAGCACGGGAACCTTGATACCGAGGAAATGATCTCCTGCGCCGTACTGCCCCGGCCCGGTCTTGAAAAACCGCTGCGAGCCGAGCGCCGTCTCGGGGTCGGCGAGCTCGTGCAGGCGCGCCTGGATTTGCGGCAGGAGCGAGGGCGGATTCATGGGACGCACAGCCGCAGCTTGCCGTTCTTGGCGATTTCGATCAGCTTTTTATCGACCAAGCCGCGCAGGTCGCGGCTTTGCGTCATATCTGTGCGCTTGAGGTACAGCCCCTTGAACCACGGCTGTGCTTTGACCCGCGCCAGTTCATGCGACATCCCTTCGGGCAGCAGGTTGTTGACGATGGTGTACTGGCGCAGGTTGATGCGTTTTTCCTCCAACATCCAGCGTAACTGGTCGCGATAGAGAACCTGGCCGATCAAGCGGTTTACCCGGTCGTGCAGGCGGTTGAGCGCATCCAGCATTCCCTTGAGGAACAACTCGACAAACACCTGGTTGGGAAATGGTGCGCCCTTGTCTTCTTCCTTGCGCGCTAGGTTGAAAGCGGTGAAATAGGCGTCGATATTTTCCAGGTAATATTTCGAGAGAGCAAACGGCGTGTACTTGTAGCCGGCGCACTTCATCACCATCGCTTCCAATACCCTGCCGACCCTTCCATTGCCGTCCCAGAATGGATGGATGCGCTCGAAGTAATAGTGCGTCAACGGTGCGCGGATCAGCGGAGGCAGATTCAGAATGGGTTCGCTGTTGATCCATTCGAGGAATTTTCCGACCAGCAGTTCTATATCCTCGCGGCATTTGGGCGGCTGGTAGACGCCGCCGTGAGTGGCATCGCCCACCTGGGTGTGCTGTCCTTTGTGATTGTTGCGGTATTCGCGCGGGATGTTGAAAGGATGGGTCAAGTTGGCTGTGATGGCCTCATGGAGATCCTTGAGCATGCGCTCTTTAATTGTTACGGCGAAGCCGCTTATTCCGCACAGCTCCGGGCTACTCAGGCATTCGCCAGCGAAACTTTCAATTAGCTCGTATGCTCGCCTGATGTTGGTTACCCGGAGATTTTTTTCTTCGCTGGCTTCTTCCGGGGCGTCCAGCACATCGGCGGTTTCCTCTTCCGTCAGGGTGCCGCCTTCGATGGTGTTGGTGCCGAACACGCTGGAAACCAGTACCTCTTTTTCCAGCAAGGCGGCAACGTCCGGCAGGATCGGAACGCTGGAAAAACGGTGGTGCGCGTCTTCCACCCGGTCGATGAGTGCTTGCAACCCGGAAAGATCCACGCCGGACTCGAAGATGAATATCCCAGAGCGGAAGGTTTCCACCCGCAAGGGCTTGTTGTGGGGTTCCATGTTGTGAAAAATGTTACCTGTAGGTAATCGTTAATTCATTATTCACAAAAGAGAAACGCTAATCAAGCAATAAATATTATCATGAAAAATGTTATTTGTTTTGTGGGTTAGCGGGTTATTTCGTCAACGCCAGGAACACTTCCGGCAGGCGTTCCGGCAGGCGCTGGATGTTGTCGATCACGGTGTATTGCTTGCCGAAAATGTCGCTGACGTATTCGTCCGCTTTCGGGTCGAGGCTGATGCAGTAGGTGTAGATGTTCTGCTGGTCGAGCTCCTTCACCGCCTGGCGCGCATCCTCGATCAGCAGGCGCTCGTCCGGGCTGTCGACGTCGGAAGGCTGGCCGTCGGTGAGGATCAGCATCAGCTTCTTGTCGGCCTGGCGTGTTTCCAGGTAATGGGCGGCGTGGCGCATCGCCGCGCCCATCCGGGTGGAATAGCCCGCTTCCATCGCTGCCAGGCGCGCTTTCACCTCGTCGTTCCAGCTTTCGCCGTAGCCCTTGATATGCAGGTAGCGCACGTCGTGGCGGGTGTTGGAGTGGAAGCCGGCGATGGCGAACGGGTCGCCCAGTTTGTCGATCGCCCAAGCCAGCAGGGATACCGCTTCCTGGCTGAGTTCGAGGATGGTCTGGCTGCTGCCGGCGACTTTCTGGTTGAGCGATTCCGACAAATCCAGCAGCAGCATTACCGCGATGTCGCGGCCATTGGTCTTGTGGCTCATGTTGATGCGCGGGTCGGGATTGGCGCCGCTCTTGAAGTCGATCAGCGAGCGGATCGCGACGTCCAGATCCAGTTCGCTGCCTTCTTCCTGGTAACGGATGCGGATCTTGTCCTGCGGCTTGAGCAGGTCGAGCAGGCGTTTCAGGCGCTTCGCCAGGTCGGCGTTCTTTTGCAGCAACTGCTCGATCACGCCGGCGTTGCCGCTCGGGTGCAGGCCTTCGTAAACGCTGGCCCAGTCCGGGCGGTAAGTCAGGCTGTGGTAATCCCATTCCGGGTAGTGGCGCGGCGGCAGGCCTTGGAGTTCCTCGCCCGGCTCGATTTTGCGCTCGGCGTCGAAGGCTTCCTCCTCGTCGCCTTCCTCGATGAATTTCCACATCTGGCGGTTGTCGTCGCGGTAGTCGACGACGGTGTCGTCGAAATGGATGTTGGCGTACTGGTCGCTCTGGCGGCGGCTGCGGGCGACGTAGGCAAGCGCCAGACTGGCGATTTCCGCGGTACTCGACTCGCCCCCGGCGAGCGTTTCGTGGAAACGCTGCACGAATTCGCACAACAGCGGGTCGCGGTAAGGATGCTGCGGGTCGAGCAAGGCGCGCGACTGCATCGCCAGGCGGTGGCGCAGGCAGGAGGTGGTTTGCGGATCGCAGGCATCTTCCGCCGGCAGGGGATGCAGCGCCAGGAAAATCCGACGCAGGCCGGGATATTCGCGGATCAGCAGGGTCTCGACGCGGGCGTCCTCGAAGAACTCCACCGCCATGCGCTGGAACGGACTCCAGTTGTCGGCGATCTGGGCGACCGTCCAGCGGCGATGGCCGACCATATGGGCGAGTACCGCGCGGTAGCGGTCGAGACCGGAGATTTTAATTTCTTGCGTCTCTCCATGGCTGCCGTTTTCCCCCATCCCAGCCTTCCCCCGCGAGCGGGGGAAGGAGCCGTTACCCTCTCCCCCGCTTAGCGGGGGAGAGTTGGAGAGGGGGCTGCCGGGGAGGATGAAGTCGTCATACACATCCGGCACCCGCATCCCCAATTTGTCGTAATAGGGAACCGGCTTGCGCAATTCGTCGAACGCGGTGGAATACGGCACCAGATGGTCGCTATCCTGCCACAGCGCGCGCAGGTACAGGTCCAGCTTGCGCTCCACGTCGGCGAACAGCGTGCCGTGGCGCTCGCGCTGCAATACCGCGCGGCTGTCCGGCGATTTCAGGGTGAAATATTCCTCCTGGCGGATCGGGTGATGGCCGTAATTGCGGATGCCATATTCCACCCACTTCTTCAGCCCGGCCAGGGAAAGCTGGCCGACCAGGAACGGCGCCTGCTGGTAGAGCGCGGGCAAGCCGGGGCTGGGGATGGTCTGGTGGAAACCGTGGATCGAGCCGGTGGTGCGCGCCATCAAATCGAGGACGATCGCCAGGTAATCGTCCATCTGCTCGCGGCTGTGCAAGCGCCGCGCCACTGCCGCCAGGGATTGCAGGAACGGGGTGATGGCCTTGCCGTTGGGCGATTTCCACATCTTGCGCACAGCGTCCATGATCGCCGGCATGGACGGTTCGCCGACCAGCGCCGCGACCGACGGCCATTCTTCGAGGAAAATCAGGATCGGCTCGACCCCCTGTCCCATTTTGCCGAGGAAGCGGGCGCTTTCCAGGTAAGCGTCAAGCCCTTCCCGGGTCAGGACGGCCAAGGCTTCGGCCATGCAGTCCTCGAACACCTCTTCGACCTGCTTGAAGCTGCAATCGAGCTGCGCCCAATAGGCTTGCATTAGCGGGTGCTGGTATTCGGTGGTTTCTTCGGCCATCGTGGCTTCCATTTCGTGATCCCTCCCCCGCTGACGGGGGGAGGACAGGGTGGGGGCAATCAGGCAAACGTCGCGTCGATGGCGTGATCCAGCGTGGCGCGGATGTCGGCGTCGTCGGTGATCGGGCGCACCAGCGCCATGCGGCAGGCGTCGCGCGGTTCCACCCCGCCCTTGATCAGGGTGGCGGCGTAAACCAGCAAGCGGGTGGAAATGCCCTCGTCGAGGCCGTGGCCCTTGAGGTTGCGGGCGGCGGCGGCGATTTTCACCAGCTTGGCGGCGGTCTCCTGCGCCAGTCCGGTTTCCTGGGCGACGATGCCGGCTTCCAGCCCGGCCTCGGGATAATCGAAATCGAAAGCGGTGAAGCGCTGCTTGGTGGATTGCTTCAAATCCTTCATCAGGCTCTGGTAGCCGGGATTGTAGGAAATCACCAGCTGGAAATCGGGATGCGCGGCGAGCAGCTCGCCTTTCTTGTCGAGCGGCAGGGTGCGGCGATGGTCGGTGAGCGGATGGATTACCACCGTGGTGTCCTGGCGCGCTTCGACGATCTCGTCGAGGTAGCAGAGTGCGCCGATGCGCGCGGCGACGGTCAGCGGTCCGTCGAGCCAGCGCGTGCCGTTGGCGTCGAGCAGATAACGTCCGACCAGATCGGACGCGGTCATGTCCTCGTTGCAGGCCACCGTGATCAGCGGCTTGCCAAGCTTCCATGCCATGTATTCGACGAAGCGCGATTTGCCGCAGCCGGTCGGCCCCTTGATCATCACCGGCAGACGGGCATTATAGGCTGCCTGGTAGAGCTGCACCTCGTTGCCCTGGGCCTGGTAAAAGGGCTCCTGCTGAATCTTGTACTGCTCGATATTCGTCGTCATGGCTTTTCCTCAAGGCGTATCTAGGGTGGTTTCATCCATATGATACGCAGGTTTCCCATAAATAATAGTCATAGGTTTTTATCGAAAGGATAAGCAATTGCTTATCGGTTTGACGGGGTTCTCGAAACTGGCCGGCGACTATCAGCTGCGGTCTTCATTAACGGCGCCGAGTTCCTCATTGATCTCGGCGCGCAGGTCTTCGAACTCTTCCTCGTTGAAACCCAGATAGTTCAGGGCGCTCGCGCCATGCAGCGCCCATTCTGTTTCATCAGGAGCACCCAGAAAGAGCGCAATCAAGTGGTCGGCCAACGGCGAGATGGCTGTCATGGCGCGCGTCACGTCGGCTATTTCCGCCGAGGTATCGCTCAGGATTTCGAGGTTGTGATGCAGACGGATCGCCTGGACGATGAGTGCCGGCAATTGCCAGTTGTGCGCCAGCATCGCGCCGATCGCCACATGGTCGGTGCCGTGGCGCTCGTTCTCCAACTCCCACACCGGCCGCGCGGAGCGGTTGGCCAGCGCCAGCGTGTCCTTGTAGTCGGGAAAGCGCTGCATCAGGATGGGAATGCCGCAATCGTGAAAGAGCCCGAAGGTATACGCGTCCTCCCGGTTGAGGCCCGGTACATGCTGGGCCAGGCGGGCTGAAACCATCGCATGGAAGTTCGAACGATCCCAGAAACGTTCCATGTTCACGCCCTTGGGCGACAAGGTTCGTTGCAGCGTCAGCCCGTTGACGATGTTGATGATGTTCTTGAGGCCGAGCACCGCGGCGGCATGTTGGACATTCTGAACCTTGTTGCGCAGGGCGAAGAAGGGCGAATTGGCGGTCTTCATCATCGACGCCGCAAGGCTCAGGTCGCCGCTGATGAGGCGGACGATCTTGTGAAAATCGACTTCGGGCTGGCGCGATTCCTGTAGCAGCGCTGCTACGATAGTCGGGCAGGGAGGGATGGTGATGGTTTTGAGAATATCGGAAACGAAGTCAGCGGCGACTTCGGCGCTTTCGGCTTGATTCGACATGGCAGCAACCTCTAAGGATACGACACCGTTCCGAGATCGAGGGCGCGCTTCTGTGTGCGCGATACAACTGCCATTGGCGTCGGCATTAGCCGGAATCGAAGTACTCTTGGCAGCCCCGCTGTCATCGAGCCGGCAGGCTCATTAGACCGGTAGCTTTGCGTCCCTGCCTTTCGGCCGGTTTGCCCTGATCAACCGCTATAAACGTAGCACTCAATTGGGTGGAGCGCAATGCAAGCGCTCGAGCATGTTTGAACTTCGGCAACGAATGCGCTAGTGTCTGGCACTCCTGTTGGATGCCCAATCACTCCCCCAGTTTTTTCCCTGGAGATACCTCATTTACCATGAAAACCGAATTTGCCTGGAACGACGAACGGCATTCCCTCGATCTGCCGGAGATGGACGCGACGCACCGCGAGTTTGTCGATCTGCTGATCCGCGCACAACGCGCGCCGGAGGCCGAGTTGTTGTCTGTTTTGGATACGCTGCTCGATCATACCCGCGCCCATTTCGAGCATGAGGCCGAGATGATGGACGCGTGTGCGCTGGGATCGCGCGCCGAACACCAGGCGGAGCACCGGCGGGTATTGGCGGAGCTGGGCCAGATGCGCGTGCGGGTCGAAAAAGGCCGCTTCCCTTTTGTCCGCGCTTACCTGGCGGAAGCCGTGCCGGACTGGTTCCGCACCCATCTGGCGACGATGGACGCGGATTTGGCGGCGAAATATCGGCGCACGTTTCCTGGCAGTCGATAGCCGCGGCGCCACCTTTCTGCCCCTATGTCACGTTCTCAGGGCGGCATTGAAATCACACGGGAGAATGCGACTTGAGCCAGTCACGCAATGCCTCGTTCATGCGCGTCTGCCAGCGCGGCCCGCTGGCGCGGAAAGCTTCGATCACGTCGGCATCGAAGCGTACCGTGGTGGAAACCTTGTGGCTTCCCCGCGGGCGACCTGGGGCGCGCTTGAATTGCGCCAACTCGGCATCGGTCAACGGTTGCGCATCAGGGTCTTGCAGCGCGGCAGCCGTGATCGCTGCGTCCTCTGCCGGCGTCGGCATCTTAATCCGGGAGCGTTTCAACATAGTATTTGGCCTCTCGATAGTTGGCTTTGCGTAAGCTGATGATGCGACGCGCATTGCCGCGTTCAACAAATGCCACGAAATGGACTCGCTCATCAATCAGACCCAGCGCGGCCTGCCTGGGTTCGCCATAGTGTTGGCGGCATCCTTGGCAGGGTCGAAGTCGATTTGCATCTGCTTATTGTGGTGACAAATATTAAGGTGATGCAAGGTTTTTGTTGCTACGCCGGCAGGCTCAACAGCCATATGGTTTTCCCAATCCCCAAAGAAAAAAGGCACCAACGTTGCCGTTAGTGCCTTCTTCAACCCTGTGGCTGAAGTGCGGCCACAGGGTTTTATCTGCCTGGACGTTTGCTTACTTGTGCACGCCCAGCTTTTCGCGCCAGCCCGGGAAGATCTTGTCGGCATCTTTCGGGAAGGACTCGAAGGCGCGGGCAAATTCCTTGTGCTCCTTGGCCCATTCGATCGGGTCGGCACCGGCTTTCCAGCACTCGTAGGCCTGGCGCAGGGAAACCGCGCCGGCAGCCGGGCTGTCGATGTGGCCGTAAGCGCCGCCGCCGGCGGTGTTGATGACGTTGCCGTGGCCCAGGTTCTCGAAGAAGCCGGGCAGGCGCAGCGCGTTCATGCCGCCGGAGATGATCGGGGTGGTGGCCTTCATGCCCAGCCATTCCTGGTGGAAGAACGGGCCTTGGCAGGAGTCGCGCTCGATCATGTAGGCGATGACGCGGTCGTCACGGCCGCCTTCCATCTTGCCGTAGCCCATGGTGCCGACGTGCATCCCTGAGGCACCTTGCAGACGGGTCATCTTGGCCAGCACGAAGGCGGTGTAGCCGCGCTTGGAGGACGGCGAAGTCACGGCGCCGTGGCCGGCGCGGTGGTAGTGCAGGAACTGGTTGGGGTACTGACGGCGGGCGGTGGTCACCATGCCGGGGCCGCCGACGTAGCCGTCCACCAGGAAGGCGACTTTGTCCGCATCCGGGCCGAAGGTGTTGAGGATGAAGTCGGCGCGGGCGCACATTTCATAGTGGTCGTCGGCGGTGATGTTGGCGGAGAACAGCTTGGCCTGGCCGGTTTCGTCCTGGGCGCGCTTCATCGCGTCGGCCACCAGCGGAATGGTCTTCTTCAGCGGGGAGAACACCTGGTTGCCTTGCGGTTCGTCGTTCTTGATGAAGTCGCCACCCAGCCAGAACTGGTAAGCGGCATGAGCGAACGGCTCGGGGCGCAGACCCAGCTTGGGCTTGATGATGGTGCCGGAAATATAGCCGCCGTTTTCCACCGGGCGGCCGAGGATGCGCCACAGGTCGGAGATGTTCTTGGAGGGGCCGTCGAACAGTTGCAACATGCGCGGGGGCATGTAGAAATCCTGCATCTGCGAGTTTTTCACGTCGCCCATGCCCTGGTTGTTGCCGATGGTCAGGGTCAGGAAGGAAACCAGCATGGCGCGGCCGTCGATGATGTTGCGGTCGAACAGGTCGATCGGGTAGGCGATCTTCATGAGGCCCTTGGCTTCGTCGATCTCGTACACCAGCGCATCCACGCCCTTGGTGAAATCGTCGGTGGTGCACACTTCGACGTTGGTGCCGGTGGAGGATTCGGCGGCGAAGTGCGCGGCGACTTCGAGGAAGCCGTGGCCGGCAGCGGGTTCCAAAGTGTAGGCGCACAGCACGTGGTTGCCGCCCTTGATCAGGTCTTCTTCTTTGAGGCTCAGGTCGGCGTAACGGTTCGATTGATCCATGTCTTTACTCTCCGGGTTGGGTTTTAAGGTTTTCTATTTTTCCACAGTTGCGGTGGAATATGCTGCCACTATAAAGCGCGTCATCCATAAAAAACAGTTAATGTTTTTGATGGAATCCATAAATTTTTTCTTATGGTTTAACCGGTCAGCCGCGCCAGCGCCTCGCGGTATTTCTCGCCGGTCTTGGCGGCGACTTCGGCGGGCAACTCCGGCGCCGGTGGCTTCTTATTCCAGCCCACGCTTTCCAGCCAGTCGCGCACGTACTGCTTGTCGAAACTCGGCGGGTTGGTGCCGGGCGCGTACTGGTCGGCCGGCCAGAAACGCGACGAATCGGGGGTCAGCGCTTCGTCGATGAGGTGCAGCGTGCCGTGGTCGTCGAGGCCGAATTCGAATTTGGTGTCGGCGATGATGATGCCCTTGGTCAGCGCGAAGGCGGCGGCTTCCTGGTACAGCGCGATGGCGGCATCGCGCACCTGCGCGGCGAGTTGCGGCGTCATCAGTTGGGCGGCCTGCTCGAAGCTGATGTTCTCGTCGTGCGCGCCGACTTCCGCCTTGGTCGAAGGGGTGAACAGCGGTTCGGGCAGCTTGTCCGCCTCGCGCAGTCCGGCGGGCAGCGGAATGCCGCAGACGCTGGCGCTGGCCTGGTATTCCTTCCAGCCGGAACCGACCAGGTAGCCGCGCACGATGGCCTCGATCGGCAGCGGCTTGAGCTTCTTTACCACGATGGCGCGCCCGGCGACCTGTTCTTTCTCGTCGGCGGCGACCAGCGATTCCGGGGCAATCCCGGTCAACTGGTTGGGGATGATGTGGCCGAGCCTGGCGAACCAGAAATCGGAAATCTTGGTCAGCACCTCGCCCTTGCCGGGAATCGGCGACGGCAGCACCACGTCGAAAGCCGACAGACGGTCGGTGGTGACGATCAGCAGACGTTCGGCGTCCACCTCGTAGATGTCGCGCACCTTGCCGCGATTGAGCAACGGCAGGCTGTGCAGGCTGGAATTGAAGAGAGGTTGGCTCATGGAAAGGCTCCCGGAAAAAAAGGAATTTTACCTTAGATCGTTTGCGGCTATTCTATAAGTTAATATGAATTTTA
>Ga0163199_1000794_pt1 | contig 19846 bp, 24 predicted proteins | sample PL_2010_150m_FD_113537 | JGI IMG/M metagenome (GOLD analysis project Ga0163199, IMG submission 113537) | Freshwater microbial communities from Powell Lake, British Columbia, Canada to study Microbial Dark Matter (Phase II) - PL_2010_150m | ecosystem: Environmental > Aquatic > Freshwater > Lake ...
CGGCATTTTGCCGCGATCGGGCGGTGGGGAAGCATAAGCCACTGTACGTCGCGGCTAAAAGCCGCTCCCACCAGTCCGGTTGGAAGCTTTCCTGCCTTCTGCCCCGCAAAATGAGAATTGCTGGCGTCCCGGCGCCCATCTTATAAGAGGGAAGATTATGGGTATGGGCTCTATTCCCGCTGCGTTTCGCCGGGCCGCCGCCGAGTACGCAACGCAGCCGGCTATCCGCCTACTTGAACAGCACTTGACCTTTACCCAGATCGACCAGGCATCTGATCGTATCGCCGCCGGGCTTGCTGCCCAGGGCATCGGCTTGGGCCATCGGGTGGGCCTGTACTGCGGCAATGGCCCTGAATTCGCCCAGGCCTATCTGGGCATACTCAAGGCCGGTGCCACAGTGGTACCGATCAATCTGTTGTTGAGCCCAGGAGAGATCCGCTACATCCTCCAGGACGCCGAGGTCCATGCCCTGCTGTATCAGCAGACCCTGCTGGAGCGGGCGAATGCGGCTCGGGAGGGGCTGCCGGGGCTGCGTCTTGGGGTGATGATCGGTCCTGGGGCGCCACCGTCGGGCGACAGCTCCCTGGAGGCACTGTTGGCCGCTCCGGGACTAGTCCCCGCGCCTGCTTTTGATCCGGCCCAGGACGTGGCCGCCATCCTCTACACCTCCGGCACCACGGGTCAACCCAAGGGGGCCCAGCTCACCCACCGCAATCTGCTGGCCAATGCCGCGGGCGTGCGCCAGGCCCTAGAGCTGCGACCGGGGGAAGACGTACTGTTGGTGGTGCTGCCCCTATTTCATGCCTTCGCCGCCACCGTGGGCATGCTCACTCCCCTGCTGTATGGCCTGAGCCTGGCGCCGGTACCGCGCTTCGAACCCGCCCTGGTGGTGGATACCATCGAGGCCACCGGGGCTACGATATTTCTTGGCGTGCCCAGCATGTACGCCCTGTTTCTGCGGCTACCCGCAGCCCAGATCCCCCGTTGGCGCAGCATACGCTTCTGTGTCTCCGGCGGGGCGGCTTTGCCGGTGGCGGTACTGGAGGGCTTCGAGCAGCGCTTCGGGATCCCGATACTGGAGGGCGACGGGCCCACCGAGTGCGGCCCCGTCACCTGTGTGAATCCCCTAGAGGGGCCGCGCAAACCCGGCTCCGTGGGTCGCCCCATTCCAGGGGTAGCGATGCGCATCCTCGACGACCGGGACGCCGAGCTGCCGGATGGTGAAATAGGCGAGGTCTGTGTGCGCGGGGCGAGCGTGATGAAGGGCTACCTGAATCGCCCCGAGGCGGATGCCGAGGCATTCTTTGGCGACTGGTTCCGTACCGGCGACCTAGGCTATCGGGATTCCGATGGCTACTTCTTCTTGGTCGATCGTAAGAAGGATATGCTCATCGTCAATGGCGTGAACGTCTATCCTCGCGTCCTAGAAGAGGTCTTGCACCGCCACCCCGGCATCGCTGAGGCGGCGGTGGTGGGAGAACCCCATCCCTTGCACGGCGAGGTACCCATTGCCTATGTGGTGGCCAAGGAGAATATGACCCTCGACGCGGCGGAGGTGCGTGCCTGGTGTCGTGGTCACTTGGGGCGCCATGAACTGCCGCGCCGAGTGGTGGTGCGGGAACGCTTGCCGCGCAACGCAGCGGGCAAGATTCTAAAGCGTGAACTGCGCCGCGAAGGGGAGCTGGAGCGGGGTATCGATAGCCGCGGCTAATAGCCTGCGGCCCGCGTGTCGAGTCCCGCTGGATAGGCGGGAAGGCGCTCCACGCCGCTGTCGATGCGTCCATCAGGATATAATGTTAACCAGCGGTAACCGGGAGGAAGCGTATCCAGGGCAAAGCCATCGGATCCCGGTAGAAATTGCACGCAGGTAGAGGGACAGGAGAGCAGGCGTACCCCCTTGCGCTCGCCTTCATAGACCTGATGCACGTGGCCCCAGAGGATGGCGCGCACCTGGGGGGCGGCATCGATCAGGCGGAACAACTCGTCGGCATTATCCACCGCCATGGCATCAAGCCAGCGGCTGCCCACGGGGACGGGTTGGTGGTGTAGGCATACCAGCAGGTGTTGATGACGGTACCGTTGTAGACACTCTTGCAGATGTTCCAGGGCACTATCGCTCAGGTGCCCACCCTCACTACCTGGTCGTGTGGAGTCTACGAAGACGAAGCCCCACGCACTAGACCCAGCACAGGTCGTGGCATGCACAGTCCCCCCCTCCAACAGATGCTCCATCTGCGCCAGTTCGTCGTGGTTACCGGGCAGGCAGTAAACTGGAAGATTGAGCGTGGAGAGCTGTTGGTGCAACCGTCTATAGGCCACTGGACTGCCGTCGTGGATCAGATCTCCGGTGGCCAGCAGCAAGTCCGGTGGCCAGTGCCGCTCCCGCACTTGCTCCAAAATCAGGTCAAGGGTGAGTTGGGTATTGAGACCTAGCAGGGAAGCGCCCGGATCTGCATACAAGTGGGTATCCGTGATCTGCACTATCCGCAGGGGCGAATCGAGTGTGCTCCGTAGCGTCTCCATTCGTCCCTCAGTGGCCAATGACTTCGTGGCAAATGAACAAACCCCTGGCCAAGGCCGGGGGTTTATTCACCATAAACCAGCGGGGGCGCTACTGCGCCTACAGGCAACACCATCCCTGGGATCCACATTGGACTGCGATAGTCCACGGCATAATCTCAGGGTTATCGGTTATAAATCGCATCGGCGATCCAGGCACCTAGCACACCGGAGGTAATGACGAAAATGCGGCTTGCCGCAGCCGACGCGGGAGAGATGATAGGGGCGGAAGTCGGGATACCGATCCAGTAGGGAATAGTGCCCACAGCATAGGTCAAGGCATTGACAGCCACGACTCCAGCCACCGCCCCGGCGGCTAGCACCAAGGGATAGACCAAATCGGTCTGTTGGGATTGGGTGCCCTGGGGGGCTGCATCAGGGTTTGCGGCCCAGATCCCGGGCGATACAGCCAGGCAGGACAGTGCGATCAAAACAAAGGCAATTATGCGGCGCATAGAACGCTCCTTGAGGGATTGGTACGAACCACGCAGACCCCCTCCACTCCTTACGGAAATGGGGATCCGCGCATCAAACTATTGACTGGTGTTAGCTACATAAAGGTAATGGGCGCCCAGGGCGGCGGCGCCTCCTACCAGCGCGGCAAGGAAGCGACTCCCAAGGGCGATGTCCATGGGGGTACCCGCCAAGGGTCCGGCCACGAAGGGCACTGAACCCAGGGAGTAGGTCAGCATGTTGAACACTACGATGCCGACAACAGCCCCGGCGCCAACGGCCAGCAGCCGGTGGTTAGGCGTTGCTGGACTCGTCGCCGCCTCCGAGGTAGGAGCGGCTGCATAGCTGGTGGCGGGGAGTATGGACGGGCCCACGGCCAAGAAGGCGGCCAGAACGATAATAGTTAATCTGCGCATGGCGTATCCTCGTAAATTTTCGCGGCAGCCTATAGGGCTATACCGCAATTAATCCGGATGGTGGAGAGGCCGGAGCGGGTTAATGGTCATAGTACCAGTTGGCGATCCACACACCCATGACCGCGCTGGTAACGGCATACATGCGGCTAATGCCCACCGAAACCTCCGCAGCAATCACCGCTCCCGGGGCCACGGAGCCTGGAAGAAAGGGGAATCCAGTCGCCCCAAAAAGGACCGCCTGGGTCACGACCATACCCGCAATGGCACCCAGACCCACGACATAGGGATAGGCCGTCTCGGATGGCGGTAACGGGGTTTCCGTTTGGGTCTGGCCCGGGATGGGTAATAGGCTGAGTACGAAGATGGCAATCCACAATGATCGGCGCATGGGCTCCTCCACAGAGTTTTCAATCTAATACGACACAGCAACTGGGAGGTTTTTTACCATCGCTCGAACAGGAACGCAACAAGAATTGAGATGGGTCTGGTAACTGGACTGGAGGCGCTCCATGCCGCATTGGATACATGAATCCCTGCCCCCGGCGGTCTTCCTTATGGGTCCCACCGCCTCCGGCAAGACGGAACTCGCGCTGTACCTGGTAGAACGGCTGCCCCTGGAGATCGTGAGCGTAGACTCCGCCCAGGTCTACCGGGGCATGGATATCGGCACCGCCAAGCCGAGGCCGGAGGTCCTGGCGCGGGCACCGCACCGGCTGCTCGACATCCGCGACCCGGCGGAGAGCTACTCCGCCGCCGAATTCCGCGCCGATGCCCTGGAGGCCATGGAGCAGATCAGCGCCGCCGGTCGGGTACCGCTGCTGGTGGGCGGCACCGGCTTGTATTTCCGTGCCCTACGCTATGGGCTCTCCGATCTGCCCCCCGCCGATCCCGCCCTGCGGGCACGCCTGGAGCAGGAGGCGAGCACGCAGGGATGGGGCCATCTGCACCGCCGCCTGGCCAAAGTGGACCCGCTGGCTGCGGCACGAATCCATCCCAACGACCCCCAGCGCATCCAACGCGCTCTGGAGGTGTGGGCGCTCACCGGTCGTCCCCTGTCCGAACAACAGAAGGGGAGTGGGAAGTCCGTCCTTCCATACCGAGTGCTATCGTTAGTGCGCGCTCCGCGAGATCGGGAGATACTGCGGGCGCGCATCGCGGCTCGCTTTCGCACCATGTTGGAGCAGGGCTTCGAGCAAGAGGTGCGGCACCTGTTGGCCCGCGGAGTTCTGTCTCCCTTGCTGCCCTCCTTGCGCAGCGTGGGCTACCGCCAGATGGTCCAATATCTGCTTGGAGCAGGGGATTACGCCTGTATGGTGGAACAGGGAATCGTGGCTACCCGCCGGTTGGCCAAGCGCCAGTTCACCTGGCTGCGTGCGGAGCCCACGGCGCGTTGGCTACACGATGAGAATGGGGATGTCGCTGCGGTGGCCTACCAGTGGGTAAGCGATTGGCTCAACGGCGAATTGGAATAGAACGTGCTAAAATGACCACGTTGGCTGAGGATTCGGCCACTTTTGGTGTCTGTCGATGAAGGGCAAAATAAGGCGGAAATCGCTCGAATAATAAGGAGGCGGCCATGTCCAAAGGGCAAAGCTTACAAGACCCTTTTTTGAATACCCTGCGTAAAGAACGATTACCCGTTTCCATCTTCCTGGTAAACGGTATCAAGCTGCAAGGCCAGATCGAATCCTTCGATCAATTCGTGGTACTGTTGAAAAACTCGGTGAGCCAGATGGTGTACAAGCATGCCATCTCAACCGTGGTTCCGGCGCGCAATATCAAGATCGCCCAACCGTCCCCCGAGCCTGATGGCACTCCGGAGCCGGATAACTCCTAGGCAATGGCCCGAAGGCTCGGTCGTGCCGGGCCATGGTTCATGGCAGCCCCAAATTCTCGCCCTTCCCCCTGTCCAACCCATCACCGGAGCCTCCGGGTTTTGGGATGCCGGTTATGCATCGATCCACGGAGCAGTGACCAATCTCCATGTCCGAGCGCCCTGTGAACCATGAGCAGGCGGTGCTGGTCCAGATGGACCAGGGTGGCCCCCAAGACGATACGGATCTGGAGGAATTGCGCCTACTGGCGGAATCCGCCGGCGCCCTCCCCCTTGGGGTGGTGCGGGCCGGGCAGAGACGCCCCGATCCCCGGTTCTTCGTCGGTAGCGGCAAGGTGGAGGAGGTCAAGGCTCTGGTGGGGGCTGTGGGGGCTGATTTGGTGCTGGTCAACCACGACCTGAGTCCCAGCCAGGAGCGTAACCTGGAACGGGCACTGGAGTGCCGGGTAGTGGATCGCACCGGCCTGATCCTCGACATCTTTGCCCAGCGCGCCCGTTCCTTCGAGGGCAAGCTGCAAGTGGAGCTGGCGCAGCTACGCAGGCTGGCGAGTCGGCTGGTGCGCGGCTGGACCCACCTGGAGCGGCAAAAGGGCGGCATCGGCCTGCGTGGCCCTGGTGAGACCCAGCTCGAGACCGATCGACGCCTAGTCAATGATCGCATTACCCTGCTCAAGAAGCGTTTGGAGCGGGTGGACGCCCAGCGCGCCCAGAGCCGACGCGCCCGCAACAGAAATTTGGTGCCCACGATCTCCCTGGTGGGCTATACCAATGTCGGCAAGTCCACCCTGTTTAATCGGCTTACCGATGCCACGGTGTATGCGGCGGAGCAGTTGTTCGCCACCCTGGATCCCACCCTACGCCGTGTCCCCCTGCCCCATGGCGGGGTGGCGGTCCTGGCGGATACCGTAGGCTTCATCCGACACCTGCCCCACGACCTGGTAGCCGCGTTCCGCGCCACCCTGCAAGAGGCCAGTTCCGCAGCCTTGCTGTTGCATGTGGTGGATGCCGCAGCCCCCGGTCACGCCGAGCGCATTTGGGAAGTGGAGCAGGTTCTGAAAGAGATCGGTGCTGCCGAAGTGCCGCGCCTAGAAGTCTACAACAAGCTCGATCTGTTGGATGGAGCAGCGCCCCGGGTAGACATGGGGGAGGATGGGCGGGCGACGCGGGTGTGGGTATCGGCCCATACGGGGGCTGGCATGGATCTGCTGCTGGAGGCCCTGACGGGACATCTGCACCATGAACGGGTGCGTACCTGGGTGCGTCTGGATGCCGCAGATGGACGGCTGCGGGCGCGGCTATTCCAATCCTGCCGGGTGCTTGAGGATCGGGTCCGCGAGGACGGCGGCTGGGCACTCTTGGTGGAGCTGCCACGCCAAGACTATGAGCGCCTGATGCGTCAAGAGCCTGGGCTACAGGAGCGGTTGCAGGCCCTCTGACCGGGTCAAGCAGGCCACTCCTGGATATGTGGAAATGCATCATCAAAAGAGCGGCGGAATGTTTGTTCGCTCGCCAGGCGGTATGGCACCCCATCGATGAGTATCCCAACCTGTTTTTTCATTTTGATGTGCCAACCGTTCCAGAGGTGAACTCTTGCAACGAAATTCTCATATACAGCCTTATCCACCGCTACAGTCGCCACATCCTGGCCCAGCAGGTAAACGACCAGCGCCGGCTGCGTCTTCTTTCTTGAAGGGATACGCGCTACGGGGAGCGTCATGGCTCGACCAGAATAGGGAAATACCTCCGCGGCCGGAAGATTATAATCCGCGATGTTATAAGTCGAAGGCTCCCACCCGAAGTTCTGCAGCAACATCAGGTCATAGGGCGCGCAATGATCAAAGAAATCCGCCTCGAAAACAATCTGCCTAGGTTGGGTATGCAGCCCGTGCACTACATATTGGATTGCCGCGATGAGCAAGATATATTTGAATGCATTGATATCTCTTAAATGGCGAAAGTTTGATGTTATGGACTCTGAAATAAAGTCTACATCGCCTGTATCTTTATTCCGGTGCAAAATTATTTTCCCTAACCATTCCTGCCTGCCTCCATCATGCCTCTTCATCAGCGAGATCGAGTAACGCCCCTCTTCGCCGGACATGGTAAAGGCGAGCATCAGAGGCATATCCCTCTTGTATCTCACTTCAAGACGCAGGCCCCCTGGAGCATCTTTCTGACCTGCTACATGTCCCCATTCCAATTCAAATGCCCTTGGGATTCTAATAGGGGCATATTGTTGCCCATCATAGGCAAAGAACAGCGCCATTAAATTCTTTGTTTCTAGAAGTTCACGAATGCCATTTCTAGTATAAGATTCCCGCGGCTGTTGCTCGCTAAGATCTATTGTCACATAGAGTCTTGCCTTTTCAGTACGCAGCCCGAGAAGCAGCATGATTGCGAACAGGCGCGGACTGACATCATCGGCGCGGTCACCTTTTGCTGTCCCTTTTGCAGGATCAAACCCTGTATAGAAGTCATGGATTGCATCCGCGCCCATATCCTCCAAGCGCAGCGCATTGAATACATATCCCATACCGCTATAAAAAGCCACTAAGCGGCGCGGTCCCTTCTCCCACAGTTCCCTAATCATCTCCGAGAGCAGTTGCCTCCGTGCCGCCGTTTCATCCCATGAGGTTGTTCGAGCTTCGCGCTGCCTTTGTCCGATGACAAACTCGAACCAGTCTTGTATCTTCGCAATCGATTGACTGAAATAGGGACGCCCACGACGCTCTATAGCACTGCCCAAGGTATAGGCCGCTACCAACAGGGGCATCCATATATCTTGCCTAATTTGGATCACCTCGTGCAGAGGATCCTTAGGATTCAGGATAAAGTATGGGGTATCAAAAATCATCTGCTGTTCACACTCCTCGCAGATGACCCACGCGCCATCGTCCTGGTCCGAGATACCAAACATCCCTTTCTTTAGGCGCAGGCCGAAGTAATCGACCCCAGCAATATCCTCTCCAATTGTGAAGGTAAATTCATGCGTATACCAGGCATCATGATGCTGCTTTCTTTTTTGCCTAACGATCTCCCCCTGTATCTGGGTCCAGATCGGATTTTTCCAATCAAAGAAGCGGAACACCGGATCTTCGTGGGTCCCCTCCTCGCCCAAAATGTCTCTATCCATGACATAGACCGGTTCCCCACCATGAAAAAACCTGACGGTAAATCCAATTAGCCCGCCCCCAGGACTGTATTGCGTAGTTACCTTTGCTGAGAACAAGACGCACGAGGCGGCCATTCCTGCCTCCAACTTATTTAGTCTCACCGCCGTCGCTGCTCCTGTACCAACAACGCGGAAAGCCCCAATACCCAAGCGAATGGCCATAATTGAAATCCCGTACGCACGTTACCAGCGTATCCGTTTAAGTCTCCACGAGGATCGGACTTCCGACCCGGATATTGGGTTCGGGATGATCGCGATCCCAGGAGCGGGGTGAACTGTCACTTATCACCACAACACGCCTTCCTAAGGAGATAGGAAGGGACCGTAGCGATCGGACGGGGCAAGACAGGGCGAAGGCGAGCACTGTCGCTGCCCATGGGAAATTTTAGGGAGTTGGAGCGGGCGATGGGAATCGAACCCACGTCTTCAGCTTGGGAAGCTGAGGTAATAACCATTATACGACGCCCGCGTAATGTCTTAATTTTAACGTCCAATCCCGATCAGATTCAAGCGCTATACGATCCCATCAGGCACAGAAACCCCGCTCCCCTAGACCCCCGCTCTAGTGGCTTGATCTGTTGTATTTTATAGGATTTATACAGTTACGTCCGTGACCTGCCACGGTGGCTTTTGGTGTAGACTTATCGCTTGTATCTTGATCCACCCTGACCCTAAATGAACCCGCTATGCAGATTTACGTCAATGGGATGCCCCACGAGGTCGCCGAGGCCCTGCCCCTGAGCGATCTGATCAGTCTACTCGAATTAGGCGAAAAACGCATTGCTGTGGAGGTGAACCAGGAGCTAACGCCGCGCAGCCAGTTCCTGGAGCGTCGTCTGTTCGAGCAAGATCGGGTCGAGATTATCCACGCCGTGGGCGGCGGTTGATAAATCGCGCCACTTCGCACCCAGCCCAATCACAGAGTCATATTCATGGATACCACAGCCCCTGACAGCTTCACCGTCGCCGGTCGCCGCTTTACCTCGCGCCTATTGGTGGGCACCGGCAAATACCGGGATCTGGAGCAGACCCGCGCCGCCATCGCGGCGAGCGGGGCCGAGATCGTCACCGTAGCGGTGCGTCGCACCAACATCGGCCAGACCCCAGGGGAGCCCAATATCCTGGATATCCTGCCCCCAGACCGTTACACCATCCTGCCCAACACCGCCGGTTGCTACGACGCCCAGAGCGCGGTGCGCACCTGTCGCCTGGCCCGGGAGCTGCTCGACGGCCACAACCTGGTGAAACTGGAGGTACTGGGGGACGAAAAGACCCTATTCCCGGACGTACTCGCCACCTTGCAGGCCGCCGAGGAGCTGATCAAGGACGGCTTCGACGTGATGGTCTACACCAACGACGACCCGATCATGGCCCGGCGCCTTGAGGAATTGGGCTGTTGCGCAGTGATGCCCCTGGCGGCCCCGATCGGCTCCGGGCTCGGCATCCGCAACCGCCTCAACATCCTCACCATCGTGGAGAACGCCCAGGTGCCGATCCTGGTGGACGCGGGGGTGGGTACTGCCTCGGACGCGGCGGTGGCCATGGAGCTCGGCTGCACCGGGGTGTTGATGAACACCGCCATCGCCGCCGCTCGGGATCCACTGCTTATGGCCTCCGCCATGCGCAAGGCGATCGAAGCAGGCCGCGAGGCCTTTCTGGCTGGGCGCATGGCCCCCAAACGCTTCGCCTCCGCCTCGTCCCCCCTGGAAGGCCTGTTCTTCTGAACCCCGCTCCCGCCGTGACCCAAGCGGAAGCGGCCCCGCGCCGCACCTGCCGCAGCTATGTGTTGCGGCAGGGACGCGAGACCCCCGGTCAGCGCCAGGCCTTCACGCGCCTCTGGTCCCGCTTCGGCCACGACTTCATCCCAGGCGTGCCCCTGAATCCCGCCGACCTGTTCGAGAACGGGGGTCCGGTGCGTCTGGAGATCGGCTTCGGCAATGGAGAGGCCCTGGCACACCTGGCCGCCGCCCATCCCGATTGCAATTTCCTCGGCATTGAGGTGCATCGCCCCGGCATTGGCCGCCTGCTCCTCACCCTGGAACGGGAGGGCCTGGCGAACGTGCGGCTGCTGCGCCACGACGCGGTGGAGGTGCTGGACGTGCTACCGTCCGCCTGCCTGGAGGGGGTCTATCTATTCTTTCCGGACCCCTGGCCCAAGACCCGGCACCACAAGCGGCGCCTGGTACAACCGGCGTTTGTCGCCACCTTGGCCCGGGTGTTGGCCCCCGGCGGCTTTCTGCATCTGGCCACCGATTGGGAAGACTACGCCCAGCAGATGCTGGCAGTGCTGAGGGGCTGCCCCGATTTGATCAACAATGCACTGGAGGGTGGCTTCGTGGCGCGTCCTGCGGATCGCCCTCTAACCCATTTCGAGCAGCGGGGCCAGCGCCTGGGCCACGGCGTCCGCGACCTGCTATTCCACCGGCGGCCTACCTCGTGACCACCCTGGAGCTGGATGCCTTCGCCACCCCCCTGGTAGGCCCTCTAACGCTGCACTGCACGGCGCCCTGTTGCACCCTGGCGGGCCCCTCCGGGAGCGGCAAGACCCTATTGTTGCGCGCCCTAGCGGACCTGGATCCCCATGCCGGTCGGGTGCTTCTGAATGGGGTCGAGCAGCGGGAACTGCCGGCCCCCGAGTGGCGCCGCCGGATGGCCTACCTGCCGGCGGAGAGCCATTGGTGGGCGGATCGGGTGGGGGCGCACTTCCGGACGCCGGATCCCGGACTGCTGGAGCGGCTTGGGTTCGCGCCCGAGGTGCTGGACTGGGAGGTGGCGCGCCTGTCCAGCGGCGAGCGCCAGCGCCTGGCCTTGGCCCGACTGCTGGCCCTCGGCCCCCAGGTGTTGTTGCTGGACGAGCCCACCGCGAATCTGGATCAAGGCAACCGGGAGCGGGTGGAGGCCCTGGTGGCGGATTATCTAAGCACCCATGGCGCTCTAGCCCTGTGGGTCTCCCATGACCCGGAGCAGGCGCGTCGGGTGGGCAGCCGTCATTGGCACATCGGCCAAAATACCCTGATTGAGGAGGCACCCGGCCCATGGAGCTGATCCGTCTCGCCCCCGGCGATCTGGGCCTCGCCGCCCTCCTGGTATTGGCCCTGGCCGGCGTGTCTTGGCGCCTGCGTCTGGGACTGGAGCGGCGGTTGTTGATTGCCGCCCTGCGCAGCACCCTACAGCTCGGCCTAATCGGCGTGGTGCTCAAGACCCTCTTCGCGATCGCCCATCCCACCCTGGTCGCCGCACTGGCCCTGGGTATGTTGACCGCCGCCGGTTACGAGGTGATGGCACGCCAGCAACGCCGCTTTACCGGCCCCTGGGGCATGGGCATCGGCACCCTATCCATGTTCGTGTCGTCCTTTGGTATCACTCTGATTGCCCTGCTGACCATCGTGCAACCCACCCCCTGGTATACCCCCCAATACCTGATCCCCCTGCTCGGGATGTTGCTGGGTAACACCATGAACGGCATCTCGGTGAGCCTGGAGACCTTGACCCAGCAGGTGTGGCGCGAACGCGGTGCCGTGGAGGCGCGGCTGATGCTGGGGCAGGGCTGGAGCGAGGCGATCGGCGACCTCCGCCGCAATGCCCTGCGTGCCGGCCTGATCCCCATCGTCAACGCCATGGCCGTGGCCGGGATCGTCAGCCTACCGGGCATGATGACCGGGCAGATCCTGGCCGGCAGCCCGCCCCTGGAAGCGGCCAAATACCAATTGATGATCCTATTTTTGATCGCCGCCGGGACCGGCTTCGGCGCCCTGGCCGCAGTCTGGATCGGCTCGCGCCGCCTGTTCGATGAACGGGAGCGTTTGCGCCTGGATCGGCTGGATAAAAGGGGTTTAGGGTAGGCTTCCGCCCATGTCAGGCAACATCCGTATCGTCCTAGTCGAGACTACCCACCCCGGTAATATTGGGGCGGTGGCCCGTGCCATGAAAACCATGGCCCTGACCGCCCTCTATCTGGTGCGGCCTAAAGTTTTCCCAAACGCTGAGTGTACCGCTCGGGCCTGTGGGGCCGACGATCTCCTGGCCACGGCCCAGGTATGCGAGGACCTGGATCAGGCGCTACGGGGCTGCCGCCTGGTGATCGGTAGCAGTGCCCGCCAGCGCAGCGTGGAATGGCCCACGCTCGATCCGCGACAGGCCGCACGGCGCCTGCTGGCGGAAGCGGAGCAAGGGCCGGTGGCCCTGGTGTTTGGGCGTGAGAGTTCGGGGCTCTCCAATGCGGAGTTGGATCGTTGCCACCTGCTTGCACAGGTGCCTACGCATCCCCATTTCAGTTCCCTGAACGTGGCTGCGGCGGTGCAACTGTTCGCCTACGAGCTGCGCATGGCCAGCCTGGAAGGGGTGGCCGTCGTACCGGAGGGTCGTGCGGTGGCAGAGGCGGAGGTGCTGGAGGCCATGCTTGAACATCTGACCGAGACCCTGCGCATGATCGGGTTTGCCGACCCCCAGCAGTCCCGTAAGTTGATGCGCCGACTGCGTCGCATGTTCCAGCGCGCCCGACCGGACCATCATGAAATCAATATCCTGCGCGGCATTTTTCGTTCCGCCCAGCATCTGGCGCGACGCCTCCAACCCTAGATAACGGCTTCCTTCCCTACCATGTTCGAGCGCTTGAAAGAGGATGTCCAGTGTGTGTTCGAGCGGGATCCCGCAGCACGCACCGCCTTCGAGATCCTCACCACCTATCCTGGAATCCACGCCGTGTGGGCCCACCGCCTGTCCCATAGACTGTGGGGAATGGACCTCAAATGGCTGGCGCGGGTATTGTCCAACTTGGCGCGGCTATTCACGGGGATCGAAATCCACCCAGCGGCGCGGCTGGGGCGGCGCTTTTTCATTGATCACGGCATGGGGGTGGTGATCGGCGAGACTGCGGTGATCGGTGATGATTGCACCCTGTACCACGGCGTGACCCTGGGAGGAACCCGTTGGCAAAAGGGTAAGCGCCACCCGACGTTGGGGGATAATGTGGTGGTGGGGGCCGGCGCCAAGGTGCTCGGACCCATAGACATTGGCGATGGGGCGCGCATCGGATCCAACGCCGTGGTCGTGAATTCCGTTCCCGCCGGGGCCACCGTGGTGGGGGTTCCCGGCAAATTGGTGGAGCGCCCCAACGATGCCCACACCCAGCGGCGCGTAGCGACCGCCAAGAAAATCGGCTTCGATGCCTACGGCGCCACCCGCGATGCCCCGGATCCAGTGGCCCATGCCATCAACTGCATGTTGGATCACCTGCATGTCATGGATCAGAAAATGCAGCATATGTGCGAGGCCCTTAAGCGACTGGGACTCGATGAGGATATGAGCGATTTGCCAACCCTAGATCGCTGCGAAATCATGACCAAGGTGGAGGATGTGCAACATTTGGAGGGCGATCCGGAATCCTCCGTGGAGCGCCGGGAGTAATTGACCAAATTGGTCGGATATTGTATGGTGAGCCCCTCCGTATAACGATTTGCAGCGAGGGGGAGAGCACGTGCGATTGACCACCAAGGGCCGTTACGCCGTCACCGCGATGTTGGATCTGGCCTTCCACCACGGCCAAGGACCGATCACCCTGGCGGACATTGCTCAGCGGCAGGGGATTTCGCTGTCCTACCTGGAGCAGCTCTTCGCCCGCTTGCGCAAGAACTCGCTGGTTGCTAGCGTGCGCGGCCCGGGCGGTGGTTACCACCTAGCGCGAGATGCCAGCGAGATCTCCGTAGCTGAGGTGATTGCCGCGGTGGATGAGAGTGTGGACGCCACCCGTTGCCACGGCGACCACAACTGCCAGGACAACCAACGCTGCCTCACCCACGACTTGTGGCGGGATCTGAGCAGCCGCATCTACGAGTACCTGAGCGGCATCAGCCTTAGGGACTTGACGAATCGACGCGGCGCCCAGGAGGTGGTGAACCGTCAGGATGCGCAGCCGAATCCCGAAAGGGCCTTCGGTATTTCGCGGCGTGAGGCAGGGCGCGTCAGCGCTGAACAGATCGGGGCATGAACTTGGCAGTCTTGGAGCAACCCATGAAGCTACCCATTTACATGGACTACTCGGCCACCACGCCGGTCGATCCCCGCGTCGCCGAGCGCATGTGCGCCTATCTGACCCTGGAGGGCGACTTCGGCAATCCGGCCTCCCGCTCCCATGCCTTCGGCTGGCGGGCCGAGGAGGCAGCGGAACAGGCCCGGCAGCAGGTCGCCGAGCTGATCAACGCGGACCCCAAGGAAATCGTTTGGACCTCCGGGGCCACTGAATCCGACAATCTAGCGATCAAGGGCGCTGCCTATTTTTACCGCAAGAAGGGTCGCCACATCATCACCTGCAAGACCGAGCACAAGGCGGTGCTGGACAGTTGCCGGCACCTGGAGCGGGACGGCTTTGAGGTTACCTACCTGGACCCCGAACCGGACGGTCTGATCGACCTGGACCGGCTGCGGGCGGCCCTACGGGAAGACACCATATTGGTGTCCCTGATGCATGTGAACAATGAGATCGGAGTGATCCAGGATCTGGAGGCCATCGGCGACCTGACCCGCTCCCGCAATATTCTGTTCCATGTGGACGCGGCCCAGGGGGCCGGTAAGGCGCCCATCGATCTACAGCGCCTGAACGTGGATCTGTTGTCTCTCTCCGCCCACAAGGTCTATGGCCCCAAGGGCATTGGCGCCCTGTATGTGCGTCGCAAGCCGCGAGTGCGCCTGGAGGCGCAGATGCACGGTGGGGGCCATGAGCGGGGCATGCGCTCCGGCACCCTGCCGACCCACCAGATTGTCGGCATGGGCGAGGCCTTCCGCCTTGCCCGTGCGGAGATGGCAACGGACAATGAACGCCTCCTGGGCTTGCGGCAACGCCTGTGGGACGGTTTCAAGGACATGGAGCAGGTATTCCTGAACGGCCATCCCGAACAGCGGATCGCGGGCAATCTGAACGTGAGCTTTGCTTTTGTGGAGGGTGAATCCCTAATCATGGCCCTCCGGGATCTGGCGGTCTCCTCCGGCTCCGCCTGCACCTCCGCCAGCCTGGAGCCGAGCTATGTGCTGCGCGCCCTGGGGCGGGAAGATGAGCTGGCCCACAGCTCTCTGCGCTTTACCCTGGGGCGCTTTTCCACCTACGAGGAGGTGGACTACGCGGTTGCCCGCATCCGCACCCAAGTAGAACGGCTGCGGGACATCTCACCCCTGTGGGATATGTACAAGGAAGGCATCGATCTCAAATCGGTGCATTGGATCGCCCATTGACTTCCAGCCGGCCGCCTGGCCGCAGCATCCGAGGTACGATGACATGGCATACAGTGACAAAGTTCTTGACCACTACGAGCATCCCCGCAACGTCGGCGTCTTTGACACCAAGGATCACAGTATCGGCACCGGCATGGTCGGCGCCCCCGCCTGTGGCGATGTGATGCGGTTGCAGATCAAGGTGAATGAACAAGGGGTCATTGAGGACGCACGATTTAAGACCTACGGCTGTGGATCGGCCATCGCCTCCAGCAGCCTGCTCACGGAATGGGTCAAGGGTAAGACCCTAGACCAGGCCCTGCTGATCAAGAATTCGGAGATCGCCGAGGAGCTGGCCCTACCGCCGGTCAAGGTGCATTGCTCAGTGTTGGCGGAAGACGCCATCAAGGCCGCCATCAAGGACTACGCGACCAAGCAAAACGGCGTGGCAACCTGAATAGGAGCAGAGCGTCATGGCCATCAGCGTAACAGACGCGGCGGCGCGGCATGTACAGACGTTCCTCGCCCGTCGCGGCAGCGGCCTAGGGATCCGCCTTGAGGTACGCACCTCGGGCTGTTCCGGAATGGCCTATGTGTTGGAGTTCGCCGACCAGGTGGAGGAGGATGACTTGGTCTTCGAAGATCGGGGCATCAAGGTCATCGTGAGTCCCAAGAGTTTGGTATATCTGGACGGCACTGAGTTGGATTTCACCAAGGAGGGGTTGAACGAGGGGTTTAAATTCAACAACCCCAATGTCAAGAACCAGTGCGGCTGTGGCGAGAGCTTCGGCGTGTAGCTACGGCCACGCCATGGCAACCGATATCCTCCAGTGGGCAGCCTACCTTCCCCGCTCGCGGGCCAACGGCCCAGGCCTGCGCTCGGTGCTCTGGGTGCAGGGGTGTCCTTTCCGTTGCCCAGGCTGTTTCAACCCGGAATTTTGGCCCTTTACGGGCGGTCAGCGAGGTGCGGTGGGGGAACTAGCCGAACGGCTCCTGGCGGAACCGGACACCGAAGGAGTGAGTTTTTCCGGTGGCGAACCTTTCGCCCAGGCTCTGCCCCTGGCGCAGGTGGCAGAGCGGGCACGGGCTGCGGGCAAGGGGATACTGGTGTTCACCGGCTTTTCGGTCGCCGCCCTGCGGGCTAGCGATCAGCCCGGCGTACGCCGCCTACTGGCCGCTACCGATCTGTTGGTGGCAGGCCCCTATGAGCAGGAACGGCCCTGCCGACACCACCCACTGCTGGCGAGTGCCAACCAGAATTTGGTGTATCTGACGGGACGCTATCGCGACCAAAATCTCGGCCCGCGGCGGGTGGAATATCGCATCGGGGCCCAAGGCGTGGTGACTGTGACCGGGTTCCCTGCAAAAATTTTAACCGTCTAACTGCTCCAAACGGATGCGCACCACGGCGCCGCTCACGCTGCCCAGGGCCTCAATCCGTTCGATGGCCCGGTTCATCTGCGCCTCAACGACCCGATGAGTAAGCATCACCAGGGGTACGTGACTGGCGTCCTCCACCAGCTCTTTCTGCTGAATGGCCTCGATGCTGATGCCCTGTTCCGCTAGGATGCCGGCGATGCGGGCCATTACCCCCGGCTTGTCCTCTACCTGCATACGCAGATAGTAGGCGGTTTCCACCTGGTCCATGGGCAGGATCGGCAGGTCGGACAGCTCGTTGGGCTGGAATGCTAGGTGTGGCACCCGGTTCTCTGGATCCGTAGTAAGTGCCCGCACCACATCCACCAGGTCGGCCACCACCGCCGAGGCGGTGGGCTCGGAGCCGGCCCCGGCCCCGTAATAGAGGGTGGGACCCACCGCGTCACCGCGCACCAGTACCGCGTTCATCACCCCGTCCACATTGGCAATCAGGCGGCGCGCCGGGATCAGGGTCGGATGCACCCGCAGCTCCACCCCAGCGCCGGTGCGACGGGTGATGCCGAGCAGCTTAATGCGATAGCCCAGCTCCCCTGCATAGGCGACGTCGATGGGCTCGATACGGGTGATGCCTTCGATGTAGACCTTGTCGAACTGCAAGGGGATACCGAAGGCGATGGAGGCCAGGATGGTGAGCTTATGGGCCGCATCTATGCCCTCCACGTCAAAGGTGGGATCCAGCTCCGCGTAGCCCAGGGCCTGGGCCTCGGCCAGTGCGTCGGCGAAGCCGCGCCCCTTGTCGCGCATCTCGGTGAGGATGAAGTTACCGGTGCCGTTGATGATGCCAGCGATCCACTGGATGTGGTTGGCCGCTAGTCCCTCGCGCACCGCCTTGATGATGGGGATGCCCCCGGCCACCGCGGCCTCGAAGGCCACCGTGACGCCCCGCGCCTGAGCGGCGGCGAAGATCTCGTTGCCGTGGCGGGCAATCAGGGCCTTGTTGGCGGTTACCACGTGTTTGCCGTTCTCGATGGCCTTGAGCACCAGTTCGCGAGCTGGGGAATAGCCGCCGATCAGCTCAATGACAATCTGAACCTCTGGGTCGTTGACCACCGCCCAGGCGTCGTCGCTGATATGTCCGACTTGCTCCAGGCCGGGGATGGCGTCGGCGTTGTAGCTCTTGGCCGCAGCGTGGCTGATGACGATGCCGCGACCGGCCCGGCGGGCGATCTCCTTGGCGTTACGGGTGAGCACATTGACTGTGCCGCCGCCTACCGTACCCAATCCAAGAAGACCGACTTTCACAGGCTCCACGTTTCTCTCCTGATTGGTGATTCTGACGCCTTATGCCGAGATCAGCCGATCACGGCGGAACATATCGCGGATACCACGCACTGCCTGGCGGGTCCGATGCTCATTCTCGATCAAGCCAAAGCGGACATGATCGTCTCCCAAATCTCCGAAGGCAACCCCGGGCGCCACCGCCACCTTGGCGTCCATTAACAGTTTCTTAGAGAACTCCAAGGACCCCATTTCCTTGTAGGGTTGTGGAATGGGCGCCCATACAAACATGGTCGCCCGGGGCCTTTGCACCGCCCAACCGGCATTATTGAGGCCGTCGCACAGCACGTCACGGCGCGCCTGGTAGGTCTCGCAAATCTGGCGCACGCAGTCCTGGGGACCCTCTAGGGCTGCGATGGCCGCCACCTGGATGGGGGTGAAGGTACCGTAGTCGAAATAGGACTTGAGGCGTGCCAGGGCGCCCACCAGAGTCGCGTTGCCGCACATAAAGCCGATTCGCCAACCGGGCATGTTGTAACTCTTGGACAGGGTGAAAAACTCCACCGCGATCTCGTCTGCCCCCGGGACTTGCAGCACCGAAGGGGCCTGATAGCCATCGAAGGAGAGGTCCGCATAGGCCAAATCATGGATCAGCCAGATGTGGTGCTCCTTGCACATGGCCACCACCCGCTCGAAGAATTCCAACTCCACGCACTGGGTGGTAGGGTTGCCGGGGAAGTTCAGCACCAGCATCTTGGGGCGCGGCCAGGACTCGTGGATTGCCCGGGACAACTCCCCAAAGAAGTCTACCCCTGGCACCAGGGGGACATGCCGCACGTCCGCCCCGGCGATAATGAAGCCGTAGGGGTGGATCGGATAGGCGGGATTGGGCACCAGCACCGTATCACCGGCCCCCACTGTGGCCAGGGCCAGGTGCGCCAGGCCCTCCTTGGAGCCGATGGTGACAATGGCCTGGGTCTCCGGGTCCAGCGTTACCGCATAGCGCTGTTGATACCAATTGCAGATGGCGCGGCGCAGGCGCGGAATGCCCTTGGACACGGAATAGCGGTGGGTGTCCTTGCGTTGCACCACCTCCACCAGCTTATCGACGATATGCTGGGGGGTTGGCTGATCTGGATTGCCCATGCCGAAGTCGATGATGTCCTCGCCCCGGGCCCGGGCCGCAGCCTTGAGCTGGTTCGTGATATTAAACACATAGGGGGGCAGACGGCCGATGCGGCGGAAGTCTTCCTTTTCGGGCGTGGACACAGGGACTCCTAGCGGATCACTATCTTTAATACCCACTAAGTTACAGCACCTTCCGCCCGTTCAGCAATCCTCATTAGTCGTTGCACACGCTGGTGGTTGATGCGATGGCCTGCCGCTTGCCTCAGATAGGCGCCACCGGATCCACCCTAGGCAGTTCGATTAAGCCCTTTGCAACATGAAAATATTCCCGCAATCTATGAGCTTTGGCAACAGCGTGGCAGGGGCGGGATATGAAAGGCTACAAGGGGTCGGACAATCGGTTGGCGCGATTTTTCGAGAAAAGCC
>Ga0163199_1000795_pt1 | contig 19840 bp, 19 predicted proteins | sample PL_2010_150m_FD_113537 | JGI IMG/M metagenome (GOLD analysis project Ga0163199, IMG submission 113537) | Freshwater microbial communities from Powell Lake, British Columbia, Canada to study Microbial Dark Matter (Phase II) - PL_2010_150m | ecosystem: Environmental > Aquatic > Freshwater > Lake ...
TCCAGGCGGCGTCAATCTGGAGTTCGGTTCGCCAGGCGCGATACGCGCTCGCTCGCTGACAATTTTCGATCGCACCTTTGCCGTGACCTACGCACTGGAAGCGGTGGCCGTGATCATCGGGCTGTTCGGCCTGTCGTCGAGTTTCGGCGCGCTGGTGCTCGCGCGCAGCCGCGAATTCGGCATGTTGCGCCACATCGGCATGACGCGGCGCCAGATCGGCGCCATGCTCGCGACAGAGGGCGCGCTGGTGAGCGCGCTCGGCCTGGCGCTGGGTCTGGCGCTCGGCTGGGTCATCAGCCTGGTGCTGATCCACGTGGTAAACCGCCAGTCGTTTCACTGGAGCATGGAACTGCATCCGCCCTGGGGATTGCTCGCGTTGCTTGCGGCCGCGCTGCTTGGCCTTGCGACTTTGACGGCGCTGGCGAGCGGCCGGCGTGCGCTCGGCGTGGACGTGGTGCGGGCGGTACGGGAGGACTGGTGACTAGCAAAGCTGCGCTTGAAAGCGCGACTATCGGTCAACGCCCGAGCCGAATCCCAATACTTGTTTCAAGCGGTCGGCGACCAGCTTCATCAGCGCCGGCGATATTTTGCCGAGTTTCGTCGCATCGGACGCATCTATTGTCGCTATCTTTGCGGTGCGAATCACGGAAGGCGCGGGGAGGCCGGCTGTTGCCAGATTGTTCACTGGCAGATCGCCGGACCACGCCCGGTTTTCCGCACTGGTGATCATGACCACCCAAAGTAGCGCATGGGCGTCCTCCATGCCGCCGGTCGATACTACGAGCGCCGGTCGCGACTGCCGCGTCGGGCGGTCGGTATAGGGGAACGGTACCTTGATGACGTCGCCTTGCTTAAAGCTTGGCATAGGCCTTGGTGTCGGCTTCGGTGTTCCATTCGCGGAACGTCCGGAACGGATCGTCCGTCTCGCTGCGGTGCCGGGCTTTGGTTAGAATCACGCGGCGATCGTCGATTTCGTAAACCAATTCGTCGCCGGGTTGCAGGTGCAGGGCGGCGCGTATCGGCTGCGGAATGGTGGTCTGCGCTTTCGTAGTGAGTTTGCTCGTGATCATAGTGCCTTCAATGTGATGAATCCAGGGGATGGATGTATGGTAAGGAAATTCCTTGCGCAGTGCAAGCGCACGACTGCCCTGGGTATGGTCAATGAAGCGCGATTTAGCTTCGGTGCTGTTCGTTGTTGGCGTCGGCGGGTAAGGCGGCCGCGCTGCGTCGCCTTGCGATATTGACGGCGCTCGCAAGCGGCAGGCGTGCGCTCGGCGTGGACGTGGTGCGTGCGGTGCGGGACGATTGGTGAGATTTTAAAGGTATTGACGTTGTCAATACGTAATGTATCATTGAAAGATGGATATCGAATACGAACTGCGTGGTATCCGGTTCCGCTGGAATTCAGATAAGGCCAAGCGGAACGCCGAAAAGCACGGCATCGCGTTCGAGCAAGCTGCGCAGGTATTCTTCGACCCGTTCGTACGCTACGAAGATGGATCGGACCAGGGCGAGCAACGCGACGCGGCTGTGGGCGCCGACATTGGTTTTCGTGTCCTGTTTGTCGTCCACCTCTTTTTTGCGGACGATTACATTCGCATTATTTCGGCCCGCAAAGCCGAACCGCCGGAAAGGAAACGCTATGAAGATGGCAACTATTAAGAAACGACTGGCAAAGAATCGCCCGATGGTGTCGGTCACTTTGCGCATGCCTGAAGATGTCATTGTCGACCTGAAGCGGGTTGCCCCATTGAAGGGATTTCCCGGCTATCAGGGATTGATGCGTGCCTATGTCGGCGCGGGTTTGCGCGACGACATGGAGCGCTTCGAGGGCTCGGCCGTTGCAAGGCTGATCGAGAAGCTGCGCGAAAGCGGTGTTTCGGAGGCGACACTGATCAAGGCTGCGACCGAAGTTTCCGGATTGGCCGTGTAATCCGCCGTTATTCGGTTCCATCGCAGGAGTAGGTAGCGGACTTGTCAATGCCGATCTTAATGGTTCAGGAATGTTGGTGTCGCAATGGCGTCGTACAGGCACGCCTGGAGCAAAATTTAAGCCGATGAGAGGCAAGGCGGTATCGCTATTCGCAATGTTCGCCTTGCTGTGCGGCGCTGCGCCTGCTCAAGACTACGCGCCGGTGAAACCCGGCCACGAGCTGCAATTCCCGCGCGATCATGGCAGCCATCCCCAGTTTCGCACCGAATGGTGGTATCTCACCGGCTGGGTCAAGGACAAGGACGGGCGTGACTTGGGAATACAAATCACGTTCTTTCGCAACCGTCCGCGCGTGGCCGAGGACAATCCGAGTAAATTCGCACCGCGGCAGTTGCTGTTCGCCCACGCGGCGCTGGCCGATGCGAAGGCGGGAAAACTGCAGCACGATCAGCGCGCCGCGCGCGCCGGCTTCGGCCTGGCCGAGGCGAAGGAGGGCGCAACGGAGGTGGTCCTGGACGACTGGTCGCTAAGGCAGACTGCAAGCGGCTACCGGGCCGATATCGCCGCGCGCGAATTCACCTATGCGCTCGAGTTCAGGACGACGCAGCCGGTGCTGCTGCAGGGCGAGCGCGGCCTGAGTCGCAAAGGACCGCTGGCGGCGCAGGCGAGCTATTACTACAGCCAGCCGCAACTGGCGGTTTCGGGTTCGATCACGGTCAAGGGCGAAACGCGCGCCGTCAGCGGCACCGCCTGGCTCGATCACGAATGGTCGAGCGAATACCTCGCTGCGGAGGCTGCGGGCTGGGACTGGGTCGGATTGAATCTGGCCGACGGCGGCGCGCTGATGGCGTTTCGCATGCGCGATACGCAGGGCGGCACGCTGTGGGCCGGCGGTACGCTGCGCGCGGCGGACGGTCGCGTGAAGAGCCTCGCGCCGGACGAAGTACAGTTCGAACCGGTGCGCCGCTGGCGCTCGCCGCGCACGCAAACCGAGTATCCGGTTGCGCTGCGGGTTCGGGCGGGCGAATTGCGCTTTGAACTCGAGCCGCTGATGGATGATCAGGAACTCGATGCGCGCGCGAGCACCGGCACCATTTACTGGGAAGGCGCAGTGTCGGCGAAAAGTGGCGGCAAGCGGCTGGGCTTCGGCTATCTGGAACTGACCGGCTACTGGCGCCGGCTGCAGCTGTGAGGCGGAGATGATTTCCGGCGAGTGGTGGGCATTGGCGGCGATTGCACTGGCGGTCGGTTTTTTCATCGGCGCCGTCGGCGTAGGCGGTGTTCTGCTGATTCCGGCCATGGTCTGGCTCACCGGCGTGCCGATTCATCTGGCGACAGCGACGGCGCTGTTCTCGTTCCTGTTCACCGGCCTCGCCGGCAGCTGGCTGTTCCAGCGCCGCGGCTCGATCGACTGGCGCATCACGCGGCCGGTACTCGTGGGCGCACTGGTGTTCAGCTATTTCGGCGCGCGGGTGAACGCGCTGATCGATGCGCAGGCGCTGACGCTGATCATCGCGTCGATCATCATTTTCGCCGGGGCTTATGTTCTGCTGCCGCTGACGCGAGGACACGCGGACTATCGCGATGGCCGTTCGCGCTCGCAGCAATGGCTGCTACTGCTGGTCGGTGCCGTTGCGGGTTTCGGCTCAGGGCTTTCGGGTGCGGGCGGACCGCTGTTCTCGGTGCCGATGATGCTGGTGCTGGGTTTTGTGCCGCTCGCCGCCATCGGTGCCAGCCAGGTGCTGCAGATCTTCGCCGCGCTGTCTGGGACACTGGGCAATCTGCAATTCGGCGCCATCGATTTCACGCTCGCCGGCTGGATCACGCTGTTTGAACTCGCCGGCGCGGTGGCGGGTGTGCGCACGGCGCACAGCGTCAGTGTCACCGTCCTGCGGCGCACGGCGGCGGGCTTATGCGTGCTTACCGGACTGCTGATGCTGGCGCGGTCGTTGTAGCCGCGCCTGTCGCGCGCTACTCGGCCTTGATCCCATTGTCGCGGATTACCTTGGCCCACATCGCGGATTCCTCCTCGAGTGTCTTGCGCAACGCATCGGGCGTATCCGGTGCGGACACCATGCCGAAGCCGAGCAGGCGCTGGCGAAAATCGGGCTCATTGAGAATCGTCGTAATTTCCTTGTTCAGGCGGGCGACGATATCCGCCGGCGTGCCCGCTGGCGCGGCAAGCAGGAACCACTGACTGGTATCGAAACCGCGCAGGCCTTGTTCGTCCAGGGTGGGGATGGCGGGGTCGGAGGGCAGCCGCGACTTGGTGGAAAGGCCGATGGCCTTGATTTTTCCTGCGCGCACCTGCGGCAGCGTCGGCCCCGATCCGAGCACCGCCAGCGGCACCTGGCCGCCGACCAGATCGGTGATCGCCTGGCCACCGCCTTTGTAGGGGATGTGGATCAGGTCGATGCCGGCCCGCTCTTTGAGCAATTCGCCGGTGAGATGCTGGCCGGTGCCGGTGCCAGAAGTTGCGTAGCCGTATTTTCCCGGGCTGGCTTTGGCCAGCGCGATCAGTTCCTTCAGGTTCGAAGCCGGCACCGACGGATGCGCAAGCAGCAGGATCGGTCCGCGCGCGATAGTGGTGATCAGCGCGAAATCCTTCGCCGGATTGAAGCGCAGGCCCGATTGCAGATTGGGCACGAGGGTGAACTGGTCCGAGGGCGTAATCAGGATGGTGTACCCGTCCGGTGCGGACTTGGCGACGTATTCCGCCGCGATCAAGCCGGTGGCGCCCGCCTTGTTTTCGACCAGAACAGTCTGTCCCAGCATCTTGGCCAAGCGGTCAGCCATGGGCCGCGCGATCAGATCGGTGGTTCCGCCAGGTGCAAAACCGACGATCATATGCACCGCCTTTTGCGGCCAGCCCTGCGCCTGCGATAGCGATGTCGCGAGCGCAAGTGTCATGGATGCGATCAGTCGCAGGAATTTCATCGTCATCTCCTCAATGAAACAGATAAATGGGGCTGGACCATGCCTGGTGCCCGTTCTCCAGCGTCACCCGCACATAGACCGGCGTATCGCCCTGCGCGGCAATCGGAATGTCACGCTCGAATTCGCATGCAAGGTGCGGGTTCGCGTCCGGCAGCCGGAATACGCGCACGCATCTGCCCAGGCCGCCGGCTTCGAACGACGTGTCGTCATAGCCGATGTCCCTGACCTCGATCGTCGTCTTGACGTGGGGCGTCGAAATCGCAAGTTTGCCGGCGTCGGCCGATTTGAGCGTGATGTCGGCACCGGCGAAATTGCCCGTAGTCACGGACTCCCATTCGAGCCGGCGCTCACCCGCGCGGCGCAGTTCTTTCTCGAGATGCCAGAAATTGACAGCCTCGAACGATTCGATCGTGTTGCCGGACAATTCGAGATTCCCGTCCCATGAGCTCATGCGGCCGCGGCCGCGATATTCGGCGCCTTCCCAGATTACGCGGATGCGCCGGCCGAGATCTGCCTTGGCGTAGGGCCGGAATACTTCGACGGTCTTCTCGCCGCAACGCAAATCGATGCGTTCGATCGGCGAGGAAGCTGCTATCGAGACGGTCAGATGCGCGCTTACGCCCGCGGTGCGCACGATATCGCCCATCATCGCTTCGCGCACCGGCGTCGAGGTCGTGACGCCGAGCTTGGGGTCGTCCTCGAAACGCTCCGCCGCCGCGCCGAACGTCGCGCGAACATCGAGCACCATGCGCTCGCCGGTGGTGCCGTAGTGGTGCCGCCGCTTCAGGCAGTCCCAGATCGCCGCGCGCGTGAGTTCGCCCGCGACAATGCAGGTCAGACCGCCATAGGCGCCGAACATCGACGCGCCGGGATGGCTCGCGCCGGGGCGTCCCTTGTGATCGTCGCTGTTGCACACCACGCCGACGCGGTGACCGAGTTCGAACGCGTCGAACAGAATCCACTCGAAGGTTCCCCAGGACGAGTGCACCTCCACCGATTTCTCTATGGTTCCGTCGTGCCCGGCGCGCAGGTCGGCATAGCGTCCGCCGACATGGGCGAAGGCGAGGGCGTTTTCACCCGCCGCGTGCAGCGCCTCGAACAGTTCTTTCACATGATTGCAGTCGGTGTCGATGTCCGAGATGTCCTCGACCAGCGCGTGCGACGAGCGCCGGATCGGCCGGTCTTCGTCGAAGAAGTAGATGTTGCGATCGCCGCCGAGCGCGGTGACCGGTGAATATTCGTAGCCGGGCAGGGTGATGAAGCGTCCGGGCGCGTTGAATTCGCGGTACAGCCCGTTGAGTTCGTTCCAGAACGGCGTGGTGATCTGGAAATCATTGCCCTGGTGGCCGACGAAATCGCTGAATGCGCGGTCGCGCGCAAACAGGAAATAGTCGCGCGCCGTGTTGGTGCCGATGGTCTCCTCGCTTTGCGCGTGGAAATCGCCCCAGTAGTGCCGCTGGGGCGAATCTGCCCTGACACGCAGGGGGTTGGATACGGCGCGGGTCTGATTCTTATCGTCCACCAGCGTGATGCGCACGTCGCCGGGCGATCGGGCGCTCAGCCGTTCCAGAACGATCGGGTGCGCCGCCGGTGTCGCTTCTATCCATTCGGGCAGGCCCGCAATCGGCGCACTCGGCACCAGGCGAAAGCGACCGCTGGTATGCGTCGTGGGATTGCCGCAGCGGTCTTCCGCGCGCAGCGAAAGCCGGAACGGTTCGCCGAGCGCTACGAGTGTCGGCAGCACCAGCTTCCATAGCGCGGGCTCGCCCGGAACGATGCGGATCTGCTTGCCGCCGGCGACGTCGCCGTAGACGACCGCGCCGAAAGGATCCGCCTGTACCCTGACTTCGAACATCGGCTCGCGCAGCGACTGCACGCGCCAGCCGGCGGAGCCCTGGCTTTTGTCGCCGAGGATTATGCTGATGCTGTCGCCCTCGGCGAGGAAATACTTCATGACGTTGATGCGGATCGCCTTGAACCACGGCCGGAATCCGCCGCGCGGATGGTATTCCGAAATCAGCGTGGTGCCGTTCGAAGCGCTCATGGTGACGAAGTTCGGTGCGTTCGGCCGCTCGAATTGCGGCCGGCCGGAATCGCTGGCAAAGCGAAACAGGACGCGGATGCTGCCCTGATCGTCGATGCCGAATTTGCCGGCGGTATAGGTGACGCGTATCGTCGCCATCGACCCCGCTACCAGTTCGTCCGGGCAATCGATTTCGACCCGGCCCAGTATTTCCGGCGGGTAGGGCAGCCTGCTGATATGTGAATTGCGAACGCGCGACATCAATTTTCTCCGTGAACTATCCTGCTCCGTGAACCAGCCAACTACGCACTTCCGCCTGCGATAAGCTCGAAACCCAGATCCTCCACCACACCGGCGGCCCGTCCGCGGATTCGATCGAGCAGCAGTTCGGCCGAGCGCACGCCGATCTGATGGCGCGGAAAGCGAATCGAGGTCAACTCCGGCTTGATCAGTGCGCCTATCGGCGAGCCATCCAGCCCGGCGAGCGCGACCTTGCGCGGAACCGGCCAGCCGCGCCGCAGGCAGTGCAGCAGCGCGCCGACCGCGAGTACGTCGCTGGCGGCAAACACCGCGTCGATGGAGGGATCGGTTTCGATCAGGTCCGACAACGCCGCTGCGCCGTTTTCGAATTCGAACGGCGTGCGGCGCACGTGAGATTCCTTCACCCGCAGTCCCGCCTCGGCCAGTCCCTGCCGATAGCCGCGCTCGCGCGCCTGGGTGCGGTCATTCTTGTAGGTGAGGCCGCCGATGTAAGCGATGCGCCGATAGCCCCTGGAAAACAAATGCCGCACCATGGCGCGCGCCGCGTCGAAATTGGAGAATCCGACGGCGCAATCGAGCGGTCGCGTGGGCAGGTTCCACATCTGCACCACGGGGATGCGCGCGCGCGCCAGCATTGCACGCGTGGGCCCGCTGTGTGTCACCCCGGTAAGCGCAATGCCGTCGACGCGCTGGCCGATGAACGCCTCGACGATCCGCTGTTCGCGCAACGGGTCGTATTGACTGCAAGCGATGAGTAGCCGATAGCCCTGTTCTTCAAAGACCTCGGAAAGTCCCTGCAAGGTATCGGCGAAAATCGAGTTGGACAATACCGGAACCACGACGCCGATACAGCGCGTCGCGTTGGAGGCCAGACTTCCCGCCAGCGCGTGTCGCACATAGCCGGATTCGGCAATGGCACGCTGGATTCTGGCAAGGGTTGCCGCAGAAACCTGTGCCGGGTTGGACAGGGCGCGCGAGACCGTGATCGCGGCGACGCCGGCGCGGCGCGCCACGTCTGCCATGGTGGTCGGTCTATCGGCTAGGATGCGCCGTGGCAATTTCAGCTCCTGATTGGTCCAATTGACAAGATATCACGCATGTTCTATGGTAGCGCTAACATTATACGCAGCCGGGTCTGGCGACGGTGACACCGGTGACACCGGTGCCGGCGGAACGAACGGCGTTCGAAAGTACGTATTCCACCAGAAGGAGGGGAAATGAGCACGAAATTCGGAAACCGGCGGTTGGTGCTGAAGGCCTTGGGTATCGGCGCGGCAAGCGCGGCAGTGGCGGTGCCGGGGATTTCCCGCGCGCAGTCCACAAAGGTACGCGTCGGCTACATTCACACCGTGGCTGTCGACGGGCAGATCTGGGCCGGCGATCACATTGGAAGCTGGAAGAAAGAAGGCCTGGATATGGAGTTCATCAAATTCGACTCCGGGCTCGCCATCTTTCAGGCGATGGTCGGCGGCAGCCTCGACATGCTCGCAGTCGGCGCGTATGCGGCAAACTTCCCCGCCAACGGGCAGGGCAAGGTATTTCTCATCAATTCGATCGAGTACGCGACTGCGCAGTTGTGGGTTCGGACCGACAAGGGCATCAATGGTTTTGCCGACCTGAAGGGCAAGAAGATATCGACCGCCATCGGTTCGACTGCGGATGTTTTCCTGCGCACCGCGCTCAAGGCGAATGGCATCAATCCAAGCAAGGATGTCGAAATCATCAACCAGCGCATGCCCGATGCGGTGTCCGGATTCATCGCCGGTGCGGTTCCGGCGGTGGCCTTGTGGGTGCCGTTCAATCTGGCCGTCGCAAAGAATGTCCCGACTGCCAAAATGCTGGTCGATGCGTCTGCCTATTATCCGACCTCGGCGATTATCGGCGGCTGGGTGGCGAGCAACGAGTTCTACGCCAAGCAACCCGAGGTGATGAAACGCGTGGTGCGCGCCTGGATCGCAGCCAACGATTACCTGGTGTCGAAACCGGATGAGGCGCTGGCCGCAATTCAGAGCAAACAGTATCCCGAAGTGCCGCTGGAATCCCTCAAGGCCATGTACAAGGCCGCCAAGGTGTTTCCGTCCTCGGAATGGTCCAAGCTGTACAAGGACGGAACGGTGGACAAGTGGCTCAATCAGGTGAGCAATTTCTACGTCGAAATCGACGCAATCAAGAATCCTCTGCCGGCGCAGAAATACTTCGATTCAAAGCTGCTGCCGAGCCTGGCGGGCGGATAAGCCGATACTGCGTCCCGGTGCCGGCCTAGGACGGCGCCGCGTCGCGGGCCTGCTGTTCCTGCGCGGCGTATTCGCGCATCACCAGGTCGCGCATGGTTGAGCGCAGTTCGATGAATTCCGCCTGCTCGTGCAGGCTCTGCGTCCTCGGGTAGGGAAACGGCACATCGACGATGCAGCGCACGCGTGACGGACGGGCTGTGACCACGACCACCCGTGACGAAAGGTAGATCGCTTCCTCGACCGAGTGCGTAATCAACATTGCGGTTTTACCTTCTTTCTGCAGCACTTCCAACAGCAAGTCCTGCATCGCCGTGCGGGTCTGGGCATCCAGCGCGCCGAACGGTTCATCCATCAGCAGAAATTGCGGCGCCACGGCGTAAGCACGCGCCAGCGCCAGCCGCTGGCGCATGCCGCCCGAAAGCGTCTTCGGGTAGGCGCGACGGAACTCGTGCAGGCCCATCAGTTTCATATAGCGTTCGCATACCTCGGCTCGCTCTTCCTTGGAGCGCTGGTTGGCGCGCAAGCTCAAGCCGAACCCGATATTGTTTTCCACGGTCAGCCAGGGAAACACGCCGTATTCCTGAAAGATCACGCCGCGATCCGGGCCGGGCCCCGCGATTGCGGCGCCATCGAGCGTGACGGATCCGCTAGAGGGCTTGAGGAATCCGGCGACGATGTTGAGCATCGTCGTCTTGCCGCAGCCTGAAGGTCCAACCAGCGAAACGAACTCGCCGTCGCGCACGCTGAAACATACGTCTTCCACCACCGGAAGCAGGCCAGAGGGTGTCGGAAAGCCGACCGAGACATGGTCGAATACGATGCGATCCCGGGTACTCATGCGCTAATCCGGTCCTGCCAGTTCAGAAAGCGCTGTGAAATTTTTCGCAGCAGCAGGTCCATGCCCAGTGCGATCAACCCGATGCAGATGATGCCGAGGTAAATGAGATCGAGTTGGAAGAAGGAGGAAGCATTCTGAATCATGGCGCCCAGGCCGTTTTGCGCGGCGATCAGCTCGGAGGCCACCAGCGTGGCCCAGACCACCCCGAGTTCCACCCGGACCGCGGTCAGAATGTGCGGCAGTGAAAGCGGCACGATCACGCGCCGGAATATTTCGCCATCGGTCGCACCCAGCGTACGCGCTACGCGGATGAAAATCGGGCTGATCTGGCTGATGCCCTCATACATGACGATTACGCCGGAAAAGAAGGCCGCATAGAAAAGGATGACCACTTTGGCCGCTTCGCCGATGCCGAAATATACGACGACCAGCGGAATCAGCGCGATCGGAGGCAGGGCGCGAAAGAAATTGACCAACGGGTCGGCAAAGCCATGGACGTTCTTGTACCAGCCGAGGACAAACCCGGTCGGCACCGCGAGCAGGGTTCCGAGAACGACACCGATGAGTACGCGCCTCGCCGAGATGAGCATGTCGATCGGCAGTTTTCCGTTCGACATCAGCTCCCAGAACCGCCGTGCGACCTGCGCCGGCGTCGGCACCAGGACAGGATTGACCAGTCCGGAATAATGCAAAAGCGTCCAGGCGAGGACGACGCAAATCCAGGGCAGTGCCAGCAGCGCAACGCGCCGGAGCGGATTGGCGTCGGTCATTTGGCAGGCGCGCAGAAACGCGCTGCGCGCTGGTGCGGCGCGGAAAATCTGCCGCTGTTCGGTGATCGCATCATCTTGCTGCGGAACCAATTGACATGGCACTAAGCGTATTATATGGTAGCGCTACCATCCTGAGCAAGCAACGCGAGTATCCGGTGCGTATTCATCTGGTTCGATTCTTTCCTTCGGGTTTGTCTCCTTTGGGTCCGGACGCAGCACCGGCGGCGTGCGCGGCAATTCTGTGCGCGGAGGACGCCGCGTGAGCGAAATCGAACGGGCGCACGTCGTCGTCGATGCACGCGACAATGTCACCACGCTGCTGGATGAGGGCATCGACCTGTGCCGGTTGCAGGGCGGATTGAAGGTCGCGCCCGGTATCGCGTTTGGCCACAAGGCGGCGCTGCGTGCCATTGCCGAGGGCGAGGCGGTGATCAAGTACGGCGTTGCCATCGGCCGCGCGACACGTGCCATCGGTCAAGGCGATCACGTTCACGTGCATAACTGCGTCTGAAGTGCGCGTGAGCGGACTGCCAATTCATTTTTCCGGCTTTGCGCGCAGCGACGGGCGGGTGGGCGTGCGCAATTATCTGGTGGTGCTGTCCAGCGTCGCACTGGTCAATCGCTGGGCGGAACTGGTCGCTTCGGCAGTGCCCGAAGCGCGCGTCGTCGCCGGAGAGTTCATGCGCGGCCTGCGCAGTCCCGATGCCCTCCGGCAGGAGCGCGCGAGCGAGGCGCTGGTGACGCACCCGAACGTCGGCGCCTGCCTGGTGCTATGCCACGACGCGGCGAGTGCGCGACTGTGGCGAAAATATCTGGCTGACTGCGGCCGCCCGCATGCGGTCCTGGCGTTGATGGATCAAGCAGGCATGGAGGCCGCCGTCGGCGCCGGCCGGCAGATCTTGTCGCGACTCGACGACGTGCGCCGGACGGTGGAGCGCGTGCCCTGTCCGATCGGGGCGCTGACGCTGGCACTCGAATGCGGCGGCTCGGACCCGACTTCCGCTTTGGTCGCAAATCCGGCCATCGGCCTGGTGGTGGATGCGCTGATCGGCGCAGGCGGTGGAGCGATCGTGTCCGAAACGGTGGAATTCGTCGGTGCCGAGGAACCGGTCCGCGACCGCTGCCCCAGTGCGCAACTGGCGGCGCGGCTGCTCGGCGCAATCGCAGCGGCGGAGGAGCGCATGGAAGAGGATGGCGAGCGCTACCGGGGTGTGAATCCGACCGCGGAAAACATCGAAGCGGGCTTGACCACGCTGATTGAAAAGAGCATGGGCGCGGTGGCAAAGACCGGCTCGCGTCCCTTTGCCGGGCTGCTCCAATTCGGCGAGACGCCGGCGACCCCCGGCTTGTATCTGATGGACACGCCGTTTTTCAGCCCGTGTTCGATTACAGGAATGGTTGCGGCCGGCGCGCAGATTACTATGTTCGGTCTGGGTGTATTCAATCCATCCGGCAATCCTCTCGCGCCGACGATAAAAGTCTGCGGCAATCCGATGACGGCGGCGCGCTGGCGCGACGCGATCGATGTGGATCTGAGCGAGGTGCTGGCGCAGCGCCTCAGCCTGGATCAGGCCGCGCAACGGCTCGGCGAATCGTTGGTCGAGACCGCCGCAGGCCGCGAAACGCAGGCCGAGCGCTGGCGCGAAGGGCAGTTCATCGTGCCGAAGACCCTGACCCCGCTCTAGGTTTGGTGGATTCCATGCCAGTTCCGACAACCCGATCGCATGCGGATGCGCAGTTCGACTACATCGTCGTCGGCGCCGGGTCCAGCGGTTGCGTGCTTGCCAACCGCCTGAGTGCGGATGGCCGGCATACGGTCCTGCTGCTGGAAGCCGGCGGACCGGATCGCAGCCCGTGGATCCACATTCCAATCGGCTACGGCAGGACGATCTTCGACCGGCGCATCAACTGGGCCTACGAAACCGAGCCAGAGCCCGGGTTGCAGGGGCGGCGTATCTACTGGCCGCGCGGCAAGGTGCTGGGTGGATCCGGGTCGGTCAACGGCTTGGTTCACATCCGCGGGCAGCGCGAGGATTTCGACGGCTGGGCGGCATTGGGAAATTCCGGCTGGGGCTACGACGATCTGTTGCCCTACTTTCGCAAATCCGAGCACCAGGTGCGGGGCGCCGATGCGTATCATGGCAGCGACGGGCCGCTGTGGGTGTCGGATCTGACCGAGCGCCATCCGCTGTGCGACGCCTTCATCGGCAGCGCCGCACGGCTCGGCATACCGCGCAATCCGGATTTCAACGGCGAACAGCAGGAAGGTGCGGGGTACTTTCAGCTGACGACGCGGCGGGGGATGCGTTGCAGTCCGGCGACCGCATACCTGCGACCGGCCATGGCGCGGACGAACCTTTGCGTAAGGACGCGGGCGCTGGTGCAGCGTGTGCTGTTTCAGGGCACACGCGCGGTCGGGGTCGAGTATGAACAAGGTGGCGAGCTGTTGGTGGCACAGGCGCGCCGCGAAGTGTTGCTGTCCGGCGGCGCCATCAACTCGCCGCAGCTGCTGATGCTCTCCGGCATCGGCGACGCTTCCCGGCTCGCCGGCTTTGGTATTGCGACAATTGCCCGGTCGGCCGGCGTCGGCCGCAACCTGCAGGACCATCTGCAGGCGCGGGTGGTGCTCAGGGCGAAACGCGCGATTACCTACAACGATGTGTTCAACAACCCGCTGCGTGCGCTTCTGGCAGGCATGCAGTGGGCGTTGCTGCGTCGCGGGCCGCTGACCGTCAGCGCCGGACAGGCGGGCGCCTTCGTGCGCATGATGCCCGACGCACCACGTCCGGACGTGCAGTTCCATTTCATCACCTTCAGCGCGGATCGGCCGGGCGAGGGTCTGCACAAGTTTTCGGGTTTCACCGCCTCGGTTTGTCAGCTGCGCCCGGCGAGCCGCGGCCACATCGAGCTTGCCGGTCCCGATCCGAAATCGGCCCCGCGCATCTACGCCAACTATCTGTCGGCGCCGGGCGATCTTGTGGTGCTGCGGGAGGCCGTGCGGCTGGCGCGGCGTATCGCGCTCACAGCACCGCTGGCGAACCTGGTTGCGAGCGAATTTGTGCCAGGGGACGTGGGAAACGGCGATGCGGCGCTGGATGATTTTGTGCGCAGCACGGCAATCACCATCTTCCATCCCGCCGGGACCTGCGCCATGGGGCACGGCGACGAGGCTGTGGTCGATCACGAACTGCGCGTTCGCGGCGTGCAGGGTCTGCGTGTGATCGATGCGTCGATCATGCCGACGCTGGTTTCAGGCAACACCAACGCAATCGCGGTCGCCATCGGAGAGAAAGGATCAGACCTGGTGCTGGCTGCCGCCTGAGCACTGTCCAGCACCCCGGCAGCAGGCGCATCGGCTTTCGCGCCGACCTGCTTCCAGCGGCAGCTCAGATGTCGAGTCTGATGCCTCGCGCCACGGCGCAGCGTTCGGCCGAAAGGATGGCATTGCACAGCAGCATGGCGATGGTCATCGGACCCACGCCGCCGGGGACCGGCGTGATCCAGCCGGCGCGCTCGCGCGCGGCGGCGTAGTCGACGTCGCCGACCAGCTTGCCTTCGGGCGTGCGATTGATGCCGACATCGATCACCATCGCGCCGGGTTTCACCATGTCCCCGCTGATCGCGTTCGCTTTGCCGACCGCGGCAACGAGTATGTCGGCGCGCCGGGTGTGCTGCGCCAGGTCCTTGGTTTGAGAATGGCACAGCGTGACGGTGGCGCCCGCCTGCAGCAACAGCAGCGCCACCGGCTTGCCGACGATATTGCTGCGGCCGACCACGACCGCTTCCAGTCCACGCAGATTCACTCCGGTGGTGTTCAGCATTTCCATGACGCCAGCGGGCGTGCACGGGACAAACCCCGGTTGGCCGGACAGCAGGCTGCCCATGTTGTGCACATGCAGGCCGTCCACGTCCTTGTCCGGAGAGATGCGCGCGATCACGGCTGCCGACGCCAGGTGGGCTGGCAGCGGCAACTGCACCAGGATGCCGTGGATGCCCGCGTCCGAATTGAGCCGGTCGATCAGCGCCAACACCGTTTCCAGTGAACTCTCGGCCGCAAGCACATGTTCCTCGGAACGGATGCCGACTTCGCCGCAGGCCTTGATTTTATTGCGCACGTATACCTGGGACGCAGGATTGTCTCCCACCAGGACCACCGCAAGCCCCGGCGCGACGCCGGCCGCGTTGAGACGGTCGGCGCGCAGCTTCCACCTGGTGCGCAAAGCTTGAGCAAGCTGCTTGCCGTCGATGACGCTGGCTGCCATTGCTGATTCCACCATTGATGCAAAAGGCTAGCAGTGTAACCTTTCGGCTGCGCGCCTTCAATTGCGCGGGGTCAGGTCTTGCATTGATGCATATGCGTCAACGCAAGACCTGACCCCATTTCTCCGGTAAGCTTGCGGCTCGAAAAGATCGCGTCGAAGAATCGTTGTTGCCTATGTCCGTATCCTCCCCCTCCGCATATCTCGACGTTTGCAGCCGCAGCCTCGAATACCGGCGCATTGCCGGTGCCGCCGACGGTCCGACGATGGTGTTTCTGCACGAAGGCCTGGGCTCGATCAGCCAGTGGCGCGATTTCCCCGATCGCATCGTCGAAGCGACGGGACTGCCCGCAATCGTCTACGCGCGCTATGGCCATGGCCAGTCCGATGTGCTGCAGCAATCGCATGGCATCGATTTCATGCACCGCGAGGCACTGGAATCGCTGCCGGAGCTGGTGCGACAACTGAAACTGGAGCGGCCGATACTGATCGGCCACAGCGACGGCGCGTCGATTGCGTTGATTTACGCCGGATCGGGCTACGCCTTGCGGGGCCTGGTCACGATGGCGCCGCATGTGTTTGTCGAGGACATCAGCATCGAGGGCATCGTTGCGGCAAAGCGCGCGTTCGAGACTACCGATCTGCCGCAAAAGCTCGCGCGCCACCATCGCGATGCGAACAAAACGTTTTACGGCTGGAACGACGTCTGGCTCGCGCCCGCATTTCGCAGCTGGAATATTGAGAGCTTCCTGCAAACGATCACCTGCCCGTTGCTGGCGATCCAAGGTGCTGCGGACGAGTACGGCAGCATGGCGCAGGTCGATGCGATCGCGCGCCGGGTGCGCGGGCCGGTCGAGGTGCTGCAGCTCGAACAGTGCGGACATTCCCCGCAAAGGGATCAGCCGGAAATGGTTGCCGCGGCAATAATCGCGTTTGTGCAGCGCTGTTGCAAAGAATGACAGGCGTCGCCTGAACCAGGCCGAGAAGAGGGCGCGTTCCCGATCGCGAATAAGAATCAAAGCAAGCTGCGCTGCGCGAGGTTACACTTGCGTCGTGGAACACTTGCCGCCTGGAGGCTAGCATTTCGGAACATCAGGCCGACAACCCCCTTCAGCCCGGACCCGCTGCGCCGCCAGGCTGGGTACACATTGCCAGCCACGCCTGGATTGCGTTTGCTGTCCTCGCCACCGGCATCGTCATTTCCGCCGCAGCAGCCTACTGGACGGCCGGGCAGGTTCAACGCGAGCTGCGGCTGAAATTCGACAGCGCCGCCGCCGACGCGCAGGCGGCCATCGAATCCAGAATCCGCGCGCATTCCGATGTCCTCCTCGGCGTCCGCGGGCTGTTCATTGCGTCGGATTCGGTCGATCGGCGCGAATTCCGGAAATATATAGAGAGCGTTCAGTTGGGCACCCGCTATCCGGGCATAGAGGCGGTCAGCTACGCAAGGCGTATTCGTGCCTCGGAAAAAGCGGCGTTTGAGGCGTCGGTGCGCAACGACGTCAGCGTCGATCCGCGCGGGTACCCGAACTTCGCGATCAGACCGGCGGGAGACCGGCCGGAGTATGTGGTGGTGCAGTATCTGGAGCCGATGGCAGGGCGGGAGACGGCACTGGGGCTGGATCTGCGCGGCGACGAAGTGCGGCTTTCGGCGCTCAATCATGCGCGCGACTCGGACCGCATCACGGCCACCGGAAGCATTCGACTGGCGTTGGCGCCGAACGCGCCTCAGGGCTTCGCCATGCGCCTGCCGATCTATCGAAAAGGCAGGGCGACCGGCACCGTGGATCAACGGCGGGAAGCGTTTGCCGGCATCGTTGCAGCGATATTCGTCATGGACGACTTGATGCGCGGCGTACTGAGCGAATCGTTTCTGCAGACTATCCATCTTCGGATTCACGATGCCGGGTTTCTGGACCCGTTGAAGGGCGAGCCCGCGGACGAACCAGCGGCGGAGAATCTTCTGTTCGACAGCGACCGATTGCTTTCAGTGTCGTCGGTGCAGGAAGCCGCGGGTGAGAAAGCTCTGGCGGGAATATCGAGCCTGGCCAGCATGGAGGTGGGCGGCCGTTACTGGAATCTGCATTTCACTGCGCATCCGAAATTCGCCTCCCTGTCCGATCGTTGGATTCCCCCGGCGGTGCTGCTCGGCGGGATAATCATCAGTGCGCTGCTGTTCGCGCTGATACGTTCGCTTGCGGGCGTGGGGGAGCGCGCGACGACGCTGGCCGCGAACATCACCGCGGATCTGCGCCGGAGCGAGGCCCGCTTTCGCAGCCTCGCCGAACTGTCCTCGGATTGGTACTGGGAACAGGACCGCGAACTGCGCCTGTCGTTCCATTCAATGGGTTTTACACAGCGCTCGGGGACGACCTCGGAAAAGCTGCTGGGCAAGCGTCGCTGGGAGGAGCCCAACCGCATGCCGCTAGGCGGCAGCTGGGAGGGGCATCGTGCCACGCTCGAAGCGCACCTGCCGTTCAGGAATTTCGAGTACGTCAGAACCGGTGACGACGGCGCGCGATATTTTGTTTCTCTTAGCGGCCTGCCCGTGTTCGACGCGGCGGGCCAATTCGCGGGCTACCGCGGCGTGGGAACGAATATCACCGAACGCAAGGGCGCGGAGCTGCGGCTGGGCATGGAACACGCCGTGACGCGCCTGCTGTCGGAGGCCAAGGCGCCGGAAAAGGTCATGCGGAAAATCATCCAGACCATCTGCGAAGCGCTGGGATTCGCCTGCGGCGCGCGCATGCTTTTGAACCAGGACGCGCAGACGATGCACTGCACCGAAACCTGGAGCGTGCCGTCCGCCGAAATCATGGAATTCATCGTCGCCGGACGCCTGTCCATGCGCAAGGACCGGATGACGGGCGGGTTGCTGCGGCGGGTATGGGGTAGCGCACAACCGGTGTGGATCGCGGATGTGGCGGTGGAAGCCGGGTTCGATCGCGCACCGTTCGCCGCGAAGGCGGGACTGCATGCAGCCTTTGCCTATCCGATTCTGTTCGGCAACGAAATCCTCGGTGCAATGGAGTTCTTCTGCCGCGAAATCCGCCAGCCGGACGAAGTGCTGCTGCAAAGCCTGCGTTCCATCGGCGCCCAGATCGGCCAGTTCATGGCACGCAGCCAGGCCGAGGAGCGAGTGCATCATCTTGCGCATTACGACGAGCTGACCGGCTTGCCCAACCGCAGCATGTTCAATCAGCGCCTGAGTCATGCACTGGCCCAGGCACGGCGCAGTGACAACGCCCTGGCAGTCCTGTTCATCGACCTCGATCGGTTCAAGAACATTAACGACACGCTGGGGCACGAGGCCGGGGACGCAGTGCTCAAAGAAGTGGCACTGCGTCTGCAAAGCTGCCTGCGCGAAGTCGATACCGTCGGCCGCCTCGGCGGGGATGAATTCGTGGTGCTGATCGAGGGACTGCCCGAGCCGTTGCAGGTAGCCGCAGTGGCGCAGAAGATTCTCGCCGCGGTGGTCAAGTCGATTATCATCGGCGCGCAGGAGTTCAACATCACCACCAGCATCGGCATCAGCAACTATCCCGACGACAGCAACGACATGCAGGGACTGCTGAAAAATGCGGATATCGCGATGTACCGTGCCAAGGCGCAGGGCAAGAACAATTACCAGTTCTACTCGGCGCAAATGAATGTCCATACGATCGAGCGCCTGGCGCTGGAATCCGATCTGCGCCACGCGCTGGAGCGCGACGAGTTTCTGCTGCATTACCAGCCCAAGGTCGACATCGCCAGCAAGCGCATCACCGGCATGGAGGCGCTGTTGCGCTGGCAGCGGCCGGGGCTGGGATTGGTACCGCCGATGCAGTTCATTCCGCTGGCAGAGGAAACGGGGCTGATCGTGCCGATCGGCGAATGGGTGCTGAGAACCGCCTGCGCGCAAAACAAGGCGTGGCGGGAACAGGGGCTGCCGCCCCTGCGCGTCGCGGTCAACCTGTCGGCGCGCCAGTTCGCGCACGAAAACCTGTTGCACGACGTGGCGCGGGTGTTGCGAACGACCGGCATGGATGCGTCGGCGCTCGAACTGGAAATCACCGAGAGCATGGTGATGCACGATCCGGAGCGGGCGGTGGAACTGTTGGGCAAGCTCAAAGCCATGGGGATCCATCTTTCCATCGACGACTTCGGTACCGGCTATTCGTCGCTGAGCTATCTAAAGCGTTTTCCCCTGGACAGTCTGAAAATCGACCGGTCGTTCATCCGCGACATTCCGGGAGACGCCGACGACGCCGCGATTACCCGGGCAATCATTGCAATGGCGCAGAGCCTCAGGCTCACGGTCATCGCCGAGGGGGTCGAACTCGAGGATCAGCTGACCTTCCTGCGCGAGCACGATTGCGACGAGATGCAGGGCTACCATTTCAGCAAACCGCTGCCGGGGGATGAGTTTCTTACGCTGCTTCGGGCGAATCCGGACCGGTAGAAATGGTCAGGTTGGCCAGGCCAAATCCTCCAAATCCGTGTTACACGGGTTCAGTGTAGCACGGATCGCCGGCGGTCAGGTGCGTCTGACTGTGGAGACTGCCTGCGGCTGAGCGGCGTCGCCGGGTACTTGGACGGCGCGCGA
>Ga0163199_1000796_pt1 | contig 19829 bp, 18 predicted proteins | sample PL_2010_150m_FD_113537 | JGI IMG/M metagenome (GOLD analysis project Ga0163199, IMG submission 113537) | Freshwater microbial communities from Powell Lake, British Columbia, Canada to study Microbial Dark Matter (Phase II) - PL_2010_150m | ecosystem: Environmental > Aquatic > Freshwater > Lake ...
CTATATATTTTATATGGAATGTTGTCTGAGTTGCGACTGCGGGGGCGGCAACCGCATCTTTTTTTGAGAGAAGTTCGACGTTCCTGTTCAGCCTGTCAAGCTGGGTTTGCATTCCTGTCAGTCCTACCTGGACTTCTGCGACCTCCATGAGAACAGGTTCAAGCCTGTGATATATCACCCTATCGAAGGTCTCATCAGCGATATGCTGAAGATGCGTTTCTTTTCTTAACAGGAAGGAGACGCCAGAGAGAGTCCCCAGACCGATAATAAGGTAAAATAGATTCTTAATGAAATCGATCGGGTCAAAGGATGATGTAAAGTTGTAAAGAAGGGGGAAGAAAGAACTGAGTATCAGATACAGCGAAGCTACTATCATACATATTACCGCTGCATACTCGGCAGAGGACAGATGCCTTACAAAATGACCTTCGCCTGATCTTGATTGTTGTGATTGTTCCGCCGGGGTGAAATTTTTGAAATGGCTTCTTCCCTCGTTGAACAATCCTCCTACATTTATTTCATTTATTTTGTTTTCGCTCCGTTCCATTACATTTCTCCTTAATTACCATTGCATCCTTCTGGAATCCCTGATCGAGAAAGCCAGATATAGAATAATACATACAAAGAAAATCAGGATACCTGCAGCCTTTACCCCTTTTATGAGTCTTGAAACTGCATCGAATTCAGGACCATACATCCTTCCTCCACCGCTTGCGTCAACTATGAAATAAGCTCCTAGATTGCCAATTATTACAGGATGCCCTGAAATGAGGACATTTTCGCCCTGTATCCAGCTTCTTTGTGCAACCCAGGAATCTTCAGTTGGGTTTGCATCTCCTTTTGTCCGAAAACTATTATCAGATAATGAAACAACCCTGTGCATTACAGGAAGGCGCATATTTGGGACGTCTATCATAACTATGTCATCTGTATCAGGTTTCAAAAAAATTTTTTGCATGAGGATCAGATCACCTTTCTTGAGGGTCGGATTCATGGAGTCTGATGCAACAACAGAGAAAAATATCAATTCTGAGTAAAGGACAAAAGCGATCAAGAGCGTGAGGGCTACAGACACCATCACTGTGCTCAGATAAACTCTCTTTGTCCTGTCCCTGTACCTTGACATCGTATTTTCCAGGGCGTTTTTCTGATTATTTCTCTTAACAAGGTAAAAGATCCGGCTAATCATACCAATAATGTTTCTGAATCCATTTCTTGATTCCCGGAATATTATGTAAAGCCCGGCAAAAATCAGCAAGTGCCAGAGAAAATAGTTATACAGAGGATGGCTCAGAATATCCCCATTTACAAGTATGGACACGGTTACAGCAGTAAGTATGATTGCACTTGTCATGATAGTAATTATACTAATCATAATTAAATAATATAATGAATCTGATTGGTATAAAAGTTTTCTATGTTTTTATCCACTTCCCCCAACCACTGCGCTTTTGACCATCACATGTGGCGCCCCATCGCTGACAGGCACAAGCTGTCCAGCCTTGCCGCACCTTCCCGAATTCATTTTCAGGTCATTACCCACCATATCAACATTATTAAGTATCTCAATAGTGTTGCCTGATAATGAAACATCCCGCAGCGGTGTCGAAAGTTCCCCGTTCTTCACGATAAAGCCGCGCTCAGCATTGAACTGGAAAACACCTTCACCAGGATTCACCTGACCTCCGCGCGATCCTATCAGGTATATCCCGTCCTTTATTTCCTCAAGCATTTCTTCGAACTTTGTCCCATCAGGTGATATGAATGTATTGCTCATCCTTATAACAGGACGGGCATACCCCTGCGCGCGGGCATTCCTGCTGCTGCCGCCCAGTTTGCCTGCACTCTCGCGTGAGTGGAGGAATGACTTGAGCACCCCGTCCTGGATAAGCACAGTCTTTTTTGACTCTGCACCCTCATCATCGAAGGGATAATACCCGAATTCATGGAGTGAAGGGTCGTCATACACTGTAATACACGATGTTGCTATCTGCTTACCTATTTTTCCCTCAAGGATAGAATTTCCTTCGATCACATGGTCTGCCTCCACTGCATGACCCACGGCTTCATGGATAAAAACGCCAGCCAGTTCCTGATCAAGTATCACAGGGTATGTGCCGGCTTTGGGCGTCTTTGCAGAGAGAAGTTCCACCGCGGTATTTCCCGCTTTCCTGGCAAGCTCAAATGCATCATGTTTCTTAAAGATCTCAAAACCCATTATCCCGAACCTGCTTTCCCTTCCTATCTGGTAGTTCCCTTCAGACTGCGCGACGGCGCTAATGGCAAAACCTATCCTGTTCAGGGTATATTCACAGTCCAGTCCTTCAGAGCTTGAATAGCCCACGGTCACGCACGACTCGGAATAAACTGCGTTCGTACTTGAAATTCCATCGATCCTGGCGCTTTTTTCTATTTCAATAAGTAATTTCACTTTATCTTCAATAGAAATATCATCAGGAGATTCCCTGACTTCTGGGAGAGCATTTAATTGCGGCTTTTCCACTGGCGCAAGCGTTATTTTCTCGCGGGGGAACCTGCTTCTTGCCGCACCTGCAAGCTTTCTGGCAGATATAAGGGCATCATCAATAGCATCTTTATCATCAAGAGAAACGAATCCCCACGAGCCGCCGTCAAGTGCACGCACAGCCGCACCGCTTGAGAAATTATTTGATATCTCGCGTATCTCGCCATTGTCAAGCAAGATCGAAGTGCTGTAACTCCGTATCTTACGGATATCGTAAAAATCCATGTGAATATCACAGCACCGTTATTGGTTTTGTTTCAGGCAGCACGATATTGAATTTCGTTCTTAATGCAAGCTTTTTAAGGGATGAGATAAAACCTTCTTTTTCCCTTCCCACAAGGCTGTATTCTAGAACCTCTTCAATGTTCGAAACAGGGATTATTTTTATGCGATCCTTATACTCATCCTCGATCAGGACGTCGCCCATATTTGATTTTGGAATGAGGACAGTCTTTATGCCAGCAAGCACAGCAGCTTCTATCTTATAAGTTACGCCGCCAACAGGTAAAACGTCTCCCCGTACTGATAATGATCCTGTCATTGCCACGCTCTGGTCAATAGGTATTCCCTGTATGGCAGAAAGCACGGCTGTTGCAATTGAAATGCTTGCCGAATCGCCTTCCACCCCTTCATATGTTCCTACGAACTGAATATGCACGTCCATACTGGATATGTCTTTCCCGGTGGTCTTTTTAATAAGCGCTGAAACATTCTGCACAGCTTCTCTTGCTATGTTTTTAAGCATACCAGTTGCTATGATATGCCCCTCTTGCTTGGACTGCGTCGGAGTGACCTCAGCCATGATAGGAAGCACGATGCCTGAATCATCGCCCATTACTGCAAGACCATTGACCCTGCCTATCTGGGCGCCATCTTTCACAAAGAGCTTGTAATCTTTCCTTCTCTCAAGGTACTGGTGCGCAAGCTGCTGTTCAACGGAGCGCGCAATGCTCTTTGCTTTTAATACATGTTGTGCAGTCGTAAGCTCTGCTTTATCACCATGAGCAATATCCCCTGCCACGCGCACAAGCCCACCAAGGTCTCGCAATTTTAGCGTAAGATGTCCTTTCCTGCCAGCTCTGCGCCTTGCCTCCCGGATTATCTCTTCCACAGCGCCACTGTCAAAGTGAGGTATCTTCCCATCCCTTACGACTTCCTGGGCAACAAAGCGCACCAACTTCTGCCTGTTCTCTGGAGTATCTTCGATGGTGTCGCTCATGTAAACCTCATAGCCGTAGCCTTTTATTCTAGAGCGAAGAGCAGGATGCATGCCTCTTAAGGCATCAAGGTTACCCGCAGCTATCATGATAAAATCACACGGTACCGGGTCTGTCTTCACCATAGCGCCGCTTGAGCGTTCGGACTGACCTGTTATTGCAAATTCTTTTTCCTGCAACGCAGTTAGAAGATTTTGTTGTGATTCAATACGTAGCGTATTTATTTCGTCGATGAAAAGCACGCCCTTGTGCGCTTTATGGATCGCGCCGCTCTCGACCCTGTCATGAGCCGGAGTTTCAAGACCGCCTGACTGGAATGGATCATGGCGCACATCACCAAGAAGGGCGCCTGCATGCGCTCCTGTGGCGTCTATATAAGGTGCTATCTCTTTTCCTACATTAGAAACAAGGAGCTTGGGAATAAAGATGGTTTCTTTTGGCATGAACTGGCGCATCATTATCGCAATCAATACCGCAGCTATTATCCCCCAGAGAAGCTGCCCCATGATATAGGAATATGCTACAATACCGAACACAAGGAGCATAACGAACATGTTCCTTGCCTGAGTCCTCTTCTGGGCTTCCATCTTGTGCGCATCATTTATCTCCTTGCCTTTTCCGGCAGGAACTATGCGTATCTTGGGATTATTTGAGTCATCAGGATTATGGTAAATAAGAACGTCCTGCAGTTCTTCCTTTGGTAACAGTTCAGCCATTGCTTTTGCAAGCATGGATTTGCCAGTGCCAGGTATCCCGAGCATCATAACATGCCTTCGCTGGTTAGCCGCTTTTTTAACGACTTCAACCGCGTGCTCCTGACCTATGACCTGTTCTATTAACTTCTTTGGAACTTCGATATCTTTTGTTGAAGATATCGCTAACCCGCCAAGAAGGTCCTGGTTATTTACATCGTTTTGAGTAGTATCCATATTTTCTCAACTTATTAAAAGTACTAATAAAGATGCCATCTTATATTCTTTACGCCATTAAGCCTATATGAATTAATCTTTATTTACATTGACATTTATATAACCTCTGGAGGAATTGATGAAAACTTCTATAGAAATAGGAAAAATAATGGGGATCCCGATAAAGTTGCACATTACTTTTCTTCTAATTTTGCCAGTATTTGCATGGATGTTTACGCGCTATGATCCGGAGTTTGGGTTCAATGATGTTGAACCTGTAATGTTTCGATATTCACTGGGATTGGCGACATCTGTACTTCTTTTTACATGCGTACTCCTGCATGAACTCGGCCATTCTTATGTTGCCAAAAAGCACGGAAGTAATATCAACAATATAACTCTATTTCTCTTTGGAGGTGTTTCTTCAATGGAAGAGACGCCCAAAGACCCAAAGAATGAGTTAAAGATGGCGGTCGCAGGTCCAGCTGTCAGTCTTTTGATCGGTTCCGTCCTTGTTATAATCCATGAAATTTTCAGACAGGAGTCGTTGTTCCAGGACAGCCCCTACATGCGACTTATCTGGCTTGTCGGTTTCCTGAACATAGTGCTCTGTTTCTTCAACTTAATTCCTGCATTTCCCATGGACGGCGGCAGGGTGTTAAGGGCATGGCTTGCAGGAAAAATGCCGTATATAAAAGCGACGCGCACTGCGGCAGGGATTGGCAAAATGTTTGCCATATTAATGGGTTTTTTCGGATTTATTTTCAATATTATGCTCACACTCATCGCATTCTTTATATACATCGGCGCCTCAGAAGAAGAGAAATCCACTGAGGTAACTGTCACACTTGAAGGCGTGAAAGTAAGGGACATAATGTCAAGAGAAGTCAAAACAGTAAGTGTTGATACCACTGTTGAAGAACTCGTGGATCTGATGTTCAAATACAAACATATGGGTTATCCGGTCATGGATGGCTCAAAAATAACAGGAATGGTGACATTTACTGATGTGCATAAAGTTCCAAGAGAAAATAGAAAAAACACCAAGGTTTCTCAGATAATGAGCAAAGAACTTATAACAGCCAGCGAAGATGATGACGCAGTAGCTGTCCTGAAACTTCTTACCAGGAACAGTATTGGACGAATATTGATCAAAAACGATGATAAAATGATAGGCATCGTATCGCGAACAGATGTTTTGCGAGCTGTGCAATTACTCGAATAATATGAATGATGGAAAATACGAATTAAGCTGTAATCTCAATTTCAGGAACCCTGTAGCTCCCCTGAAGTCAAGGATCATTCTGGTAGGGACCGCCCATGTCTCGGAAAAAAGCGTGGCAGAAGTAAATGAAGTGATCCTGAGAGAAAAACCAGACATAGTGGCTGTTGAACTTGACAAAGCAAGATACAGGGCATTAAAAGGGGAGGATGATGTCAAAGAGATCAACATAAAGGAGATGTTAAGCGGTGGGCAATTCAATCAGTTTTTACTGCACTGGTTTCTAGCATACATCCAGAAAAAAATTGGCGCTGATACAGGGGTGAAGCCCGGTGCAGAGATGCTGTCAGCTATCGAAATTGCTGAAAGTTCAGGCGCGCGCGTGGCGCTTATTGACCGGGATATACAGATCACTCTCGGACGTTTCTGGAATATGATGTCTTTCTTTGAGAAACTGAAGCTCTTTGGCTCTCTTGTTGGCGCGTCATTTGGATTTGGGACAAAGGATATTGATATCGATACTGTGACTGATGAGGATGTTGTCACTCAGCTTGTTTCTGAGTTAAGGAAGGTGGCTCCAAGTGCAGCCACGGTCCTGCTGGATGAGAGGAACGCAATAATGGCTAAGAACCTGCTTGAAGCCTCAAAAGAAGGGACTGTTGTGGCAGTCATAGGAGCAGGACACCGTGAGGGCATCCAGAAATATATCGATGACCCTGGGTCTATACCGCCTGTTGAAGAAATGATGGCTCTGCCAAAGAAGGGATTTAGCTGGATAAAGGCGATATTATTTGCTTTATTCGCAATGGTTATCGGGATGCTGGCACTCCTTGTAATTTTTGGAGGTATTACGCTTTCGGATTTATTGACCTTGCTTTTATATCTTTTCATTGCCCAGGGAATACTTGCTGCGCTCGGTGTTCTGGTGGTCAGGGGTCATCCGGCATCAGCTTTAACAGCTTTTGGTCTTGCCTGGTTCGGATTCCTGCATCCTTTATTGACAGTAGGAACTTTTGCTGGCATAGTTGAAATGCACTTTCGCCCCCCTACGACCGAGGATTTCAGAACGATATTGAAAGATGAATATCTGTTCAACTGGAATGAAATACCTGGAAAGGATAGCTGCAGAGTGATAGAATTCCTGAAGAAGAAACATAATACAGAATGGCTTGATCATGCGACTATTGAGAAAATAGATGATGGTAAGGCTGTTCGCATCAGGACTGACAGGGAACAGATGATTTTTCGCATGTATGAGAAAAAGGGAACAGTTGACCTCTTGATCGATAAAAAAAATACATTTGATTTCGGAGTTGAAAAGGAAAATGGGAAATTGAATGTGTATAAACCACAGACAATATCAGATATGATGGACAACAAGCTATTTCGTATTATTCTCGTGGCAGCCCTTGCAAATGTCGGGAGTATGATCGGCACTTTCGTGGTAATACCATTCTTACTTGTTCCTTACCTGCACATCGCTAATCCACTTGTTATACTCAAGACAGCTATGGAAACTGGGATCAATGTATTAAGTCAAATTTTATAGTTACTTTTTCTCGATAATAGTCCCTTTATGCTTCCCGCCTGCAGCATCCACGATGTTCTTCGGATCTTCTCCGTTGAGCACTATTGTCTTTATGTTGCTTCGCTCGATGATCTTGGCTGCCAGTAGATCTACAGGCGCGTTGGCTCCAGCCACCATCTCTGTTTTCATGATTATTTCTATAAGCTGCTTCGGGGTCATTGAGTCGAATTTATTTGCGTCTTTGTTCTTCTTCGGATCTGTCGTGTACACCCCATCAATAGATGTTGCATTAATAAGCAAATCTGCGCCGATGTATTCTGCAAGCACGGCTGATACTGCATCCGTGGTCTGCCCAGGCGTCACGCCGCCCATTACTACTATTTTACCGCATAGGCTTGCGTTCTTTGCCTCCTTATAATTAAGTGGTGGCTCATAATACGCATCGTCCCCAAGCGCAGTGATCAGAAGCCTGGCATTCAGGCGTGTGAGCTCTATACCGATAAGATCGCATGTGGTTTCATCTGCGCCCAGCTCTCTTGCAACGCGGATATAATCGCGCGCAGCCTGCCCGCCCCCGGTTACGATGAATACGGTATTTTTTTTTGATATCTCTTTTATTGCAGCAGCATAATTCTTGAACTTTTCAGGGCTCAACGCGCGTGCAAGCACAGAGCCGCCTACCGAGATTACGATCTTCATATTGCTCAGTAATGCGCTGTGGTAATATTATCTTTCTGATATCAGACCTGACTGTATTTTCGAGATCAATTCGGTTACAGGAAGGCAATACCGACAACATGGAGCACTATCACAAGTAGAGCCCCTGGTATTCCCCCAAGAGCGATTACTAGAAGCGCCATGCGTTCATAAGGAATGTTTAGATTAAAAAAAGTATTGCCCACAGCAAGAATTATCAGACCCAGAATAGTATTCACGATCAGAAGCTTCGCTGTCTTCAGAATTAAATATAAAGCGATCACAGCCAGTACAGCAAGGATCAGGATTATTAGTTCGATCATATACTATACGGGATTCTCCTTTTTATTAAACATTTCGGTCATTTATTGCACAGAACGATTATCATTTATAAGAGACATCATAATTAGTTATAAAAATGTGATAAATATGCAAAAAGAGACCATAATTCCTGAGTCAAAAGATAATGCTTTTAGAGACCTCATCATAAAAACGCCCGGCGGCAAGAATATCCCCACATGCATGCAGTGCGGCATCTGCGCAGGCTCGTGCCCAGTCAGCCACGAAATGGATTATACACCACGACAACTTGTCCGCATGATCCAGCTAGGTCTAAAAAAAGAAGTGCTCAACAGCAACACGATATGGATCTGCACGACCTGTTTTTCATGTTCTGTGCGTTGTCCAAGAGGGATATTCCCCACAGAACTCATGGAGACGCTAAAGCCGATAGCCATAAAAGAAGGCATAAAGAACAGGAACGCGAAATTCGATAACATATTCGCGAATGTGGTAAAAAATAACGGCAGGGCGTCTGAATTTCTTCTTATTTCAAAATACAGTATTTCTGAGCCTGGAATGTTAAAACAGGCTCCTTTTGGTCTTGAACTTATGTCTAAAGGAAAATTGCCGCTGTCTATCGATAAAATGGAGGATGCGCGCGAACTGGAAGCAATATTCAAACTTGGTGAGGAAAAATGAAATATTCTTATTATCCTGGATGCGCGCAGCACGGAACTGCCTTAGATCAACGAATTTCTGTGGAAGCGGTATTCAAGCGTCTTGGTATCGAGCTTGAGGAAATAAAGAACTGGAACTGCTGTGGGGCTCTCCATGTGGACGACCGGACTACGCGTGTCGGGCTTTCAGCAAGAACACTTGCAGGAGCAAAAGGTCTTGATATCGCAACCCCATGCAACCTCTGTTACTCGAACCTCATGCGCGCAAACACAGCACTTGAAGACAGTGATCTCAAAAACATGATCAATGGAGCACTTGCAACAAAATACGAAGGCAACACGAAACCCAAACATCTTCTTGAGGTCGTGGTGAACGACCTTGGACTTGCAAAATTGTCTGAACAGGTAAAAAAACATTTGAAGATAAACGCAGTTCCGTATTACGGCTGCCTGCTCACAAGACCTGAGAACAAATTTGACAGCCCGGAGAACCCCGTGTCTCTTGATAACCTTATTTCAACACTGGGAGCAGAACCTGTAAAATACTACTACAAGACAAAATGCTGCGGAGGACCGATACTGCTAACCAATGAAGACCTTGCTCTTCAACTTGCGAAAGACATTCTTGTGATGGCAAAAGAAACAGGCGCTGACTGCATGGTTGTGACGTGTCCAATGTGCCACCTGCAGCTTGATGCAAAACAAAAAGCAGTCGAGGCAAAATTTAACATAAAGATTGAAATGCCCATTATCTATTTCACACAGCTCATTGGTCTTGCCATGGGTATTGCTCCAGCAGAGCTTGGACTGGACAAACATCTTGTTTCGACTGATAAATTCATCGCAAAGGCAGGGAGGTAACATGGCTGAGAATAAAGAGCCCTCTGTGAACGAAACACCGCATAAAGGAACACCTTCTAAAATAGAACTCACACCCAGGAAGATCGGTGTTTATTTATGCAGATGCGGAGGCAACATTAGCGATGTTGTGGACTTGCAGTCTGTCGCTGATAGTTTGAAAGGTGAAAACGTCACCGTGAATATACAGGACTACCTTTGCAGCAGCGCGGGACAGGACAAAATAAAAAGCGATATCGAGAAGGGAAAAATAGACCGCGTTGTAATTGGTTCATGTTCACCAAAGCTGCATCTTGAGACATTCAGGAGCATGGCAAAGGGCGCCGGGGTCAACCCGAATCTGCTTGAGATAACAAACATCAGGGAGCAGGCAAGCTGGGTGCATGATAAAGAGGGAAAGGACAGCGTCAATTCAAAGGTCAGAGGACTGATAAAAGGTGCAGTTGCCCGCATGGGTTCTATCGAGCCGCTTGTACCGCTTGAGAAAAAACTTGTTGACAGGACGCTCGTTGTGGGAGGCGGAATAGCCGGGATCACAACAGCGCTTGAAATTGCAGATGACCATGAAGTGATATTGATCGAAAAGCAGCCCTACCTGGGCGGGCATATGATCGGTCTCTCCAAGACATTTCCAACAATGGACTGTTCGCAGTGCATTCTCACGCCGAAGATGGTGGCAGTGCATAATCATCCTGGCATAACGATGCATACGCAGACCGAAGTGGCGGAAGTGAAGGGGAGCCCGGGTGATTACTCGATCACCCTCAAACATAGCCCACGCTATGTGGATATCAAAAAGTGCATTTCATGTGGAGCATGCGCAAGGAAATGCCCTAAGGGTGCCATATTCCTGCCATTTGCTCAGGCAGTCCCGCAGGCGTATATGATAGACATGTCAAAATGTTCCCGGTGTGGAGCATGCGTTAAAATATGCCCCCGCGATGCGGTGAACCTTGATGCTAAAGAAGATATCAGCACGATATCTGTGGGTGCTGTTGCGATAGCTACTGGTTTTGAACCTATCGACCCATCATTTATCGAGGAATACAATTATCCAGCGCCAAACCTTCTTACTGCTATTGAATTTGAGGATATGCTCTCAGCCAAGAGCAAAACAGGAATGAGACTGCAAAAGGCAGACGGATCGTTCCCTGACCGCGTGGCGTTCGTGCTGTGCGCAGGAAGCCGCGATTTCACAGGAAAAGGGAGAAAGCATTGCTCAAAAGTCTGTTGTATTTACTCGCAAAAGCAGGCTCAGCTTGTGAAAAAGATGAAAGCCGAAGCGCAAGCCTGGATATTTTATATCGACATGCGCTCTGCGGGAAGGCGCTTTGAAGAGTTCTACCACCATACGCAGGAGAAAGGCGTAAATTACGTTCGTGGAAAAGTGGCAGAGATAATCCCGAAGCAGGATGGAACGCTCATGGTGCAGTACGAGGACACCAACCTTGGCAGGAAAGGGCGTGAAATATTTGACATGGTTGTGCTTTGCCCTGCGCTTATCCCTTCTGCCGGCACAAAAGAACTTGCTGATAAACTCGGAGTGCCCCTTGGAGATGATGGTTTTATAGAAGAAAAGCACGTCAAGCTCGATCCTGTGAACACGCTTAACCAGGCTGCATTCGCCGCTGGCTGCGTACTTGGTCCAAAAGACATTCACGATTCTGTGACAGAGGGTATGAGCGCTGCACATAAGGTTTCGCAGTTCCTTGGAAAAGGAATTATACTCATACCGCCAGAAAAACCCATGATACTTGAATGCAATGGGTGTGGAGATTGCGTGAAAGTATGCCCCTACAATGCCCTTTCACTTGATGGCGGAAAAGCAGTGCTCTCACCGCTGGCGTGTATCGGATGCGGCATCTGTGTTCCGGCATGCCCGATAAAAGGGATCGAGATCAGGAACTTTACGCGCAGCCAGTTGAAGGCTCAGCTTAAAGCCATGCTGGAAGATGCACCAGGAGTGGTGGTGTTTATTGACCCGTATGCATATGCTGCTGCTGATATTGCAGGAGTTAACAGGAAGCAGTATTCTTCACTTGTCAGGTTCATAAGTCTCCCCTCGATCCATGTTCTTGATGCAGATGTGGTAAATGCTGCTTTTGAATATGGCGCAACGGGCGTAATGCTTATCGAGGGCACTACTGATGAAAAGCTCACTTCGCGATCTGATGACCTGTATAAGAAGCTTAAAAAAGACACTCGAAAGCACAAGAAGCCGCTGAGGTATTCACACATCGAGACCGCGCAATATGAAAAGCTGACTGATCTGCTGAACGTCTTTGCTTCGCAGGCTGGGGCAAAGGCAGAGAAGAGGAGCAGGAAGGAGAAAGGGGAAGAGAGTATGGAAGCGTAAGCGTATTCGAAAGTTATTAATTTATTGTGGTTTTCAGGTTTGGTTTGAAACGAGAACACAGATGACACGGATCAAACGGATTTTCACGGATCCGTGCGCATCTGTGTCATCTGCACCATCCGTGTTCTATTTCATGGTTTTTCTCCGAACGGCTTGGAAAACTTGTCGAAAAGGAGGGTGCAGGTGCAATTCACAAAACAATTGGTTCTGCACATACTGCGGAAGCTGCTGAACTCGTCACTGTGTAGCGACCCATTCTCCTTTTTTCTTTTTTACCTTCTCCACAAGCTCGAATATCTCTTCCGCTTTATCCCCTTCAACGCAAAGCGTCACACACCCTTCGCCGCCATCAACACCGCCAGAGCCTATCGGAAACACATCCTGTGCGCCAAGAAGCTTCAACGCCTCGACCTCTGTTATAACGGTTCCGGGAAGTGGCATCATACCGACTGCAAAACCTGTGGCTTTTGTGGAGCGCTGGATGCCGATCCTTTTGGAGATATTTAAGACCGAATAAGGTATAGATTTTTCAATGCCAACTGGAATTATCAGATTTATTCCTTTTGCCATTACAGGTCCCATGAATCCTCCTGTTGTTCCGCCAACCGGATTTGACATCATCACCCCTGCTATACCATCCGTACCGAGAGCATTCGCTCCCTTTATAACAACATCGCTGGATGTCATTTCGTTTATTATACCATCACTGTTGACCTCTTTGCCGTTTTTTAAAGCAATGGCTGTAAGACGTTTATCCATCGCGAGTGCAGATGTTCTCCCATTAATGTAACCTGCTGCATATCTGGGGCGGTCAATTTTCTTTCCTGTAAGTTCTTCCACCACATACGCATTTGTTGAGCCAAGAGTTATCAGGATCGTTCCTTTTGCCAGCGCCTGTTGTATGACTGGAAGTTTTTTTACTCCCATTGCGATTATTCTTTTTGATTCACCTGGTGTTAATGTTATCTGTACCTGCTTCATAAATCACATCCTGCGGTTGCAATGTTCTTCATAGAAATTAAATGTTTGTTTTTCTGACCAAAGGATTAATTACATTTAAAATCATCAACTCTTATCGAGGTGAAACAATGTGTTTCGCAGATTCTTCAGTAAGTGTTGATATAGACCCGGATGAGATAGTTGCGATCCAGTACAGATGCATGGACTGCAAGACCAATTTCAAAGGACTGGGAAGAAAGGTAAGCTGTCCGTCGTGTCAATCCACCAATGTAAAGAAGATGTAATGGCTCATAAATTTGATGCAAAAAAAGCGCAGATACTTGACAGCGCAGACAGGCGCAAGTTCCTGAACCCAGACAGTATCCTTAAAAAAGCCGGGCTTGATAGTGATACGTTTTTTGCAGACCTGGGATGCGGCAGTGGCTATTTTGCAATACCTGCTTCACTTATTGTAAAAAAGGTGTATGCCATCGATGTGCAGCAGGAGATGCTCTACATCGTACGCGAAAAAATAAGGGTGGGAAAACTTACTAACATAGAGACTCTCCTGTCAAATGAATCTTCAATCCCGCTGCCGGATAATTCTGTTGATATGCTCTTTATGGCTAATGTGTTTCATGAACTCGATGACAGGGGCGGCATATTGAAGGAAGCAAAGCGCATTCTCTCAGGAAGGGGAAGATTGATAATTATCGACTGGAAGAAGATGGAAATGGAGTTTGGTCCTCCGGTCGGGGAACGATTGACTGCGGAGGAGGTTATTTCGATATGTGAGGACGGGGGTTTTACGATGCTGGAAAGGCTGGAGGCAGGAGCGTATAATTATATGCTGGTATTTGTCAGGACTGAATATGAGCTGAGGGGTCGATGATAAACCGTAAATTTGAGGAAACTCCATTAGAGAGCACAGTGGACGATATCATGGCAGAACTGTATTTTAGACAGCAGGTAGATGCAGGATTAAAGGAGCTTGATGAGGGAAAGGGGATACCCCATGAAGAAGTTGAAAAGCGTTTGACCAGATGGCTCAAAAGATAAGATGTTCACCACAGACCGCTTTGAATATTGAAGAAATCTTTCCGAAAATTCGGGGACGGGCGCCACATATCAATCGATTAATATACATATTTCAACAGTCCCGGCGCCGCACCGCAAAGCTCGCAAAGAACGCAAAGTACCGTCAGCAGCCATTGTAATGGGATGGGATTTTTTGGATGAAAAACAGTATATAGGGTTAGGGGCATTATAGAAATATTGAAAGAAAGGCAAATATAAAAAGGCGAAGGGTTTTCATACATGTGTACATCTGTTCTAACAATTTTGAATGAATCGAGTATGTATAAAGCTAAAAAGGATGCTACTTCAGAACTATTTACCATAAAAGAAGCAAGCGACTGGGCAAGCAAATATTTGAACAAGAAAGTTACGACCTCAAATATATCTTATCTTATTCAATATGGGAGAATTAAAAAAATTGGCAGCAATGGGGACACTTTTATCGTCAAAGAAGATCTTGTTAAATATTATGATTCTTATCTGGGAAAAAGAGAAGCAGCATGGAAAGAACAATTGGGAGATGACTTAAATTGGGCTTTATCTTTTGACAACCTGAAAGAAGCAGATACAACGAAGCATGTTCACAGGTTGCACCCCTACAAAGGTAAATTCATCCCGCAGTTAGTGGAATATTTCTTAGATGGGCACACAGATAAGTTCAAAAAAGAAGTTTATTTTAAAAAAGGCGATGTTGTGCTTGATCCTTTTTGTGGTAGTGGAACCACTCTGGTGCAGGCAAATGAACTTGGAATGCATGCCATAGGACTGGATGTTTCAGCTTTTAACGCACTGATAAGTAATGTAAAAGTTGGCAAATATGATTTCTTAGATATGGATTTCGAGATCAAGAAAATTTCAAAAGCTTTGAAACAATTTATTGCAGATTCAAATACCATTAAGTTTGAAACAAAGCTTACACAAGAACTTGCAAAGTTCAATAACAAATATTTTCCTTCACCCGATTACAAATACAGAGTAGCGCTGAACGAAGTCAATGAAGATAAATATGGACCAGAGAAAGAAAAAGAATTTTTGCCTGTTTTCCTTAATTTAGTCAAAGAATATAATATCCAATTGAAACAAGACAAATGCGATAGCTTTCTGGATAAATGGTATCTGCATCACATCAGAACTGAGATTGATTTTGTCTGCAATCTCACCAAGCAGATCAAAAACCCATCTACAAAAAAAGTGTTAAGCATTATTTTAAGCCGGACAATTCGTTCTTGTCGCGCCACAACCCATGCAGATTTAGCCACATTGAAAGAACCTGTAACCACTACATATTACTGCTCCAAACATGGAAAGGTCTGCAAACCTTTGTTTTCTATTTTGAGCTGGTGGGAACGTTATAGCAAAGACACGCTTGATCGTTTATGCCAGTTTAACAATTTACGGACAGATACTTATCACATTTGTTTAACAGGCGACTCTAAAGGAATCGATATTTTTGAGGAATTGGAGAAGAAAAATCCAGCCTTGTCTGGATTGGTAAAAAACCAGAAAATAAAAGGTATCTTTTCAAGTCCGCCATATGTTGGTTTGATCGACTATCATGACCAACATGCTTATGCCTATGATCTGTTTGGTTTTGAAAGGCACGATGATTTAGAGATAGGTCATCTTCTAAAAGGACAGGGCAAAGAAGCCAGAAATCTATATGTTGAAGGTATCTCAGATGTCTTGATAAACTGCAAGAGGTTTTTAGTGGATAATTATGACGTTTTCTTAGTTGCTAACGATAAATATAACCTATATCCAACTATCGCAGAAATGGCAGGTATGCAAATTGTTAATCAATATAAGCGCCCTGTTTTGAATAGAACGGAAAGGGACAAAGGGGCGTATTCAGAGATTATTTTCCATTTAAAATCAATGAGCGCACAATGATTGAAAACTCAAAAAAAGAAAGAATTGCTATTGAAGTAATTAAAACTCTATTTTCAAGGTTCGAAAACTTCCCAGAAGATGCATCAAATAATAGAAATGCCCCCTTTCATGAAGCATTCTTAAAAGCTTTTTCTGATAAATTAAATAATCGAGTTTCGGATATACCATTTTTTATTAGTTTAAGCAGTTGGTTGCATGGATTAAATACAACATTAGGTCAATCATTTTTTGAAAGCGTTGCCCATATCCTTTCAGATGGATATAAAAAGGAATTTACAAGGAACAGAAACACTCTTTTGAAAGTATCGCAAATTCAAAAAAGGGCTATTTCAGACATCATGACTGACCTAAAAAATGGTACTGAAAATCCAAATCTTACTCGTGAAAATAGTTTGATATTTAATGCCACGACACAACCAGGTTTGGAGGCAAATAGCTTCACAGTTGATGTATATGTAGAATCTGATACAGAAATAATTGCTATAGAACTAAAATCAGTTAGACCTAATTCCGGTGAAATGGGTGGAGAAAAGCAAAAAATTCTACAGGCAAAAGCTACACTTTATATTGAATTTCCAGGAAAAGAAATACATTATTATATAGGATTCCCATTTGATCCAACAAGCGACACCCCCACAGGTCATGATAAAGCTAGATTTTTAGATTACTTAGTTGATGGCAGCAAGTATTTCGCGTTAGATGAAGTGTTATTGGCTAAAGAACTCTGGGATTTTCTTTCAGGTGATAATAATACAATGGAGCAAATTCTTGAAATCATTAATGCAATTGCTACTCCGGAATTTATGAATAAATATAACTATTTGATTGAAAATCAAAATCGCCTAAATGATACTGAAAATAATATAAATTTATTTCAGAAGTGGTTTTTATTCCGAGAAATTGATTTGCTTAGCAATAATTTAATGATTCAGCAAAAGATCAGAGGTATATCAAAAGCCAAAAGAGTTTTTAAACAACCTATTCTAAAAAAAGGAGAGTATAATTCCTCTCGATACGATTCTCTGAAATGTTTAATAGAGTAATCCATATAAAAATGACCCCCGAAATCCTCTCCCTCGCCCGTTACCTCGCCTCCTCACGCTCCGAGTTCAAACTCTCAGAGATGAAACAATATCTCAGCAAGAGTTACGAAGAAAAAGAACTCTATGAGACCCTGAAACCTCATTTCTTCGACCTCGACCTCTTCTGCGATGCACATTATAATTGCACAAAGTTCACAAACGTCCCGCTTCCTGCCGATGAGCAGGTCATCCATGAACTTGAAGAGATGTTAAAAGCACCGTGGCTGCCATTGTATGTCGAGAAATTGATCGGCTCATACATCGAACGCTCATGCGGGAAGGACTGGCACACAGGCGAAACGGCGCGGTTGTTACGCGAGAACATCGTGAAGCAGAAAGAAGAATACTGGAGAGGCAGCTCGAAGTACCCCAGGCTAAGGGTCATCACCTACCTGCTCTACCATTTCCCAGTCTATTTCTGCCAGTTCCAGTACCTCCTCCTTGACCTGCTAAAAGGCGGACTGCTCACAACCAAAATGAGCATAGTTGATGTCGGGTCAGGTCCAGGGACAATAACGCTGAGCACGATTGATTTCCTTAATAAACTGCTTTCCGTCTATTCAAAAAAAGGCATCGATGTAAAGTTGAATATCAAATTTGATTCAATCGAAAAAGTTCAGGAAAATATCGACTGCTATAATGAACTCACATCGCTTTACCTCTCAAAGCATAAGCATGAGAACGCCAGCATAACCGTGACCCAGCCAGTTCATTCACCCCTTGAAAAAGCGCAACCCGTGGGGAGCGCAGACCTCATTATATTCTCGAACGTCCTTGCTGAGTTGAGTTCACCGCACGCAGAACGTGCCCACGCGGTGGAAAAACTTGCATCCGAAAGCCAAAACCCCACGGTATTGCTCATAGAACCCGCAGACCTAGTAAATTCAAAAGCGCTGCGCGTCACTCAGCAGGCACTCATGAACAGGGGATTCACAGTTTACAGCCCATGTACATTCCTCTGGGGCGCAGTATGCACAGGCGGTGACTGCTGGAGCTTCAGGGCAGAGGGAAACATCAGGGTGCCTGAGTTCATGAGAAAGATAGCAGGAACAGAGGAATCTTACAGGTACCTGAACACAGATATGAAATTCACCTATGCGATACTTCGAAAAGACGGCACTGTAAAACAAAAATACCGCGCAAAGGGAAAGTTCGCAAGGCTCTCGACCCTTAGAAAACACCTCAAAAAGCGCATCAATGTAGCGGTTTCTGTCATGTCCGGGAACCTTGGGGATGAAAAAACCTTTGTCTTTAAGATATGCGACGGCACAACATCCGTACCCTGCTATGCTGTTATCCCTGCATACCACATGAACGATAAAAATAAGGCGCTGCTTGAGGCGAATTACGGCAGCATCGTTGAGATATTCGGCGCGCTCGTCAGGGAGAATGAAGAATTCTCTTCATATAACCTGCTGATAAATAGGAATACAATCGTTGAACCTGTGAAATGACTTTTTTACAAACCTGTCCTACCAGAACTTCCACCAGGGCTTCATCCCCGGCATTACACCCGATCCGCCCTTTAAGTATTTCTCAGGTCGTTCTTCGAACACTTTCTTACATCCCAGCGCGCAGAAATAATAGGTGGTGCCCTCATAATCTATCTTGAACTGCGCTGTCTTCTCATCCACCGTCATACCACAAACAGGGTCAATTGCCATAATTTCACCTTCCTGATATTGAATTCACACCGAACTCTTTAAGCCTTTCGCAAAATTCCTTCCGAACTCAACACACATCTTCAGTTCATCCTTTGTGGGCTGCCACTTGACTTTGATGCCGTCCTGCAATTTCTTGATTTTGGCTTTCTCAAGGGTTTCTTCGATGAGCTTCACATTCTCTCCGCTCCATCCGTACGAACCAAAAGCTGCTCCCACTTTATTCTTGAACTTCAAACCCTTAAGATCTTCAAGTATTGGTTTGATCGTGGGCAGCAATCCATTATTCAGCGTTGGAGAGCCTATTATTATCCCCTTCGTCTTGAATACCTCTGACAGCACATCATTGCGGTCACTCACAGCCATGTTGAAAAGCTTGAACTTCACACCTTCAATCTCAAGTCCTTCTGATATCGCTTTTGCCATCTTATCCGTGGCGTTCCACATGGTATCGTATATTATCACTGCTGAACCGTCATTCTTCTGGGTCGCCCATTCATAGTATTTATTCACTATCTGAAGCGGGTCTTTTCTCCAGATTATCCCGTGGCTTGGAGCGATAATGTCAACCGGGATGTTGAGTTTTATAAACTCATCGATTTTCTTGATAACAAGGTCGCTGAATGGCGTGAGAATGTTGGCATAGAACTTGAGAGCTTCCTGGTACACTTCGATCATATCCACCTCGTCATTGAAGCGTCCGGATGATGCATAGTGCATGCCGAATGCATCGTTGGGCATAAGGATGTTCTTTCCTGTAAGGTATGTGAACATGCTGTCAGGCCAGTGCAGCATTGGAGCAGCAACGAACACAAGATTGTTCTTGCCAAGGCTGATAGACTCACCGGATTTGACCACCTTGAACTTCCAAGCCTCCTGATAATGCTTGAAAATGCTCTCGTTCCCTTTTTC
>Ga0163199_1000798_pt1 | contig 19821 bp, 21 predicted proteins | sample PL_2010_150m_FD_113537 | JGI IMG/M metagenome (GOLD analysis project Ga0163199, IMG submission 113537) | Freshwater microbial communities from Powell Lake, British Columbia, Canada to study Microbial Dark Matter (Phase II) - PL_2010_150m | ecosystem: Environmental > Aquatic > Freshwater > Lake ...
GAATTGTTGGGTACTGATCATGAGTGATGTGAAATTTGAAGGGCAGGTGGCTCTGGTCACTGGAGCGTCACGCGGCATCGGTGCAGCCATTGCATCGGAACTGGCCAAGCGCGGGCTTAAAGTGATTGGCACGGCGACAACCGACCTCGGAGCAGAAAACATTGCCCAGACGCTTTCGGCTTTTGCCGGGTGCAGCGGCAGGACGCTGGATGTCAACGATGCGCAGGCTGCAGAAAGCCTGATTGGGTCTGTCGTCAAGGAGTACGGCGGATTGCATGTGCTGGTCAACAACGCAGGCATCACCCGTGACAACCTGGCGATGCGGATGAAAGATGAAGAGTGGGATGCGGTGCTGGATACCAACCTCAAGGCCGTGTTTCGAATGAGTCGAGCGGTCATGCGGACCATGATGAAGCAGCGTTATGGTCGCATCATCAGCATCACTTCGGTGGTTGGTGCCTCGGGCAACCCGGGGCAGGCTAACTACGCTGCAGCCAAGGCAGGCGTCGCCGGCATGACCCGTGCGCTGGCGCGTGAACTCGGTTCACGCAACATCACAGTCAATTGTGTGGCGCCGGGTTTTATTGAAACCGACATGACCGCAGGCTTGCCGGAAGAGCAGCACAAAGCCTTGCTTGGTCAGATTCCCCTGGGTCATCTTGGCAAACCATCGGACGTCGCACATGCTGTTGCGTTCTTGGCTTCACCCCAGGCTGGCTATGTAACGGGACAGGAATTGCATGTGAACGGCGGTATGTTGATGTAAGCCGATTGATCCGTTCGGCAGTCGGATTAGGGAATCATCTCTAAGCCCGGCTAAAATCGCGGATCCATTTACAACCCTCTGAGGGAACCCATGAGCGATATCGAAGCACGCGTGAAAAAAATTATTGCCGAACAACTCGGCGTTGAAGAGTCACAAGTGACCAGTGAAAAAGCCTTTGTGGCTGATCTGGGTGCCGACTCTCTCGATACCGTCGAGCTGGTTATGGCTTTGGAAGACGAGTTTGGAATTGAAATTCCGGACGAAGACGCAGAAAAGATCACGACCGTACAAAACGCCATTGACTACGCGAATACGCATAAAAAGGCGTAAGTAGCTTGCCATGTCGCGCCGTCGCGTTGTTGTAACAGGATTGGGATGCGTCAGTCCCGTGGGTAACACGGTGGCCGACGCTTGGGCCAATGTGATTGCTGGCAAGTCCGGCATTGACCTGATCACAAAGTTCGACGCGTCAACCTTCTCCTGCAAGATCGCAGGTGAAGTGAAGAATTTTCAGTTGGATTCCTACATTGGCTCCAAAGAAGCGCGAACGATGGATGCCTTCATTCATTTTGGCGTTGCGGCGGCTGCTCAGGCGATTGCCGATGCCAATCTGCCGACCCAGGAGGCTCTGACTGATGAATTTTCAACCCGCATTGGTTGCTTGATCGGCTCGGGCATCGGTGGTTTGCCGATGATCGAAAACATGCACGCCGAATTCTTGCAACGAGGCGCACGTCGCATTTCGCCATTCTTTGTGCCGGCTACGATCGTCAATATGATCGCCGGGCAGGTGGCGATCCGTTTTGGCTTCAAGGGGCCGAACATGGCCATCGTGTCAGCATGCACGACCGGTCTGCACTGTATCGGTGAGGCCGGCCGCATGATTGAGTACGGTGATGCCGATGTGATGGTGGCGGGTGGCTCTGAGGCCACTGTTTCACCGCTTGGCATCGGGGGCTTTGCCGCCATGCGTGCCCTGAGCACGCGCAACGATGATCCGCAGACTGCCTCGCGCCCTTGGGACAGGGATCGCGATGGGTTTGTGTTGGGAGAAGGTGCTGGTGTGATGGTCCTGGAGGAGTACGAACATGCCAGGGCGCGGGGCGCCACGATTTACGCCGAACTGGCTGGTTTCGGCATGAGTGCAGACGCCGGCCACATGACGGCGCCGAATCTTGATGGTCCGCGGCGCGCCATGCTCGGCGCCATGCGCAATGCGGGCGTCAATGCAGACCAGGTCGACTATCTCAATGCCCACGGCACGTCGACCCCGCTCGGAGACCTCAATGAGTCCAATGCCATCAAGGCGGCACTGGGGGATCATGCAAAGAAGATCGTCGTCAATTCCACCAAGTCGATGACGGGCCATTTGTTGGGTGGTGCCGGTGGTATCGAGTCGGTTTTTACCGTGCTGGCCCTGCATCACCAAAAGAGCCCCCCGACGATCAATATATTTAACCAGGATCCCGAGTGTGATCTTGACTATTGCGCCAACGTCGCGCGCGACATGAAGATCGATGTTGCCCTGAAGAATAACTTCGGCTTTGGCGGCACCAATGGCTCACTTGTGTTCAAGCGAGCACCCTGAAGCTTTCTTGATTGCCCATTTTTCAGTCGCAACCAGACGCGGTTCAGCATGCACAAGGCGCCGGCGGTTACTTACCCGGTGGGGCGGTCGGCCCTTCATGCCTGGCTGCTGGGATCGAGCTGTTTGACCGGAGCCTTGGCTGGCTGGTTCTGGCGTATGCAGGCGGCACCCGAATCGTGGTCACAGTGGCTTTACGCGCTTGTCCTGTTGCTGGCCAGCCTTGCCGCCTTTCGGAACTGGTGGTGTTCTCCGAGAGGCCAGCTGCAGTGGGACGGGCAAAGCTGGAGGCTCAACGTGCTGGATCGCTGTCTGTGTGGGCCAGTGAGCGTTCATCTGGATTTGCAAGGGTGGCTGCTGTTGTGCCTGCACTCAGAAGAGGGTGGCCGCAGATGGCTTTGGCTGGAGCGCCGCACGGCTGCGATCAACTGGCATGCTTTGCGCAATGCGGTGTTTTCTGCAGACGGGGGCAGTGTGTCGGGTCTTGAGCGCAGCCAATGAGTCCCCATTTGGTGGTTTTGTTGATTTTTTCAGAGAAAGGTTGATGATGATTCCATTCGGTTTGAAAAGACTGCAGGTCTGGTCTCTCGCGGCTGGTTGCAGCATCGCGGCGGTTGTCGCTTTCGTGCCGTTCAGTGCTGCGCAGGCACAGCAGCGGACCTTGCCGGACTTTACCGACCTGGTTGAGCAGGTAGGGCCGTCGGTAGTGAATATTCGGACCCTGGAAAAGGTAGCTCCCAGGGGCGGGCCTGACGGTGGCGGCCAGGACGAAATGTTCGAGTTCTTTCGGCGTTTTGGCCTGCCTATGCCTAACGTGCCGCGCCAACAGCCGTCACCCCATCCGAAGCGTCCGCAGCAGCAGGAGGAAGAACAGCCTCGGGGTGTGGGCTCCGGTTTTGTCTTGTCTGCAGATGGTCTGATCATGACCAATGCGCACGTCATCGAAGGTGCAGACGAAGTCTTTGTGACTCTGACCGACAAGCGCGAATTCAAAGCCAAGATCATGGGTTCCGACAAGCGCAGCGATATCGCACTGGTCAAGATCGAGGCCAGTGGCTTGCCAGCGGTGAAAGTTGGTGACGTGAGTCGACTCAAGGTCGGTGAATGGGTCATGGCGATTGGCTCGCCGTTTGGACTGGACAACACTGTGACTGCTGGCATTGTGAGCGCCAAACAGCGTGACACGGGCGACTACCTGCCATTTATCCAGACTGATGTCGCCATCAACCCCGGCAACTCAGGCGGACCTTTGATCAATATGCGAGGCGAAGTGGTCGGCGTCAATAGTCAGATCTATTCCCGCTCCGGCGGATCGATGGGGATCTCTTTTGCCATTCCGATGGACGAGGCGGTTCGCGTCAGCGAGCAGTTGCGCGCGACGGGTCGTGTCTCGCGCGGTCGCATTGGGGTCCAGATCGACCAGGTCACCAAGGAGGTGGCTGAGTCCATCGGACTGGGCAAGCCTCAAGGCGCCCTGGTGCGATCAGTGGAGAGTGGCTCACCGGCCGAGAAGGCAGGGGTTGAAGCTGGCGACATCATCACCCGGTTTGACGGCAAAGTGGTTGACAAGTCCAGCGATCTGCCGCGCATGGTGGGCTCAACCAAACCTGGAACGCGCAGCAGCTTGACGGTATTCCGGCGTGGCGGTTCCAAAGAACTTGTCGTCACCATCGCAGAGATTGACGCCGACAAGCCAGTCAAGAAACCGGCAGAGAAGGAAGAAAAGGCCAAGGGGTCCAACGCTGGCCAGGCGCTCGGCTTGTCGGTCAGCGAGTTGACTGAAACCAGCAAGAAGGAACTCAAGATCAAGGGCGGTGTCAAGGTCGATGCCGCGACGGAGGCGGCAGCGCGTGCTGGTTTGCGCGAGGGCGATGTCATCATTCAAATCGGTAATTTCGAGGTCACCAGTGTCAGAGAGTTTGAAGCAGCGCTTGCAAAACTCGACAAGAACAAGGCTGTCAATGTGCTGTTTCGACGCGGCGAATGGGCGCAATACGCCGTGATTCGAAGCGGGCGCTAGGTCTCCAGGGGGTTGCAGCATTGGCCTCAAAAAGACAGGTGAAAAAATATTTTTACCTGTCTTTCTGGTTTTTTAATGTGTGCGGATACTAACTTGCCAACCAGAATAGGCCTGGTTTTGGTTAGAATATAGCGAATCATCAAGGGTTTAAGGCATATCAACAGGCATGCAACCCACGATACGGGAAGAATTGCATGGATTCACAGGCGATCCACAGTTCGCCCACAAGTTGTCCATACGATGACTCTCTAAAATTGTTAATAAACTGTGTATAAAAATCCTGTTGCAGTACTGCAACGACTTGTGATCGTGCTGAAGGGGGCTGTACGTTGCAGGCTTTTTGCCTACAATGAAGTTCCAACCTTCGCAGTTGCCAATGATTGTTGGTTCAGGGCGCGTCACAACTCGACGCGCCCTTTTTTCTTGGCCCTCGCCGTTCTAATTCAACCACTTAAGTGCTCTCGTTGATGAATCACATCAGAAATTTTTCGATCATTGCCCACATTGATCATGGCAAATCGACGCTGGCAGATCGTTTGATTCAGCGCTGTGGTGGCTTGCAGGACAGAGAGATGCAGGCGCAGGTGCTGGACTCCATGGATATCGAAAAAGAGCGTGGGATAACCATCAAGGCGCAGACCGCCGCGTTGAAATACAAAGCACTCGATGGTCAGACTTACAACCTCAATCTGATTGATACACCCGGGCATGTGGACTTTTCCTATGAGGTAAGCCGTTCACTCTCAGCTTGCGAAGGCGCGTTGCTGGTGGTCGATGCCAGCCAGGGCGTGGAAGCGCAGACGGTGGCCAATTGCTACACCGCGCTCGAACTGGGTGTTGAGGTTGTGCCGGTGCTCAACAAGATGGATTTGCCCAATGCTGATCCTGATAACGCCAAGATTGAAATAGAAGATGTGATTGGCATCGACGCCACCGATGCGATCCCCTGCTCGGCCAAGAGCGGCATGGGAATTGAGGACATTCTGGAAGCCGTCATCGCCAGAATTCCTGCTCCCAGGGGCAATCCGCAGGGGCCGCTGCGCGCCATGATCGTCGACAGCTGGTTTGACAACTACGTCGGTGTCGTGATGCTGGTGCGCGTTGTTGACGGACGACTCGCCAAGGGTGAGCGCATCAAGTTGATGGCGACCGATACGACCTACAACGCCGACAGCCTGGGCGTTTTCACACCCGCCAACGAATCGAGGGAGTCACTTGAAGCCGGCGAGGTTGGCTATGTGATTGCCGGTATCCGTGAGTTGCAGGCGGCCAAGGTGGGAGACACCATTACCCTGATCAAGCCGGGAACCGGTGGCGCGGCCTTTACTGCGACTGAGCCGCTGCCGGGTTTCAAGGAGATCCAGCCCCAGGTGTTCGCGGGCCTGTATCCGACCGAGGCGAATCAGTACGAGGGTCTGCGCGACAGCCTGGAAAAACTCAAGCTCAATGACTCGTCGCTGCAGTACGTGCCTGAGGTGTCGCAGGCTTTGGGATTTGGTTTCCGGTGCGGCTTTCTGGGGCTGTTGCACATGGAAATCGTGCAGGAGAGGCTGGAGCGCGAGTTTGACCAGGACCTGATTACGACAGCGCCCAGCGTCGAATACCAGGTGGTGCAGGTTGACGGAACCGTGAGAATGGTGGAAAACCCGTCGAAAATGCCCGATCAGGGGCGTCTTGATGAGGTGCGCGAGCCTATCGTCACGGTGCATCTGTACATGCCGCAGGACTACGTCGGCGCCGTCATGACGCTGGCCAATCAGAAGCGCGGTGTGCAGCTGAACATGGCTTACCACGGGCGCCAGGTGATGCTCACCTACGAGATGCCGCTGGCTGAGATCGTGATGGACTTCTTCGACAAACTCAAGTCAGTCTCGCGCGGCTACGCCTCGATGGACTACGAGTTCAAGGAATACCGCACCGCTGACGTGGTGAAGGTCGATATTTTGCTCAACGGCGAGAAGGTGGATGCCTTGTCGATCATTGTGCATCGCTCGCAGTCGCAGTACCGTGGACGGGCCGTCGTTGCCAAGATGCGGGAGATCATTTCGCGCCAGATGTACGACGTTGCGATCCAGGCGGCCATCGGCGCCAACATCATTGCCCGTGAGACAATCAAGGCACTGCGCAAGAACGTGATCGCCAAGTGTTACGGTGGCGATATTTCGCGCAAACGCAAACTTCTGGACAAGCAAAAACAAGGCAAGAAACGGATGAAGCAGATTGGTTCGGTTGAAGTGCCACAGGAAGCCTTCCTGGCAATATTGCAGGTGGAAGACTGATGCAGGTCCTCACCTCAGCAGTACTGGCAGCGTTTGTCGGATACATCGGTGCCTGGTACTTCGGTGTCGTTGAAGGCAACTTTGCTCTTTTGTTGTTTCTGGCAACGGTTGTAACCGGTATTTACTGGCTTCTGGAGCGCTTTTACTTCCTGCCGCAGCGCCAAAACACGGCAGCGCAGTTGGAGTCGCAAACGCTGCGGCGCCGTGAGGAACTCGGCAAACTGGGGATCAGCCAGGTCGATGACAATATTGCCGAGGCTAGAGGCCGCATCCTGGCGCAACCCTGGTGGCTGGACTGGACGGCGGGACTCTTTCCGGTGATCATCGCCGTCTTCTTTCTGCGCTCGTTTCTGTTCGAGCCTTTCAAGATACCGTCAGGTTCCATGATTCCCACATTGCTGGTGGGTGACCTCATCCTGGTCAACAAGTTCCACTATGGCTTGCGTTTGCCGGTGATCCACACCAAGCTCACCGAGGGCAATGCGCCGCAACGTGGTGATGTCATGGTGTTTCGTTACCCGCCCAAACCCAGTCTGGATTACATCAAACGGGTCGTCGGAACGCCGGGTGATGAAGTGGCCTACCTGAACAAGCGTCTGACAATCAACGGCAAGGCCATCGATACCGCAACGGTGCCGGAGTTCTTTGACGACGACGCCATGCGTTACTTCAAACAATACGAAGAATCGCTCGGTCAGCACAAGCACCGCCTGCTCAACGATGATGACCGCCCGGCATTTGTGCCCGGCGCCGACGACTTTGTTTTCAAGCAGAACTGCCGCTATAGTATTGAAGGCGTTGTTTGCAAGGTGCCGCAAGGTCACTATTTCATGATGGGAGATAACCGCGATAATTCGCTCGATTCCCGTTACTGGGGTTTTGTACCGGACAAAAACATTGTGGGCAAGGCGTTTTTTGTCTGGATGAACTTCAGCAGTTTGAAGCGCATAGGGGCATTTGATTGAATTGGAGGGTGGTATGACGATTCAGTTCAGATCCAGGCAACGTGGCTTGTCTTTCCTGGGCCTTTTGGTGGTCGGCGGGATGCTGGCGGCGTGCGGCGTGATCATCGTTGAAATTGTGCCGACCGCGATCGAATATCAGGGCGTTCGCAGAGCCGCCGACAAAGCGCAAGAAGGTACTTCCATGGCGGACGTGCGCAGCATTTTTGACCGGGCTGCCTCGGTGGACAACATCAAGTCGATCAGTGGCAAGGACCTTGAGGTAAGCAAAGAGGGCGAAAAGATCGTCGTCAGTTTCGCCTATCAACGCGAAATTCATCTGTTCGGCCCAGCCTACCTGACGCTCAAGTACAGCGGGCGCTCCAAGTAATGCTGGCAAGTCAAAGAGGCGCAGGCGCGTGAACGAGGCGCTGACTGCATTGCAAGAGCGCTTGCAGCACAGGTTCTCGGATGCCCACCTTTTGCTGCGCTCGGTTACGCACCGCAGTTTTTCGATTGATCACAATGAACGACTCGAGTTTCTTGGGGATTCGGTACTGAACCTGGCGGTGGCTGATTTGTTGTTTCGGCGTTTGAGCGCATTGCCCGAAGGCGATTTGTCCCGGGTGCGGGCCAATCTGGTCAAGCAGGACACCCTGCATCGCCTGGCGGTCGAGTTGGGCTTGCCAGAGGTCATTCGCCTGGGCGAGGGCGAGGCTCGTTCTGGAGGACAAAAACGGCCGTCCATACTGGCCGACGCGCTGGAGGCCATCATTGGGGCCGTTTATCTGGATGCCGGGTTTGCGGCTGCGCAAAATCTGGTGCAGCGCCTGTTTCAGGCGGTTGAAATCAACCCCGAGATGCAGGCCATTGGCAAAGACCCCAAGACCGAGTTGCAGGAATGGTTGCAGGCGCGCAAAATGGGCCTGCCTCTTTATCGTGTCGTTGGTACGCTGGGGGCGGCGCACAAGCAGACCTTCGATGTCGAGTGTGAGGTCATCGAACTCAATTTTTCAGAGCGTGGTATTGGCGCCTCGCGCCGTGCGGGTGAACAGGCAGCGGCCAGTGCCATGCTGCAAGCGATCAAGGCCAGGACCACGATATGACTGATACAAAACATCCGGCTGAGCAGGCGCACGCCAGCGCACCCGAGGGACAGGATGATCTCGAAAGCATGCTCAAGGGCCTGCATAGAACAGCAGCGCCAGGAACACCTGCTGCAGACCAGCGCTGCGGCCTGATCGCCATCGTCGGCAAGCCCAATGTGGGAAAGTCCACGCTGCTCAATGCACTGGTGGGCCAAAAGATCAGCATCACATCGCGCAAGGCGCAAACCACGCGCCATCGCATCACCGGCATCCACACCCAGGGCAAGACCCAGTTTGTCTTTGTCGACACACCTGGTTTCCAGACGCGTCACAACAATGCCTTGAACCGGTCTCTTAACAAGACCGTGCTCGGCGCCGTCGGTGATGTTGACCTGATTCTGTTTGTGGTTGAAGCGGGCATGTTCAACCAGGCCGACGCCAAAGTACTCGAACTGCTGAACAAGGAGGTCCCCACCTTGTTGGTGGCCAACAAGCTCGATCAAGTGACGCGCCGCTCCGACATCGCGCCCTGGCTGCAGCAGATGCAAGAGCGCCATGCGTTCGCGGAGTTTGTTCCCATGTCAGCCAAGAATGCCAAAGATATCGAGCGCCTGCTTGCCATCTGTGAGCGCTTCCTGCCCGAGCAGGCCTGGTGGTATGCGCAGGACGAGTTGACGGACCGCAGCGAAAAGTTTCTGGCCAGCGAGACCGTGCGCGAAAAGCTGTTTCGACTCACGGGCGACGAGTTGCCCTACACCTCCACTGTGGTGATCGACAAATTCGAGGAAGAAGCCGGACGCGGTAAACAAAAGCGCCTGCTCAGGATCGCCGCCACGATCGTGGTGGAGCGCGACACGCACAAAGCCATGGTCATCGGGGACAAGGGCGAGCGCATCAAGCGCATAGGCACGGAAACACGGGTCGAACTCGAAAAGGCGCTGGACGCCAAGGTTTTTATCGAACTGTGGGTCAAGGTGCGTTCCGGCTGGGCCGACGATGAAGCGCGCGTTCGCTCATTTGGTTATCAGTGAAATGTTGGCCCCCACGCTTGTCACTGCGTGTACTGCGCTGCCCCCCGAGGGGGTCATGCCTTGCTTGGGGCGGCCCGGCGCGGCGGCATGTGTCATTTGATCGAAATGCTACGTGGTTGCCAAACGTATCTCTGACGAACCCGCTTACGTCCTGCACCGCTATGACTGGAGCGAGTCCAGTCTGATTCTGGAGGTGTTCACGCGCCATCATGGGCGCATTGCGCTGGTGGCCAAGGGCGCTAAGCGGCCCAGTTCCAGTTTTCGTCCCATCCTGCTACCACTGCAGCCCTTGCACCTGGCTTTTGGTGGTGATGGCGAAATACGTTCCCTCAAAGGGGCTGAGTGGCAAGGCGGTCACATCATGCCCAGCGGCGAGGCTTTGATGTCGGGCTACTACCTCAACGAATTGCTGCTGCTGCTGTTGGCACGTGACGACCCGCACCCCGGGCTGTTTGATGTCTACGCCAACGTTGTGCAAGTCATCGCTTCGGAACATGGTGAGGCCTTGCAGTCGGCATTGCGGGCTTTTGAGTTGCTGTTGCTGCGCGAGATTGGCTTGCTGCCGCTGCTTGATGCTCAAACCATGACATTGCGCTCGCTTGACGCCCAGGAGCGTTACAGCCTGGTACCGGAAGGGGGCCTGCGCCAGGCTGGGGCAGCCGACCGCAGCAGCCTCAGCGGTGCGCAGTGGCTGGCCTTGCAGGATTCACTGACCACGGCCGCGCCCTTCACCGCGACTTTGCGTGCCTGTTCGCAAGTGATGGCTGAACTCAAGCCGCAACTGCGCGCGCTCCTGAATTACCATTGCGGGGTCGGCACTTTGCGGACCCGGCAAATGATGATCGATCTGCAATCGCTATGAACAAAACCTCTCTTTCTGTCAACCTCAACAAGGTGGCGCTGGTGCGCAACACCCGCCATCTCGGCATTCCCAGCGTGACGCGCGCGGCTACGCTTTGCCTGCAGGCGGGTGCCGGTGGCATTACGGTTCATCCACGACCCAACGAACGCCATATACGCGCTGCCGACGTGCGTGATCTGTCCGAATTGCTGCGCGCCTGGCCGCAGCGCGAATTCAATGTCGAAGGCAATCCGCTGCACAACCTGATGGATTGCGTGCGCGACTTGCGAGAGCGCGGCCTTCCCGTGCATCAGGTCACCTTTGTGCCCGACAGCGAAGGTCAGTTCACCAGCGACCATGGCTGGAGTTTTCCCGCCGATGCGGAGCGACTGCGTCCCCTGATCGCTCAGGCCCATGCTTTGGGTGTTCGCGTCAGCCTGTTCATGGACGCCGAGCCGCATCTCATGGCTGCCGCCAAAGCGGTTGGGGCAGACCGCGTCGAACTCTATACCGAGCCCTATGCTGCGGCCTGGGGAACGGCGCAGCAGGAGACTCAGTTGGCGCGTTTTGCCAGCGCGGCGCGGTCGGCGCTGGATGCCGGTCTGGCGGTCAACGCCGGTCACGACCTGAACCGGGACAATCTTGCTGCCTTCATCCGTCGCGTTCCTGGTGTCAGCGAAGTATCGATCGGTCACGCCCTGATCTCCGATGCACTGGAATTCGGTTACGCCGCCGCCGTTGCCGACTACCTGCGCTGCATCGACGAAGGCTTGTCGTGATATTTGGCATTGGCACTGACATCTGCGACGTGCGCCGGATCCGACAGAGCCTTGCGCGCCATGGGGACCGCTTTGCCAGAAAGATTCTGAGCGAGGCCGAATTCAACACCTGGCAGGAGCGCAGTGCGCGCTGGCCCGAGCGTGGTGTGCGCTATCTGGCGAGTCGCTTCAGCGCCAAGGAGGCGTTCAGCAAAGCCATCGGTCTGGGCATGGTCTGGCCGATGCATTGGCGTCAGTGCGAGATTGCCAAACTTTCCAGCGGCAAGCCGACCATCGTGCTGCATGGTGAACTGAAAGAATGGTTTGAATCGCGTCAACTGGCCGCGCATGTGAGCCTGACCGACGAGACCGACTATGCCGCCAGTTTCTGTGTGGTCGAGCAAATCTGACAACCATCAGCGAGATTTTCCATGGCACAACACGCGCCCCTCATCATCGACATTGCAGCCTTGAGTCTGAGCAAAATTGACCGGCAGCGACTCATGCACCCACTGGTTGGTGGTGTCATCCTGTTTGGCCGCAACTGGCAGGATCGTCAGCAGTTGACCCGGCTGTGTCGCTCGATCAAGGCGCTGCGCCGTGACCTGCTGATCTGCGTTGATCACGAGGGCGGCCGGGTGCAGCGTTTCAGGACCGACGGCTTCACCCATCTGCCGCCCATGCGCGCCCTGGGCGAGATGTGGCTGCGCGACGGCAAAGAGGGAGCCGGCAGCGGCGCGCTCCGGGCCAGCAACGCCGCCACGGCCTGTGGTTTTGTGCTGGGGTCCGAATTGCGTGCCTGCGGTGTCGACTTGAGCTTCACCCCGGTACTTGATCTTGACTATGGTGGCAGCGGCGTCATTGGCGACCGCGCCTTTGCGCGTGACCCGCGGGTCGTCAGTTTGCTGGCCAAGAGTTTGATGCACGGTTTGCTGCAAAGCGGCATGGCCAATTGTGGCAAGCACTTCCCCGGTCACGGTTTTGTGATGGCCGACTCGCATACCGACATTCCGGTTGATCGACGCAGTCTGAAGGCCATTCTGGCGGACGATGCAGCACCCTACGGCTGGCTCAACACCACGCTTTCCAGCGTCATGCCGGCGCACGTGATCTACCCCAAAGTGGACAGTCGTGCGGCCGGCTTTTCATCGCGCTGGTTGAACGACATCCTGCGCAGCCAACTGGGTTTTGGTGGCGCCATTTTCAGCGACGACCTGTCCATGGCCGGGGCCCGACTGCTCGACGGCAAGCCGCTGACTTACACGCAGGCGGCGATTGCGGCCTTGAATGCGGGTTGCGACATGGTGTTGCTGTGCAATCAGACACTGGTCGACAGCGTTGGCGGCGGTCTGGCGGTCGACGCCCTGATGACGGGCCTGACCGAGGCTTTACTCAAGGGACACTGGCAGCCGCACGAAGTCAGCGATGAGCGCCGGCGTGCGCTGCTGCCACGTTCGCCGGCACCAGCATGGGATGATCTGATGCTGCAGCGCGACTACATGCATGCGCTTGATTGGGTACCTTGAGCGCTGCTCATGCGGGTTGATCAACGGAGGAAGCACTAAATGAGAAATCTGAAACTGGTCGTGGGCTTGACTGTCGCCCTGGCTGCGCTGCCGGGGATTTCACAAGCTCAACTGGCCTACGCCGCCAAGCAGGTCAATCTGCGCGCCGGGCCGGGTATGGAGTACCCGGTCGTTGCCATCCTGTTGGCTGGCGTGCCAGTCACCGTCCAGGGCTGCGTGGCCGACTATCGCTGGTGTGATGTGGAGGCAGGACCGAGTCGGGGTTGGGTCTACGGCGGCAATATTGTTTACCCGTATCAGGGATCCCATGTTCCGGTCATCAGCTACGGCGCCATGATCGGTATCGGCATCCTTGCCTACAGTGTGACCAGCTACTGGGATCAGCACTATATTGGCCGGCCCTGGTACCCGCAGCGACAGCGCTGGATCCACCGACCGCCACCGCCACCGCACGCCCGGCTAGTGCAACGGCCAGCGTTGCCGGAACATCGTGCGCCGAATGGTCACGCGCCAACGCCACCGGAACATCGTGGGCACCCGGGTCACCCGCCAGTGCCGCCGGAACATCGTGCACCGGCGGGTCAACGGCCAGTGCCCCACGTCGCGCCGCCGGAGGCCAAGCCGCATGGAGTGCCACCGGTCGCGCCGCCACAGCATGAGCAGCGTCCGCCACAGCGCACGCAGGAACCGAGGGCGGCTCACCGCGGGCCCAAGGACAAGGAGCAGGGACCGCCCAGCCGATGAAATCGAAGTCACTCCAGGGCGGCCTGGTGTACTCCACCGAAGCCGGGCGCATGTGTCCGCAGTGTCGTCAGGCCATCGCCAGTTGTCGCTGCGGCGCTGCCAGCGCACGACCCGCGACCGACGGCGTGCTGCGGGTGTCCATGGAAACCAAGGGGCGTGCTGGCAAGGGCGTCACGGTGGTGCGCGGCCTGGCGCTTGAAGACGCTGCCATCGCCGCACTGGGCAAACAACTCCGGACTTCCTGCGGCAGCGGTGGTACGGTCAAGGACGGTGTGATCGAAGTGCAGGGTGATCACCGCGACCGGGTCGTCAAACTGCTGACCGATCAGGGCTACGTCGTGAAGCGCGCCGGGGGCTGACCGCGCCGACGACGTGGATGGCTCAGTTCATGCCGCAGCCGCCCGGCCCGTTGGCATGACTGCACGACTGGCAGGGGTTGGGCATGGTCGGTGCAGCCTGCGTCGTCGTGGTCGCGAAAACCGACAACAACTTGTCGAGTTCGGGTGACTGACAGGCAGGGCACTGCGGTTGCGTTCCGGATCGCACCAAGGCTTCAAATTTGTGACCGCACGCACTGCAGGCGTATTCATAAATCGGCATAACTACTCCAGAGGCATGGTTCATTATCAGCCCAATCCTCTGCTTTGCCCGGTCGCCACCACGGGTCGTCCCACGATGGGTGTATAACCCGGGAGCCTTGGCGCGACTGCGCGCCATCACAACAAGGAAGAACCGACATGGGCGCACAGTGGAAAGCAAAAGGTAAGGAACTGGCGGCAAACGCCAAAGGCCGGCTGTTTGGACGATTGGCCAAAGACATCATGATTGCGGCGCGCAGCGGGGCCGACCCTGCGTCAAACGCGCGCCTGCGCCTGATCGTGGAGCAGGCGCGCAAGGTTTCCATGCCCAAGGAAACGCTGGACCGCGCCATCAAGAAGGGCGCTGGTCTGACCGGTGAGACCGTCAATTTCGAGCACGTCATCTACGAAGGCTTTGCGCCGCACCGCGTGCCCTTGATGGTCGAGTGCCTGACCGACAACGTGAACCGTACCGCCCCAGAAATGCGCGTGCTGTTTCGCAAAGGGCAACTCGGAACTTCAGGTTCGGTTGCGTGGGATTTTGACCATGTAGGCATGATAGAAGCCGAGGCGGCAGTCGCTGGTGCCGATGCGGAACTCGCCGCCATCGAAGCCGGTGCGCAGGACCTGGAGCTTGGCGAAGAAGAAGGGTCAACCACCTTCCTCACCGATCCCGCCGATCTGGACCTGGTGAGTCGCGCACTACCGACTCACGGTTTCAAAGTCATCTCCGCCAAGCTCGGCTACAAGCCGAAAAACCCGGTCAATCCGGCTGCTTTGAGTGCCGAGCAACTCGAAGAAGTTGAAGCCTTTCTGGCCGCCATCGATGCGCACGACGATGTGCAAAATATATTCGCAGGCCTGGCAGGCTGAGGCTCGTCGCCTCTTGCCAGCCCGACAGATTATTCACAGCGCCATTCGGTGAACGCGTGTTCCGGGCTTTCAGCGGTGACCACCACCAGATAGTCCTTCGGTCCGCGCTGTGCCACCAGCACACCATAGTCGGCTAAGCCCTTGGCTGCGGCGCTCTGTGCTGCACTTGCCCATACCTGATCCAGATGGCTGACGTAACTGGGCAGGTGTTTGGCGAGTTGCTGGCGCCCATCCCTGCTCAGTCGCAGCAGGTGAACGTGCAACTGGTTCTGGCTCCGATGGAACTGTGGATTGACCACCAGAGCCAGTGACTCGGTCTCGATGCGGCTGCTTGCCACATCCCAGGCAAATTGCCAGATACCATCGGGCCGCTTGGGATCTTCAACGCCCCGCACGGTGCTGATGGGCAGTGCGAGGCCGTGCACAAAGCTGGCTGGGCAGCCGCACATCTTGATGTCACGAATCGCCGTGTAACTGGCGTTGAGCGCCCAGACTTCGGTGCTCTTCCTGCATTCGAGCGGCGCGCCGCAGGCAGCGTCGTTTCTTGGGGCCCGGCATTGCGTGCAATAGTTGGCCTGCGCCGGATTGACGCAGTGATTGACGATGTCGAGCAGGATGTCGCTGCGCTCGATCGCCAGTGCGGATCCGTGGCACAGCCAGGTCAGCAGCAGCGCGATTCCTGACGAGGCAATTTTCGACCGGGTAGAGTAAAGGAGAGACATTTTTGCCCGAAAACCTGATTGCGGCGATTATCCTGCTTCCATCCTGTTGCGGTGCTGGATGACGAATGGGAAAAATTCCCGATAAAATAGCCAAAAGATCAGATACCTCGACCCAACAATGACCAAGCTCACCCGACCCGCAGCCAACTTGCGTCCGCCAAAGGACGCTGGCCTGCCCGAGCCCGCACTGGCAGCGCAGGCCATCGCCCTGGTGCTGCAACCCCTGGCCCGCCTGATGATCGATCACGGTCTGCAACTGCCCTCTCTGGTCGAGTTGCTAAAAACAGCCCTGGTGCAGGAGGCCGTGGCCGCCTACGGTCTGGCCGACAAGGGCAGCTCCGACACGCGCATTGCCTTGCTGACCGGGGTTCATCGCAAGGACGTGAGAAGGCTGCGTGCGCAGCCTGTTACAACCGAAGGCGTCAGCCCGATGATGCCGGTCGCCGCATCGGTGGTAGCGCGCTGGATCAGTGAGCCACGCTACTTGAATGCGGACCAGACTGCCAGGGCGCTGGCGCGTACGCCGGGGCGTGGCAGTGAGGGCGAATTTGACTTCACGACGCTGGTAGCCGAGGTTAGCCGCGACGTTGGCGCCCGGGCCGTCCTCGATGAACTGGAGCGGCTCGGTGTGGTCGACCTGCGTGAAGACGGCTATGTGGCGCTCAAGTCCACGGCCTTCGTGCCGCAAGAAGGACTGCGCGAATCCTTTCACTTTCTCGCGGCCAACGTCAGTGACCACCTGGGCGCTGCGGTGCACAACTTGAAGCCCGGTCGTCAAACTCCGGCGCTGCTCGACCAGAGCGCGTTTTCGCAGGATTTGTCGGCTGCGCAGGCACAGCAGTTGCAGCAGCAGGCGCGGCGCCTGTGGGCCAGTGCGTTGCAGCAGTTTCTGCAAACCGCAACCGTCGCTGAAGAGCGCAGTCAAAACACGAAGGGGGCGCGGCATCGCGTTCGTTTTGGTGTTTACTTTCATGACGCGCAACAAGCGCCAGTCGAATCCGGGAGCGCCAGCAGCGCAACAACGAAAAAAATCAAGAGGAAGAATGCATCATGAGCAAGTCTGAGAAACTGCCTGCCCACCTGACGCGACGTAGCTGGATGGTACTGGCGGCCTCTGCCGTGACGGCCGGTTGCGGCGGTGGCGGCACGACTGGCCTGGCCGGCTTGCCCGGAACCGGCGGTACCGGAATTTTTGCGCAGGGTGCGATTTCGGGCTTTGGCAGCGTCATCATCAACGCGATCAAGTTTGACGACACGCTGGCCGCTGTGCTGCTCGACGGGCAGAGCGCTACCTCGTCTGATTTGCGACTGGGCATGGTGGCGAGCGTCCAGGGCCAGCGGGGTTCCGACGCCAGTCTGGGGACCGCTAGCAGCATTGAAGTCTGGTCGATTGCGCAGGGACTGGTTGGCACCGGACGCGCCACGCCAGGCGCTAGCGGCCAGTTCACGCTGGCGGGTATGACGGTGCTGACCGACTTGAATACCGTATTTGAGGGCTACAGCGCAGCGTTGCCGGTTCTCCCGGGTCAACGTGTTGCTGTTTGGGGCTTGCAGACCGGCGCGGATGCCCGTACCTGGAGCGCGACGCGCGTCGCCATGGTGTCTGCCACCACCGTCGTCAGCACCGGCCTGGTCAGCGTCGTCAACTCACAGCGCAGTGTCAATGGCTTGCTGCTCAGCGGTGACGCAGCGCGTGCGTTGGTGGCGGGCGATCTGGTGCGCGTTCGTGGGACCCTGTCCGCCATCGATGGCAGTCTGGCGCTGCAGAGTGTTCAGTATCCATCTGCTCCTGCGACCCATGCGCAACAGGGCGAGGCGGAAATTGAAGGATGGGTGACCAGTGTGGCCACAGGCAGCCGTTTCAACCTGGGCACGGTTGTGGTGGATGCCAGCCAGGCCAAGTTCGACCCGACCGGCGCCCGTGTCGCTACCGGCAGCCGGGTTGAAGTCAGTGGTACTTGGCAATCTGGTGTACTCAAGGCGGCCAAAGTAGAGGTGCGGGACGCGCAGAAAGTTGAGACCGTGGAAATCAGCGGCCGCATTCAGGAGTTCACCAGCCTGGCCAACTTTGTGGTGCGGGGTCAGCCCTGCGATGCGTCTGGCCTGAGCGTGGTCGGCAACGGGAAGTTAAGCGACCTGAAGCTTGGCGTTTCAGTCAAACTCGAGGGCACCAAGGCGGGTGATGTGCTGAAAGTAAGCAAGCTCGAAATTGACTAGACAGCAGTCGATCATTCGTGCGCCGTCGCCATCAATGCGGCAAAGCCGATGAAGATGCCGCCTGTCAGACGATTGAAGGCGCGCATCACGGTCGCGCTTTGCAGGTAGCCAGACAGGCGCTTGCCGCTGAGGGCATACACAAAGTACCAGGCAATTTCAATCACGGTAAACGTCGCCAGCAGGATGCCCAACTGCGGCAAGGTGGCTGCCTCTGATTTGATGAACTGCGGGAAAAAGGCGGCGGCAAAAAGCAGCGCCTTGGGATTGCTCGCCGCTACCAGCAAACCTTGTCGGAACAGCATCGCCGGTCTGGCTGCCAAAGTGGCCGGTCGTGGCGCGTCCTTCATGTCCTGCTGAACTGGTGAGCGCCAGTTCTGTACACCCAGATAGGCCAGGTAAGCGGCTCCGGCCAGGCGTAGCGCGTCAAATACCGTTGGAAAGGTATGCAGCAAAGCGCCCAAGCCGGCAGCAGAAATGCTCATCATGGTCAGCAAGGCGGTCAAGCATCCGGCCATGGTGGCGACCGCCGCGCGCAGACCGAACCGTGCGCTGTTGCTCATCACCAGCAGCATGTTGGGGCCCGGTGTGGCTGCCACAAAAAATGTCATCAGTACGAACAGCCACCAGGTTTGCAGACTCATCTATTGATCTTTCCAGAATTCAAGACACCAACTTTCGTCATCGCGAGGCCGCAGGCCCTCGCTGTCAGCCACTCGGCTGACAGCGACATGGCGATCCATGACTTCTGACTGCATGGACTGCCGCGCTACGCTCGCAGTGACGATTCAAGCTAAACCGCGCAAATGAGCACTGAGAAAGGTGCCCAGACCCTGGACCGACTGGTCAGCCTCACGCATCCTGCCGTGCAGCGTTTGCCAGACATGCCACATACCAGTAAATACTTTTACCTCGGCTTTGGACCCCTGCGCGTTCATGCGCTGGCTCAGCAGCAGGGAGTCATCCAGCAGTGCCTCCCGCGTGCCGACGTGGATCAACGTCGCCGGCAGATTTCCCAGTTCCGCATAGTGCGGTGATACCAGGGGATGGTGCAATTCGGTCTCGCCGGCGTAGTGCAGCGCTGCGACCCGCAGACGCTCCCTTGTCGGAAAGTAGGGGTCCACCGCTGCCTTGCTGCTATGCGTCTCGTTGGTCAAGGCGAGGTCTGTCCACGGCGACATCAGTGCCATCGCAACAGGCGGGGTCACGGCCTGATCGCGCAGACTGATGGCCAGGGACAATGCCAGACCGGCCCCAGCGGAATCCCCGGAGACGGCAATCGGCGCGCCGGGATGCGCAACACACAGTGCCTTGTAAGTCGCAAGCGCATCGTCGAGTGCCGCCGGGAATGGATGCTCCGGCGCCAGACGGTAGCCGAGATGGAAGACCCGGTGCTTCGAGGCGCTGGCCAGTCTGGCGGCCAGGGCGCGGTGCGTAACGCACGAGCCACCGGTGTAGGCACCACCATGCAGGTACAGGACGATACCCTTGCCCTGCGCCACCTCGGGCTGCAACCATTCGCCGCGACAGCCGCCAAGCTGTGTCTCTTGCACCGTCACGCCGGGTGGCATTTTGAACAAGCGCAGCGCCGCGGCTTCACGCGCCAATCGGTATTGCGGCAACGGCAGATTGAGTCGGGCCAGTTTGGCCAACTGGTACTTGACCAGGTGGTACAGCAGACGTGATCGAAGAGATTGCATGGTGGAGCACTTGCGCTATGGAAGTGCAAAATCATAGCCTTAGGTGCTGATGAGCAGCTTCTGTGCAGCGTTCCAGGCCCTCGGCACAAAAGAAAACGCCCTGTCAACTGACAGGGCGCTGAGCTTGGGGGTTGGAGTGATCAGGCAGCGTAGGC
>Ga0163199_1000800_pt1 | contig 19807 bp, 21 predicted proteins | sample PL_2010_150m_FD_113537 | JGI IMG/M metagenome (GOLD analysis project Ga0163199, IMG submission 113537) | Freshwater microbial communities from Powell Lake, British Columbia, Canada to study Microbial Dark Matter (Phase II) - PL_2010_150m | ecosystem: Environmental > Aquatic > Freshwater > Lake ...
GCGGCGGCGGTGGCGGTGGTCGGAACCGCTTCTAAGGCTGGTCGATAGACGACATGCAGGAAGCGGGCGCCTCCACAGAGGCGCCCGCTTCACCCAACTCCGGAGAACCTCGCTTATGACTTCCACCGCTACCACAACCCCGGTTAAGGCACTCACCGGGCCGTGTAATTATTGGATAGTCTTACTCTTTAGCCTTGTCACCCTTGCTACCGTGATCGGGGTCCCGACCTACGCTTATTTCTTCGACTACTCGTGGGTGGATTGGACAATGTTCGGGCTTCTGTATGCCGTCACCGCCATGGGCATCACGGTCGGATACCATCGGTTGATCGCTCACCGGAGCTTCAACTGCTCGATGTGGGTCAAAGGGTGCTTGCTGATCGCCGGCGGTTGGGCGTTGGAAAACTCGGCGCTGAAGTGGGCGTCGGCGCATATCCGCCACCATGCCCGGTGCGACCAGGACGAGGACCCCTACAACGCCCAGCGGGGATTTTGGTACAGTCACGTCGGGTGGATATTTTTCAAAGATCCCCTCTCCTATGATGAGAAATATACCTCGCGCCTGCGGCAGGACCCGGTGGTGCTCTGGCAGCACCGGTATTATGTGCCCATCGTCCTCTCCGGGCTGGCGCTGCCGTTTGTGGTGGGCTTTCTCTACAACGGCTGGATCGGCGGTCTCGGCTGTTTTCTTTTGGCGGGTGTGGGGCGCACGTTTTGTGTGCTGAATTCCACCTTCTGCATCAATTCTATCTGCCACATCTGGGGAACGCAGCCCCATACGACGGCGGATTCCAGCCGGGACAGCTGGGTCGTGTCGCTCCTGACTTTCGGCGAGGGCTACCATAATTACCACCATGCCCATCAGCGGGACTTCCGAAACGGCCCCCGCTGGTACAACTTTGATCCGTCCAAGTGGCTGATTTATGGGTTATCATTGACCGGGTTGGCTTGGGATCTCTGCCGGGTGGAGCCTGAGCGGACGCGATTTGCGTCCTAATCTTCTTCCAGTCCTGGAGGAGAACAGCTATGCGAACCCTGTACACGCCAGGCCCTTGGAAGATGGAGATCTATCTCAACGAGAAGGACACGAAACTGCCTCCGCATATTGTCGGGCTGGGAGACAATCATCAGGTGGCCGATTGTTGCGGAGCGGATGACGCAGACATGGCCAACGGCCGGTTGATCGCGGCTGCTCCGGAACTCCTGAAAGCGTGCGAGGCGGCGATCGCCGCCTTAACTGAAAATTCCCCGGGCCATGCCCCATCTGAGGCCAACCTCATGGCGGCCAGTCTCTGCCGCGCCGCCCGCGACAAAGCCCACAAGCCGTAACGATTCGATCCTGCTAGCGCAGTCTCCTCACTTCATCCCCAGGACGGCATTTGCATCGATCTTGGCCTCTGCCTGCTTGGCGACGACGACCAGTGCGTAGAGGTCTGGATTGATGTACTTCTGCGCCGCGCGCAGGATGTCCTCCTTGGTGACGGCCGCGATGGCTTTGGGATAGTCGTCGAAGTAGCTCAATCCCAGGCCGTGCAGCTCCACGACGGTCAGGAGCCCGGCCAGCTTGCTGGTGGTGTCGAGGCGCAAGGGAAAGCTGCCGATCAGGTATGCCTTCGCGTCGGCCAGTTCCTGATCGCTGACCGGCTCGGTGCGGATGCGCCTGATCTCTGCCAGCGCGGCGGCAATGGCCTGATTGGCTGCCGCGTTGCGTGTCTGCAACTTGACTGAAAAAGCGCCTGGCATGACGTTGGCCTCAAAGCCGCTGTCCACGTCGTAGGCCAGCCCCTGCTCGTCGCGAATCCGATTCACGAGCCGCGAGGAGAACCCGCCGCCGCCGAGGATGTAATTCATCACGGACACCGCATAGAAATCCGGGTTCCTGCGGTCGATGCCCACGTGGCCCAGCGTGACGGTTGCCTGCGTCAGGTCCTTGTCGATCAGCTTGAGCACGGACTTGTGCAGGGGCTCGGGAGCGGGGAAGGGTGGGACCGTGGCCTCTTTTTTCTCCCAGTTCCCGAAGTGCTTCTTGACCAAGGCGAGTGCTTCGGATTCCCGAAGATCCCCGACGATGGCCACAATCGTACGGTTGGGGCGATAGAACTTGTCATGAAAGGCGACGATGTCCTGCCGGGTGATCTTGGCGAGGGTCTTTTCGTCCCCGTTGGTGGGGCGCCGGTAGGGATGGCCCTTGAAGACGATCTCGTCAAACGCCTTGCCGGCGACGGTGCCGGGATCGTCCTTCTCGCCTTGGAGCTCGCCCTGGAGTTCACTGCGCAGGCGGACGACTTCTTTTTCCGAGAAGGCGGGGTTCCTGAGAATGTCGGCCAGGAGGGTGAAGCCGCGGTCGGCGTCTTTCTTCAAGACCCGGAGCGTGGCGGTGGCGAAGTCGTTCGTCGCCTTGGCGGAAAATTCCGCCCCGAGGAACTCGATCTCCTGCGCAAGTTGAGTCGCGCTCCTGGTCTTGGTGCCTTCATCGAGCATGCCGGCCGCCATGTAGGCTAGGCCGGACTTGGCGTCCGGATCGAGCACTGCGCCCGCTTTGATCAGCACGTTCACGGTGACGATGGGCAGAGAGGGCTGGTCCTGGATGAGGAGGGTCATGCCGTTCTCCGTGACGATGCGGATCGGTTTGATGTCGGCGGCATGCGAGAATGCCGGCGTGATACAGAGGGCCATGAGCGCTGCCGCTAGAAGCCGGATCATTGGGCGCCTCCTGTCGCCTGCCCGGCCTGGGTCTTCCGGGCGACCGGAATCAGGACCCCCACGGTCCGCGTGTCCTCGTTGAGGTATTTGCGCGCGACGCGCTGGATGTCCTCTTTTGTGACGGCGCGCACTTTGTCCACGTAGTCGGCGATGTATTGCCACCCGGCGCCCGTGGTCTCGGCCGTGCCCAGGAGCATCGCCTGCCGGAAAATGGAATCCTGCTCGAACAGGTAGCGGGCCTCCACCTGGTTCTTCGCCTTCTGCAATTCCATGTCGGAGGGCGGCTCTTCCTTGAGACGTTCAATCTCAACCAGCACGGCCTTTTCCACGTCCGCGATCTTCACGTCCGGCTTGACGACCGCATAGAAGGTGAAGAGCTCGGGGTCCGCCGCCAGCTCGTTGTAGCCGGCCCCTACTTGTAGCGCCAGTTTCTTCCGGTACACGAGGGCGTTGAAGAGACGCGCGCTTTTGCCCGTGGAGAGGATGGTCTCCAGCACGGCCAGGGCGCGCACGTCCGGGTTCTTGAAGTTGGGCACCTTGTACCCGAAATAGATGAACGGCAGATGGGCCTCCCGTTTCACCACGACCCGCCGCTCGCCTTTCTGCTCGGGCTCGATGACGGATGCCGGGGGGGGCGGATTCCCCCTGGGAAGGCCTTCGAAGTATTTCCTGATCAGAGGGAGGGCGGTCTCGGCCTTCACGTCGCCGACGATCACGAGTGTGGCGTTATTGGGAGCGTAGTACTTCTCATAGTAGGCCTTGAGGTCCTGCCGGTTCATCGCGTCCAGGTCGGTGAACCATCCGATGATGGGCCAGTGGTACGGATGGGTCATGAAGGCCTGGGCGTACATCTGCTCCACCAGATAGGCTGGCGGGACGTCCTCGACGCGGAGACGCCGCTCTTCCTTGACGACCTCGCGCTCCAACTGGAATTCCTTGTCGTCCAGCAGGAGGCCCTGCAAGCGGTCCGCTTCCATTTCCAGGGCGAGCGCCAGCTTGTCGGCGGCCAGGTTTTCAAAATAGGCCGTGTAGTCCTGGCTGGTAAACGCGTTGTCGTTGCCGCCGTTCTTCTTGATGATCTTGGAGAATTCGCCCTTGCCGTACCTGGGTGTGCCCTTGAACATCATGTGCTCCAGCATGTGGGAGAGGCCGGCCCGCCCCATGACTTCATTGCGGGAGCCGACCTTGTACCAGACCTGGACCGTGATGACGGGGGCCTTGGGCTCCTCCACGAGCAATATTTTGAGCCCGTTATTCAAGACGAACTCCTGGACCGCCATCCGGTTCGCCATCGCCGGCTGGGGAGCAGGGAGAACCGTGAGGATCGCCAGGACAATCGCGAGGCGCAGCATTCTCTTCAGCATGGCGATGGTGACTCCTTCCTCGGAACGGACTCGGGGAGCGTCCCAAGCTGGCCGCAGGCGCCGAAGATGTCCCGTCCCTTGCTCGTGCGGATATACGCGTCGATCCCGCTTCTCGTCACGATGGACTGGAAGCGCAGGATGGTCTCGTCGGAGGGACGCTGGAAGGGACTTCCCGGAAATTCATTGAAGGGGATCAGGTTGACCTTGCAACGCATGCCACGGACGAGCTTCACCAGCCGGGCCGCGTCCTGCTCGCTGTCGTTCTCCCCCCTGAGCAACACGTACTCGAAGGTCAGCCGTCGGTGCGGCTTCAGCGGAAAGGCGCGGCAGGCCTTCATGAGGGCCTGAAGGGGGTACGCCTTGCTCACCGCCGGCATGAGCCGATTCCGCTGCTCGTTGGTGGTGGCGTTCAGCGAAATGGCTAGATTTACGCCCATCGCCGACACCCGCTTCAGCCGAGAGGCCAGGCCGGCGGTGGACAGCGTGATTCTGCGAGGAGAGAGCCCGACGCCCCAGGGCTGATTGGTCAGACGCCGGACCGCTTCTTCCACGGCGTCGGCGTTCGCCAGCGGTTCGCCCATGCCCATGAGAACGAGATTCGTTAATCGAGTGCCGGGGGACAAGCTTCTCTGAACCGCCAGCACCTGTCCGACGATTTCATGGGCCTTGAGGTTTCTCAGCAGGCCCATGCGGCCGGTCAGGCAGAAGGCGCAGTCCAGGGTACAGCCCACTTGGGTCGAGAGGCACAGCGTCAGTCGATCCTCATCGGGGATGAGCACGCTTTCGATGGCCTTGCTGCCCTCCAGATGGAAGATGAATTTTTGCGTGCCGTCTTCCGAAGTCAGTACTTCCGTGGGGGTGAGGGCGCTGATGCGCGCCTCCGCGGACAATTGCATGCGGACCGCCTTCGACAGGTCGGTCATGGCGTCGAGGTCCGTGGCACGACGCTGGTACAGCCAGCGGAGGATCTGGTGGCCATGAAAGCGGGGCCAGCCCTTGTCCCGTACGAGATCGGCTGTTTCATCGGCGCTCAGGGTCGTGAGATCAATCGTGGGCATCACCGGCAAAGCGTAACATAGCCCCCGGATTCGCGGCAAGCAGCGGAAGATGATATAATCTCCGTGATGCATTCAGGTTGCGCGTCAAACCTCATGTCTTTCTTCATATCTCATCAGCGGAGCCGTGGGAACTCCGTGCTCGTGATCGCTGCCGGAGTCTGTGCGGGCCTTGGGTTGCTGTTGCTCCAGGCTCATCCGGCGGCTGGCCAGGCGGCCGCAACGTCCTGCGCGGAGCCTTCCGTCTGTCTCGCTCAGGCCGTCGAGGCGTTCAGCCAGCGGGACCAGGAGAAGAGCATCCGCCTGTTTCAAGGATTGATCGAGCAGTATCCGAACACCCCGTGGGCGGGCCGGGCGGAACTGGCACTGGGCAGGCAGTACCAGGAACGGGGTGACAGGCAGGCCATCCCATACCTGCTGGCGGCTCAGCAGCACCTGCCGGTTGTGGGTGACTATGCGTTCTATTACCTCGGCGAAGTCAATCTGAAGGCGTCCGACTTCAATGGGGCCGCCACGGCCTTCGACATCTTGTTTGAGCGCTATGCCGACAGTCTCCTGAGGCCGCAATCCCTTGCGCGCTCCGTCGACGCCTGGTTTCAGGCGGACGACTGCAGGCGGGCGCGCGACCGGCAGGTGAGGTTTATGGCGGAGTACGCCGGCCATGCGCTGGCTCCCGCCGTGCTCCTGCGGCAGGGTGACTGCCAGTACAAGGGAAAGGAAACGGCCGCCTCCGCTGCAACCTATCGGCAGATCTGGGTCCAGCACGCGGCCTCACCTCAGGCGGATGAAGCCGCGATGCGGCTGGAACGTCTGAAGGGCGAGGGCGTCGCGATTCCGGAGTTGACGCCGGAAGACCGGTGGCTACGGGCCAGGACGCTGTTCGATGCCGCCCAGTACGCCCGCGCCGTAAAGGTGTTCGAAGACTACCTGAAGTCCTCCCCGGCTCCCAACCGGGATCGGGCCAGGCTGAACCTGGGAATTGCCCACGTTCGGCTCAAACGCTATGACGAGGCCCGGACCAGTTTTGAGCAGGCGATCAAGAGCGAATCCGAAAACACTGTCCAGGATGCCATCGTCTGGCTGGGCCGGGTGTTCCTGCGGCAAGGGCTGGATGAACCCTTTCTGGCCCTGGCGCGAGGGGTCGAGGCGGGACGCCTTTCCGGCGAAGCCAGGGCAAAGTTCCTCCTGCTGCTGGCCGCCCAGCATGCGGATCGGGGACGGCTCGAGAGGGCGCTCCAGACCTATCAGCAAGTCGGAGAGAGCAGGGAAGGCCCGGCCTCCGAAGGGTATTACCGTGCCGGCTGGCTGCTCTACAAAAACGGCCGCTCCGAAGAGGCCGCCCGCTCTTTTGATCAGGCCATTCGGGTGCAGCCCGGAGGCCCTTTCAGCGTGCCGGCGCTGTACTGGAAGGCCCGGAGCCTGGAAAAGTCCGGAGAGATGCAAAAAGCGGCGACCGTGTTCCGGGCGCTGTGTGGCGACGCGCCGCTCTCCTATTACTGTCAGATTGCGCGCGTACGGCCTGTCGCCGCTCTCGCCAATGGCGTGAGCGGAACACAGGACGGCGTCTCGTTCACCGGGCTCATTCCGAAGGAGAAGCCGGTCGCGGGCGACGCGCACTATCAGCGCGCCGTGGAACTGCGCATGGCGGGCCTGTTGCGCGAAGCTGCCGAGGAAGCGGCGGTCCTGACGGGAAAGGTCGGCGGTGACCGCGGCGAAATTCTCTGGATGGCCGGCCTGCTGAAGGACTTCGGCGAATACCATCGTGCCCTGAAGCTGGTGCAGCTCACGTTTCCCGACGTGCTGGAACGCGGCATCAGTGGCGTGCCGTCGTCGTTCTGGGAGCTGGCGTACCCGCAGGGCTTGCTGCCCGCGATTCAGGCGGTGACCACCAACGGCGTTGATCCCTATCTCGTCGCGGCGGTTATCCGCGAAGAGAGTGTATACAATCCGGAGGCGGTCTCACCGGCCGGCGCGCTCGGACTGATGCAGGTGATGCCGCAGACCGGCCAGATGATCGCCGGCAGGCTGGGCGGCGAATCCTTCAGCAGGGAACGCCTGTTCGATCCCCGCTACAACATCCGGCTCGGAAGCTGGTACCTGGGCCACCTGGCCGAGAAGTTCGACCACAATCCCGTGTACATGGTTGCGGCCTACAACGCAGGCCCGGAAGTCGTGGCGAAGTGGGTTCAGCAGTTTGGAGGAATCGAGCCCGATGAGTTTATCGAATCAATTCCCTATACGGAGACCAGGCTTTATGTTAAACGGGTGCTTCGGAGCCATCGGGAGTATCGGCGGGTGAACGGCCGGGAATGCACGGCGTCGTTGGAGAAGGTCTGCTAATGGCGGGCGGCAACAAAATTGAGGCTCTCGAAGCCAGGGTCAAGGAGATCATCAGGCACTCCGCCGAATTGAAGCGGCGGGCGGCCATGCTGGAGACCCGTCTCCGTGAGGCCGACGCCAGGACGGCCCGGCAGGCCGCCGAGGCCCGGCGGTGGGAGAAGGAGCGCGACTGGCTCCGCGGGCGCTTGAAGAAAATCCTCGGCGAGCTTGAACTGATCGAATCAGACGGCGACACGGGTGAGGGAGGTGCGCGGTGAGCCAGACGTTTGAGGTTGAGATTTACGGGCAGTGGTACGCTGTCCGGGGGGAGGCCGACCAGGCCTACGTGGTCGGGCTGGCCCGCCAGGTCGACGAGCAGATGAGGATGCTGGCGGCGGGCATGAAGGCGGCCACGCCTACAAAGGTCGCGGTCCTGACGGCGCTGAACCTCGCCCATGAGCTCCATCAGGCGCGCAAGCTTCAGCAGGAGAACGCAGAGAGCGTGGAAAAGCTTGCCGAAGGGCTCCTCGAATCGATCGAGGAGACGCTCGGAGGCTCCCAGTAGGGTCTTTTGTCTTGAAAGGCTGGAGGCGGTTTGCTACACTGCCGTCAGAACGGGAAACTGGAGAGTTCCGTTGGTGAGAAGTCCTGCGAGTAGATAGGGCGCAGGATGAAGGTGGAACGGGCTGGGGTTACGGCGAGCGAGCAACTATTACACAACGTGAACGGCGAAGTCGGATACGCGAAGATGTTGAGAGGGTTTGAGCCTGAGAGATCAAGGGCCTGTACGATTCGGTGATGATGAGGGGAAATTGCTGTTGAGGGCGTTTCTTCTGGAACTCAAGCCACCTCCTGAACTGTCTCGCGGCTTAACTTTCGTCTTCGTCCGGTCAGCCGGCTCTCTTTCGTAAGCACCCGTCCGTCTGCTTTCCCACCAACGCATTCTATCTCCCGCTCCTTGTGTATCTGCGCCGGGCGTGGCGGCGGTGTCCTGAAGGACGGATCCGTCGTCCCCGGCACGAAGGGAGGTGGGCACCATTACAGAACTGGCTGTCATTATCGTTGCGCTTGCAGTGGGTGCGGCCATCGGGGTCGGCATGCTCTGGCTCATTCAGGGCAAGGTCGTTACCTCGCGTCTCCGTGAGGCTGAAGAGCGTGCGGCACAGATCGTCAAGACGGCCCAGAAAGAGGCGGTGACGGGAGCCCGGGAGGCCCAGGTTGAGGCCAAGGGTATGATCGTGCAGGCCAAGGCCGATCTGGATAAGGAGATCCAGGCTCAGCGTGCCGAGATTCTCGGGTTGGAGAAGCGGCTGCTGCAGAAGGAAGAGGCGCTGGACCGAAAAGTTTCCAACTCCGACCGGCGCGAATCCGAGCTCCAGAAGAAGGAGAAAGCGGTCGCGCTTCGTGAGAAGGAGATTGTCGACAAGGCGGCCGAGACGGAGAACCTTGTCCAGGAACGTACGAAGGCGCTCGAGTATGCCGCCGGCATGACGGCCGCCGAAGCCAAAGCGGCCCTGCTGGCGCAGGTCGAGAGCGACGTCAAGTTCGAATCCGCCAAGATGATCAAGCGGATTCAGGATGAAACAAAGGAGATTGCCGACCGGGAGGCGAAAGACATCATCACCCGGTCCATCCAGCGGATCACGCGGGATTACGTGTCGGAGGCCACGATTTCGGTGGTGGCGATTCCCAACGACAGCATGAAGGGGCGGATCATCGGGCGGGAAGGCCGGAACATCCGGGCGCTCGAGGCCGCGACGGGGATCGATCTTGTGGTGGATGAGACACCCGAGGCGGTGCTGATCTCCGGGTTCGATCCGTTGCGCCGCGAAATTGCGAAGGTCTCCCTGGAGCGGCTCATGGCGGACGGGCGGATCCACCCGACCCGCATCGAGGAAGTGGTCGAGAGGGTCAAGAAGGACCTGGACAAGATGATGATCGAGGAGGCCGAGAAGATACTCTTCGAACTGGGGATTCCGAACGTCAACCTGGAGATCGTGAAGTTGCTGGGCAAGCTGAAGTTCAGGACGAGCTACGGCCAGAACAACCTGTACCACGCGCGGGAGGCGGCCTACATCTGCGGGATCATGGCCGCGGAGCTGGAGTTAGATGTGAAACTGGCACGGCGCGGGGCCCTGATGCATGACATGGGCAAGGCGCTGAGTCAGGAGGAAGAGGGGCCGCACGCCATCATCGGCGGGGACTTCGCCAAAAAATACGGTGAGGAGCCCCGCGTTGTCAATGCCATCGCCGCGCACCATGAGCAGGTAGAGCCGATCTGTCCGGAAACGGTGCTGGTGGCCGCGGGCGAGGCGCTGTCGGCGGCCCGGCCGGGCGCCCGCCGTGAGACCGTCGAATCCTATATCAAACGGCTGGAGAAGCTGGAGAAACTCGCCGTGGATTACAAGGGCGTGGAAAAGGCCTATGCAATCCAGGCCGGACGGGAGATCCGGGTGATCGTGAAGCAGGAGGCGATTTCGGACGCCGAGTGTGCCGTGCTGTCGCGGGACCTTGCCCGCAAGATCGAGCAGGAGCTCACGTATCCCGGCCAGATCAAGGTCACGGTGATCCGCGAGAGCCGTTACGTGGACGTGGCGAAATGAAAATCCTCTTCATCGGCGACATCGTGGGCGAGCCGGGCCGGAAGACCGTGGCCCGGCTTGTGCCGAAGCTCGTCCGGGAACGGGGGGTGGACTTCGTCATCGCCAACGCCGAGAACGCGGCGGGTGGATTCGGCGTCACGCCGGACGTGGCGCGGGAATTGTTTGCGGTCGGCGTGCACGTCATCACCAGCGGGAATCACATCTGGGACAAGAAAGAGATCATCGACTACATCAAGAAGGAGCCCCGGTTGTTGCGGCCGGCCAACTACCCCACGGGGGTTCCCGGCAACGGCTGCGTGGTCGCGACGGCCGCGTCGGGCGAGAAGGTCGGGGTCCTGCAGTTGATGGGGCGGGTGTCCATGCCGACGCTGGATTGCCCGTTCCGGGTGGGGCGGCACGAGGTCGAGGCGCTCCGGCGTGAAGCGCGAACCGTGATTGTGGACATGCACGCGGAGGCGACCTCCGAAAAGATGGCGATGGGCTGGTATCTGGATGGGGACGTCAGCGGCGTGTTCGGCACGCACACGCACGTCCAGACGGCCGACGAGCGGATACTGCCCAAGGGGACGGCCTATCTCACGGAGGTCGGGATGGTCGGTCCGAGCGAGTCCGTGATCGGCGTCACGAAGGAAATCGCCATCGAGAAGTTTCTGACCCAGATGCCGCGCCGCTTCGAAGTGGCCCCCGGTCCCTGCGTGTTTTCGGCCGTGCTGTTCGACGTGGACACGACGGTGGGGAAAGCGGTCTCCATCGAACGACTCCGTATTCAGGATTGACGGGATGTCCGGCGGACCGCCTCCGCGAGCCCTCTACACCGTTTCGGCCCTCACCGCTCTTCTTCGCCTGCACATCGAATCCGCGTTCTCCGACGTCTGGGTGGAGGGGGAGGTGTCCAACCTCCGCATCCCCACTTCGGGTCATGCCTACTTCACGCTCAAGGACGCCACCAGCCAGATCCGGGCAGTCTTGTTCCGGTCTGCCGGGCGCGCCTTGCGGTTTGCCCTGCAGGACGGCATGCACCTCGTCTGTCGCGGGCGGCTGACCGTATACGAACCCCGAGGCGACTATCAGGTGGTTGTCGAGCACGCCGAGCCGAAAGGCGTGGGGGCGCTGCAACTGGCCTTCGAGCAGCTCAAGGAGCGGCTGGCGGCCGAAGGCCTGTTCGATCAGGCGAGGAAGCGGCCGCTTCCGTTCCTGCCCTGCCGGATCGGCGTGGTAACCTCGCCGACCGGCGCGGCGATCAGGGATATCGTGCAAGTCGCCCGCAAGCGGTTTCCCGGGATCGAGATCGTGCTGAACCCGGTGGCGGTCCAGGGCGACAGCGCGGCCGGGGAAATCGCCCGCGCCATCGAAGAGCTCAACGAGATCGGCGGTTTCGACGTCCTGATCGTCGGACGGGGCGGAGGATCGCTTGAAGACCTCTGGCCGTTCAACGAGGAGATCGTTGCCCGCGCCATCGCGGCCTCGCGCATTCCCGTCGTCTCGGCCGTGGGGCACGAGATCGACTATACGATCGCTGATTTCGTGGCCGACGTGCGGGCGGCCACGCCGTCGGCGGCCGCTGAACTGGTGGTTCGCGACCGGCAGAACCTGCTCGGCCAGGCGAAGAGCCTGTGGGATCGGACCGTGCAGGCGATGCGCACCGATCTGCGGGATCGCCGCGCGCGCGTTGACGCGGAGCAGCGCGGTCTCCTCGATCCGACCGCGCTGGTGGCGCGGGCCATGCAGCGCTGCGACGATCTCGAGATGCGCCTGCGCCGCGCCCAGGTGAACCGCCTCGGCGCGGTGCGGGCGGCGTGCGAGGCGCTCCGGCAGGAGGTCATGCTGCACAGCCCGGTTCAGCGGATTCAGCGTGGATTGACCCTGCTGCCCCATCTTCGAGCGAGGCTCCAGCAGCGGATGCAGGTGGCGCTTGAGCTGGGGCGGCGGTCCCTTCAGGAGGCGGTCGGCGCCGTCCATGCGCTGAGCCCGCTGGCGATTCTGGCCCGGGGGTACAGCATCACCCGCCGGTGGCCAGACTTGGCGGTGCTGCGCGCCGCGTCGGATGCGGCGCCAGGCGAGACGGTGCACATCCGCCTGGCCTCGGGCGAACTGTTGTGCGAGGTCCGGCGGACCGGCGAGAAACTTTTACCGGATTGATTCAGGGGCCGGGCGGCGTATAATGCGGGCACGGAGGCTGGACTAAGTGGCGACGGTAAAATTTGAAGAAGCGCTGGTGCGCCTGGAAACAATCGTGGCCGAGCTGGAGCGGGGCGAACTGCCGCTGGACGATTCCATGCGGATCTTTGAGGAGGGCATTAAGCTCTCCAAGGTGTGCCTCAAGATGCTCGATGACGCTGAGCGGAGGGTGGAGATTCTTGTCAAGGATAAGGACGGCCGGAAGCGGACACGTCCGTTGGAATTAGAGGAGCAGAGTGAGACGGGTCAGGACAACGGCGACGTCGAAGACTGACGGGACGGTGGTGGCGACCCCGCGAGGGGACAAGGCGACGGAGCGGTTGGACCTGGCGATGGTCCGCCGCGGGCTCGTGGAGAGCCGGGAGCGGGCTCAGGCCCTGATCCTCGCCGGCGCCGTCAGCGTCGCCGGGTGTATCGCCGCCCGGGCGTCCCAAACCATTCAGCCGGAAATTCCGATTGAAGTGGCCGGGCCCGAGCATCCCTATGTGGGGCGGGGCGGCCTCAAATTGCAGGCGGCGCTGGACGCGTTCGGAGTCGATCCGGCCGGGAGGGTCGCGCTGGACGTTGGGGCCTCGACAGGAGGCTTTACGGACTGCCTTCTTCAGCGCGGCGCGGCGCGCGTCTACGCGGTGGACGTCGGCTACGGCCAGCTGGCCTGGCGCCTCCGGCAGGATCCCCGCGTCGTGGTGATCGAACGATGCAACGCGCGGTACCTAGATCGGTCGCATGTCCCCGAGCCGGTTGAGTTGGCCACCATCGACGTGTCGTTCATTTCCCTCACCATGATACTTCCGGCAGTCCGGGCGTGCCTGGCCCCGGCAGGGCAGGTGGTGGCGCTGCTCAAGCCGCAGTTCGAGGTCGGCAAGGGGCAGGTGGGTCGGGGCGGCATTGTGCGTGACGAGCGCCTCCGGCGGGACACCGTGGAGAAGGTCCGTCGCGCCGTCGAGAGCCAGCGCTGGGAGTGGTGCGGGGAGATCCCGTCACCGATCACCGGGCAGAAGGGAAACGTTGAATACTTGATCAGGCTGCGTCCATCATGAAGATTCTGGTGACAGGAGGAGCGGGTTTCATCGGCTCGCACATCGTGGACCGGCTCGTCCAGGAAGGCTACGGGGTTGTGGTGGCCGATAATCTGGCGACAGGCAAGCGACGGAACATCAACCGCGCGGCCAATTTTTATCGTGCCGACATCCGGAGTCGGTGGCTGGAACGGGTCTTTCGCCGGGAGCGTCCCGCCATCGTGTGCCACCACGCGGCCCAGATGGACGTGCGGCGCTCCGTGCAAGACCCGATGTTCGACGCCGAGACGAACATCCTGGGCACGCTCAATGTCCTGCGGTACGCCATCAAGTACGGGGTGCGCAAGTTCATCTTTGCGTCCTCCGGCGGGGCCGTGTACGGAGAGCCGGAAAAGCTTCCGGTTTCGGAATCCCATCCCACTCGTCCGATGTCGCCCTACGGCATCAGCAAGGCGGTGGGGGACGAGTACCTGCGCTACTTCTACGACGCCGACGGGATGGAGTACGTGAGCCTCAGGTACGCCAACGTGTTTGGCCCTCGCCAGGACCCATACGGGGAGGCGGGCGTGGTGGCCATCTTCACGCAGAAAATGCTGCAGGGCGAACAGCCGATCATCAACGGGAACGGCCGGCAGACCCGTGACTTTGTTTACGTGGACGACGTGGTCGAGGCGAACATCGCCGCCCTGGGCAAGGAGGCCCACGGGATCTACAACGTAGGGACGGGGCAGGAAACGACCATCAACGAGCTGTTCAGCCTTCTGGCCGGGTTCATTAACCCGTCCGTCCGCGAGGTGCACGGGCCGGCGAAAAAAGGCGAGCAGCTGAAGATCGCGCTCGACTCATCCCGGATCCACCGGGAGCTGGACTGGGAACCGAAGGTCTCGTTGAAAGACGGCCTGGCGCGGACCGTGGACTACTACCGGCAACTGGAGCGCACGACCTGAGCCCTCAGTAGATGGGGACCGACGGGTCGATGTGTTGAGACCAGGCGATGATGCCCCCCGCGAGGTTCTTCACGTTCGTGAACCCTTGCTGGAGAAGGAACTGGGTGGCGTCCATGCTTCGCATCCCCATTTTGCAGTGGATGACGATCTCGCCGTTGGGATCGAGTTTCTTATACTCGGCTGCCAGCGTGCCCAGCGGAATGAGCTGAGCCCCTTCGATTTTGGCGATGCTATATTCCCAGGGTTCCCGGACGTCGATGAGGGCAACCTTCTCGCCCTGATCAATTTTCTGCTTCAGTTCCTGGACCGTGATGGTAAAACCCATGGCGCGAATCCTCCCTGTAGAGGTGATAGTAAGACGGCGTTCTTCTTGCTGTCAACCAGCGGAATTGTAAAAACGGAGGTGCGGTGGAAGACTCGATCAACGTGACTGAAGGCGGTGATGCCATTGTGGTACTGATTACCGTGGCCTCGCGGGAGGAAGCCGACCGGATTGCCCGGCGGCTGGTTGATGATCGGCTGGCCGCCTGCGTCACGATTGTGCCCCAAGTGCGGTCGCTTTTTATGTGGGAGCAGAAACTGTCCCAGGAGGATGAGGTGCTCCTGCTGGTCAAGTCGCGCCGCGCCCGGTTTGCGCAACTGGCGGCGGCCGTCAAGCGACTCCACAGTTACAGCGTGCCGGAGATTATTGCCCTGCCCGTCGTCATGGGGTCCGCCGACTATCTCCGCTGGGTGTCCGAGTCAGTACCCTAAAACAAATGAGACTTATTGACATTTCAGAAGGGGGTATGGTACTCATTCCCCCTGTTTTTATGGCTTGGTTGTATGAGTAAATCTGACCAGGAATTCCATATCGTCGTCTTTCCGGGCGCGACCTCGCATCCCCGCCGGTTCAGCATCAGGCGGCGAACCGTCAAAATTCTCCTGATAACCGGCTTGCTGGCGGCGGTCGTCGAGGCGCTGTTCCTGGTCCAGTACGTGACCCGAAGCGGGGAGATCTGGGAACTGGAGGCCCTGCGGTCCGAGGCGGTCCAGCATCGCCAGCAGGCCAGCGCGCTGTCTTCATCGATGGAAGACCTCCGCAAGCAATTGTCGACGATGCGGGAAGTGAACATCCGGATCCGGATGATGCTGGGGCTGGATCCCCCGAAGGTGCCGCCGTCGCCCTTGGGCCTGGGCGGGAAGGAAGAGTCCAACGCGGCGATGCAGCTGGGCGGCTTAGGGGGAGAGCGCGAGACCCTTGCGAGCGTCTCCTCGCAGTTGCAGCAGAAGTTGGGGTGGATGAAGGATGAGGCCGTCCTACAGGAACAATATCTGCATGAGCTGAAGGGCATCGTCGGCGAGCGGAAGACGCAATGGGGGTCAACACCGTCGATCTGGCCGGTACGGGGGTGGGTGTCCTCTGGATTCGGACGACGGGTTTCCCCCTTTACAGGCAAGGACACCCTGCACAGCGGGGTGGACATCTCGGCGCCGATGAGGACTCCGGTGATCGCGCCCGCCGCAGGGACCGTCGCCTTCGCGGGCGGCGAGGCGGGTCTCGGCAACACCGTGACGCTCTCGCACGGATACGGCATGCGCACGATCTACGGGCACATGGACAAGCTCAAGGTGAAGACGGGTCAACCCGTCAGGCGTGGGGACCTGCTCGGATGGGTGGGCAATACGGGCCTTTCAACCGGCCCGCACCTGCATTATGAAATCGAGGTCAACGGGACCGCCATGGACCCGCTGAAGTACATTATTGACTAGGCCCGCCGGCTCCCGCAGGCGCCGCCGCCGTTCCGACTTCAAACATTTCCTCAACTGACCGGCTCTTCCACTCCACATAGTAATCGGATATCCCGAAGGCGCGCATCACAGTTGCCGGAGTGTCCATCAGCGACACCGGTTGCCTGATCTCGTGCCCCGCCTTGACGCCCGGTCCCGCCGCAATCCATGGAATCGTCATGTCTTCGGGCATCGTGGTTCCATGGGTGGTGCCGTGGCCCCCGTGGTCGGCCGAGACGATGAAGGTGGTCCGCTCGTAGAGCCCCAGCTCCTTGAACCCTTTGATGAGCGTGCCGATCGCCAGGTCGATGTCCTCGACCGCCTTGAGATACGGCTTGCTCATCCATCCGTCGGCATGGCCTGCGACATCGGCCTCGGCGAAGTGGATGAGAAACAGGGACGGCTTGGTGGAGTCGGTCGCGGTCTTATAGGCATGAATGACATCTGCGGCGATCTTTTTGGCGGTGCAGCCCTGCTCGCTCACGTTGCAGACGTGGAGGGCCAGGCGGCGGTCCTGTTTTGTCGCGTGGAGGAGTTTCTCCTTCTGAATGAATGCGGCGCCCCATTTGCTGCCGTTGAAGGTGGCGATCTCAAAAATGGTTGGCGCTTTCAGGTAGCCGCGCTGGGGCTCGTAGTCGTTCCAGTCCACCCCATGGGCCTCGACCGGCAGACCCGTCAGCATGGACGTGAACGCGGGCAGGGTCCGGCTGGGAGTGACGGTCTGTGCCTTCATGGTGAAGGATCCCCGCTTGATGAGGCCCTCCAAGACCGGTGTCTTGGCCTGTTTCAGGGCGTCGGGCCGAAGCCCGTCCACCATGATGATGACGACGTTGTCGGCGTAGGATGGCTTCTCTGCGGCCGGAGACTCCGCCGCAAAAACGAGACCCATGCAGATCAGGACGACGATTCGGCACAGAGCGACGCGAATGCGGAATGGCATGCAACCCCCTAATGTGAGTGAAACGTCAAAAGCCCCGGCATTCTACACAATGCGTCGAATGGAATGCTACAGTTCTTGACTCTCGGGCGACCCTTTTGTAGAGTGAGCGGGCAAGCGCGCGCTCCCGGCAATGTGGAGGTGGCGGTGTCGGAATCCCAGCCCTCGGCAGTACCCTTCGCGGCGCAAGCCGTGCCGTTTCATGAAATGCTGGCGACGGGCAAAATCCCCGAGGGGCTGCTCTCAGGCCCGTACGTGGCGGAGCAGTTTGTCGAGCGTCTTGTCCATTACGTGCTGAGCATTCCGGCCGGCAGCTACTCGATGGCCAACCTGGCGAAGCTGCTCGAACAGGTGGACCCTCGCCAGCAGGTGTCTTTTTTCAAGAAACTGAAGGAGACGAGCCCCGAGAGCCTCAAGCATTTCGCCCCCCTCTATTACGGGTTTATGTCCGAGTTCAGCGACCTGCTCTTTACTTAGCCCGTTTGAAATCTCTCTCTGTTCGGCATACACTTCTGAACTTATGGATTCGTCTGTCGATGGCTTCGCGGCGCGGGCCGCGCGCATTCCGGTTCACGGGATCGGCCTGTCCGTGGATGTCTTCAGCCCTGATCTGCTGGAATTGCATCAGGCACTCGAATCGGCCGGCTCGCCGCCTGAGTATCTTGAAATTTTCAAAGCCCCGACGCGGGAGCTTGCGCGTGTTCACACGGCCCTGCCGGGAGTGCCGCTGGCCTATCACGCCGAGGGCCTGTGGCTGATCGATCCGGCCATGCGCTCCGCGACCCCATGGAGGCAGGCGGTCGAAACGATCGCCCGCCATGCGGAGGCGATCGGCGCGGGGTGGACCAACCATGAATGCGCCGGCAAGCAGCTCGGCGGCTATTCCTTCGGGACGTACCTGCCGCCTCTGTTGACGGATGCCGCGGCGAAGGCAGTGGCGGCCAATGCGGCGTGGGCGCAGGAAGGTTTGGACGAGTGGTTTGCCAGAAAAGGTAGGCCAGACGCCGTTCCGTTGCTGCTGCTTGAGTTGCCCCCGCTGACCTACTTCGGGTTCGGTGATCTGCCGGTCTCGGAATTCTTTGCGCAGATCGTTGAGCGGGCGCCCTGCGGGCTGGTTCTCGACATCGGCCATCTCTGGACCCACTGGCGGTACCGCGAGCGCCGGCGCTTTCGGAGTCCGGAGACCTTCGCGGCGGAGTTTCTTGCGAGGTTTCCGCTGGACCGAGTCGTGCAGATTCATCTCGCCGGCCTGGGTGTGCACGAAAAAGACGAGTCGTTGAACCGGCTTCCGTACTGGATCGACCGGCACGACGCGCCAGTGCCAGGCGTTCTTTTCGATCTTCTGCGGCAAGTCCTGGGGCATCCGGGGCTGACCGCTCTCAAGGGGATCGCGCTGGAGGTGGACACCAAGGCCGTTCCGGTCATTGTCGAAGAATTCGGAAGGTTGAAGAGCGAACCGGCGTGTCAAATGGCGTTTCTTCGTGTTGGGGAGGGCGAGGCAAACCCCGCCCCTACGAAAAGAGACGTGTGTGACGGTTTGGCTGATCTTTATCAAACCTACGCGCGCGTCGTCGCCGGGCAAGAGGAACTGGGGGCGAGCGCGCTTGCTCCCTTGGCCGGAGATGTAGATACGGACGGGCTTGCGCGATACACCGGCCTGTATCTCCCGCACGAGCTTCTTTGCTGGGGAGGGGATCTTGCGGAGTTGTTTCCCGCTACCTGGAAATCGTTGGAGAAACGAGGCGTCACCGCCACGGACTTTCTCCGATTCTGGTTCAGACAGCCTCGTCCGGTTGCCGACCAGTACGATTTTTTCTACGTCAAGCTGGATCGCTGGGTGGAGTTCGTCAGTGAAGTCGCTCCCGATCTTCTGGAGCAGGCTCAAAGCGAGGCCGGTATTCTGCGCGCTCTGCATGCCGAATTGAACGACGAGTCGGCCCTGCTGGAGGGCCGGGCGTGACTGCGGTGCGTATCAATAAATACTTCACGGAGCAGGGCTTCTGCTCCCGCCGCGCCGCGGACCGCATGATTGAAGAGGGCCGCGTGCGGATTAATGGGCGCGTGGCTGTGCTGGGCGACCAGGTCACGGACGAAGACGTAGTGACCGTGGACGGACGCGTGGTGAAAAGCCGGCCGCATGCCGTATACCTGGCCTATCACAAGCCGGTCGGAGTGACCTGCACGACGGAGCTGCGCGTGACGGGCAACATCCTCCATGCGGTGGGGTATCCCGAGCGTATCTTCCCCATCGGCCGTCTGGACAAGGACTCGTCCGGACTGATCCTGCTGACCAATGACGGGGACATCGTCAATCGCATTCTCCGGGCGGAGTTCGGGCATGAACGCGAATACATGGCCACGTTGGATCGGCCGTATTCGCCGACCTTTTTGCGCTGCATGGAGCAGGGCGTGCTCGTGCAGGGCGAAAAGACCAGGCCCTGCCGGACCGCCAAGGTGGATGCCATCACCTTCAGGATCATGCTGACGGAGGGACGCAACCGGCAGATCCGCCGCATGTGCTCGGCGCTCGGGTACCGCGTGGTGCGTCTGGTGCGGATCCGCATCATGCACATTCGCCTGGGAGACCTCCCGATCGGGAAGTGGCGGGAGCTCACACCCAAGGAACAGGAAAAGTTGATCGCTGCCGTGGGGCTTGCTGAAGAAAAGGCCGCGTCATGATTGCCCCTCGCGTCCTTCTCATCATCCCGCCGCTCACCCAACTCAACACGCCCTATCCCGCGACTGCCTACCTGGCGGGCTTCCTGAAGCCGCGTGGCTATGCGGTTTCCCAGGCCGACGTCGGGATCGAGATGGTTCTTGCGCTCTTCTGCCGGAACGGGCTTGAGCGTGTGTTTGACCGGCTCAGCCGGATGCCCGGAGACCTTCCCGGTGAAGCGCGGCAGATGCTGGCA
>Ga0163199_1000802_pt1 | contig 19806 bp, 13 predicted proteins | sample PL_2010_150m_FD_113537 | JGI IMG/M metagenome (GOLD analysis project Ga0163199, IMG submission 113537) | Freshwater microbial communities from Powell Lake, British Columbia, Canada to study Microbial Dark Matter (Phase II) - PL_2010_150m | ecosystem: Environmental > Aquatic > Freshwater > Lake ...
ACACTTCCATTTAGATTTTTCTGCATTGAACCGAAATTGCTACCCAAGGTCTGACCTAATTTTTAAGGAGCGAAGCGACTATAAAAATGGAAATACTCTTGTGGTACTCCTTTCCCCGTCTCTCCGCTACGCTCCTCCTTAAGGAAAGACCTTTGTCCGCAATTTCTACCATAAATGAATAGGTTAATTAAAGATGGTATTATTCCAATCCTTCATCCATCGCATTTCGGGCGGTAGTTGCTTCTTCCTCCATTTTTTTCATTATGGTTTTGAGGATCTCTTCGGAGACTTTTTTATTTTCTTTATCGCGAAGGAAAAGTCTGGTCGCATCATATCCGCGACCGAGCGAAATCTCCCCGTATTTATAAGATGAGCCGGATTTTTGAAGCACTTCATATTTTTCTCCGAGAGCGATAATCTCGCCCTGTTTGGAAATGCCTTCGTTGTACATAATATCAAACTCCGTCTGACGGAAAGGAGCAGCGACTTTGTTTTTGACCACCTTCACGCGTGTGCGATTTCCCATGACCTCATCTCCTTTTTTTATTTGGGCGATACGGCGAATATCAAGACGTACGGAAGTATAGAATTTCAGCGCTTTTCCTCCCGGCGTGGTTTCCGGATTGCCGAACATGACGCCAATCTGCATGCGGATCTGATTGATGAAAATAACGAGTCCTTTGCTTTTATCTACGATAGCAGTCAATTTTCGGAGCGCCTGCGACATGAGTCGCGCCTGTTTTCCTACATGATGAGCCCCCATTTCTCCTTCAATTTCGTCTTTTGGTGTCAGAGCTGCCACAGAGTCAACGACTATGACATCTATTTTTCCGGAACGAACCAAACTCTCGGTGATTTCCAGAGCTTGTTCGCCTGTATCCGGCTGTGATACGAGCAAATCGTTGATATTCACGCCGAGTCTTCTTGCATACTCCGGGTCAAGAGCGTGTTCTGCGTCAATGAAGGCGCATATCCCGCCTTTCTTTTGAGCTTCGGCAATGACATGAAGGGAAAGGGTGGTTTTTCCGGAGGATTCCGGACCGAATATCTCAATGATGCGTCCTCGCGGAAGTCCGCCGATACCGAGCGCGTAATCAAGACCTATAGAACCGGTCGGAATGGCATCAATCCCTGTTTTTGGTTTATCGCCAAGTTTCATGATCGCTCCTTCTCCGAATTTGGTTTGTATCGCCTTGATCGTCTCGTCAACGCTTTCGTTTGATTTTTTTTCTTCCTTCGGTTGTGCCTTTTTTGCCATAAGAATCAGTTATTGTTTATAAGGTTTGTAACTTCTTATTCGGTATATGCCACGCGTATCACCTGTTTGACCTCTCTGGTGAATCGGTCGGTCGCTTGGATTTCTATTATATTCAGTCCGTTGTGTAAAAGCAATTTTTCATCCCATTTTCCTTCTTTATCCGTAAAAATCTTCTTCCCGTCAATGTTTAAGAAAGCCAGGTTTTTTGACGTACCGCTGATCTCTATGAGCGGGGAAGAAAAAGTCCCGCCGTTTTTTGGTTGGGAAATATCCACGATCGGGCCTTCTAGAAAATCTTTGGTACGAAAATAAGCATAAGCAAGAACAGTAACGGATAAAAGTACCGCCATTGATATTCCAAGTCCTTTTTTAAGATTCGTCTTCATTGCCTATTCTGAGTTTCTTACATCATCATTTCTTCAAACCCTTCTTTTTCCAAAAGCGCATCAGCGTCCATTTCTGTGCTTTTGGTTAACACCTCTCTTCCTTTAGAGCCATTAGACGGACCGACAACTCCTTGTTCTTCTAAAACATCAATAAGTTTTGCCGCGCGCGAGTATCCGACACCAAGCCTTCTTTGCAGATATGAAGTGGAAGCTTTTCCCGAGGAAATAACCTCAGCTTTCGCTTTTTCATAGAGTTCATCATCTACTGAATCTTTTTCTTCTTCAAGATTTGTTGTGAAAATAGTATCTCGCCCGGGAACATCAACCAAATTAATATACTCGGGAAGAATATCGCGGTATTCATCTACGATATATTTAACGACTTTCTTTAATTCTGATTCCGAAACATATGCCGACTGCAAGCGTATCGGTTTTGGCATATCGCCGGAAAGATAGAGCATGTCTCCCGCGCCCAATAATTTTTCAGCTCCTCCGGTGTCTAAAATGGTACGCGAATCTATCTGAGAGGTAACCTGCAGCGCGACACGGCAGGGGATATTGGCCTTGATAAGCCCCGTGATGACATTCACGGACGGTCTTTGCGTGGAAATGATCAGATGGATACCGACCGCGCGGCTCATCTGGGCAAGACGAACGATCGCTCCTTCCAATTCCCTCGGGAATGTTTGCATGAGATCGGCGAGTTCATCAATAACGATGACGATATACGGCATGCGTTCCGGTATTTTGACCGATTCCGCTGAAGTATGGTCGGTATTTTCGTCAGCTTCTTCTTCGCTGATAACCATTTCTTCTTTTTCTTCCCGCTGTTCCGCCGATATTTTTTCCAGTTCGTCTTTTATTTTCTCGTGATACGATTTAATGTCGCGGCATTTTTCCGCTTCAAGAACATCGTAACGCCTATCCATTTCTTTTGCGGCCCAGCGGAGGGCGGCGAGTGTTTTCTTCGCATCGGTAATGACGGGGGTGATAAGGTGCGGAATGCCGTTGTAAAGGGTGAGCTCAACGCGTTTCGGGTCTATCATTATGAGGCGCAGATTCTCAGGCGGATTTCGGTAAAGGAGAGAAGTGATCATGGTATGCACCGTTACGGATTTTCCAGAACCGGTCGCTCCGGCGACGAGAAGATGCGGCATCTTGGAGAGATTGCCAAAATGCGTTTTTCCGGAAATGCTTTTGCCGAGAGAAATGAAAAGAGGGTGTTCCGATTGAGCGAACTCCTGAGCGGCGAGCAATGTCCCGAGGCCAACCGTGGTTTTTGTGCTATTCGGTACTTCAATGCCGACGAGCGATGTCCCTGGGATGGGAGCTTCAATACGAATGGGGTGTGCGGCAAGATTAAGAGCCAGCTCACTTTGAAGTCCGACAATGCGTGAAAGTTTTACCCCTTCCGCCGGTTTGAGGGCATAACGGGTAACGGAAGGACCGATACATATTTCATCCATCTCAACGATAATGCCGAATTGCTGAAGAGTTCGTCTGATAATGTTTGAGTTGGCCTTCATGTCGCCGACCCCCGGTTTACCCTTATCTCTTTCAAGGAGAGAGAGGGGCGGCGGGTTAAACTCTTTCGTGGTGATATTATTTTTCAGTCTTTCAAATCTTTCCTCGGGAAGTACCTCCTCCTCTTTCTTTTTTACAAAACCGAAAAGACCCTTCTTTTCTTCTCCGTCTTCTTTTTTAATATCAACCGCTTCAATAATCGGAGTAACAGGAAGAACTACAGGGAGATTCACATCTTCTTTTATGGAAAGAGGAATAACGGGCTCGTCGGATCCATTCTCTTTTTTCTTCCAGAAGAGTAATCGTTTAAGAAAGGAAAAGTGTTCTCCGCGAGGTGCGGTATCAAAGAGAATTATGATGGAAATGATAAGGATCGCAAAAAGGAAAAGAATACTGAAGGGGACATCAAAAAGTTTTACCATCGGGGATGAAAATATCTTTCCCAAAAAACCGCCGGCATTCTCAACCGGTATAAAAGACATCAGACCAAGCCCGGAAAATACAAACAAAACCGATCCGATCAAGCTGCGGGTGGCAAGGTTGGGTTTCGCGGTTCTCATAAAAGAAATACCGAGGAGAAAGAAAAGAACCGGCAAAAGAAAATATCCGAATCCTAAAAGTTTTTTAAGATTGGAAAACATTATTGTCCCAACCATTCCCGCTTTTGAAAATGATGCCATTATTAAGAAAAGGGCAAGAATAAAAAACAGGATCGCGATAGCGGTTGAAAGAACTCCTTCGCTCAAGATCGGTTCTTTTATTTCTTCCGTTTCAAGTTTTTTGAGTGATTTATTTTTATCAAATTTTTTCTTCTTCATATCGTATATAATATCACATTTTACTCCCCTCAGAAAATTATTTTTATAGGGAAAGATCTTTTTTTCTAAAGTACGAAGATGTTTTTAACCGGCAGAGCTTCTCATGTCTCATAAAGCCATATAAAAGACTTGAACTTTTCCTTTAGATGAGATAGTGTGGAAAATATAGAAACTATCGGTCGGTGAAAGATAAAAGACATGGATTTCAAAAAAGACACAAAAGAAGATTTTTACGGACAACCTGAATATAAAAATCAAGGACAGTTTATAACACCCAAAAATACCACCGTTGCTGTCCTTAAAGACATCAGCGATTTTGATGAGACCAACCATGAGATATCCCACTCTTTCTTGTGTAAGAAAGCCGAGAAACTCGCTACCGCCCTCTATCTTGTAACAGGATTCTTATCGGACAATGAGCCGATCAAGTGGGGGATAAGAGAGGGGGGAATAGCTATCCTTACTGACCTATCTTCTTTTAATACTGAAACATTGTCTAATAGACAGCAGTGCATAAAAAAAATAATGTCCGATATTGAGAGGATAACTTCTCTTCTTGAGATCGCTGCCGTCGCCAGATTCGTTTCGGAAATGAACATCGCCATCTTAAAAGAAGAGTATCTTTCTCTCGGCCAATCATTGGGAACAAACAAGAAAAACGGTTTAGAAGAAAGCTTCGTTTTCGGTAGAGAGTTTTTTTCCACACGAGGAACAACTCATTCGTCCGTTAGCGGTGAGAAAAAACCGGAGTCTTTTTATAAAGGACAAGTAAAAGACAGTTTATCGGACAACCCTTTGTCATTCCAACAAAAAACAGAACGATCGCCCGTGTTTTATGAAAATGTCTTATCGGACAATTCTGAAAAAAAACAGAACCGACCACTTGAAATGGGGATAACCGATCTTTCTAAAAATACTTTAGAAAGGGGTACGCGCCGTGAACTTATTCTTTCGCTTGTCCGAGAGAAAGGCGAACTTTCCATAAAAGACATCACCGCTCACTTTTCCGATTGTGGAGAAAAAACCATACAGAGAGAACTCGCCGCCATGGTGGTAAATAATGTCCTTAAAAAAACCGGAGATCGCCGTTGGAGCCGGTATTCTCTTTTTCTCCCATAGTCCCTTGTTCCCAAGGGCGAAACCTTGCGCGCAAGGTTTCATTTTTGGAAACGATGCAATAATCAGGCAAGGCGAAATAGCGGACAAAGGTCTTTCCTTAAGGAGGAACGGAGCGTAGCGAAGAGACGGGGCGACCTAATTTTCTTGAGCGAAGCGATTAGAAGATGGAAGTACTCTTGTGGTGAAAGGAGAGACCTTGGGTAGCAATTTCGGTTCAATGCAGAAAATCAAAATGGGAGTAATTAATTTCCGCACGGTGCGGTCCGCCGGCTGGCGGATGTACCTCGCACTGAAATATTTACCCCCGCAAAACGCCCCATTTCAAGGCTATTTTTACCCCTATTTTTCTGTGCGGTTTTTTGGTAATAAGCGGACAAAGGTCTTTCCTTAAGGAGGAATGGAGCGAAGCGAAATGACGGGGAAAGGTGAGGAATGGGTTGGAACCCATTCCGCAAGACTTTTTGAGAGATTTTATGAGGAACGAATAAAATATCTAAAAAGTAACTGCTCCTGTAAGGAGAGACCTTGGGGAGCGGACTCTGTTAGAAGGGGTAAAAATGAAGAATCTGATTAGAGGTGTTTTCATACCCGCTTTTTAGCCGGAAAAATCGGGTCGGGCCTCTCTTTACAGCCTCCGGATTTTGTGCAGTTTTGCCTCTTTTCTTCTTGACTTTTAAAACCGAAAATGAGATACTTTACATCACTGCAGTTTATGTAATTTGATGGAAAACGGTGGATCGTATCGTGCAAAATCACTCAAGAATTGAGTGAACCGCGATACTTCGTTCACAAGTTATCCACACTTATATTTTGCAGGAGAATACAGCAAGTAATATAATTGGGAGGAAAGGTAGTACGCTTGTTTTTTTCTTGTATCACGGAAGTATTGACCGAATTCTCAGAAAAGGAATGTTCGTTGAAAACCAAATATCGCAAGATGGAAAAGAGAGAAATACAAAAACTTTATTGTTTTTGTGTTTGTTGTGTTGTTTGTTTTAACGGCATAAACTCTCAAAACTGAAACGGCGGAGAGTCCACCAAAATTGACAGCAAGCACCTTAACGCCTTGGTCGGGGCAGGGGTGATGCTTTAAAAATATATACGACAAGAAACACAGGAGGAGTTAGGTGTCGAAACTAATATTCCTTTTGTGTGGCGAATGAAGTTTTTAGCAATAAGAGTTTTATTCGCAATAATAATTAAAAAGTATCTTATGAGTAAATTTGAAAAAGTAATCGCAGGCTTTGTGGGTTTTGCAACCGCTGTGACTATGTCGTTTGGAACGGCATCAGCCGCTACGACTGAAGAACTCCAGGCCCAGATTGCAAGCTTGCTCGCAACCATTCAAGGTTTGCAGGCACAGCTTGGTACAGCAACCACCGGTACGGCAACAACCGCGGGATATACATTCACCAAAGATCTCACTGTGGGATCAAAGGGTACGGATGTAACGAATCTCCAAAATATGCTCGGCGTTAGCCCGTCAACTGGCTACTTTGGTTCTATTACCAAAGCCGCCCTTATTAAATACCAATCAGAGAAAGGTATCTCTCCGGCAGCCGGATATTTCGGACCGAAGACGAGAGCTTTCGCTAACACCGCATCAGCTGGCACAACCACGAGCGGAACAACCACTACTACCCCGGTAGTCATCGGATCAGGCACAACTCTCGCAGCTGCGCTTTCCTATGACAACCCGGCAGCCGGTACGTTGATCGCAGGACAAGCTGTTGGAGATTTGGCACACTTCACCTTCTCAAACCCGACAGGAGTTGAGCAGAAAGTTACCAAATTGGTATTCAACCGCACGGGTATCTCTAACGACGCATCACTCGTCAATGTTTATCTCTTTGACGGAGCAAAGCGTGTTACTGATTCTGCAACGGTTTCCTTAACGAAAATCACCTTCAATGATGCTTCCGGAATCTTCACGATTCCTGCCGGCGGAATGAAGACGATCGCCGTTAAAGCTGACATCCTTTCATCCGCAACCGGTCAGATTATCGGTGTTTCTCTCGCAAGCGCTGAGGGAAGCGTCGCGGTAAGTGGTACCTACCCAATCTTGGGCAACAACCACTCAATCGCAACCGCAACCATGGCAACCGTTGACTTTGCCGCTGTCTCAGCAGCAACCCCAACTATTGACCCACAGAATGAATACGTTATGTGGCAAAGCTCGGTAACTTTCAACACTCGCGCCGTCAATCTTAAGTCAATGATCTTCCGAATGATCGGTTCTGTTACTACTTCTGATCTCGGAAACTTCAAACTCTTCATTGATGGCACACAGGTTGGTTCAACGGTAGCTACTTTGGATTCAAATGGTTATGTTACCTTTGATCTCTCAGCTGCACCGAAGACTATTGAAACCGGTACACGCACCATTAAATTGGTCGGCGACATCATTGGTGGATCTACGAAGACTTTCGGCTTCTCATTACAGAACGCCGGAGATGCAGTATTTGTTGACTCACAAGTTGGTCAACCGGTACTTCCGACCGTTGCTTCAGCAACTTTCTCAGCTTTGACTATGGGAACAGCCACTATTAACGGTGGAACCCTTACCATCACTAAGAAAGCCGACTCACCTTCAGGCAATGTAACAAAAGCCGCTTCAAACGTGCTTTTGGGACGCTTTGATCTCAAAGCCGCTGGCGAGCCGATCAAGGTTGAAAACTTGAGAATCTCTGTTACTTCCAGTAATGCCGCTCCGACATTGTTCGCATTGAGAAATGGAACAATCTTCGCTGATGGCGTACAGGTTGGTACAGCCACCTCCATTAAAGAAGATAACAATACTTCCGCTCATTACACCACATTCACTTTCGGTTCTTCTTTGGTCGTAACACCCGGAAAGACTGTTGTTTTGGAAGTACGCGCAGATATCTACAATGATTACACCGGAGGTACGGCTATCGCTACTGGCGAAACCATGACACTCAACATTGAGGCTGGTTCAAGCAACTTGAAGAAAATGAACTCGCTTTCCTATACGGTTAACACCGCAGTAAGTGCGAATTCTTTGACTGTAGCTGTCGGTGGACTTTCAGGAGCAGTAAACTCAGCATACGCAAATCAGACAGTCATTACTCCTCAGACAACCTACAAACTTGCTTCCTTCACCGTTACTTCAAACGAGACGGAAAAAGTTAACCTTGACACCATCTCTCTCACCTTCACTGGTACGAATACCGAAGTAGACACCGGTCTTACCGATGTATACGTCAAATATGGTGCTAAGACTTCAAGCGTAAAGAGCACTGTTGCTTCTACTACTTCATGGAGCATCAGCGAAGAAATGGCATCCAACTCTTCAATGGTTGTTGAAGTGTACGGAAGCATGACCAGTTCTCTCGTTGACACCAATACTCTTATCACGGCTTTGACCTTATCGGGAACCAGCGCAAGTTCTGCAACCGCAGCAACTACCGGTTCTGTTACCGGTCAAACGATTACTGTTTCTACAGGTTCTGTATCAGCAGCAGCTGTTTCTGATTCAACTTTGGCAACAAAGATGGTTGTTGGAAACACTTCACCGAAAGTAGCATCCTTCCGCTTCACCGCTACTAACGACACCTATAAAGTTACCGACATTGCTTTGTTGGCAGCAGGTGGCGCAAATGGCGCAGGAGCAATCCGAACTCTTACTTTGAAATCAGCCGGTATGGCCGACAAGGAAGTTTGGCTCGGAGCAGGATATGAAGCGACTTCCTCAAATCTCGCTATCATGGTCCCTGCGAACGATTCAGCTGGTGTCGTTGTTGACGTATACGCAAACTTGAACGCTGTCGGTGGTTATGCCGCAACTTCAAGCGCCGACGTATCTGTTACTCTTGATACCTTCAAGACTGTCAACTCTGTTGGAACCGTTGGAACTACTGCTGGAAACGTTGTTACAAACGCTCAGTATGTATTCAAATCAGTTCCGACTATCACCCTTCAGACACTTCCTTCAACTGTTTTGACTTCTGGAACCAAGACTCTTTCTAAATTCACTGTTGCCGCTGATTCAGCGGGAGCAATCGGATGGAAAGCTATTGCTTGGTCTATCACCAAAACAGCTGCCACTGAAATCTCAGGAACAACAGCTGCAACCTCAACTTTGAAGTTGTACAACGCTGCGGGAGACGTCATTGATGGTTTGTTCGCAACCTCAACGATCGTTACCACAAGTCCTGAATGTCCTAACCTCTTCAAAAACGCTGCTACTACCGGTACTTTGTACTTCGTCGCAACCGACGAACAGCAAATCACCACTTCTGAAACCTACAGCTTGAAGGGAACAGTCAGTGGAACCGTCCTCTCAGCAAACATCAACGTATCAATTGGTAATCCGAACACCACTCACACTACACCGACAACCTTCACGGCTGTTGCTGGAGCTTTGGGAGCTGGTTCCGGTGATCCTTCATTCGTCTGGACCGATCGTTCAGAAAACAGCCACGGTGTATCTACACATGACTGGAATGATGACTACAAAGTCAAAGGACTCCCAACCGATACTCAAACGATGTCAGCTGGAGCCTAATAACCATCTTGTGTTAGCATGATTTTTGTTTCTTAAACGGGTTTTCGTTTACGAAACAGAGTCAAACTAAATTGGTTCACAAAAACCCCTTTCGCCTCGGCGATCGGGGTTTTTGTGTTGCCGACTTGCACAGGGTAGTCCTGTGTATATACACAGGACTACCCTGTGCAAGAACAGTACCTTGAGGTATAATTGGCAGATGGAACGAAAATTTAGTTTTAGTCTCGATGAATACTATCATATTTATAACAGGGGAACGGAAAGAAGAGAGATATTTTTAGATAAGTATGACAAAGAGCGATTTCTTAAATTGTTATACATTTTAAATTCAGAAAAATCTTTTAAGTTTCGCGACGTGAAAGATATCCCATATCAAAACATTTCTCGCGGAAACCAACGCACAGCTATCGGCGCGTTTTGTCTCATGCCGAATCACTTTCATTTATTGCTTCGAGAAACAGAAGAAGGCGGAATAAGTGCTTTTATGGGAAAACTTCTCACCGCTTATTCAATGTATTTTAACAAAAAATACAAGCGTACCGGCGGGCTTTTGAAGGAACTTTTCGCGCGGAACACGTTGATAACGACAACTATCTGAAATATCTTTTTGCTTATATTCACCTAAACCCTGTAAAACTCATTGAATCGGAATGGAAAGAAAAAGGAGTTCAAAATCAAAAATCAGCAGAAGAATATCTCAAAAAATATCGTTACAGCAGTTATGAAGACTACACAGGAACAGAAAGGGAAGAAAGTTTAATCCTCTCAAAAGAAGTTTTTCCGGAATACTTTGACTCCTCCCGCGATTTCAAAGATTTTATAACCGACTGGCTTACCTACAAAAACGAAGAAGAAGAAAGTATTATCCCCATCTCCCAAGGGGAGTCCTCGGGAAGCTTCCCGAGGACTCCCCTTGGGAGGAGTGGGTAGTGAAAACAAACTATGCAATGAACTTCAGACCGCGCCTAGTTTTTTCGTAAAAAATCCCGTGGTATTATAATGTGATTATGAAAACAAAAATCGCCTTTTTCTTGTTTGCCTTTCTCTTTATTCCATCTCTTGCTTCGGCTGAAATCTATTTTGACGGAAATGATAGGGGTTTTGGTCATTGTTCCGATATTGGGACATGGAATTCCGGCACGAATACCTGCACTCTTAATCGCGATATTACGGGATATATCGAGATTCATGATTTGGGTGTTACTCTTGATGGAAACGGACATACCCTTTCAGGGAGTTCTGAGTATGATTCATACGGCGTAAATGTTTATGAAGCAGGAAGTGTTACTGTAAAAAATCTTCATATTAAGGATTCCTACTACGGTATTTCCTTTTATGGCTCCTCTTTTGGGACAGCGGAAAACAATACGATAGAGTCCCATGGAGACGGCATATATTTTTCATCCTCTCCTTCGGGAACGATACGAGGAAACAAAATTATCGGCGAAAATGCAGGTTTTGGTTTTAAGGGGGCCTATTCTTCCGATAATCTTCTCGTTGCAAACAATCTCGTGTCCAATTTTGAAGATAATATCTCTCTTGATGATGTTTCTTTTTCTTCCATTAAAAACAACATCATTTCCGACGGGTATCTCGGTATTGAAGTGTATCGTTCAAGCGACAACGTTTTTGAAAATAATATCATTTCCGGCGCGGAGGATACCGACGTACTTTTCTCCGATTGGAGCACTATTAATTCTTATCGAAACATTTTCTCTCAAAATACGTTTAAGGATTCAAACACCGGAGTTCTCTCCACTCTTACCGCCGATAGCGGAGGCGGAGACGGCGGGAGTTTTATTTCTTCATTCGCGCCAAAAAAACTTCTTGATTCACTCTTTCTTCAAAATGCTTTCGCTGAATCTGATGACGACAATATTTTTTTCAAAAACGATTTTATCAATAACAACACCGATACGGAAATTCATTCTTCCGATTACGTCCGTTTTTTCAAACTCTCTCCCGAAGGCGGGAATTATTGGGACAAAAATACCGAATGTTCTGATGTGAACGCTGACGGTTTTTGCGATACGCCATATGTGATTGATGAGGGATTTGGTGTTACTGATAATTTTCCGCGCGTTCATAAAAAAGGAGATGCGCCGACGACGATAATTGGAACAGAATTAGAGGATGACGGACAACAAGACACGAAAGGCATTGCCGATAAAACGAATTTCACGTTTGAAGTAAAAGCAGAAGGAACGGCCGTACTGAGTGACGCGGTTCTCTGGGTAAACGACGGAACCGTTACGAATCATTACCCGCTTATCTCCGCCATCTCCGCGTATTCTCTCACAAAAACTTTTCCGAAAGGTCATTATGGATACCACTTTGAAGCGAACGGCGGAGTGCGATTTCCTGCGACCGGCGAACTTTCGTTCACGACCGGTTATTCCAACGTCGCTTTTCTTCCCGGGTTAGAGGCCACCAGATTGTTTTCTGCAACGAGCGTGGAATTATGGGAACCGGAAATGCCGTTGCATGATAATTCTCAGTTGTACATGAACGAAGACGGCACGTCAAAACAATCGGGGATTATTGCGGGGGATATTATTGATTTCGCCTACGTGCCGATAAAAGGAAATGTCTATAAATCGTTCATTGAAAAAATGAACGAAATGAAGACAGATGGAACGATACATGATTGGCAAACTTTCCCGTATGATTGGCGATACTCAGTGGAAGATACGGTCAGTACGACGATGATGCAAAAGTTTCGCTCACTGGCGGAAACTTCTGACACGGGAAAAGTGACGATTATCGCGCACTCAAACGGCGGATTGGTAGCAAAAGAGTTGACGGTAAAACTCGCTGATGACGCACCGAAACTCACGGATCAAATGATTTTTGTCGCATCTCCGGAAGCGGGAACGCCGGGCGCTGCCGGCGCGATCTTGCACGGATTCCAGCAAGGCCTGCCGTTTGAGTGGTTTCATCCGATAATTTCACCGGAAGAGTCGCGAACGCTCGCGAGGAATATGCCGAGCGCGTACGGGCTTTTGCCGTCTGCGAATTACTTTACCTACACGAATGATCCTGTGATTATGTTTGATGATTTTCCTTTGTTTGCCAGTTGGCGCGCAAAGTATGGAACGACCATACATTCCGGCGAAGGGTTGCGAAATTTTATGACGGATCAAAACCGCGCGGGTTTGCCGGTAGTGAATGACCTGAATCAACCGATCATCGGAAATCTTTCTTTGTTTGATAAGGCAACATTGCTTCATAATACTCTGGATAATTGGACGCCTCCCGCCGGCGTAGACCTCACCGAAATCGCCGGTTGGGGAGAAGAGACGCTGAAAACGATTGAGTATTATCAGGGCGTGGAGACGGGTTGTAAAACGGTGGCGGGGATGAGAGCCTGCAATTTTGAACCGGTACTCCAATTCAAACCGATTATGACGATAGACGGCGACGGGACGGTAGTAACGAGTAGTGCTCTGTGGACAAGCGGTGCGAAAAAGTTTTGGGTGGATTTGAGTGATTATAACAATACTCTGCCTCAAAGTTTATCTCATTTTGATCGTAAACACGCAGACATCCTTGAAGTTCCAAAACTTTTGGATTTTGCAAAAAATGTAATCACTCGTAACAATTCGGCCTTACCCAAATATATTTCCACATCCGTACCTCCGTATAGCGGAAACGAAACTCGTCTCCACTTCACTCTTCACTCCCCCCTCACCCTTAATCTCTACGATGACCTCGGTAATCACACCGGCCTTTCCTCAACCGGCGAGGTAGAAGAAAACATTCCGGGCAGCCGCTATTTCGTCTTCGGTGATGTCCAGTACATCAGCGTACCGAATACGGCGAGCACTCATCTTGTCATGAACGGATATACGGAAGGCTCATTTACTCTCAATGTAGAAGAATCACAAGGAAACACGATCACTTCTTCAACCTCTTTCGCCGGAGTCCCCACCTCGCCCACAACCGTGGTAACAATGGATATTCCCCAAGATGGAGGAATTGCGGAAGCTTCACCTCTTTTGGTGGACAAGAACGGCGACGGAACAACCGATACAACCCTTATCCCGAAAGACGGCGAGACGGTTCTTCCCGATATTACCGCTCCGAAAACCATCGCGACCGTTACCGGAACAAAAGGATCAAACGACTGGTATGTTTCCAATGTCTCCATGTCTTTCTCTGCGAATGATGAAGAAAGCGGAGTGAAAGATACTTTTTATTCGTTGAATAACAGCACGTGGGCAACGACGACCCCTCTCATCATTTCAAAAGAGGGAACGACCACCGTTCAATTCTATTCCGTTGATACGGCTGGAAATCGTGAAGCAACGAGTACTCTGGAGATAAAGATAGACAAAACGGCGCCGAAAGCGAACATTTCCGTTGATCCGAAGATACAAGAACTGAAAGTGGAGGGAGAGGATCTCAATCCGACAAAAGTTGCGAGAATTGGCGATAATTATATCATTACCGATCTTTCAGGACATACGACGAAATTGTTCTTCCAAAAAGAACTTGAGAAAAAACGGCTCGTTCGCGCGAAACTTATCGCCGTGCAGTACGACGGCGGATTAAAAAGATATCTTTCCGATGCAAATCTGCTCTACCGATGGGATCTTTTCAAGAATGCTCAGATACTTGCGGAACAAAAAATTGAAGCGATACGCCATTTTGAGATTAAGGCGGACTTTGATCCGAAAAAGAACAATACCATCGTTAAAACATCGCAGCCGGGCCAAAAAAATACCAAACAAACATTTACCGGTTTGCGGGTATTGCAACTGACTGTGAATAAAGGAATTATCGGATTTGTGATATAATGAAAAGGTTAGAAGCTAAAATTTGAAGTATGAAATTAACAAAGAAAAAAGTACTATTGATTTCTTCCTCATATATTGTTTACTTTTGTTTGCTTTTGTTGGTGAGTTGGCAATGTAATGCCAAATGGTGTCAAATAAGAGATGATGATTTCTTTGGTTTGGTCATTTATATTTTTGCACCCCTTGCTCCTCTCTTTCTCTTCTCCCTCATCACCTACTTCCTCCGTGAAGAAGTTTTTCAGGCGTGGCTGCGTTTCGTCAAATGGTGGATTCCGCTTTCCATACTTCTCGTCCTCATCATGCCCGACGGTCAAGGCGGGGGATACATGCCGTCTTTGATAGACAAACAAACTATCGCCTTCCTCATGTCTTCCATTTTTATCTTCGTTTCAACCGTCAAAATCATCTCAAAATCCATAGAATTGCGAAAAAAATAAAATGGCTTCCGTTTGTTTTTATTTTCAAGTACACCAGCCGTTTCGCATTAAACGGTATCAGCTTTTTGATATCGGAAACAACAGCGATTATTTTAACGACGAGTCAAATACAAAACTCAATAACCGGAATATCCTTAATAAAGTGGCAGGGAAGTGCTACCTTCCGGCTAATGCCGTCATGTTGGAGCTTCTGCAAAAATATCCCGAATTCAAGATAAGCTATTCTTTTTCGGGCGTATTTCTTGAACAGCTTGAAATATATTCTCCCGAGACACTTGAATCTTTCAAAAAATTGGTGGACACCGGTCGTGTGGAAATCCTTTCCGAGACCTTTTATCACTCGCTCTCTTTTTTATATTCCAAAGATGAATTCCAGAGTCAGGTAAAACTTCACGCTAAAAAAGTAAAAGAACTTTTTGGGGTTGTTCCGACCGCTTTTCGCAATACCGAGCTTATCTATAATAACGAGCTCGCAACCGTAGTTGAATCAATGGGATATAAAGCCATTCTTGCGGAGGGAGCTGATCATGTCCTCGGTTGGCAAAGCCCCAATTTTCTCTATCAGCCGAAGGGCACAAAAAAAATAAAACTGCTTCTGAAGAATTACCGTCTTTCCGATGACATCGCTTTCCGATTTTCTTCCAAGGATTGGACAGAGCATCCGCTTACTGCTCCGAAGTTTGCGAATTGGGTTTCTCAAGTGAATGGCAATGGAGATGTTGTCAATCTTTTCATGGATTACGAAACTTTCGGCGAACACCAATGGGAAGATACCGGCATCTTCAATTTTCTTCGCGCACTACCCGAAGAGATACTTAAAAATCCAGACAACAATTTTATGACACCGACCGAGGTGGCGAAAAAATATCCTGCGAGAGGCGAGCTTGATGTTCATAATTTTGTTTCGTGGGCTGATGTTGAGCGCGATCTTTCCGCATGGCTTTCCAATTCCATGCAGCACGAAGCGGCTCATAAATTATATGAATTGGAAAAACAGGTGCTTAAAACGAAAGACCCCGTTCTTCTTCGCGATTGGCGCCGCCTCCAAACCTCCGATCATTTTTACTATATGTGTACGAAATGGTTTAATGATGGCGACGTGCATAAATACTTTAATCCTTATGAATCCCCTTATGACGCTTTCATCTCTTTCATGAACGTCTTAAACGACATGAAACTTCGGCTTGCCACATCAGCGAAAAAAGGGTATAAAAAGGGGATAATAAAAAACAAGCCAAAAAAGTAAAATACTATGAAAAAATGTTTTGAGAAATATAAGACGTTTGTCATGCTGGGAAAACCCGGCAGTGGAAAAGGGACTCAGACAAGATTTCTTGCAAAAGAAACGGGATTTAACACTTTTTCCACCGGAGATAAATTTCGCGAACTTCAAAAAGCTGACACTCCGCTCGGACACAGGATTGCCGACATCATGGATAACGGGCATTTGATGCCTTACTGGTTTGCTGGGTTTTTGTTTCAGGAAGCCGTAATTTATTTACCTCAAGATACCGGTATTATTTATGAAGGTGCCGCACGGAAGGTTCCGGAAGCAGAACTTTTTCATGATGTCATGGGCTGGCTGGAACGGTCATACAAAGCGATCTATCTTGATATTTCCCACGAAGAATCGATGAAGCGTCTCCTGAAGAGAAAAGATATTGAAGGAAGGGCGGATGACGAGGAATCAAAGATACAGACAAGACTGTCTGTATATGAAAAGGAAATAAAACCGACATTGGACGTATTTAAGAATCACGGAACATTTCTTGAAATTAACGGCGAGCAAACACCGGAACAGGTTTTTGAAGAGATTATGAAAAAAATGGAAGAAGAATAGTTAATGTATTTATCGTGGCTATAATAATAAAAACAGCGAAAGAAATAGAATTATTGCGCGAGAGCGGAAAACGTCTTGCGCGTGTTTTGGACGAGGTGGAAAAAGCGGTACGTCCGGGTATTACCACTAAAGAACTTGATGCTATCGCGCAGAATGCCGTTTTGAAAATGGGCGATGTTGCGCCTTTCCTTAATTATCAGCCGTATGGCGCAGACTTCCCGTATCCCGGGGCTATTTGTCTTTCGGTGAATGACGAGATCGTTCACGGCCTACCGAAAGAAAATCGGATTTTGAAAGAAGGCGATATCATCGGTCTTGATATGGGAGTAGCTCATGAAAAAATGATCACAGACAGTGCGCGAACCGTTGCAGTCGGTAAGATAAGCGAAAAGGCTCAAAAACTCATTGATACCACAAAACAAGCTCTGGAAATCGGCATCGCTGCAGCCAAAGCGGGGGCTCATGTGGGAGATATCGGCTATGCCATAGAACAATTCGTGCGGCCTTTTAAGTACGGCATCGTGCGCGAGCTTGGCGGACACGGGGTTGGACGCGAAGTACACGAAGATCCGTACATTCCGAATTTTGGCACAAAAAAAGGAATGGGGGCAAAGCTTAAACCCGGCATGGTCATTGCGATTGAACCGATGTTAAATGAAGGGAAGAGGGGAATCGTTCTTGATAAAGACGGATATACGTATCGCACGGCTGACAGGGCTTTATCCGCCCATTTTGAACATACGGTGCTTATCACCAAAGACGGGCCAGAAGTGCTCACTTGATAATAATTAGAGATCCAAAAAACATGCTTCCGAAAAAGCATGTTTTTATTGTTATCCACAAGATGAATATCTATTAAACAAGTCATTTGTACTGTATAATAAAATACACAGCCTGAATGTGTTATCTTTATATTATTAATAGTAAAAAATAATCGTATGAATTTTCTTCGGAAAACAATAAAGAGCAGAAGCGCGGTCTCGATCGTCGCTTCTTCTGTGTTATCAGTGTTTTTAGTGGCAGCTGCCACTCAAGCGGCAACCGTCATTGGCACAGCGATAGTTACGGCCGGTAATATTACCACTTCAAACGGAAACATATTAGCTACGGCCGGCAATATAACCGCAGGTGGAACCTTGAACGCTACCGGTGCCACGGTATTAAGCAGTACTTTGGCTGTTACCGGCGATTTTGCTGTCAATGCCGATAAGTTTACAGTGACCGCCGCTTCCGGAAATACCGCAGTTGCCGGGACTTTTGGTGTTACGGGAAAAACAAGTTTAGGTAAAGCGACCTCAACCATGATGACGGCTAATAAATTATATATAGGAACAGCCGATACCGGATCAGCGATAGCGTGGCAAGGAAGCGGATCAAATATCGTTAACTTCTCAGGTTTTGTCGTTGGTGAAGTTGGTTGTATTGTAAGCTCGCAAACAATAACCGTTACCGGCGCTGTCGCGGGAGATACTATCATGTTGGGGATCCCGAATAACTATGCCAGTTCAACAAAATACATGTTCAACGGTTGGGTCTCCTCTGGAGATACGGTAAGTGTTAAGGCTTGTAATACAGCCACCACAACTACCCCTTACGCCTTATCAAATGGAACGATCAAAGCGTCCGTTTGGCATTAATTTTTGTCTCTAAAAATTATGAGAAATAAAATATTATTATTGGCATTGGTTTTTCTCTTTCCATCTCTGACGTTTGCGGCTTACAATGATGTAACGTTAACCAAAGACGTAACTCAGTTGAGTATCAACGGAACAACCGTTAATATTCATAGCACAAATGGAACGATGGAAACCCTCACCGTAAACCCGACCAATTTTGTTGTTCTTTTACAGCAGGGTTCTGGCTTTACAGCGAGCACCACAGACCATTCAACCTTGAATACCGATGCCGTCGCCCCGTTTTTGGTAACAAATGTTTGCAACGGAACTGAATCATATTTGACTGTTACTAACGGTGTTTCCGGTAGCGCTACGGTTACCGTTACTCCGACCGGAACAGCCTGTTCAACAGCCGAGACGGTTACTACCACAGGAGGTTCTGTCGGTGTCTCTTATATCGCGCCAACAACTTCATCCTCCCAAAATACGCCGGCAAAAACTACAACGACACAAACGATCACAACACCGACGGTTACAACAACTTCGTCGATGATGGGGATCACTTTTACCAAACGCCTCACTAACGGTTCAACCGGAACTGACGTGACGAATTTGCAAAGATACCTCGCTTCCGATCCGACGGTCTATCCGGAAGGAAAAATCACCGGAACATTCGGTTCTTTGACTCAAAAAGCCGTACAGAAATTCCAGGAAAAATATGGAATTGCCAAAAAAGGAGTTGCCGGATATGGGGAGATCGGTCCCGCGACTCGCGCGAAACTGAATGTCCTTATGTCTACCGCAACCGTAACAACCGCTCCGTCAACACAAGCAACGGTTTCAACATCTTCAAATCTTGAGTCGCAAATTGCTTCTCTTTTGAAAATGGTGGCTGAGTTGACGGCACAATTGAACACCAAAAAGACGCAGTAAAATCATATCGTGGTTTTTCAAAAAAACGCTATCTTTGGTAGCGTTTTTTTGTTTTTGCACAATCATTTTCTTTTTGGCATGGTATAATACACCATATGGAACATCATTTTAAAACGCCGCCACAGTTTAAAACACCGGAAGAAGAACTTAATTTTTTGCGGGCAGCCGTACAGGAACAGCAGGAAAAATTGGAACAGCTCGGAGTAGAGACCGAGCCGGAAAAACTCATCAGCGAGAATCTGTATCAATATAAAACGATCGTACCGTCGGAAGCTCTCGCAGAAGGACATCGGATGGAAAAAGAAGAAGTGGAGTCTATCGTTCTTGATCTCGCTCCGGAAACACACGACTCTCAAATGGAGGAACTTCTCGGTATTTTACAGGAACGGGGCATTATGAACGCTCTTTCCGTCGTCGCAGACCTTCACAACCCTCATCTTGAAGACGATTTTCACCGTGTTTTAATACAATATATAAAAGAGGTAGCGGATGAAGGCATGAAAAAAAAGACGGGAGAACGGCTCTTCGAAGAACTTCACATGACACTC